>Ga0256830_1000574_pt1 | contig 28644 bp, 24 predicted proteins | sample 128326metaG_FD_190537 | JGI IMG/M metagenome (GOLD analysis project Ga0256830, IMG submission 190537) | Hydrothermal vent microbial communities from Lau Basin, Pacific Ocean - 128-326 | ecosystem: Environmental > Aquatic > Marine > Hydrothermal vents | place: Pacific Ocean: Lau Basin | collected... | reverse complement strand
CCATCAGTTCTTCGAAAAAGCGCGAACAAGCCGCGGCGGGAGCCGCTGCGCCTCGCACCGAGATGCGCCCCTCGCGACCGCTCAGCTTGACTCCGAAGGTGCTTTCGATCAGCTTGAGGTTGGCATCGAGATGGCCCAAGATGGCCTGAAAGGCTCTCTCGGGAAAATCGAAGTCCGAGACGATGGTATCGGATCTAGAACGGTTCACGGTATCACGACCAGAATGACTCTCTCTGCCTCGAGTTCGGCTCTAAACCAATCTGCGAAGATCCAGGCATCTCATGTCTCGCCGACTTCGGATGATTCGCGAAGCCATCAGCCTGGAATGCTCGATGCTCAGTATACTCACTTGCGGTCGGCTCGCGATTTTCCGTAGATCCCGTCCCTTCGCGCCCCGTCCTTCCACCAGCCGGCGGGTGCGCCTTCGAACTCGCCCGCACGACTCGTCAAGTCCTGGATCGGGAGCACTCCCGCGCGAAGGATCCTGTGGACCACCCCGGAAATAACCGCTCCCATGAGTCCGAGACATCGACTCGCCGGGCAAGCTAGCACCGCTCAACTACCACGTCAATCCCTGCTCGTTGTAAGCTGTAGCCCTCTTGGAGGTTCAAGAACCGGTGCGAAAAACATCTGTGGGATATCTGCTCGTCGCGCTGCTCGCAGCCGGACCGGCCACGCAGGGCTGCGCGGGGGAAGATCGCCGCCCACGCGGCCCCTCGGTACTGCTCATGACCATCGACACCCTTCGCGCCGATCACCTCGGTTGCTACAATCAGACCGCACCGGCACGAACTCCCTTCATCGATTCCCTCGCCGAGCGTGGCGTCCTTTTCGAAAAAGCGTGGACCACCGTTCCACTGACGACGCCCGCCCACGCTTCCATGCTCACGGGGCTCTACCCCACGGCGCATGGCGTGCGCAACAACGCGCGCTATCGGCTGCCGGAATCGAGCCTATCCATCGCGACCCTGCTGGCCGATCAGGGATATTCCACGGGCGCCTTCGTCTCCTCCTATACGACATCGCGAGTCTTCGGCCTCGCACGGGGCTTTGAAACCTACGACGACGACATGGGACACGATCCCTCCGGCAGAGTTCGCCCGCAACGACCCGGCACCGAAATCATCGATCGAGCACTGTCTTGGTTCGATACCCTGGGAAAGAACGACGCTTTTTTCGCCTGGACCCATTTCTTCGATCCGCACTCCCCCTATACGCCTCCTCCCCGCTACGCAGCGGAATATGAGGATCTCTATGCAGCCGAAGTCGCCTACACGGACGAACTCATCGGCCTCTTCCTCGAGGAGTTGGAAAGCCGCGGCCGGCTCGACGATACGATCATCATCCTGGTCTCCGACCACGGCGAGGGATTGCGCACACACGGCGAGATCGAGCATGGAATTCTGCTCTATGAAGAAACCGTGCAAGTTCCCCTGATCATCGTCGCACCGGAGCGAGTCGAAGCGGGCAGACGCATTCGCTCCCTCGCTTCCATCGTCGACCTCGCCCCTACGCTGCTCGCTCTGCTCGACCTGCCGATTCCCCAGGAGATGCAAGGAATCGACCTACTGCAGGCCGACGCCGATCCTTCACGTTTGCTCTACGCCGAAACATTGCAGCCCTACGAAGAACTCGGCTGGTCGCCGCTCTACGCTCTAAGGCGAGCCGACACGAAAGTCATTCTCTCCTCAAAGAGCGAAGCCTACGATCTCGCCGTGGACCCGCGCGAGAGCAAGGATCTAAGCGACGATCGTGAACTCATCGAGAGCTTCGAGAAGCTCTTTCGACACTTCATCGAGACACGATCTCGACCGGAAATGCTCGCCGAGGCTCTCGGGGGAGCGATCGAAGAAACGACCGAGTCCCTCGAGAGGCTCGAAAGCCTCGGATACGTCGCTGGTGGAGGCGCTGCCGGAAACGAGACGATGGTAGCTCCTCCGCTCGAGGGGCGAAATCCTCGCGAGGCGATCGAGGACTACCACCGTTTCCAGCGCGCCAATTTGCTCGTCAAGCAAGGGCAGGCCGACGCCGGCGTGCGCATTCTCGAGCGCCTCGTGCAAAACGACCCGAACAATCCGCAGTTCCTCTTGAAGTCGGCGCTGGCGCTGGCCAAGACGGGACGAGATGATGCGGCGGAAGCTCGCTTCGAAGAAGTCATGCAGAAGCATCCCAACTTCGTCATCGGAACGCGCTTTTTTGCCGCTCATCTGCTGGCGAGAGGGCGACCGCTCGAGGCGCGCTCGGTGTGGCTGGCGTTTCTAGAACGCTATCCCGATCCCGTCGACGTGGCGGACGAGATCGCCCGTTGCGAAATCGCTGCGGGCCTACCCGAACAAGCCGCCGAACGACTGAGCGTGCAGGTCGATCGGCATCCCGAGGATCTGGAATCCTGGCATGAACTCGGGCGCGCCCGGGAAGCGATGGGCCTCCGCGACGAGGCGCTGCTCGCTTTCACGCGTGCGCTGACGATCAGACCGACCTTTCGTCCGGCTCTGAGCGAAGCGATGAGGATCTATCGTGATTCCGATCAACGCGAGCAGGCCATCGCCTTGCTCGAACGTTTGGTCGAAAAGGCTCCGGAAGATCCGCTGCTGCAAGAGTGGCTGAAGAAATGGAGTGCCTCGCGATGAACGATCCATGGCAACGCATCGAGGAAATGCTGGCCACCGTGACGAAGACGCCGTGGCAGCAATCACTGCTGATCACCGTCATCACTCCGTTGATCGCTTGGCTTGCAGCGATCTTCGTCGTCAAGGTCTTGGGTCGGCTCGCCAAAGTCACCGCATCCGATCTCGACGACGAATTGATCACACGCATACGCGGACCGGTGGCGGGCTCCATCGTCTTGGCCGGTCTCGCGATCGCGGTCGATATTTCCTTTGTCGACCGGTTCAAAGGCCTTACGCAAAGCCTGCTGGGAACCATCGCGGTCTTCCTTTGGATCTCGTTCGGATTGCGCTCGAGCTCCTTGATCTTCTCTTGGCTTGGCGAACGCTCGGCAAGACGAGAGAGTTCCGTCTTCCAAGCCAAGACGATCCCGCTCTTCGACAACGTCGCCAAGGTCTTGATTCTCAGCTTCGGGATCTACTTGATTTTCTTGTCCTGGGGCCAGAGCCCCTCCGCTTTGGTCACATCAGCCGGCGTGCTCACCTTGGTCGTCGGACTCGGCGCCAAGGACACCTTCGCCAATCTTTTCGGCGGGCTCTTCATCCTAGCCGACGCCCCCTACAAGCTGGGGGACTTCATCGTTCTCGATGGCGCCGAGCGAGGTGAAGTCACGAAGATCGGGCTGCGCTCGACGAGAATCCTCACGCGCGACGATGTCGAAGTGACCATCCCCAACGCGCTGATCGCCAACGCCAAGATCGTCAATGAATCCGGTGGCCCGTGGAAGAAGTTCCGCGTACGGGTGAAGGTGGGCGTCGCCTACGGTAGCGATCTCGAGAAGGTCCGCCGCATTCTGCTCGCCGCCGCGAAGGAAGATACCCGGGTCTGCAAAGATCCGGAACCTCGTGTTCGCTTCCGAACCTTTGGCGCATCGAGCCTGGATCTGGAACTCTTGGTTTGGGTCGATGACCCGGTCTTACGCGGAGCCATTCTCGACGCGCTCAACATGGAAGTCTACCGTCGCTTCCGCGAAGAAGAGATCGCCATCCCCTTCCCCCAACGTGATCTTCACATCAAGAGCTGGCCCGCTTCCGCGCAAGCCGCCCCGCTCCCCACCTCCGAGCGCGACAACTCCGACGAGGTCGAGAATAGATGAGCGTTCTTCTTCATGAGCTGCACCTCGAGCATGCCGAAAAGCGACCGGATACGACGGCGATCGTCTTCGAAGAACGCCGACTGACCTACCAGCAAGTGGAAGAGCAAAGCAACCGCCTCGCGCATGCGCTCGCCGATCGCCGCATCGAGGCTGGAGACCGCATCGCCCTTCTCCTTCCCAAGTGCCCGGAGGCGGTCGTCGCCATGCTGGCCGTCATGAAGGTGGGAGCCATCTATGTCCCTCTCGATCCGGCGAGCCCGACGGCCCGCCTCGGCAAGGTCATCGCCTCCTGCGAGCCGGCGATCATTCTCGCCGGAGGTGTCAAGGCCGATGTCGCGATCGAAGTCTCGCGGATCTGCACCGCCCCACTCGCCTGGATGGGTCCGGGTCCGGCGCCCGAGAAGCTGCAGCCGGCGTTTTCTCCGAACGACACGTACTCTCCGGCAACGAGCCCGCTCGAACGAAAGGTCTCACCCACAGATCCTGCGCATATCCTCTTCACCTCCGGGTCCACCGGCCAACCAAAGGGCGTCGTCATCACGCACGCGATGGTTGCCGAGTTCATCACCTGGGCCAACGGCTATTTCGGCACGACAGAGCAGGACAAGGTCTCCGGACATTCTCCCCTCTTTTTCGACCTTTCCACCTTCGATATCTATGGAGCCCTCGCAGCCGGTGCGGAACTGCATATGGTTCCGCCAAACGCCAACCTCTTGCCGCACAAGCTCGCGGACTTCATTCGCAGATCGAAGCTCACGCAGTGGTTTTCCGTTCCCTCGATTCTGAACTACATGGCGAAGTTCGATGTCATCGAAGAGGACGACTTTCCATCGCTTCAGAGAATTCTCTGGTGCGGCGAAGTCTTTCCTACCGCTGCGCTGCGTCACTGGATGCAAAAACTGCCCAAGATCCGCTTTACAAATCTTTACGGACCGACCGAAGCGACCATCGCTTCTTCGTATTACACGCTGCCCTGCTGTCCGGCAGACGACCGCGAAGAGGTCCCCATCGGAACGGCTTGCGCGGGAGAAGAACTGATGGTGCTCGACGACCGACTCGAACGCGTCGCCCCGGGCGGTGTCGGAGACCTCTACATTGCCGGGGTCGGATTGAGCCCGGGATACTGGCGCAATCCCGAAGCGAGTCGCGCGGCTTTCCTCGAGCACGAGGGAGGCCGCATCTACAAGACCGGAGATCTTGCCAAGGTCGACGAGAGCGGCTTGTTCTACTATTTAGGCCGCGCCGATTCGCAGATCAAGAGCCGCGGCTATCGCATCGAACTCGGTGAGATCGAAACGGCCCTCCATTCCTTGGATTTCCTGCGCGAATGTGCGGTCGTTGCGATCGACACCGGTGGTTTCGAAGGGCATACGATCTGCTGTGCCTATGCGGTGCAAGAAAACGTCTCCACCGCGCCCCCCGCCATCAAGGCTCGCCTGCGTCAGCTGATCCCCCCCTACATGATACCGAGTCGATGGCTTTGCCTTGACGAACTTCCCAAGACCCCCAATGGAAAGATACACCGCCCCGCGCTGCGCGAGCGCTTCCAAGCGGAGATGAACGCATGATCCCCTTCGACCCTGCCGAAAAGAAAGCCGCTTTGCGTATGCTGTCCAACGGTCTATTCGTACTGACCGCCAGGAGCGGCGATACCATCGCTGCGTCGACCATCTCCTGGACGACTCAATGCTCCTTCGTACCGCCGTTGGTTGCCATGGCCTTACGCAAGGACAGCAAAGCCCATACGCTCTTCGAGCAGAGCGGGAATTGCGCCCTTCATCCACTCGCGCTCGAGCAGGTAGCGATGGCCAAGGCCTTTTTCACTCATGATCTCGAGATCGACGATCGCTCGATCAACGGCTTCCGCTACGAAATCGGTCCCCGCAACCTACCCATCTTCGACGAAGTCGCCGCCTGCCTGATCCTCGAGAAACGGGCCGTCACCGACGTCGGAGGCGATCACGTTCTCGCGGTGGCGGAGGTGGTGGGTGCGCGCTGTAGCGAGCGCAAGCCTGCGCTGACGGTCGAAGCTTCGCCGTGGGAGTACGGCGGCTGATCCCGCTCGCTCCGAATTCGGCGTAAGGACTTTCCCAATTCGCGCTTGGGTGTAGACCTCGCCCGGTCCCGTGAAGCTTTGCGGAGCATCCGGGTTTCCCCGATTGGCATGCGATCGAAAACGAACCAGATTGAGGATAGGAAAGCACGCTCGGTAGAGCGAGCGTTCGCGGCGCCCTCCGAGAGTGCTGCGACGTTGGAGATACCCATGAAAGATCAGCAGCCGAAAAGAGCCTTACCTTCTTCAGCGGAAATACAATCGTTTCGGCGCCGTCACGCTGAAGATCCGACTTACGGGACGGCCGGCCATCGCTGGGTCGAAGTCGTCCAAGGTCTATCAGACGACTTCGCAACGCGGGACATTCTCGACTACGGGTGCGGAAAACAGACGCTGGCAAAGGCTCTAGGCTGGGCCATCACCGGCTATGATCCGGCTTTCGAGGAAGTCGGCGAAACACCCGGTCCGGCGGAAATCGTGGTTTGCACCAACGTGCTGGAGCAGGTTGCCGCGGAACGGCTCGAAGCGACTCTCGAGCACATCTCATCCCTCTGCGGCAGCATGGCCTTCGTCGTCGTGTCGACGGCTAGGTCGTCTGATCACGCGACCGTGCAGACCCTTGCATGGTGGAAGGAGCGCCTCGCCGAACACTTCGACGTCGTGCACGCGCAGGAGATCCCCGGCGACGAGGCGATCTTCCTGCTCGCCCCCCCCATCCGAATCTTCATCGGCTCCGAACCTCGTATGTGGGCCGCCGAAAAAGTGCTGTGCCACTCGATCGACAAACACACCACAGCCCGGACCAAGATCGAAGTCATGAACGGAACGCGCGACAGCCCCTGGGCGGAGTGGAATTCGAGTAGCGAAGAAGCACGATCTCGCACGACCCGCGGAGAGGCTCCCAATGCTTCTGCCGGCGCCACCGAGTACCTGAACTACCGTTGGGCCATCGCCGAACACTGTAACTTTCGCGGGCGCGCCATCTACTTCGATGTCAACGCACTGGTTCTCGGAGATGTGCGCGAACTCGCACAAGGACCGATGAATCGTCCGATCCTCACGCTCACCCCTCAGCAAACGGGTGTGATGCTCATCGATTGCCGTGCGGTGGGAAAGCTGCGCGAGTGGCCGCGGATTGCCGAAATGCAGAATGGCGGTTGGGGTATCGAACAATATGTCGAGGCCCTTCACCGCCAGGATGTTTTCGGCCTGCTTCCGAGCGAGTGGAACTGTCTCGATGGTCGAGGATACAAGGAAGGTGTCACTCGCCTCATCCATTTCACGGACATGTCTACGCAACCCTGGCGCCCCTACCCGGACCGCATCACATATCAAAACCACCCATGTCCTGAAATGGAACGGCTCTGGTTCGAATACGCCGCCGATGCCCGCGAAAACCGTCGCTTCGCATCAGACGACGAGCCGTTGCGCGCCATCTCCTCTGTGGATGTCGCCCAGATCGCAACCGCCGGCTAGAAACGCATCGCCCGCGCGGGAGAATCTTGGGAAGCTACGCGGACATCGATGTTGCGCAGCCCTTTTTCCCAAAGCGCGCCCTGGACCGTTGCGCTCGCCAACTCGGCATCATTGTTCGATTCCGACATGTGAGCCAGCAAGACCACCGATGTTTCATCGGTGACGATTTCCGGCAACCCCTCGGCCGTATGATCGTTGCTCAAATGCCCATAGCGTGAGGCGATGCGCTGCTTCGTCGACCAGGGGTAGGGCCCGTCGAGCAGCATCATGCGGTCGTGGTTGGCCTCGAAGACGATACCCTGACATCCCCGTAGAGTCGTCGAAACCAATCTGGACACGAAACCCAGATCCGTCGCGTAGCCGATGCGGATTCCATCCACCTCGAAAACGAAACCCACGGGATCGACCGCATCGTGCGGAACGGAAAACGACGTGATACGGAAAGGACCGACTTCGAAGCGATGGCCGGTGGCAAAGTCCTCGACGATGGAAAGCTCTTGTACGACCGAACCGAGCGCCTCCAGAGTTCTGCGGTTCGCTCGCACCGGAATCTGCTTCCGTTTGGCGAAAACCCGTAGCCCCTTGACGTGGTCCGAGTGCTCGTGAGTGACCAGGATGGCGTCTAGTGCGCCCGGGTCTTGCCCGACGGCTTCGAGGCGCAAATTCAATTGCCGGGCGGAAAATCCCGCATCGATGAGCAGCGAGAATTCATCCCTGCGCACCAAGGTGGCGTTGCCTTTCGAGCCCGAACCGAGAACGATGACTTCCAGCATCAGCGGGATCCCGTATGCCCGAACCCGCCGCGTCCGCGCGTGGTTTGATCCAAGCCGTCGACCCGCCGCAGCGGAAAGCACGCGACGGGCGCAATCACCAGTTGAGCGATGCGCTCACCCCGCTCGATCACGTACTCCTCTTCACCCCAGTTGATCAAGATGACTTGGATCTCTCCACGATAGTCACTGTCGATCGTGCCCGGTGCATTGGGCAGCCCGATGCCGTAGCGCGATGCGAGGCCGCTCCGGCCGCGCACCTGACCTTCGTAGCCATGTGGAATCGCCACCGCCAAGCCCGTTGGGACACGAACCCTCGCTCCCGGCGCGATCCTCAACTTTCCCTCTATCGCCGCGCGCAAGTCGATGCCGGCGGCACCCGCCGTTGCGTAGCCGGGCGCATCGAGACCTTTGCCGTGCTCGAGAATGACGAAGCGTAGTTCGAGATCTTCGTTCACAGGCGAAGTTCCGATGCGTCGATCTTGATACGACCGACTCGACCGATCAGCGCCAGCCCCGCCGAAACCCCGGCAAACTTCTCCTGCGCCAAGCGGTGGACATCGGCGGGAGTGACGCGTTCGATCTCCTGCACCAATTCCTCCACACGATAGTGGCGACCGATGGTCATCTCCTCTCGGGCCAGCCGATGCATGCGCGACGCGGTGGACTCGAGTCCCAAGAGAACGTTGCCCTTGACGTGGTCACGCGCGACGGCCAGTTCCTCTTCGGCGATCTCATGCGTTGCGAGATCTCGTAGCTCATCCAAGATCAACATGACGACTTCGCGGGTCTGGCCCGGAGCCGTTCCGGCGTGGACGACGAGTACGCCGGCGCCGACATGAGAATTGAGACCGGAAGAAACCGCGTAGGCCAAGCCTCTTTCCTCGCGAATTCGATGGAACAATCGCGAGGAGATCGTGCCCCCGAGAACCGTATTGAGCATGTGAAAGATGAAACGATCGGGGTGCCCGACCGGAAGCCCCGGAATACCCAAGAGAAGTTGAACCTGCTCCATCTCCCGGCGGTTTTCGCGAACGACGCCCGGCTTCCATCGCGGCGGACGGCCCGTGGGAATGGCCCGGCCCGGTTCAATCGCGGCAAAGGCCTTTTCGATCGCCCGGCGGCTCTTTGCGGTGATGCGACCGGCGACGGCAATCAGCAGGTTCTGCGGCACGTACGCGCGTCGATGCCAATTCATCACGGTCTTGCGGCTCATCCCGCGGATCGACTCCGGAGTGCCGCCGATCGGGCGTCCGAGAGGATGCGCGGGCCAGAAGGTCTCCGAGAAAAGTTCGCTCAGCCGATCATCGGGTGAATCTCGAACCATCTTGATTTCTTCGAGAATCACCATGCGCTCTCGCTCGAGTTCAACCGCATCAAAGAGCGAGTTGCGCACCATGTCGCCAAGCAAGTCGGCGGCGATGGGCAAGTGTTCGTCGAGAACTTTTGCGTGAAAGCAGGTCACTTCCTTCGATGTGAATGCATCCACGTTGCCGCCGATGCGATCGCTTAGAAGCGAGATGTCCCGCGCGCTGCGCGTGGCGGTCCCCTTGAAGACGAGATGCTCTATGAAATGACAGACGCCCCCGTTGCGAGGTCGTTCGTGTCGAGACCCGAGCTTCAGCCAAACCCCGATGCTAGCCGATCGAACGGACGGCACTTTCTCGTAGAGCAAGGTCAGCCCGTTGGGCAGCACCTGTTTTTCCACCTCGAATCTCCTTCGCTCCAAGCCGTCGCTGCGCATGCTCTCGGCCCCATGAGTTCAGGAAGATGAACTCGCGAGCGATCCCGAATTCCTAGCGGGATCCTGCTCGTGGAAGCCTCATACCGCTGACGACGTGTCCGGGGCGGTTCAGCGCTGGTATTCTAGCCCATGGTCGACGATTCCTCCGCAGAGCCACCGACAAATCTCTCTCCTCACGACCGTTCGCAACACCGTCTGGATGCGGTCGTTCTCGGACCGGGTGATGGCGGCTGGTTCGTTGCAAAGTCGCAAGAAGGCCTCCACAACGTTCGCCATGTGGTCCCCGGGGATCGGATCCGCATCGCCCTCCGCCCGGATGATCCCCCATGGGCGGATCTGTTGACCGTGCTCGTCCCCTCACCGGATCGTATCGAGTCTCACTGTCGCTATGCCGGAAGGTGCGGCGGTTGCCACTGGCTGGGGATGAGCGACGTGCAACAGAGGGAGATGCGAAAACGGATTCTCCGCGATCGCTTGGAAGCGATTGGCTGCGAAAACGAGAGCCTCGTGATGGAAGTTCTTCCTTCCCCTTCCTCCACGGCCTACCGATATCGCGCGCGTTTCCAACTGTCTCCTCATGCGCACGGCTTTCACCGACCGGCAGAGCGCCGCACGATCGATATTCCGCGCTGCCCGCTCCTCGCTCCGCCTCTTCAGCAGGCTTGGAGCCACCTCCGTCGGAGCCTCGAGAATTTGGCGATGCGGGCTGAGAACGGATCGGTGCTCGACGCGTATACCGGCGCCGAGATCACCGCCCTTCCCGGGGCATCGGGAGCGCTGCTCTACATCAACCCTCGCGACAAGCCTCCCGCACAGTGGCAACACTTGGCGGAAAGACTGCTCGGCGCGACGAACGAGGTCTTCGCCGGCGTCGCCGTCAGGGAGAGCCCTAGCACTTCGAACCTGAATCTGCTCGGCAAGACGGCGATCGAAGGACACACGCCGGCCGGGCGACCCATCGCCGCCGCTGCGCGCGGCTTCGTTCAAAGCCACTTGGCCGGCGCGGATCTCTTGGTCGATACCGTCATCGACTTCGCAGGCCGCGGAGGGCGATGTTTGGAGTTTTATTCCGGAAGCGGCTTGATCGGCCACTCGCTCGCTCGGCGCGGATGGCGGGTCCGCGCCGTCGAGTCGCACGCTCTTTCTGCGCGAGCGTCGGCCGCGCTCGCGCGAAAACGACCCGAGACCGGAGGCTTCGAAGTGACTCACTCGGAAGCGCTCCCTTTCTTCGATGCATTGGATCACCCGGAACAAGCCGATCTACTCGTCGCCGATCCCCCCCGCGGGGGCCTCGAAGAACTCGCACAACGCATCGCGGCGCGCGGCCCGCGGCGGGTCATCCTGATCCACTGCTCCTTACGCGGCCTCGAGCGCGACCTGCCCGTGCTTCTTCGCGCGGGATACCGCCTCGAGCGCTCCGTCCTACTCGATCTTTTCCCCTACACGCGCTTCCTCGAGCACATCGCTCTCCTCCACCGCGATGCGCCGAGCCCACGCTGAATCCTCCGACGAGTTTTTCCCGGCAACGGTTCAGCGACGGTTGGGCTTCTTGCGGCCTGTGGGACGTCCCTGGCTGGTCGTATTGCCGCGCCCGGGCTGCGTTCCCTGAGTGGGATTGTTGCCGAGTCCGGGCCCCTGCGCAGCGCTCAGCCCTGGGATCGCCCGTGCGGCCACATCCTGCTTGTAATCTTCTCGCGTGTAGTACCAACGATTGTAGGTTTCTTCCTGCCTTTTTAGGGTATTGAAGGCGCGTTCCGTGCTCTTGGAATGAACACCGACGATCGTATTCGCCCCAGGTGTGATCGCACGACCGGGATTGTTTCCTCGCCTTCGACTCGCCCGCGGATTGGCCGCCCGCGTATCCGCTGCGCTCTGCCCTTTCTCACCGAGCTGAAACTTCGAGCCTTGGGAAAAGGGGTTGGTTTGGCCCTCTTGGCTGCAGGAAGAAAGAACCCGACCTGCCGGACCGAGCTTGAGCAGGCACCAGTCCTCCAAGGTCGCATTCTTGGTCATGGGATCGACGAAGGCTTTGCGGATGAAACGCGCGCCCCCCTCACCGCTCTCCTTGAACAGAGTCTCCAGATCGGTAAGCGGCTGAGTTCCGCCTTTGGCCGCCTCGTAGTTCAAAATGGCCGCGGCGTATTGTTCCTGAATGAAGATCAGTTCCTGCTCGTTGTCGCGGCGCGCGACGACCGTCCACTCTTGCACTACGATTCCGCTCATGATCCCCATGATGGCGATCATGACGTAGATCCCCAGCAAGATCCCCCCTTCCTCCCCGCGGGCGGGGTGGCGAAGCAAGAGGCGAAGCTCGTGGAAAGACTTCGGCAAGACGGACCTCATCAAAAGAGCTATGGATTCGCGTTCGGATCCAGACAAATCACCACGGTCTTGGCACTTTGTGCATCGCGATCGCTCGAACGTTGCGTCGGGCAAGCGGAGGGATCCCTTTCATCGAAGGTCGTGCAAGATCCGTCCCCGTCGTCGTAAACGACCAACGTGATGTCGTATGTCTGGGGTGCGAGAAGGGTCTTCTGCAAGGTGCAATTATTATCGACAAAATCCGAGAATCCCGGTCCGGACCAATTGTAGGTGACGATCTTCCCGTCCTCATCGCTCGAAGAGCAACCATTGAGCACCGTCGGACAGATGTAGGTTCCCGTCCTGGTATACTGCCCCATGACGGTCTGCTGCTGGCCGGCGTCCGCGACAGGGGGAATGTTTTCGAAAATCTCGTAGTTCGTCGTCGTCGAATTGCTGTCGCCGTCGTCGTCGGTGACCTTCAAGGTGACCTCGAGCTGCTGAGGGTTGGTATACGTGCGGTTGATGGTGAACTCGCCTTCTCCCGTGCGCTCCGTGTCCGGGTTGGGCTTGTCCGGGTCGGGATTGGTCGAGTTGATCGTCCAGTCGTAGGCCACGATCACGCCGTCGAGGTCGTCACTTTGGGACCCGGAGAACAAGACGTTGCGGCCGATGCGCTGCGAACTCGCCGGCGTAATCTGAATGATCGCCGTCGGGCGCTCGTTGAGATTGCCGATATTGATCGTCACCGTCCCCTCCACCGAACCGCTCTTGCAGCGCACGACGAAGGATTCGCCTTCGGACAATCCTTCGATCCCCTCCAGCGTATTGACGGCGATTCCTGCGCTATTGGTCTGGACGACTTGACCTTCCGTGAAGCCGCTTCCCTGCTCCGCCGAAAAGCGCACGCCGATACCGGCTTGCGGCTTGCCGAGTTCGTTGAAGACGAAGGCCGTGATCTCGGTCGTTCCCGGTGAGTTGGCCTGCAGGTCCAAACTGGTCGGCGAGGCCGTGACCTCAATGACCCAATCGGATTCGGCGGCCGGTTCATCCGCCACGCAACCCACCAGGAAGAGAAGCGATAGTAGCGCCGCCATGACGATGGCCGCCGGGCCCCGAACTTTCTTGGTGATCTCGTCGTACTTCATGGTCGTTTCCTCGTTTCGCCTACCACTCGCTGTAGAGCGTTCCATCGAGCGCCTCTCCCTGGGCGCTCGAGCGAACGTCCCAGATTCCAGGTGGTTGAGTCAAATCCGTGGTGGCGCCGGAGTCGGCCGGCACTTCCTCCCAGTCGTCACGCTGGGTGATCGGGTCGATCGGAACACTGCGAAGATAACCTTCGTCGTAGAGCACTCCGATATCGTTGGGATAGTACCCCTTGTCCGCAAAGTAGTTGTCGATGTTCTGCCGCAAAATGAAGAGGTTCTCCTTGAGAACGGCTTCCCGCGCCTTCAGCTGCGCATGCCGGTAGGTCGGCAAGGCCACGCCGACGAGTAGAGCGATGATGGCTACGACGACCAGCATTTCGATCAGCGTGAAGCCCTTTTCCTTCGCTCGAGCATCTGTCGACATGGTGCCTCATCTCCTCTGTGAACGTACGGTCAAACGACCGGGTCGAACTACCAGGTCTTGTACTCCGTTCCATCGAGTGCCTTTCCCTCGGCCAGCGAAAAGACATCAAAAACGTTCTGACTATCCCAAAGATCGTCGTCTTCGTCTTGCTTGTTCGAACGCTTGCCCCATTCGGCCTCGCCGGTCAGCGGGTCGACGGGAATGCGCCGCAGGAACTTGGCTTTGACCTCTTTGGCTAGGCCGAGGTCGAGCCCTTCGACCAAGACATCCAAGTCTTCCGGCCAATCTTCATCCGTCGCCGATGCATTCTGCTTGGCTCCCGGGACCATCAGGATGACTTGGTGATAGCTGTCGATCGCGCGACGCATCGTCCGAAGATGTTGCTTCAGTTCCAGTTCCTTGGCTCGGCGGTGCATCACATGGGCCACCGGCATGGCCACCGCGGCCATCAGCGCCATCAGCGTCAAAGCGCAAAGCAATTCCACCAAGGTCAATCCCTTGCCGTTCGAACGGATCGACAGTGAAGAAATTCGGATCACGGTGTCACTTCCACGTTGGCGACACGAAACTTCGCCGAAAGAGCGCGACTGTCCGGCGCACGCACCTGGGCGGCAGCGAAGCCGAAGGATGCGGTCCCCGGCGATAGTGCCAAGAAGCGCAGCCGCAAGAGCTGCCCGCTTCCATCGATGCCCTCCGACGAAGCCCTCGAAGTCGAGACGACGATCAGGCCGCCTTCCGCGCTCTCCGTCGCTTGGATTTCAGCACCGGCCCCGTCGCTCGTCAGAAACGGCCCAAGAGCAGCCGGAGGAATGAACTGCAGCACCTTCGGATTGAAACGAAGCTGGAAGTTGATTCGGCCGACGTCGTCCGCGCCGGTCACCATCACATCGACGCTGACCTCGGAGCCGGCTGGAACCGACATCCTGGATGGAACCAAGCGCAACTCGGAGGCCCGCCGACGGCGGGGTTCATCCTTCTGCGTCTCGTCCTCCGATGCGTTCTCCGGCTCAGTGACGGCCTCTTCGTCTTCGGCAAAGGCCGGTGCTTCGTTGCCGCCCGACGCTGCATCGAAAGTCCCCTCCGGCGCTAGACCCTCCACGGCATCGCCACCTGCCGGCGGCTCGGCGACGGCCTTCTCGCGGGCCTTCCGCCGACCGGGGCGCTTCCGGACATCGCTCGTCTTCTCCGTTGCACTTGCGGGCCCGCGTTCGGCGCTGTCGCTCTCTTCCGAAGCGGAGGGCTTTTCCCTGCCATCGTTGAGTTCGCGCGTTTCGATCTTACCTTCGGAGAGGTCCTTGATCTGAGTCGGTGGCTCGTCGGAACGACGTTGACCGCTCAGGTCTTCGAACTGCTTTTCGATTTGTTCCCACTCCGCGGCACTTGCAAAGGGGCTTTCGCCGAGCGCTGAACGCGCCACACCGCGAAGCTGCAGTTTGTCTTCCGAACCGACCCACAGCGGGACCAGATCGATCGGCTCGATATTCGGAACACGAATGATATGCGGTGTCAACGAAAGCACGAACTCCGTCTGATTGATCTGCTCATTCGTATTACCGAAGAGGCGGTTCAAGATCGGAAGGTCGGAGATCCCCGGTACGCCCGCGAGGGAGGTGGATTCCTGCTCGTTGAGCAATCCCGCCAAGAGATTCGTTTCCCCGTCATTGAGACGGATCACCGTGTTGACCGAGCGGGTCCCGATGATCGGCTGACTGACCCCGCCGGTCCCCTCGACGACACCCGCCAACGACGAGATCTCGACTTCGACCTCTAGCGTAATCTCACGATTGTGGTGCACTCGGGGCTTGATCTTGGCGATGATCCCCACGTTCTGATAGGTAAACGAGGTGATCGGAACGATGTTGGCTCCGATCGTCTGGGACGCATTGAAAGTCGTCGCCGGAATCGGCACACGATCTCCGATGGTCACCTCGCCCGACTCGCCCTCAAGAATACGAATCTGCGGGCGAGCTAGTGACTTCGTATCCGAGTCGGATTTCAGGAAATTGAGAAGCACGGAGGGAACCGGACCGATCGCCCACGACGATTGGGCCTTCATCTGCGAGAGATTGTTCAGCGGCAAGGACTCCGCCCCACTGCCGAAAACCAGCGACAGCGACTTGCTCGTAAGATCGATTCCCAAGTTTCTCGTCTTCGTGCGATTGATCTCGAGCAGTTCCATGTCGACGACCACCTCGCCCTTGGCCTTGTCGTTGGCTGCGATGATCCGCTCGGCCACCTTGATCATCTCCGGCGTATCTTTGATCGTCAGGGCGTTCAGTTCGGCGTTCTCCGCCACCCTCCGAGTTTGCAGCAACCCGCGCAATAGAGACTGCACATTCTTGGTCTCGGCATTCGAAAGATAGAAGGTGCGAATGACGTGGTCGTCGTATTCCTGCCGTTTCTGGCGAGAATCCTCGGCCAGAAGAATCGTGTGGGCATCGATCACCTTGTAAAAGTGCTTGTACTGCAGCATCAAGATATCCATCGCCTTGGCGAAGGTGACGCGCGCAAGCTCGACATTGACCTTGTCTTTGAGATCGAGCTTCTCGTCGTAGATGAAATTGATACCGGAAACCTTGGAAAGCGCGTCGTAGACTTCTTGCAACTTGCTGTCCGGAAAATTCAGGTTCAACAGTACGTTGGAGGTCGGATCGAGCTTCGGCGGTCCGAGATCCGCGGTGAGTCGTGCCGCCTCCTGCGCAGCTCGGTCGATATCGGAAGGAGCATCTCGACGGCGTTCGATTTCGGTGTAGGCCTTGCGCAACTCGACTTGCGCGTATCGGTTCGTGGGATCTAGAACCACTGCCTGCTCGAGTTCGGAGATGGCCAACTCGAGCTGCCCGTTGGTCCGATAGCGTTTCGCCCGGTCGAAGTGAATCGCAGATGCCCTCAGCTTGGCCCGTGCGAGCGCCACCTTGTAGCGCGAATTGCCGGGATCCAAGGACACGGCCTTCGCATACGCGAGAACCGCATTGTCCCACAGTTCGCGTTCGGCCAAGCGCTCGCCCTGCTTGAACGGCACGCGCGCACTGCCTTGGCAAGCCGCCAGGAAAAAAACTCCCACCGCCACGAAAACCATCAGGCGAAGCATGCGCCGGTTTTTGCGATGACCGTCTGCTTTTCTACGATTCACTTTATCCGTCCTTTTGGCCGTTACGGATACACCAATCGGCTCCGAACCGCCACCCCGAAAGCGGGCGGGTGACACGAAAACACGATGACGAGTCGCCCGCTTCATCGTTTCTTCTTCGGCTGGGGCATTTTGATCTTCTGCGTCCGCTCACTGAAACGTGGATCCGTGTAGCCGATGGTCAGTTCGTCAAGATCGAAGCCGCGAATGACGAACTTCTCATCGAGCACCTCACCGACCTGTGCGAGATAGGTTTCACCATCGCTCTTGCCCGTCTTGGTCAGCACGGCGATCTGTTTTTCCGGATGGCCGACCGGCCCCATCCTACCGATATAAGAGTACGAAAACGCCGGAGGCGTCGCCGCAGGTGGTGGCCGATCGACCTTCGCCTGCCGGCGCTGAACTCTCGGCGGCGGCTTCGGCCGATTGCGCTCCGCCTCGATCCTTTTTTGCCGATCTTCCTCTTGCTTGAGGCGACGTGCGAGTTCCTCGGGGCTCGGGGCGTACTCGAAGAGATTGCGCCGGTGCTCATAGTCCATCATCGCCTCGGCGACGGCTTCCCGAGGCGGATCGAGAGCAAGAATCGCACGCAAGCGTTCGTCGAGCCCGGCCAATGCATTGGCGCGCGCCTTGGCGGCTGCATCCTCACCAAAGGGATTGTTATAAAAGAAATAGATCGCGACGAGCACACCGAGGATGGCCAGCATCGCCTTCGTTCGTCCCGGGTCGCCACCTGCACTCATGAGCGACCTCCTCTTCTCTTGGAATACGAGCGACCACGCTGCGTCCGCTTTGCACGCCGTTCTTCCTCGAGCCGCTCTCGCAGCCCCGGCTCGGAGAAGAACGTTTCGATTTCGACACCGAGCTGAAGTCGGCGCCCTCCTTCACGCCCACTGTTGAGTTGGATCTGCCGGATGACGATGAACTGATCGAGAGCCTCGAAATCAGCGATCAGTTTGCGTAGATTTTCGTACCCCGCCTCGACCGGAAAGACGAATTGATAACCCTGCAAACCTTCCTTCTCGAGGTCTTGCCGCGTCGAACTCGAGCCTTCGGGAACGGCCTTGTACTTTCGTCCCATCGTAAAGATCGCACGCTGGAAGCTGGTCAGTCGCTTCGGGCGAGTCGAAAGGTCCTCGTCGTAGAAGCGCTCGATGAAGGCCTCGATCGATGCCACGTGATTCTGCACACGCTCGAGATTGGCGAGCTTCTTGCGGTTTTCCAACAGATTGGAGTCTGCCGTGGCCTTTTGCTGCTGCAGCTCGGCGATCTGGCTCTGGCGCGGCCGCACGAACCAATACCAAAAAACCAAGTTGATCAACAGCACTACGCCAAGCCCCGCCAAAACGCGTCCGCCGTCTCTTCTCAGATCGAAGCGCCGCCGCTTGCGCGAAACGAGAGCAGAACTCACAGCCGGCTCAACCATTTCCGCCTCCTCCGTCGCCCGCGCCTGAAGAGTCGCCCCCTCCGCCGTCCTGGGCACCATCACCCCCCTCGTCAGGCTCGCCGCCGGCGGCCTCTTCGCCTGACGATCCCTCTTGGCCTTCCTTCTTCGGCTTCTTTCCAGGGACCGAATCGAGTTTGATGATCGGTTCACCATCCGGCCCGGTGGCAACGCGAGCTGAGGGGTCTTCCGTATCCGGCAAGGTCATGAGCGTTCTCGGGCGTGTCAGGTCCATCTCTTGGACCTCTTTCGGCTTCTCGTGGCGTCGAACCGTACGCTCTCCCGCACGACGCGGAGCATTGCCCCCCGCGCCTCCACTTTCCGCACTTCCGCTTCCTGCCGATCCGCCTCCCGCTGAAGCACGGCCGGGGAGAAAACCCGTGCTCGCGCCGGCCGCTTGCCCCATCTCCGCCGTACCCGTACGCGACCTGCCGCCCGGAGCACGCTCCGCGGCCTCGTCGCCGCGCCCCTTCGATCCTCCCGCGGCTGCACTTCGCCTGTCGCGACCATCTTGCTTCGCACCATCGCGAGCCGCGCGACCCGACCCATCGGGCGGTGTGACGGGCGCCGCAAGCGCCGTATCGGAACGGTCACCTTCTCGGAGACGAGCAGGCGTGCTCACGCCACCGGCCGAACTTTCCGCGCCTTCGAGATCTTCGCCCTCGCCCTCGCCCTCGCCCTGAGCGATCCATACCTCATCGCCTTCGGCTTTCGGCGCACCTTCCTCGGTCTCTGCTGCGATCACTGCCGGGTCCTTGCGCACGAGCGCCGGGTCTTCGTAAATGAAGCTCATCGTAAAGTTGACCTCGTTGCTCGACTGCTTCTTGCTCCAGCTTCCCGGATCGACTTCCGAAAAGGGTATGGATTCTTCGATCACGCCCTGGCAATCCACGTAGGCCTCGAGATCCTTGGCAACGCCGGTGATGGTGATCTGCACCCGCTTGCCGCGCGTTCCCGGTCGAATGGTATCGAGTCGCACATTCCAAGGAATCACCTCTTCCAACCAGTTGAACAAGCGTGTCCAGGCGATATCGCGCTGCGCCTGAATCCCTTGCACGAAATCCCACTGCGTCGCGAGCGTATCGTCGTCGATCTTGGCCAGCGCTTCGCGAATGCCTCGAGCCTTGTTCTCGATCTCGCGCATCTCGCGTTTGTGCTGCGCAAGACTTTCCTGCAAAGCCGTCCTGCGCGCATCAGCCGTCACGTATCCGTGCACGTTGTGCACCGTAAAAGCGATACAGAGCACCGTCACGACAACGAAGAAGGCCGTCAGCATCTTCTCGTTGCGGTAAGGGTTCGACGCGAGGTTGTTCTCCAGTGATCTCACGGTTCTCTCCTCAACGCCAATCCAGCAGCCGGCAAGAGTTCCATCACCAAGGCATCGTCGAGTCCAGGCATTTCCGGAAGAATTCGTTCGAGGCCGGCTTCGCGTACGACGCCCAATCCCGAGTCCCCCAATCTCGAGTCACGCACGACTTCCATGATTTCGCTTGGATCCATTCCCACCGCTCGCACGAGCGTCCGACCGATGCCGTCACCTAGAAGGTGTTCTTCGTAATAACTCAGTGTCGACAATAGCTCACGCCCGACGACGCGCAGACTGGCTTCGCCCTGATACCCTCCGCGCACATGGTAGTTCTTCGCACGATAGAAAACGGGCTGCTCGCCGCGCAGGATCATGATTGTGAAGTACTCCGGAGTTGCCGAGACGATCGCCCGATCTCGCCCGAGCGGAGGTCCTTGCGCTGCGGAGGTGCTCCCCGCCTCGAGCGAAGTCGCCTCGATACCGCTCGAAGAGGCCCGGACAACCCTTGCCGGCATCGCATCCGCCCTTCCGGCTTCGCCTTCGAGCGCCTGCTCCAAGCGCAGCGCATTGTAGACGTTGAAGGAAGCCAAATCGATCAGGCCCAGCCGGTAACCCGCACTCTCGAACAACGCCTCGATCGGGCGAATCGTCGACCAAGGAGCAACGGACACCAAGACCGCAGACTTGTCGCTTTCCGTGCGGCCGAGAACTTGGCAGCAGAGCGCAGCCTCCTCCGGCGCAAACGGCAACGATTTCTTGACACGCCAGCGGATCAGCTCTTCCAACTGCGATGGAGAGCGCGGAACCTCGGCAAGATCGACGATGAAGACCCGCGCGGCCGTATCCGGAATCGCCAACGAGATGCGATGTGCTTTTTCCGCACCGGCCGCCTGCAAGACCTCGGTGAGCGCGTTCTTCAGTGCATCGGCATCTCCGATCTCGGTCTTCATGACCGAGGTCTCGAACACTCCTTCCGCAAGTGGGACGCGGCCGTGCCCGACCACATGGTATGTCTTGGCCTTGCGCGTGAGATGAACGGCCAACACGGCATCCGCTCTCACCTCGACACCGAGCATCGGAAAACGAGGCCGCATCCATCCAGCTTGTTTCATGCGTTGCGGAAAGAGTCCCTCGACTCGTGCCACCGCATCGTTGAAATTCATCGCTTTTCCGTCTCCCTCGACACCGAAGTCATTTTCTTCATTCGACGAAAGTCACCTTGTTGACCTCGCGCAGCGAAGTGATCCCTGCATAAGCCTTTTCGAGAGCGGAATGGCGCAGCGTCACCATCCCTTCGCTTACGGCTTGCCGCTTGATGTCCGCCGCCGGCCGCCGCGAAATGATCATCTCGCGTATCTCGTCGGAGAGATCCAGCAGTTCCGAAATGGCTTCTCGACCCCGGTATCCGGTACCGTGGCATTCGATGCAACCACGACCATCGAAGAACGGTCGCTCGCCATCCACTTGCGGATCGAGGCCGGAATCGAGCAATTCCTGTTTGTCGGGCTGAACTTGCACTTTGCAATTCGGACAGATCACACGGACCAGCCGCTGAGCAAGCACGCAGTTGAGCGCAGAAACGAAATTGTAGGGCTCGACATTCATATTGAGGAAACGACCGAGCACATCGATGACATTGTTGGCGTGCAACGTGGTAAAGACCAAGTGGCCCGTCAGAGCGGACTGAATCGCGATGTTCGCGGTTTCCTCATCGCGAATCTCCCCGACCATGATCTTATCCGGGTCGTGTCGCAGAATGGAGCGCAGCCCCTTGGCGAAGGTCAGCCCCTTCTTGTGGTTCACTGGAATCTGGTTGATCCCCTTGAGTTGATACTCAACGGGATCTTCGATGGTGATGATCTTGTCTTCCGAGTTGTAAATCTCGGCAAGTGCTGCGTAGAGCGTGGTCGTCTTTCCCGAGCCGGTGGGACCGGTCACGAGGAATAGGCCGTAAGGCTCGCGGATGAACTTCCGGACCTTCTTGAGCAATGAATCGGAGAAGCCGCAAACGTTCAAGCTCAAGTCTTTGAACTTCTCCGAAGCCGATTCCTTGTCTAGGATTCGAATGACGCAATCCTCGCCATGGACCGTAGGAAGAATGCTCACGCGAAAATCGACGGTCTTGTTCTTGATTCGCAGTTTGAAGCGGCCATCCTGCGGAATGCGCTTTTCAGAGATATCCAACTCGGACATGACCTTGATGCGCGAAATGATCGACTGGTGGAATTGCTTGTCGATGGGCTCCATCGCCTGATACAAGACCCCGTCGATTCGATACTTGACGATCACTTCACGTTCCCGCGACTCGATGTGAATATCCGAGGCGCGCCTTTGAAGTGCATTGAAGATGGTCGAATCGACCAACTTGATGATCGGACTCTGATCGGAGGTGAGACGGTCGATCGACAGGACCTCTTCGCCGTCTTCATCCTCGCGGATGACCTGAATGCGGAGCCCTTCCGTCGCCTCGTCGAGCACTCGTTGTGAGGACTCCGAACGCTTGAGCACCTCTTGGATGGCCGATCGCGTCGATACGGCGACATCGACTTGCATCCCGAGCAGAAGCTCGAGTTCATCGATCATCAGCACGTCGGTCGGATCGGCCACGACGACGATCAGCACATCTCCGTCTTTGCGGTAGGGAACGAAGTTGTAGCGAAACATCAAATCGACGGGAATCGACTGGAAGAGTTCGATATCCACCTCGAAGTCGTGGATATTCTTGAAGCTCAGGCCGAGCCTCTCGGCCCGCATTCGCGCTTCAATCTCTTCGTTGACCGTATCGGCGCCGGGCTCTTCCGGTCCATTGACCCCGGGTGCCGGAACGGGCTGGGGCGTCGCCCCGGATGGATCACTCATCGCTGACTCCATTTCTCTTGCTTGTCGTCGTATGCCGTCTTCCTATGGTTCATCGTCATCTCATCTCCAACCTACATCGTCGCCTGGCTGTAGATCTGCAGTAGCGGCAGATAGATCGCCAACAGCATCGAGCCGACGATCACGGCCATTCCCACGAGCAGAACCGGCTCGAAGAGCGAAACCATCGTCTGCAGTTCGTGGTCGATCTCTTGGTCGACGAAATCCGAAACGCTGGTCAGCATATCCGGAAGCGACCCAGAGGACTCTCCCACCTTGATCATTTCGATCGCCATGTCCGGAAAGAGGCCGGTCTTTTCGAGCGACGACCAAAGAGGTGCGCCTTCGCGAATCTGGCCGACCACTCGGTGGGTCGCATCGGCGAAAACGGCCGCGCCGATCGAGCGGGTCAAGACTTCCAGCGAAGTGACGACGGGAATCCCGCCGGCAACCAGCGTTCCGAGAGTACGGCAAAAGCGCGTCTGAACGAACTTTTTCACGATGCTTCCGATCACCGGCAACCGGTAGACGAGCCGCTCGATCGCTCTCGCACCGGCGGGCGTGCGCCTCCAGACGGAAAAGAGCACCAGGAGGACGGCGACGCCGCCCAAGATGAACAATCCCTCGGAGCGCAAGGTCTCGGAGATCGTCATCACGATCCGTGTCAAAAGCGGAAGTTCGGAGTTGAAGCCGGAGAAAAAATCTTCGAAGCGCGGCAAGACGAAGATCAACAGCAGTCCCGCCAACAGTACCGAGAAGCAGACCAAGATGACCGGATAGGTCAGGGCTGCAACGACCTTCTTGCGCACTTCGAGCACCTTTTGGGTGTACTCGACGTAGCGTCCGATCACGGTGGGAAGTTCGCCGCTGCGCTCACCGGAAGCCAAGGTGCTCGAAAAGAGCGGGGGGAAGACTCCCTGTGCGGCAAAGGCATCAGAGAGAGCCTCGCCGCCCTTGACTCGATCGCGAACATCCTCGAGGGCCGCCTTGAAGACCGGGTTCTTCCGGCGCTCGAGAAGAAGAGATATCGACTCGATGATCGGCAATCCCGCTTTCAGCAGCGCGCCGAATTCTTGATTGAAGATCAAGAACTCTTTGACCTTGATGGCTTTCTTGCGACGGAAAATCCCGGAAGCGGCGGACGCCATGCTCGAGCGTCGCTGGATCGACAGAACGAGGTAGTCCTGTTTCTCCAGATCGCGGCGCAAGGAATCCTGATCGTCCGCGGTATAGTCGCGCTCGATGATTTCGCCGGATGCGCTGGCTAGTCTGCAACGATAATCGGGCACCTAGGTCTTCCTCTCCTCTTTCTCGCTTTCGCCCTTCTCCCGATTCGTGAGCCGTAAGCGCACGAACGAGAAAGAGCACCGCTCTCCTTGGCCGCGGGGTTTCCTAGCGCGAATTCCCCTGCTCGGGATCAAATGACCACGCCTCCAAAGTCAAGAAAAGGGCACGGTCGCGAACTCTGCTCGGTGCTCCGATCACTTCCAAGCGACCTTCGCGCGGGTTCACCGCCAAGCTCAGGATCGTGCGGGGCTCGGTGGTCGAGGCCGCCGTTTCGGCTTCATGCGGGAGCGCGAGCAAGAGGAAGGGGTCGATGGCGATGACGCCGAGATCGGGATCGACCGTCCGAACCTTGAGAATCACGCGATAGTCTTCCGTGATGTCCAGGCTCGCTTCGCTTCCCTCGGCCGTACGCAACGTTCCGGTTCCTAGAGTCTTGAAGGAAGTGAAGCTGGTGAGTTCGGCCAGTTCCCGGCTGACGCCGCGTATTTCGTCGGCGAGCCCGCCCGAAGGACGCGCCTCGCGGGTCCCTTCGATCATCGAAATCGTCACCTCTACGCTTCGAGGAGGCAGATCCCAGCTCGCCACGGCCTGCGCAACGCGTTCGAGATTGCGCGCCTCGTCATCGACCGTGATCACCCGCACGGATTTGATCACACGGTACCCACCGCACGGGCTGACGAGTTGATCGACCAAGAGCGCCGCCTCGGAAAGAGACTTGAAGCGAACCGTAATCGCCCGCGTCTCGATCGTCTTTCCCGAGCAGGGAACGCCCTCGAGCACGGAGGGCTCGCCCTCGCCGGCGAGCGGAACCGAAGCGGTCCAAATGCTCATGGCCCATACCGTCAGCCAAAGCGCCCGGAAGAGTGTGTTGATCCTCATAGTTCCGCTCCCATCACCATCGTCAAGCGCAATCCGGAAGGACCCGACGGCTCATACTGAATCGTATGCAACCCCGGAGTGTAGGTCGCTCCCACCAACAGACCGCTCGCCCCGGCCGAGGGCCGCCGAACGGTCTTCACGGCCATTGCAGCATCTTCCACGGCTTCGGCCGCCTCCACCTGAGATCGGGCGATCTCGACCACCGCAGCAGGCTCATCCGAAGGAAGAAGTCGATTCATCACTCCGAAGAAAACGCCGGCCACCAACGCCAAAGAAGCCGCCGCCGCCAGCCATTTCCAATGGCTTCGGGGCCTTGCGGCAGCCTGCTCTAGGGCGGAGATGCCCGGATAGCCGGGAGCCTCGGGAGCTTCCCTCTCGTGTTCGATCAATGCGAAAAGAGCCGAAGGATCCTTTCGAGCCAACGCGGCCCGCAAGGCGGGGTCGGTGAAGAAGTCGTCGAGCGCTTCCTCGGAAATCGCCTCTCCCCCGGCAATCGCGCCGAGTCGCTCCTCTATGCTGCGCCGATCTTTCGACGATTCGCTCATGATCTACTCCCTGCCTCCCGTTTTTCCTGCACTGCTCTCGGCTCCGACGAGCAATTCCGGATATCGCTCCCTGATACGGCGGGATATCGTCGTCCTGACCTGGAAGAGATGGTTGCGTGCCGTCGATGCGGCCACTCCCAAGACATCGGCCGCCTGCACCGCCGTCATTCCCTCGAGCCGCGTCAACACGAAAATCGCCTTTTGCCGCGGCGGCAAGTCCTGCGTGATCTCCTGCAAGATTCGCTCGAGTTCACGTGCCAAGACCCGGCGCTCGGGTCCCGGCGCCCCATCTGTCGCCTCGAACCCTCCAGGATGTTCCGGCAGCGGTGACTCCCGCCGGACACGGTGTCGGCGAAGCGCATCGAGGCAATGGTTGACCACGATCCGATAGATCCAGGCGTCGATGTCTTCTCCGAGCCGAAAGCGGTCGAGGGTTTGCCAGAGCTTGAGGCACGATTTCTGAGCCACATCTTGCGATTCCTCTCGATCATTCAGCATGCGTAAGGCGATGCGAAAGATCCGATTCCAACGCGGAGCCACCAGAGCATCGAACGCTCGGCGGTCACCACGGGCAGCCCGAGCAATCAGATCGCTCTCCCGCGCGGTCACGACTTCCTCGGTCTACCTGAAGGATCTACGTCCGGGCCGGTGTCGGCGTCTAGCGCCGGTGGGTTTTTCGGCGCGCTCTTGCAGAAAGGGTCCCAACCCTGTCGCGGCCAAGGACGAGGCCGAGCATCACGGCCTTCCGGTCGGAGAAGTCCGGCCCCCGAGGCGGTCAGACGCCCGATGACCTGAAAGGTCAAGTTCTTTCGTTTTGCGTACCTACGAGCCGCCGGCAACGATTTCGGCGCGATCGCGAAGAGGATCTGAAAATCCTCGCCGCCGCCGAGCACCCCCGCCGTGCACTCCGCGCGCGATTCGGGGCGGGCCGCTGCCCAAAAGCGCAAGGAGCGATCGACCGGCAGGGCGGCTTCCTCGACCTCGAAACCACAGCCGGAAGCCGCGGCAAGCCGCGGCAGGTCCAAGCCGAGACCGTCGGAGAGATCCATGGCCGCCCGTGCGTGGCGCGCGAGCAGACCGACGAAATCCAGCCGGGCCACCGGCCGCCGATACGCGGCGTGCGCTCGATCGCGTGCTGCCCGCATTCCCCGCTTTCGAGGCCATCGCACCCGACCCTCGAGTGATTCCAAGCCCAGCCTCGCCGCTCCCAATGCGCCGCTGACCGCCAGGAGGTCTCCGGCCCGAGCGCCGGAACGCCGAATCGCGCGAAAGCCCCGAAGAGGTCGACCGACGACCGTGACCGCGAGCGTGGTGCAGCGAGCGGCCGTAGAGGTCGTATCACCTCCGAGAATGGGCACACCGCGACGTTTCGACACCTCCGCTAGAGCCCGCACCAAGGGATCGACGTACTCCCGTGCACCGGCACCGAGCGCAAGCCCTAGAAACAAAGCCTCCGGCTCGGCGGCCATCGCGGCCATATCGGAGAGGTTGCTCTCGATGGCGCGATGGGCCAGATCGCGCGGGCTCATCAGATCCCAGCGGAAGTGGGTACCTTCGACGAGCAGATCGGTGGAGATGAGGCGAGAGGGACGGCCCGGGAGCAGAGCCGCATCGTCTCCGATCCCCACGACTCCCGCACCTTTCGGCACGCGCCCGAAACGACGCCCGATCTCGGCCAAGAAGGCGTCTTCACCGTTTTCGAGAATGTCACCCACACCGCGCATTCTGCGCGCGCCCCCCCCGAACCGGCAAGAACTCAGTTCTCATGCCCGCGAACGAGCACGGCTTCCTCGCTGCGCGCCTTCGACTCCGTCTGCGGAATCGCCTCGCGCTCGACGGAGGCTTTCTCCGCATCTGCCGGATCGGCCAGCACGAGTTCCAAGACGCGATCCATCTCTTCCACGAGTTCGAAACGCACTTGCCGTGTGACCGACGAGGGGAGGTCTTTGAGATCCTTGGCATTGGCTTTCGGCAGAATGATCAGGTTCGCCCCCGCACGTCGTGCCGCGAGCACCTTTTCTTTGATTCCGCCGACGGGAAGAACTCTTCCCCGCAAGGTGATTTCGCCGGTCATCGCGATATCCCGCCGAATCGGTCGATCGGTCAGAGCGGATACCATGGCCGAAGCGATGGTGATCCCGGCGGAAGGGCCGTCTTTGGGAATCGCTCCTTCCGGAACGTGGATGTGAATGTCGTTGTCTTGGAAGACCGCGTTGTCGAGATCGAGTCGGCTCGCTCTCGACCGCGCCCAGGTCAGCGCAGCTTGAGCGGACTCCTTCATCACTGAACCGAGATGGCCGGTCAGGGTGAGCCGCCCCTTCCCGCTCATCTTGCTCGCTTCGATGAAGAGCACGTCACCACCGGCCGCCGTCCAAGCCAAGCCGGTCGAGAGACCCACGGTGACCCCGACGAGTTTCTCTTCCGCCTGCGGCGGCGGCGGGCCGAGATAGGTCTCGAGGCTCGAGGCGGCGACCCGCGTCGAAGTCGTGCGTCCCTCCGCGACTTTGCGCGCAACCTTGCGGCAGATCGCAGCGAGACGCCTTTCGAGATTCCGCAAACCGGCTTCGCGTGTGTAGCGAGCGATCACCTCGCGCACCGCTCCGTTCGAGAATTTGATTTGCTCGTCCTTCAAACCGTTTTCCGCGATCTGCTTGGGCGTGAGATGACGCTTGGCGATCTCGAGCTTCTCTTCCTCGGAATAGCCGGGGATCCGAATCACTTCCATGCGATCGCGAAATGCCGGATGAATCGTATCCATCATGTTGGCGGTAGCGATGAAGAGCACCTTGGAAAGATCGAAGGGCACACCGAGGTAGTGATCGCGGAAATTGTGGTTCTGTTCCGGGTCGAGCACCTCGAGCAAGGCGGCCTGAGGATCACCGCGGAAGTCGTTGGCCAGCTTGTCGACCTCGTCGAGCATCATCACGGGATTGCTCGATCCCGCTTGTCGCACCGATTGAATGATGCGCCCGGGCATCGATCCGATGTACGTCCGTCGATGTCCGCGAATCTCGGCCTCGTCCCGCACACCGCCTAGACTCAAGCGCACGAATTTTCGGCCGATGGCCCGTGCGATCGATCGTCCGAGCGAGGTCTTGCCCACCCCGGGAGGGCCGACGAAGCAGAGAATCGGACCGCGCAGTTCGGCACGCAGCTTTCGCACGGCGAGATACTCGACGATTCTCTCTTTGACTTGATCGAGACCGTAGTGGTCGTCGTCGAGCACTTTCTGCGCTTTTGCCAGTTCCAGATTGTCTTCGGTGGCATGATCCCACGGCAGTTCCACCAACCATTCGAGGTGATGTCGGATCGTTGCGCTTTCCGCTTGGTCGGGATGCATTCGCTCGAGACGACGCAGTTCTCGCTCGATTTCCTCCTTGACCGCCTCCGGCAGTTCACGGTCTTGAATCTTCTCGCGGATCTCTTCGATCTCTTCTTCGATCTCGGTTCCTTCTCCAAGCTCGTTGCGAATCGCCTTCATCTGCTGCCGCAGATAGTACTCCCGCTGCGAGCGATCA
>Ga0256830_1000573_pt1 | contig 28656 bp, 22 predicted proteins | sample 128326metaG_FD_190537 | JGI IMG/M metagenome (GOLD analysis project Ga0256830, IMG submission 190537) | Hydrothermal vent microbial communities from Lau Basin, Pacific Ocean - 128-326 | ecosystem: Environmental > Aquatic > Marine > Hydrothermal vents | place: Pacific Ocean: Lau Basin | collected... | reverse complement strand
TGGGTACGGAAAATCGCACCTTCATTGCTGCTTGCGAATGCCGGGAAAAATAAAAGCGTGTCGGTTTCGCCTCGGCCGGCACTACACTTTGTGCGACAGCAACAATCTCACTTAAGGGGATATCATCGCTGCCAGACTCCACCGTCAACAATGCGGTATTCAAATATTCATCAATGTCCTGATAAAAAACAAGCGCGCTACCGGTCAGCCCGCTGAAGGCGAACAAAAAGCCAACGATCAACGCAGTATAAAGATGGATTCTTCTCAATATGTGACGAATAATCATGCGTACCCCATTTTAGTGCGCAGATTCAACTTCATAGACCTTATAGATAGTGGGGACAATTTATCCTCGAATACCCGATAATTTACAGTGGATTGATATGGCCTGCTTGGCTTGTATTTTAAGATGCTACGGCTTCATACAATGAGCTGGTATCCGTTCCAGCTCCTGGTTATATTCTAAGGTTTCCGGCAAACGCAGCCATTCGGCTTTATTACCACCACACCAAAGCACGGCACCCGGACGAAGTTGGATAAATGGTATCGCACGTGATACATTGTAAGCGCCCACCCCGTCGAACAATAACAAGTCATCTATTTTCAACTTAGGTAACAAGGCGTCAATGCTGAGCGTATCTGCTTGTAAACAGAGTGGACCGTATATAGCGCTTGTAACACACGCCCCATTATTGACGTTGAACGCACGTATCGGATGGCGATACTTCCTCGCCGTAGGCAATGCGTTAAGCCCGCCATTAATGATATAAGCATTTCCATTTTGCGACGTTTTCCGAGTACCCACGACTTGGGTCAACAAGGCCCCTGCCGGCTCCAGAAGCGTCCTGCCGGACTCGAAGAATATCTGCGGCATTATTCCTTCGTGAGGTAACTCTTTAACCAATACTGATAGGATAGACATCACGTAGGCCTCAATATCCGGGGCGGGATGTCGCAAAATATCTGTTTCAGACCAACAGGGGCTGATTCCGGCAAGACCACCTCCGACATTGATCCAGTCCATCACAATACCGAAGCGCTGATATACCGTGCGAGCAAATTCATTGAGTACTTGACCCAGTCGGGTAAAACGGCGCAAGTTTCGAACATTGGTGCCTATGTGCGCATGAACTCCAGCCAAGCGTAAGTGTGGCGAATGATGGATCCAACCAGCCACTTCCAATGCATCGCCATTTACCCAAGAAAAACCGAAGCGGTGCCAACTCTCAGCATCATTCACGATGTGGATACGAATGCCAACGGGTAAAATTTTACCTATCTGACGAGCCACAGATTCCAAGCGCGCCAGTTCGTCAAAGTGATCAACGTTAATACAGGCACCATCGAGCGCTGCCTGCGCCAGCATATGGTCCGGTTTATGCGGGCCGTTATAAACAATTTGATCTCCGGGCACCGATAAATCCTTGGAAAGCGCATATTCATACTCGGATGCAACTTCAGCCCAGGCTCCTTCGCGGTGAAGCAAGGTGACTAAACCACGCAATGGATTAGTTTTATAGGGATACGCAATTTGTGACCGTGGATAATGGCGTTGTAGCACGTTTTTCAACTCACGGTAGCGTTCAAGCAAAGCTTGTTTTGAAAATAGATATATGGGAGTACCAAAACGCGCGGCTAAGTTTTTCGCAGCTTTTTTTGTGAGATCGCAAAAGGCGTCACTACCCGACAATGTTGTTTCCAACCTCTTATCTCCTTGGGGATTTTTTCAATTCGGTAATGGTATCTATCTGAGGCCGAGATACATAAACCAAAAAATGGCGACAACGGCACAGTACACCACTCCAACAACCGTGAATCCGTGCTCCACTCCAATAGCGTTGACCGCTACAGCTCCCGTTATGATACCCAATAACCCTCCCAATTTGGTCGCGCTATGCCCCACTCCAATAATTTGCCCTTTTCGATCACAAGATGCCAACCGACTCAATACTGCAAAGAGAACGGGAAGCATGGCACCAAGCCATAATCCCCATATCAAACGAAGTATGAGCAATGCTTCGAAGCTATCAATAAATTCGTGGGCTAGCATGGTTAAAGCAGAGAACGCCGCCACTATGCAAAGCACGCGATACATACTGGCACTGCTATAAGAGTCCGATAGTCTTCCCCAAAACGGAGCGGATAACATCAGCGTGAACCCAGTCGAAGAATATAAAATACCAATCATAAATGGACTGCCGGAAATCCTTTGCTCAACAAATAGCGCGAAGAAGGATACCGGCATCATCTTTGCCACTTGTACACACACAATCACCAGCAACAGAAGAACGATACTATTACTAAAATTTCCAGAAGTGGAAGATGGTGTCACTGATTGATGAAGACCAGTATTTGTAATCTGAGACTGATCATTGATAAGAAAAAAGTACAGCGCAATTGCACAAACGCCGCAGAGCATGGCTGCGATTATAAATATCACACGGTATCCGTAGCTATTAGCCACCAGGCCGCCGACAATCGGCCCAATGAGCATGGCACCCGCTGTCCCTGACTGCAATTTCCCCAAGACACCGCCTTTTTTATTTGCGGGTACAATTTGGATCGCATAGATTTGAGCAGCAATAATGAATCCTGCTAGGGCACCTTGTAATAACCGACAAATAACCACCGTAATAATGTCAGCCGCAAAAAAAATAATGCCCTGTGTTACACACAGGGCAAGCAAGGCACGCAACACCATCGCTTTATGACCAAAACGATCACCCATCCGCCCCCAAATAGGCGCGAAGAACATGGCCATGCCCAGTGGAGAAACGTACACTACGGCGCTCAAGGATTGAAGTTCAGTTGTATTAAAGTTTCCTAGGTCACGCAAATAGAGAGGCCAAAAAGGCCCGCTCATCTCTAAAGCCGCCATCGAAATCAATTGTGCCCACCAGAGCAGTGTTACTTGCGAACGCCAGTGCCGAATGTGGTTAGGCAACATAATCATACAATGGCTGACGCTAATGGATTCTCCAGTGGTCTATAGATATCATCCTGGGTGTTCGTGAGCCTCATACGCATAAATGCTTTGACGCTCCACTTTTGCTGAACAATGGCGGTATATTCCCGGTGCCAAGTAGTTGGGGATAACGAGCTCCGCATGGCTCCAAAAATCTGCTCGACGATATTAGCGACCTCTTGCCAGAAAAGGTGATCTGGTACCGAAAATTCCTGCCCCAACATCAATACCATCTCTCCTATATGGCACTGGAACACTGCGTGCAGCAGTTTTTCCCGAACCTTTTCCTGATCACCGATAACTGTCAGTTTGTCAGGATGTAGTTTTAATCGGTAACCGACACGCTCAAGAGTCGGTTGGTGGATGCGGATGCCGCCAAAATCACGCACCAGCACCCGTCGTATGCGTGCATCATGGGAAAAAATTGCAAATGTGTTTTGCTGGTGGGCCTCAAGCGCAATACCATATCGAAGATAGAGAACCAAAAGACCATTGAGTAACGTTTCAACATATTGCCGAAAATAGTGGCGTGCTGCGTTCAGGCCCTCAACCTTGGTTGCTGACATCATTTCCAGAAACAAGGGCTTGTTACTTATTGGAGAATGAGTCAAAAGCGCTGCAACAGGAATCGCTATTTCATCTTTTTCAATATAGAGCATTGGATTTTCTCGGAAGATTGCCGAGAGGTGTTTGGCATCATCATCCTTCACACCTTCACCGGCGTAATGCATCCCCAATACTTCGGGTACAATGTCCAATGTACCGCTGAATTTTTTCTCGTTTTCCAGTATGTTTTTTAATAGATTACTGATACGCGGACCCATCTGCGCCGATCTCGGTGATACTGTGCGATAGACACTGGTCAAACGTACCGAAATCGGTAGTTTAATATGCGCAAGATTAATTTCTCCCTCCGGCACTAAGGTACGAAAAGACATGGTCGACTTACAGCAAAGCTCGGGACCATTGAGTAAGGTGAGAATGCCGGAGTTCAGCAAAGACTTGAATAGCTCTGGCAACTTATATTCTGCCTGCCACGGATGTACGGGAAGGGGAGAGAAATCTTGTGGGTCCAGATCCTGCGCTCTCAAACGATCTTGCCACACGCTAAACCATTGCGAGAAATGTTGTTCAAACCAACTATCAACATCCAGCAGGCCTGGCAGCATTTCGACATGCAACCATTCTTTGCGAATAGCCGCTAGGCGAACCGACGCCTGTCCTTGAAATTCCGGGGAATAATTCACAACTTCAGCAGACGTTAAACCCAGTTTGGTCTTACTACACGGATGATAGGGGTGGCCAGTAGTCGCCCATTGTTCTAGATACAATTCAGTGTTTTGAGTGATACGACCATTCCACAACCAAGCCACCAGACTATCATAACCCTGTGCCGTTGCCTGTTGGTGTATCTTGACATTCCAGGCTTGGCGAAATGTTATGCACAAAGTGTCGTTAAGTATGGTGTTTTCAATATCACGGGAAAAACTGGCGTTGTTTTCAGCGTCCGCCGATGGGCCTAATTCTCTCGCCAAAAAAGTAAGAAATTCTATTGGATTCGTTAACCTCCGGGGAAGGTTAATATTTTCTCCCAGTACCTCAATGTACCGAAATTCCGGATAGCGGCCGAGTGAAGCTCGCCGAGTCCCCCTGATCACCAGCAATATATTCGCACGCCACAACGGCACAACAATGTCATCTCCCTTCTCTGTCGGGCATAACATAACCCCATCGCCCATCAATCTTTCACGTAAGGCCGCTTGAATCAATTGTTTTAGACATTGTGATCGAGCTTTGGATATATTTTGCGCGACCGTGCGAGGCGACAAATCTTTTGCATAAAATATATCTTCGTCTAAGCCACTCAACCACTCTCTTTCCTGCACACTCAATTCTTGTTCTTCCTGTGAATTAAATATGAGCTTTCGTGTGTTTTGCGATACGTTATTCATATTTTTTACCACCCTATTTGTATTTGCCTATGCAAACCTGCGAATACCAGCCTTTGTTTCGTCATTTCTGGCTGGTAGCGAATGAAGGCTTCTAAAGCAGACTCACTGTCTTAATAATCCACGCTGGCATTGACATAAAACTCCCGCGGCGCATTTGCATAAAGCCCATATTGGGTAAAAGGTCCGCGATAGAAAGACTCTTTGTCCAAGAGGTTCTTAACACCGAAACTAACCTTGGTATTTTCGAACCGATAATTAACGCGGGCATTCACCAGGCCATATCCTGGAATAGTCCCTTTGGCGCCGGATCTTGAAGCATTGGGGGCAACAGGGTCTTCTTTGGTGTTGGCAGAATCTGAAAATTGTTCACTTTGAGCATAGGTGTCAATATTGAATATCCACGAGTCCGTGCTGTAGCGCGCACCCACAGTTCCGATATGACGAGAGTAAAAAGGAATATCGTTCCCGTTGAAATCACCTTCTTCGAATGTAGCCTTGGTATAGGTATAGTTAGCATATAATTCCAACCCTGCGAAGAAGGGTGTCAAGACACCGACATCAAGATTGCCGGAAAATTCCAGACCACGGTGGAGTGTTTTACCTCGGTTGAAATACTGATCCGCCGCCTTGTCGTACTCGATGATATCCTCAAAACTTATCAGGAAGACTGTGGCCTCGGCGCTAAATGTATCCGCAGTATGACGGCTGCCCAGTTCGTAAATCTGTGCCCTTTCCGCATTTAGGTCATTATCTCCTTCGTTGCGGTTTATCTGAGCGAAGGAGACCCCGCTGAACGAGGTATTGTAGTTCGCATACATACGGGTTTTCGGCGTTAACCGATAGATGATGTTAACGGATGGCAATATTTCCCTGTAATCAAGTTTTTCTTCAAAACCACTCAGATTGTTGGTTCGCTCCAGCGTCACTTGTTCAAAACGCACACCGGGGGTAATCGATAGCGCTCCAATATCAATACGGTCATCAATGTAGAAAGCGTGGGCGCGTGTTCGGTTGGCGTTGTCACGGTTGATCACCGCTGTAAGCGCGTCCGGGTCACCAAATGCCTCGAGACCCTTTTTTCGAAAACGCTGTTCCCGGCCCTTCTCCTGAAGATAACGGTATCCTACCGACAACTCATGGGCGTGTTTTTCAAAAGTAACTCTGTAGTTATAACGTGGTTCCATACCGAACACTTTGTAGTTCCGAGGAAAGCGATCCAGACGTCCGGCAAATTGCTCATTTTCCTTGGCCAGGGTAAACTCCCTGAAACTATCCGTATAGAAGGTCGTTAACTCAAACTGGCGATGACCGTCTGGTTCCATTAATAGTTTGATGACCGCCTCTTTTCTGTCACCTCGAAAACGATCATGAGGTCGGCTCGATTGAAAGGGATCCGCGTCATACTCCGCTTGCGTTAACCCGCCGGGAAGCTCATTTGCAGCCGTGTAATAATTGACACGCCCGGAAACCTCTACCGTATCCGAAATAAAATACCGCGATTTCAGTATCAAATTAGTCACGTCGGTCTCGCTGTGTTCTCGAAAACTATCGTTATATTGGCCTGAATAAAGCAGTGCCCAGCCAAAACCGTTATCCAAACTGTTACCTGTAAATAAATCAATATTTGTCAGGCCACCGTCACTACCAGCACTTGGCCATATTGATTGTTTGATTTTGGTACTTAGCTCTTGCTTGAGAGGAATCTCACGGGTCACAAAGTTAATCACCCCGCCCACATTCTGGGGGCCGTAGCGTACCGCGCCACCACTTTTCACCACATCAATCGCATCCAAATTCCCCAACGCAACTGGAGCCAGCGAAAGATGCGGCTGACCGTAGGGCGCAACCGACAGCGGCACACCATCCAACAGCACTGTAGAACGTGGCGTCAACCGCCCCGTCAACCCACGCACTGAAATACTGAGAGAACTGACTGAGGAATCCGTGTTCGGCAGCGGCTGTATTCCCGGGATATCGCGTAGCGCCTCGACTATCGTTCCCGCTCCCGTTTCCACAAAGGCTTCACGACGCACGACCTGCCGTGCTCCTGGATGGTTTAATACATTTTTCTCTTCGGCTTGACCCAACCAGTCACCGGTAACCTCGAGCTCGGGTAAAACCATGCTTTTCCCTGCCGCCGCCCGCTCCAGCGTCACCGCGCCGGAATCCGCAAAGCGGGCCGTCAAGCCCGTGCCATCCAGCAGGATGCGCAGGGCCTGTTTGGGCGTATGGGTTCCCGACACCCCCTTGGTGCTCAGCCCCTGCGTCAAGGCCGCGTCGTACAGGATTTGAAGATGACTCGTCTCGCCCAAGCTGGAAAGAGCGGAGGAAAGAGATTGCGGCGGGATGTCAAATCGAAACTGTTCGCTGTCAGCGGATTGCTCTGTTTTCGGCCGACTCCCGGAAGTCCCTTGCACCTCTTGTGCGTAAGCCGGCAATGCCGCGGCCAGCGCCGCAGCCGCCAGTAGAAACCGGGCCGCCTGCTTTGTCCGGCACTTCGTGGAATCCGTCATTTTTTTCAAATCAAACTCTTGTCTCATCTTTCCGTCTTCTCCTCCTCATTAAATTTTTATTATAAAATTGAGTCTCATTATCAGCAACGGATCAAACACGCCACCCCCTGACATCGGGACGGCATTTTTTTTGAAAAAGGGTGCTCAGGAAGGCGCCGGGATTTTGTCCCGGTCCAGCAAAATGAAATAACGCGTGAGCCGGTACGCGCGAAGGGGCAGGGTGTCCTCCAGGGCCCGGAGGACGGCATCGGGATGGCGAATATCGAAAATGCCGCTGACCCGCGATGTGCGCAACGGCCGATCGAGAATCAGGATCACACCTTTGCGGTAACGATTGACTTCGTCAATCACCTCACCCAGCGGCCGGTTGTTAAACACCAGCTTGCCGCGCCGCCAGGCGGCGACCTGGCCAAGATCAAGCGATTCGACTTCCGACAAACCGGTGTCCGGGCCGTAATGAACCCGCTGCCCGGGGACCAGCTTCGCGGTCGATCCGTTATGGGAAACTTGTACCGCGCTCTCGAGCACGCTTACAGCCACTTGATCCGGTTTTTTATACACCTCGAACACGGTTCCCAGAGCCCGGATTGTGCCGTTAGCGGCTTTCACCTCGAATGAACGGCGCTTGTCTGCCGCGACAACAAACAGGACACGGCCCTGATGCAGCTTAAGCCGCCGGGCCTGCGGTGAAAAATCAACCGATACGGCGGAGTCGGTATCCAGATAGACCGTCGAACCATCGGCCAGGCTCAAGGCTTTCAACTCACCGGTTTCCGTATGGTAATCGCTGGCGAGCCGCATCACCGTCTCGGGCAACCAGAGGCTTCCGCCCAGCAGGACCAACAATACGGCGACCAGGGCGATGCCGGCACCCCGCCCCGACAAAGCGGCCTTTCGCATCCTGCCCGGTGGATAGACAGGAAGGGCATGCGCAAGGATTTTTTCCCTGGCAGGTCTCATGTCCGCCGGGGCCTTGAGTCCATCAAGATCATCCCAGAGCGTGCTGATTCTCTCAAACTCCCGCGCATGGATCGGGCTGCACGCGCGCCAGGCCTCAAATCGGCGGTGATCGTCTTCCGTGGCGTCCCCGGACCGGAGCCGGGTCAACCAGACAAGCGCCTCATCGGAGACGGTCTTATCGAAAGGATCATGCCTCATGTCGGTTGTCTCAACGCTTCGGGTAATATAAAAGCGCCGTATGCTGTACCGGATCTCCTTATTATGAAGACGATGTCGGAGAGCCGAGACCTTACCCCATTCACTTAAACGCCTGCCGCAATCGGTCCCGGCAATGGGCGAGACCACGAATGATATGCTTTTCGACCATGTTTCGGGAGATACCCATGCGGCTTGCAACCTCCGCATGGCTTAAGCCCCCGAACTTGTGAAGCATGAACGCTTCGCGGCAGCGCGCCGGTAGCTCATCTACTGCTTTGCGCAAAATCATCAGGCGCTGTTGATAGTCGATGACCCTGTCCGGCGGAGGGATTCCATCGGGAACATTTTCCGGAACGGACTCCGCGCCGATATGCCGCGCACGCGCTTTTTCCGAACGCAGATGGTCGATGGCCAGGTTTGTCGCCATTCTGAACAGGTAAGCGCGGGGATGCGCGACTTCCGTCGGCTGTGAGAGCCGTCGCACCCGCAGCCAGGTTTCCTGCACGATGTCCTCGGCCAACAGCGGGCAACCGAACTTGCGGGACAGGAAGGCCTTCAGGTCTTCATAACAGGCAGCAAGCGCGGCAAGCAGCTTTGCGGAATTGCGGGGCATGATGTCGGAGCACCCTTCACCTTAATTTTTTTGCTTCTTTGTTGCCGAGAAAGTCCCGATCCGGTGCGATAATCAGAAAGCCGACTTCCGGATGGATCAAACCTTCCCGGGCCTGACTTTGCGGGATGCCGGAAAACAAGAATATTGATGCCGCCATCGACATGATCGCAGTCATCTTTCTGATCTGTTTCATTTGTTGATCTCCTTTTTTGTCCGTTCTCTCCCAATAGCGGAAAAAGGGGGGTTTAAGAACGCGCCTAGGTTCCGGGCAATAAAAAAGCCCAAAGAGAAGGTCGTGCTTCTCTTTGGGCTTCTGGGTTCATGATAAATATGACCGCCAGCCTCTTTTTTTATTTTTACTCGGTGCTTTACAATCGCATTCCCTGTGAAGTCGCCTATGATCTTGTTCGCAATCGTTCAGGCCAAAGTCGCCTCATCTCCTCTGTGATACTGCTTAAAAGGAATCAAATTTATTTCCGGCATCTTCCTGGCGTTCCGAAAAGCGATGCAGGTTTTTGAAAAAACCGAGGTTACTGCGGCAGCAGATTTTATCTCGACGATGTCAAGTTGCCTTCCCTGATAAATCAGCAAGCCAAGCTCCGGCCCACGCGTTTCCCGATAACGAAAGAGCCGGGCAATATCGCCGTGATGTACAAATGATTGATCAACCTCGGAAACCACCCAGCTCTGAAAAATTGTGCCACGTTGGGGATGATGTTGCAACTCTTCCGCTTCACGACTTCTGCTCATTGCTCTTTTATGCACGCAAAGCTTGCAGCGCCATGCAGTGCGCTTTGCGGATCATCAATCAGCCACACGGGAATTTTGGATAAGAGAGTGCTGTAACGGCCTTTTCGCACGAAGGCATCCATGAAGAGCCCCTCTTTGAGCTTGGGGAGAATTTTAGGGGCAATGCCGCCGCCCAAATAGACCCCGCCGGTTGCCAAGGCTTTCAAGGCCAAATTCCCAGCCTCAGCCCCGAAAAGGGAAACAAAACAATCCAGCGCCTTTGTGCATAAATCCGATTTTTGTGCCAAAGCCGCCTCAGAAATAACCGCCGCGGGATCTTCCGAAACAAGCCGTTCGGACAGCCAGGCCGGTTCATCGCCCTGTTCATGCGCCTTCATAAATTGATAGAGCGTAAACAATCCCGGCCCGGAGAGCAGACGTTCATAACTAACATGTGCATGTTTTTTCAGCAGAAATTGCAGCAGGGCGATTTCAAGATCGTTTCTCGGTGCAAAATCCGTGTGGCCGCCTTCTGAGGCCGAGGGCCGGTATCGCGCACCCTCCCGATACAAAACGGCTTCCCCCAGTCCCGTTCCCGGCGCGATCACCGCGCGGTTTCCCGAAAGCGGCGCTTCCCCGAAAGCGGCATCCGGGTTAAGCACGACCTTCGCCGATTCAGGCAAAACAAGTGCGCCATAGGCCGTGGCTTCCAAATCATTCAAAAGAGAGACCTCCGGAATTTTATAACGCTGCGCGATCTTCTCCGCATCAATGAGCCACGGCAGATTTAAGGTTTGAGAGCGCCCCGAAAAAACCGGCCCCGCAACGGCAAAACAGGCTTTTTGAACCCTTTGCTTGTGTTCTTTTAAATAGGGATCAAGAATTGCAAAAAAATGAGGGAAGTTCCGGCTGCGATAGTGCCGCACATAAAGCGGAGAAGCCTTTTTATCACCGCCTTCATAAAGCGCCAGCGTCGTTTTAGTTCCGCCGAGATCACCCGCGAGAATCATCAGGACAACCGATTAAGAAAGCGCGTCCGCAGCAGCATCGTCGATAAAAAAATAACGTTGGCCCCTCACAGGCGCAACCTGTGCCGCAGGATAGGGGGAGTTCAGCCGTTCCGGCGAGAGCAGGGTTTTGATGATAGGGGCTTTTTCTTTTCCTGCGGCGAGAAAGAGAATGTTTTTGGCTTGATTCATGAGCGGATACGTCAGCGTTAACCGGATCTTGCCCAATTTTTCAACCGGGTTTGCAAGCACCCAAGCGGTTTCTTCTTTTAAGGCGGGTGTGCCCGGGAAAAGAGAGGCCGTGTGTCCATCTGTTCCGAGGCCCAATATCATTAGATCAAAGGAAGGAATTTCATCTTCATCCGGGTCAAAACAGTCCATGATCGTCTTTTCATAGGCAAGGGCCGCGGCCTGAGGGTCTGCTATTTTCATTGGAAACGCAAAGATATTTTCAGAAGGAACGGGAACTTTTGAAAGCAGGCGTTCATTGGCCATGCCAAAATTGGAATCGGGATGATCCGGCGGCACGCAGCGTTCATCCCCCCAAAAAAGAATGATGCCGCCCCAGGGGATTTCACCTGAAAGCGGTGGCCGTGAAAGGTAATGATACAAAGTAGAGGGCGTGCCTCCCCCTGAAAGGGCGACCGTAAAACGCCCTTTTTTAGTCACGTATTCGTCGGCAAGCCGGGCAAAAAACCCGGCGGCAGCCTTTCCAAGCGCGTCTAAATCGGGACAAACCGTGACGGCTTCCATCTGTGTCTTCCTTCAATCTTGCGTTTGCTTTACGGCGGATTAAGGCGTTCGCCAGGCCCTGCCGTCTCTTTTAATCAATTCATCCGCTTCTTTCGGGCCAAAACTACCAGAAGGGTAGTTGGGAAAACAAGGGGCGGGTGTCTTAAGCCAGTGATCCAGCAGGGGCATGAGCAATTGCCAGGACGCCTCAATCCAATCCCCGCGGCTAAAAAGCATTTGATCGCCGGCCATGCAATCAATCAACAAACGCTCATAGGCATCCGGCGAGGCACTTTGAAAGGCGCCGTGGTAATTAAAATCCATCGTGACACGGCCGACGGAGAACTTCGGGCCGGGGTATTTGGCCTGAAAGGTGAGCGAGATGCCCTCGTGGGGTTGCACGCTTAAAACGAGCGTGTTCGACTCCAGGCCCCCTGAAATCATGGGGCTAAAGAGCATGTGCGGCACCGCTTTAAAGACAATGACGATTTCGGTCGATTTTTTTGCGAGCCGCTTACCGGAGCGCAAATAAAACGGAACACCCTGCCAGCGCCAATTGTCGATGTAGAGCTTGAGTGCCGCAAAGGTTTCGGTTTTGGAATTCGGGGCGACACCGGGTTCCTTACGATAATCCGAAACGCTTTTTCCATCCATTAAACCCGCTCCGTATTGTCCCCGGATGGCACATTGGTCGATTTGATCCAGATTGATCGGACGCACGGAACGTAAGACTTTTATTTTTTCATCGCGAATCCGATCCGCTTCAAAGCCTGTCGGCGCTTCCATTGCCACCAGGCAAAGCAGTTGCATCAAGTGGTTTTGAAACATATCCCTCAGTGCACCGGCTTCCTCGTAATACCCCGCGCGGTTTTCAATACCGAGGGTTTCCGCCGCCGTGATCTGAACGTGATCGATATAACCGCGGTTCCAAATCGGTTCAAAAATGGCATTGGCAAAACGCAGAAACAGCATGTTTTGCACCGCTTCTTTGCCCAGATAATGATCGATCCGATAGAGTTGCTCTTCTCCAAAAACCTCCCGCATCTCTTTATTCAGTGCGCGTGACGTCTCGACATCCGTGCCAAAAGGTTTTTCAACAATCAGGCGCACCGAACTCTTCTTTTTTAAACCCCCTTTCTTTTTTACACCCGCCTTGCCTTGATCCTCACGCCGTCTTTTCCTCCGGCCGCTCAAACCCGCAATGCCCAACTGACGCACAATTTTTGAATACAAACCGGGCGGCGTGGCGAGATAAAAAATCCGGTTCCCCCCCGTTTTGTGGGACTGATCCAGGGCAAACAATTGTTTTTCAAGCTTGTCGTATTCGTCGGGTGCTTCAAAATCCTTCAAGGCGGCGTAATGAAAATTTTTGCGGAAGGTCTCCCACACCGCAGGTGGAATGGTGTCCATGCGCGAGGCGCCGTCGAGTGATTTCCGCACGGTTTCACGAAACTGCTCATCCGACATGTCCTTCCGGCCCACACCCAGCACGTACCAACGATCGGGCAAAAGCCAGCCTTGAAAAAGGTGAAAAAGTGCCGGGATAAGTTTACGCTGTGTCAAGTCTCCCGTCGCGCCGAAAATCACAAGCCCGGAAGATTCCGGTGCAGGCTCCTGGTAGGCTTCCTGCCCGGAGGACACCGGAGAAATAAAGGTTTGCCCTGTTTTTTTAGATTCTTTTTGCTGCATGACCGCCAAACTCCTTTCTCAGTGCCGAAATAAATTTATCGGAGAAGGCATCCGGCTCGCGGGACGAAAAGCGCGCAAAAAGCGATGCGGCAATGGTCGGCACAGGCACGCCGTTTTCGACCGCCTCCAAAACCGTCCAGCGTCCTTCCCCGGAATCGTTGACATGGCCTTTAAAGGTCGTAAGATGCGGATCTTTTTCAAAGGCCCCTTCGGCCAATTCCAGCAACCACGAACGAATCACGCTGCCGCGATTCCAAAGTTTTGAAACTTCAGCCATATCAAGATCAAATTGAGAGGCTTCAAGCAGCGCAAAGCCTTCACCGTAGGCCTGAAGCATGGCGTATTCAATACCGTTGTGAATCATCTTTGTAAAATGACCCGCGCCGTGTTTTCCGCAATAGAGATAGCCGTCTTTTGGCGCGAGAGTTTTAAAAATAGGCTCCATGTGCTTGAAGTCGCCGGCCTCCCCGCCGATCATCATGCAATATCCGACCGTCAGCCCCCAGATGCCGCCGCTCGTGCCGACATCCATATAGTGGATCCCTGTTTCTTGCAGCACCTCGGCCCGTGTGATGGAATCCTTATATAGGGAATTTCCGCCGTCAATCAAAAGATCGCCTTCAGAAAGGTGCGGCAGCAGCAGCTTGATCGTATCCGTCACCGCCTCGCCTGAAGGCACCATCATCCAAATTGCACGGGGCGCTTCAAGGGATTGCACCAGCGCAGGCAAATCCGCGACACCTTTAAACCCTTCCTCTGTAAGCGACGCAATGACTTCCGCATCATGATCAAAACCCACAACCGTGTGTCCATCCGGAAGCAGTCGCTTCACCATGTTTGCACCCATGCGCCCCAATCCGATAAATCCGATTTGCATCTTACCCCCCTTCATTCAGGTTTTGCTTTGAGTACCAAGTCGGAATAGGCCGCGCGGGCCGTTTCTCCTGTATTGTCGGTATCGGTCATCACCGCAACACCGGAAATACGGGGCGGCGTGCCTCCGAAATACTTCCGGTAATCCGCGTAGAGATTACGTTCTTCACAAACCCACTGCCCCGCTTTTTCAGGGCCGCTTTCAACCGCTATCATGTGGGCGCGATCGGTGTAGGCATTGGGCGCCGCTTCGCCTTTTTTAAGACGGTTTGCCCAAACGTAATTAAGCGCCCCTTTGGGCGGATATTCGCCGTAAAGCAATTTATAGGCCTTAAATTTTGTTCGCTCCCAAAAAGCGGCCTGCTCCGGATCAAATTTAAACGTGACATAGATCCGCGCGGCATAGTCGTCACCCTTTTTTTGCGTGACATCCCCCTTTTCAATCGTGCGATTAATTTTCCAGCACCAGGAGATCAACGGGTAGATTTTTGAATCTAAATCAAGCGGATAGGTCATGCCCGAAGCGGAATTTTCACTTGTGGCCCGAATGATCGTCCGCCCCGCTTCTTCGGTCATTTGATACGTGGTATGACGTTTGATTTTTTTAAAAGTCAGGGGTTTCCAACCCTTGGGCAAACCCTCTTCCGTTTTACCCGCTTGAAGCAAATAAATCGGCTCGACCGCCTGAACCGTGCTAAAAAAACCGGGCATCCAGATTATCGCGACAAAGAACAAGATTTTCAGAATTTGAATATTCAAGATCGGCATGTGCGTTTCCTTATTGATAAGGGGTATCTCAGAAAAAAGAAGAAACGGAAATTCCGGGATTGCCCCATAGATTAATATACCCCCTCTGTCATGGGACAGCAAATCACAACGGCTTGAAATAACAAGAAATTTTCTATTTTCATTCATAATAAAGTAATCCAAAAGGGCATAAAACACAGTAGCCGCGCTTACAAGACAAGCCGAAAGGGAAAACAGGCGGACCCGAAGCCAATCCGCATGAATATGATATAATGAACTCAATATTCATTGAGGTGAAAGGAGCTTCATGCCCCAAAAAAAGCGACAACATTTCAGCGTCTCGTGGCGGCAAGTGCTCAATGAACAAGGCGAAATCGACTCCGAGCAGCTCTCCGACCGTCAGCAATTCACAGAAAAAACGCTCAAAAACTTTTATGAATCGATGGTCTTGATCCGCGCCATCGACGAAAAGGCCTTAAACTTACAACGCACCGGCAGAATAGGAACCTATGCATCCATTCAAGGCCAGGAAGCCATCCAAGCGGGCGCGGCGGCGGCCCTCCGGCCTTCCGACTGGTTTTTTCCCGCATTTCGCGCCACAGGGCTTTCCGTGCTGCGCGGCACAAGCATCAAAACCATCTACCAGTATTGGTCGGGCGATGAACGCGGCAGCGTCGTGCCGGAAGACATCAATGATTTTCCGGTCTCCATCCCCGTCGGTACCCATATTCCCCATGCCGTCGGCGCCGCTTGGGCAGCCAAGTATAAAAAAGATCCCATTGCCGTCCTGACCACCTTTGGAGACGGCGCGACTTCAAAAGGCGATTTTCATGAAGGTTTAAACTTCGCAGGAGTCTTTAAACTGCCTGTCGCGTTTGTGTGCCAGAACAATCAATGGGCCATTTCCGTGCCGCTCTCCCGCCAAACCGCCTCCGCGACCATTGCACAAAAAGCCATTGCTTACGGTTTTGAGGGTATTCAGGTCGATGGCAACGATGTTTTGGCCGTGTATCTGGCCGTAAAAGAAGCCCTTGAAAAGGCACGGCGCGGCGAGGGGCCGACGCTGATCGAATGTTTAAGCTATCGCCTCAACGACCACACCACCGCCGATGACGCCTCCCGTTACCGTACGGAGGAAGAGGTGGCCGCTTGGCGGAAAAAAGATCCCGTATTGCGTCTTAAAACACATATCGAAAAATACTTTGCGTGGTCACCGTCTGATGAAAACGCCCTGCGGGAAGAAGTCGACCGGCGTATCGCAGAAGCCGTGACGGCCTTTGAAACCGCCGCGCCCCTGAATCCTTTGGACATGTTCGACACGCTTTTTGAAAACCTTTCTCCGGAATTACTCCGGCAGAGAAACACGCTGGAAAACCGCTTAAAAGAAAACAGCACTGATTAAATCCGCGCGTCTAAACGCGTTTAAATGATAAAAAGAGGGGGCGTTTTGAGCCGCTTAAGTCTCATTCAAGCCGTGAATCAAGCCTTAGACCATGCGATGTCCGCGCGTCCTGAGATTGTGTTGCTCGGAGAAGACATCGGAAAAGACGGCGGTGTTTTTCGCGCCACGGACGGCCTCATTGAAAAGTTCGGAGAAGCGCGCGTCGTAGACACGCCGCTTTCCGAATCCGGCATCATCGGCACCGCCATCGGTATGGCCGCCTACGGCTTGAGACCGGTTGCGGAAATTCAATTCATGGGTTTTCTCTACGGCGCAATGGAACAACTCCTCTCCCATGCGGCGCGGCTGAGATCACGCACACGCGGGCGATATACTTGTCCGCTCGTCGTGCGCACGCCCTATGGCGGCGGCATCCACGCACCGGAGCTGCACTCCGAAAGCACCGAAGCCTTTTTTGTGCATACGCCCGGGCTCAAAGTGGTCGTACCTTCCACACCCGCAGAAGCAAAAGGCTTGCTCTTATCCGCCATTCAAGATCCTGACCCGGTGATTTTTTTGGAACCCGCTAAAATTTATCGGGCAATCAAAGAAGACGTCCCTGAGGGTGAATACATCATTCCCCTCGGCAAAGCCCGTATAGTCGCCGAAGGAGGTGATGTCAGCCTCATCACCTGGGGGGCGATGCTGCACCCCACACTGGAGGCAGCCGCTCAAATGGCGGAAAAAGGCGTTTGGGCCGAGGTGATCGATTTGAGAACCTTGTCTCCCCTGGACACCGACACCCTCATTGAATCGGTGAGAAAAACCGGCCGCGCGATCATCGTACATGAAGCGGCGCGCACTTGCGGCCTCGGCGGTGAAATCGCGGCCCTGCTCTGCGAAAGAGCCTTGCTTTCCCTGGAAGCCCCGATTCTCAGGGTCACGGGCTATGACACACCCGTGCCGCTGCCTAAAAACGAACCCTATTATTTCCCCGATTGCAAAGACATTCTTGAGGCCATCGAAACCGTTGTTCAATTTTAAAAACCTGAGATCTTGACGAAAAAAACATGGAAAAAACCTTTTATTTCCCAGATGTTGGAGAAGGCATCGCCGAAGGCGAGATCGTACAGTGGCTTGTTGCCAAAGGAGATTTCGTCAAAGAAGACCAGCCGCTCGTCGAAATCGAGACCGATAAAGCCGTTGTCAGCCTGCCTTCCCCCTTCTCCGGAAAAGTGACGGTCATTCAGGCCGCCTCCGGCGCGATCATCCCCGTCGGCACAGCCTTGCTCACGGTAGAAACAGAAGTCCCCGATTCCGAAACACCGATAACCGGACGCATTGCTGAAACAGAAGACAGGAAAACGGCGCCTCCCAAAAAAGACGGCGGATCGGTCGTGGGGGTTTTGAAGGAGTCAAATGAAGCATTCGTTTTACCCGCCAATTTAAAAGCACCGGAAAAACCCGACACGCGTAAAATACGCGCCATACCCTCCGTACGCATTTTGGCAAAAAAACTGGGTGTTGATCTGGCCGAGCTTCAAGGCAGCGGCCCGGACGGCCGCATCATGCGCGACGATGTCGAAGAAGCGGCTCAAGCGCTTACGCGCAAAGCACCGCAAGACACCCTGCCAACACCGATTGAAGACCGGACCCCGCTCGGCCCGGTCGAACGCATCCCCTTTCGCGGCGTGCGCCGCAGCGCAGCCCGACGCGTGACACAATCCTCAAAAACAGTCTCTCCCGTCACCTTTGTGGATGATGCCGACATCACAAAGCTTGAGCGCGTGCGGCTGGCCAAAAAAGACCTCACGGAAGAAAAAGGGTTTAAACTCACCTATTTGCCGTTCATCATCAAATCCGTCGTCGCGGGCCTGAAGGCCTATCCTTTTTTGAACGCCAGCCTGGATGAAACCGAAAAAGAAGTCATTCTCAAAAAATATTACAACATCGGCATCGCGGTCGATACGCCAGAAGGCCTGATGGTTTTTGTGATTAAAAACGCCGATCAGAAAAGTATCTTGGATCTGGCGGAAGAGATTTCAAGCCTGACCGAGAAAGCCTTTTCAAGAACGATCGCGCTCTCGGAATTAAAAGGCGGCACTTTTACACTCACCAATTATGGCGTCATTGGCGGCATTTACGGCACACCGATTATCAATTACCCCGAAGTCGGCATTTTGGGCCTGGGTAAAATCGAAGACAAAGCCGTCGTGCGGAAAGGTGAGATTGTCATCCGTAAAATGCTGCCGCTTTCGCTCACCTTCGACCATCGTGTCATCTACGGCGCAGAGTCCGCACGTTTCATGAACACCGTGATCGAACATCTTGAAGACCCGGACTTGTTACTGGTGACAGGAAAGTAGAACCTCTGTATTTCTTGACATCCAAGCCCTCAGTCCTGTATCCCCTCAAACATGCAACACGACATTGTCCACTACATTGCCGCGTCGGCCAAAACGGCTTCAGACGCAGAATTCAATACACTGGCACTTCGCCTCTTTGAATATCAATACACACACAATGCACCTTATCGGCAATTTTGCCGTTCAAAAAAACGCGATCCCGGAAACGTAAACCACTGGGCGGAAATCCCGCCGCTGCCGGTTTTGGCCTTCAAGTGGGCAAAAATCACTTGTCGCCCCAAAGAAACACCCGCACGTATATTTTATTCCAGCGGAACGACGCGAAAAGAAAAAAGTCAACACCGTCTTTTCGACCTGCTGACGGCGCGGGCCGCGATTTTGGCGCATTTCAAGCGGCATCTCTTGCCCGACTGCGACCAAATGCGCATGATGATGCTGACCCCCTCGCCGGAAGAAGATCCACACGCCTCGCTCTCATACATGATGTCGGTTATTCAAGAACTCTTTGGCAGCGCGGAAAGCGACTACTACATTAAAAACAATATATTGCAAAGCGAAGCCTTACTGAAAACCCTTGTCGGAATCAACGAACCCGTCATGCTGCTCGGCACCTCGTTTTCTTTTGTGCATTTAATCGACTATTGTAAAGCACGGGGACTCCGACTGCATCTTCCCTCGGGCAGCCGTTTGATGGATACCGGAGGGTTTAAAGGCAAATCGCGTGAGGTTTCTCAGGCGTGGATCTATGAAAATGCACAAAAGCTGTGGGGAATTTTACCGGAATACTGCGTGAATGAATACGGCATGTCTGAGCTGAGTTCCCAATTTTACGATGCCGTTGCAGGAAAAACCGGAAGACGCGTTTATGTCGCACCACCGCAGGTCAAAACACGTATCCTGTCCCCCGAAACGCTCCAGCCGGTCAACGCGGGGGAGGTCGGTCTTTTGGCACACAGCGATTTGGCCAACATCGATTCCGTATTTTCTATTTTGACAGAAGATCTGGGCCGAGCGGTGGAAGGCGGTTTTGTCGTATTAGGCCGTGCCGCGGGCGCAGCAAAAAAAGGCTGTTCGATTACGATGGATGCCCTGATTGAATCTTGATGAATATTCATCGGCAAACCGGACCGTATCTTTTTCACATAAAAAAGCCCGGTAAAAGGGCATGCCTTTTTACCGGGCGGGACAAAGTCGCACGTAAGCCGAGTTCTGTTCCCCATTGTTAAAATGGGGCGATGATCATTTCTCTCGACCGGATGTTGCCATCCGGCTCTAGCGACCCAACCCGAACGCTTCAGACGGGCCATCCGGTATCAAAACCGCTGGTCTTGATGCGCGTTCCTACTTGGTCTTGCTCCAGGTGGGGTTTACCCTGCCTTCGATGTCACCATCAAAGCGGTGAGCTCTTACCTCGCCGTTTCACCCTTACCTGTAAAATGCACAGGCGGTTTGTTTTCTGCGGCACTTTCCTTCGGATCACTCCGAGTCGCCGTTAGCGACCACCCTGCCCTGTGGAGCTCGGACTTTCCTCTCTCCGGATACACCGAAGAGCGATCATCTGTTCAACTTTGTCCACTACCATCCTAACCCGACGGGACGAAGTACGGCAAGCAAAAGACGGACCGACTCCATGAGGGCCATGATACGGGGAAACCGGAAGATTTCAATCTTGAAGCGGAAAAGATATGCTCTCCGCGAAAAAAGAACGCCTTGGTCAGGAAAACTCAAGAGGCCAAGCACTTACTCCATCGGCGCTGGCTAGACTTCGGTCGGCTTGATATAGAGGATGCGGTGGCAATAACCGCAGGTCAGCACCTTGCTCTGCATCTTGACCTCGGCAATCAATTGCGGGGGCAAGCTAAAGTGACACCCGGTGCAGGTCTGTCCGTTCACCGGCACGACGGCCAAACCTTTACAGCTTTTAAAAAGACGCTGATAGGAGGACAGCAGGCTCTTGGAAATTTTTTCGGAGGTCGCTTCCCATTCCGCCTCAACCGCAGCAGCTTCCGATGCGACTTGATCCATCTCGTCCTGCATCTCTTTTTTTACGCTGGAAAATGCGGCCTCGTCCTCAGCCAGCTTCGCCTGTTTTTCTGCGATTTCCGTTTTGAGTTGATCCATGCCCTCCATCGCGTTCAAAAGGCGGTCTTCCGTTTCACTTTTCGATTTTCGCGCCGCCGCGATCTCCTGAAGGTGTGCATGATATTCTTTGTTTGTTTTCAATTCGGTCAGGCGGAGTTTGAGTTTGACGATTTTCTCTTCGATCATTTGGAGGGCCAATTCACTTTCTTTGCGCACTTGACTTAACTGTTCAAGCTGCGCCCGGGCCGCTTCGATTTCAGATCGCGCATCGGCTAAGGGCTTTTCAGCAATGGATATCTTTTCCGGGAAGTCTTTCAGTAAATCCTTGTCCTTCTGACGTTTCAGATCCAAGGTCTGAAGTTTCACAAGCAAGGCCAATTGTTCTTTCACGTATCTCCCCCTTTTTATTTCCCCTTCAGCAAGTTGGTGGGCCCACCAGGACTCGAACCTGGGACCAACCGGTTATGAGCCGGCAGCTCTAACCAACTGAGCTATGGGCCCTTTTACTCACTCATGACAGCATCATATTATATAATTTCCACAAAACTCTTCAAACGTTTGCTTCGACTCGGATGACGCAGCTTGCGAAGGGCCTTGGCCTCGATCTGGCGAATGCGCTCGCGCGTCACCTCAAAATCCTGGCCGACTTCTTCCAAAGTATGGTCCGTCGCCTCGCCAATGCCAAAGCGTTTTCTAAGCACTTTTTCTTCACGCGGAGTCAAGGTTTGCAAGACCCCGTCGATTTGGCGCTGCAAATCATAACGAATGGCCGCATCCAGCGGAGAGATCACTTTTTTATCCTCAATAAAATCTCCCAAATGCGAATCTTCTTCTTCCCCGATCGGTGTTTCAAGAGAAATGGGTTCTTTTGCAATTTTTAAAATCTTCCGCACTTTTTCCAGAGGCAATTCCATTTTTTCACCGATTTCTTCCGGTGTGGGTTCCCGTCCCAATTCCTGCACCAATTGCCGCGAGGTCCGAATAAGTTTATTGATGGTTTCAATCATGTGTACGGGAATACGAATCGTTCTGGCTTGATCCGCAATGGCCCGGGTAATCGCCTGACGAATCCACCAGGTTGCATAGGTTGAAAACTTATATCCGCGCTGATATTCAAATTTGTCAACGGCCTTCATCAACCCGATGTTTCCCTCTTGGATTAAGTCAAGAAATTGAAGCCCGCGGTTGGTGTACTTTTTTGCGATGCTCACCACAAGACGCAAGTTGGCCTCAACCAATTCGCTCTTGGCGTATTTCACCCGTTGATCGGCCCGGTAGAGTTGGCGAATGGCTTCTTTCAAAACCCCTGACGAAACCATTGACTTCGCTTCAATTTCGTCGATACGCTGCTTCGCATTCTGATAAGAGGCTTCAAACATCAGGATTTGCTCCGCCTTCAGCTTAAGCCGACGCTCGGCGGCACGCATTTCTTTTTCTCCCTTTTTAACCTTCGCAAAAAATGCGGCCATGTCTTCTTTTACCCCGCATTTTTTCTTACAGTGCGCCATCTCTCTTTCCGACTGGATCACCACATTTCCCATAACCCGAATCTCACTGAGCAAGCGGTCCATGACTTCAGAATTGAGGTTTAAGCTCTCAATGGCATTGATCACACGCATTTTAGCGGATTTACGTGTTTCTTCCGCAAGGATTTTTGCCTTGGCCGAACGTGCCGGACTTTTTAATTTTTCAAGGACCTTGAGGTATTCGCGCTGGTAGCCCTTAATGCGCGTCATGGTATCCAAAATACGTCCGCGCAAATCTGCTTCGGCCTTCACGGGCACCCCGAATTCCTCTTCCGGGACGGAAACCACTTCTTCCAAGCTGAGCTCTTCAAGACGCAATGCCTCACCCAAAGCCACCACTTCGGCCACGGACATCGGCATGCCGAGCACCGTGGTTGAAATATCCGCTTTTCCTGCTTCAATCTTTTTTGCGATGGTTGTTTCGCCTTCGCGGGACAGAAGGGGGACCGAACCGATTTCTTTTAAATAAAGTCGCACGGGATCATCCGTCCGCCCCACCACGCCGGGGGTCAAATCAATATCACCCTCTTTTTCATCGGTGCTATCCCCATTATCGTCATCTTCTCCGGAACCTGCGATATCCTCGGTCGTCCCTTCGAGACCCCCGGACATTCTCTGAAAACGACCGGAATCCTCCGGGTCGATGACCTCGATTTCCATCTCACCAAACATCACCATAATGCTGTCAATTTGCTCGGAAGAAAGGACATCAACAGGGAGCGCATTATTGAGTTCTTCGTAGGTCAGATAGCCCTTCTCTTTTCCCAAGCTAATCAGTTGCTTAACTTCTTCTAGTTTTTCTTCTTTCGCCATGAAACCTCCAGCTTAACGGGACAAGGTCAAGCTGCTTGACGCTCTGTAAAGATCCATGATCTTTTTTTTAAGCAAGTGCTCTGCTTCCAAATCGCCTGCAACTTGTTTTAATTGGTGTTCTATTTCATTTCGCGCGCGGTCAATCTTTTTTTTCCGCAACATCCTTAAACAGTCGGTCTCAATCTGCTTGGCCTGCCCGGTGCCCACTTCAGCGATCGCCAAGCGACTGAGAAGCGACTGAGCGGATGCATCGGCTTGATGGCGTGAGACCTCGGGCACACGCCATTTTTCACCCTCGGCATCCCAATATGCGGACATGATTCTTTGAATCAGCGGATGTGTAAAATCCTCCAAACACAATTGACCATTCAAAACCTGCGGCTCAAGCAAACCCTGAACCAGCAACATCAGCAAACTTTCCTGATCATGCGGCAGACGCTCTTCCCGCCTCACGACACCGTCCGGTGTCGGTTTTGGAGCTCCTTTTTTTTCCTGCCGGACCAAACGTACATATTCGGCACGCACATCTCTTTCTCTTAAAAGCAGTTTGTCCGAAAGCACACTTAGGGCATCACTTTTTTCCACCTGGGAGCGTAAACGGCGGATAAAAGGGACGAGCTGTCGGATAACCCCTGTTTTATCCGCAGCCGTTTTCGGAGACACGGCCTGAATGGACTGGGCGATGCAAAAATCCATCACCGTGTCTGCTTCTGCAAGCGCCGTCAGAAATGCCGCTTTTCCATTATTTCGGATAAAGGTGTCGGGATCTTTTCCGGAAGGCAAGGTCACCACGCCAACGGGCATTTCTTCATCCAACAAGAGGGGCGCAGTACGCAAAGCCGCCCGAATGCCGGCCGCATCCCCATCAAAAACAATCACGATTTCTTCCGCATATCGCCGCGCCAACCGCAAATGGGCCGTCGTGAGGGCCGTGCCCAATGTGGCAACCACGTTGGGAATGCCCGCTTGAACAGCCGTAATCACATCAAGATAGCCTTCAACAATGACAAGCGGCTGTCCGACAACCTTTTGTCGGTCCAAGGCAAACAAGATCTCGCTCTTCTTAAAGACTGCGGTTTCGGCGGTATTTAAATACTTGGGTTCCCCTTCCCCTAAAACACGCCCGCCAAAACCAAGCACCTTCCCTTGCGGATTCCGAATAGGAAAAAGCACCCTGTTGCGAAATCGGTCAAAATACCCTGCACCGCTCTGTCCGCGCTCATCTCTTTTTGAAATAAGTCCCGCCTTTTCCAAAATCAACGGCGGAAACTTTTTTGTGAGCGTTTTTAAAAGGCCATCCCAAGCCGTAAGCGCATAACCGATTGAAAAATCATGCATTGTTTCAGAGCGTAGACCGCGTGTTTCCAAATAGGCCCGCGCCGCAAGGCCCTCAGAATGTGTGAGCAGATTCCGGTGAAAATAGTCAGCGGCGGCCGCATTGGCACGATAAATCTCTTCCGCTTCGGAACGCGCTTTTGCGGCTTGAGGGTTGTCGCGCACCGGCAGCGGCACACCCGCTTTTTCCGCCAATCGCCGCAGGGTCTCCGGGAAAGACAGGCCTTCTATTTTTGAAATAAATTGAAAAACATCTCCGCCCGCGCCACAACCGAAACAATGGAAATATTGCTTGGCCGGATTAACATTGAAAGAAGCGGTTTTTTCTTCGTGGAACGGGCAAAGGCCGGTGTAGTTTTGTCCTGCCTTTTTGAGGGTAAGATATTCGGAAACAATGCTCAGAAGGTCGGAGTGCTCTCGAACCGTTTCGACCACCTGATTGGAATGCAACTGTTGATCCAATTAAGAAATCCCTCTCACCTGGAAAATCTTAATCACGGAGAAAAAATACCTTAGGCATTTCCCTGAAGACAAGACTGCAGCATGCGACGAATGGCATCGCCTTCGGCCCGCCCCCGAAGTGCGGGCACCAAAACCTTCATCACTCGCCCCATCTCCTTCATTTCCGTGATTCCGGCTTCGGCAATGGCCGCCTCCACCTTCTCCCGAAGGGCTTGCTCGGAGAGCGGCTCCGGGAGATAGGACAATAATACTTGCAACTCCCGTGATTCCTTCTCAGCAAGTTCGTTCCGGCCCGCTTGTTGATATTGAGCAATCGATTCTCTGCGCTGCTTCGCTGCAGTCGCGATCAGCGCCAAGATCGCCTCATCTCCAAGCACGGCATCCTTGCCTTTTTCGATCTCTTTGTTTTTTATTGCGGAAAATAAAAGCCGAATCACCGAAACGCGATTCATGTCACGCGAACGCATGCCTGCCTTCATATCATTACTAAGTTGTTCCCTGAGCGCCACTTTAAAAGCCTTCCAAACCAAATTTTTAATTTTAACACTCGCTTTTACTGCTGTCAAACACGAAACATCACCCCAAAATCAATCGCTGATTTTGGGCATCATTGATTTGAATACTCAAAAGGCGTCGCCGGCGGATGCCGGTTTAACCTATAAAAATCAGTATGGTTTGAGAGGCTTATTGCGCGCCTTTGACGCACTTTCAGATAACGAGTGTCTTGGGCAGTGCGGCCCGGTTGAGTTGTCCGACCGCCGTCATGGAAAGCGTATTTTGCTGAAACAAGACTTTGGCCAAAGCTTGCACCGCTTGCAAAGAAACCTTGTCGATTTCGCACACAATCTCTTTCAAAGAAAGGCTGCGGCCAAAATAAAGTTCTTCCTTCGCTATACGGCACATGCGGGTGCTGGTGCTCTCCATGCTGAGCATCATGCTGCCTTTCGTTTGGTTTTTTGCACGCTGGAGTTCGTCTGCATCGACCCCGTCTTTTTTGATTTTATTGAGCATCTTCAGCACAAGGTCCACAACCTTGTTTGCATTTTGAGGACTCGTTCCCACATAAATCGTAAACAAGCCGCAGTCCAGATATGAAGCCGGGGAAGAATAAATGGAATAGGCCCAACCTCGCGCCTCTCGCACTTCCTGAAAAAGACGGGAACTTGCTCCACCGCCTAGGATCGTATTGAGCAAATAAAGCACGTAACGGTTGGGATCCAAAGAGGAGAGTCCTTCGGTCCCGATGCAAAGATGGGCCTGCTCCAGTTTTCTTTTTTTGACTTGAACATGGGGAACGATTTTTGGCGCGCACCTGGGTTTAAGACAGATCCCGGTGTTGTCATAAGCCCCAAACGCGGATTCAAGCTGTGCCATCATGGGTTCCGGGTCGAAACAACCTGCGACGGCGATCACCATCTCTTTGGGATCATAGGTCCGCGCGATGTAACGCAGCATTTTTTCCCGCGTCATGCCCAAAACACTCTCCGGAGTCCCCAGAATGGAATGAGATAAAGGGCTTCCGCGCCATGTTTCCTCAAGATGCAGGTCGTAGACAAGGTCTTCCGGGTCATCTTCGACCATTTTGATCTCTTCTACGATAACTTGCCGTTCTTTTTCGATCTCGGAAGGATCAAAAAGAGAGCCATGAAAAATATCGGCCAGCAGGTCAATGACGGTCGAAAGGTGTTCGTCCAACACTTTGGCGTAAAATGCCGTGGATTCCCGCGTGGTAAAGGCATTGAGTTCTCCCCCCAACTCATCTGCGGTCAATGCAATTTGTTTTGCGGAGCGGGTCTTTGTGCCCTTAAAAAACATATGCTCCAGGAAATGAGACACCCCGTACTCATCTGCCGCCTCATCCCGTGAGCCGACATTGACCCAAAGACCGATGGAGACCGATTTCACAGAGGGAATGCGCTCTGCGACGATCCTGATACCGTTTTTCAAAACACGCTTTACAATCATGCCGACACCTAAAAAATGATTGAACGATCTGCAAAAACCGAGAGGACGGGATATTTATTCGGTCTTTGCCGCGTCTTCTTTCGGCAAAAGTTCTTTTCGGGAAAGCCTGATTTTTCCCTGTCGGTCCACTTCAAGCACCTTCACCTCGATTTCGTCGCCCTCTTTGACTTCGTCTCTGACATTTTTGACCCGGTGATTGGCCAATTGAGAAATATGCACCAATCCGTCCGTCCCGCGCCGAATCTCCACAAACGCGCCAAAATCCATGATACGAACGACTTTGCCGAGATATACCTTGCCGACTTCGACTTCTTCGACAATCGCATTCACCATGTCCACGGCTTTTTTTGAGGCCGCTTCATCCGCCGAAGCGATATGAATCACACCCAAATCATCGATATTGATCTTCACGCCGGTTTCTTCAATGATGCCGCGAATGACCTTCCCGCCTTGTCCGATCACTTCGCGAACCTTGTCCGGTTTAACCTTCATGGTGATAATGCGCGGGGCGTAGGTGGAGAGCTCTTCACGGGGCGCTGCGAGTGCGGCACTCATTTTATCCAGGATGTAAAGGCGGCCCGCCTTGGCTTGATCGAGGGCTTTTTTCATAATTTCAGTCGTAATGCCGCCGATTTTGATATCCATCTGAAGCGCCGTAATGCCATCCGCCGTGCCGGTCACTTTAAAATCCATGTCCCCCAAGTGATCCTCGACTCCAAGAATATCCGACAGCACCTGAACCCGATCCCCTTCTTTAATCAGTCCCATTGCGATACCGGCCACGGGTTTTCTAATCGGCACACCGGCATCCATCATGGCGAGAGTTCCGCCGCAAACGGTCGCCATTGAGGAAGAGCCGTTTGACTCCAAAATATCGGAGACGATGCGAAGGGTATACGGAAAATCTTCTTTTTCCGGAATCACGGGCCTGAGCGCACGCTCCGCCAAAGCGCCGTGTCCGATTTCACGCCGTCCCGGCCCACGCATCGGACGCGTTTCCCCCACGGAAAAAGGCGGAAAGTTGTAATGCAACATAAATGATTTTCTGGACTCGCCTTCCAAACTGTCGATGCGCTGCTCGTCATCGGCCGTTCCCAGGGTGACCACCGCCAAGCTCTGCGTTTCTCCACGCGTGAAAAGGGCGGAACCGTGTGTTCTCGGCAAAACACCCGGTTCACAGGTAATGGGACGAATATCCGATGTGCCGCGACCATCTACACGCACCGCCTTATCGAGAATCATCTGCCGCACTTCGCGGCGCTCCAAGTCATGAAAAACGGTTTTGATTTCTGAGATTTGCTCCACATCCTCCGGATCAAACGCATCGGTTTTGGCTGAAAGAATCCGATTCAGTTCCGCTTGCCGCTCCGTTTTGTTCGGAATAGACACCGCTGCTCGAATCTCGCCGGAAAGCGCTTTATCCATTTTTTCCGCCAAGTCCGCGTCCCGCTTGATTACAGGCACTTCCCGTTTTTCCTTGCCTGCTTTTTCCCGCAGCGCATTTTGCAGAGCGATGACTTGACGCACGACATCATGCCCAAATTGGATCGCATCCAAAACAATTTCCTCGGACAACTCCTTTGATCCGCTTTCCACCATCATAACCGCATCCGCCGTCCCCACCACGACAAGATCCAATTCACTGCTTTCAAGCGCATCCGCGTCAGGATTCACCACAAAGGCCCCCTCTATGCGGCCTACACGCACGGCACCCACAGGGCCGTTGAAAGGAATGTCTGAAACATTGA
>Ga0256830_1000572_pt1 | contig 28716 bp, 25 predicted proteins | sample 128326metaG_FD_190537 | JGI IMG/M metagenome (GOLD analysis project Ga0256830, IMG submission 190537) | Hydrothermal vent microbial communities from Lau Basin, Pacific Ocean - 128-326 | ecosystem: Environmental > Aquatic > Marine > Hydrothermal vents | place: Pacific Ocean: Lau Basin | collected... | reverse complement strand
TTCATCTGGATAACGTAGCATTGTATCTTCACTTTCCGCTCCCTATAGGGTTAATGTATTTGACTCAATTTACCGGACATCTATCCTGACACAGGGGGTGATCGAGAGGCAGATATTTATGACATGTTTCTTTTGGCTGACAGAATTGATGCCAATGTATTAATTCGTGCTTCTCATAATAGGAAAATTAATAAAACTGCAATTCATTCCGATATCTCAGGTGAAATGCTTTGGGATTTCATGGAAAAACAAAAATCAAAAGGGACAATTCAGGTTAAAGTTCCGAAGAAAGATCGCACACCGGAACGTTTAGCAACATGTAATATTAAGTTTAGCAAAGTCAATGTCCTTCCACCTAAAAGTTATAAAGGGTCTAAAGAAGGAACTCTTTCTTTAGACCTTTATGCAATTCATATTTCAGAACAAAACCCACAAAAAGATTCTACAAAAATTGAATGGATATTGCTCACAAATATTCCAATTACGACTTTTGAAGAAGCTGTTGAAAAAACAAGGTGGTACTGTCTTCGATGGAGAATAGAAGTTTATTTTAAAGTGATTAAATCAGGACTCAAGGCAGAGGATTGTCGTCTGGAAAAGGCAGATCGACTCATTCGTTTTTTAGCTGTTATTAGTATTGTGGCATGGAGGGTCTATTGGCTGACTTTAGTATCAAGAACCGCTCCTAATAGTTCATCCCTATTATTTTTGAATGAATTTGATTGGAAGATTTTATTCGTAAAATTTAATCCCAATAAAAATATTCCCAAACGCCCTCCAAGCATGAAACAAATTACAGTATGGATTGCTCAACTTGGAGGATTCCTGGCTAGAAAGAGCGACGGGGATCCCGGAGTCACACATATATGGCGTGGATTAAAAAAATTCGCCAACTTGATCGAAGGAGCTCAAATATTTGCAAATACTTATGGGTAATAGAAAGCCCCCGTGCGGGGGCGTGGATTGAAACCTAAAAGCTGCTTTTCTAGTTTGTCTCTGTACTCGTCGCCCCCCGTGCGGGGGCGTGGATTGAAACTCATTTAATCTACTTATAGCGTAATCTATAGTTGTCGCCCCCCGTGCGGGGGCGTGGATTGAAACTCGTTATATTCTAGAAATGGATATTACTGTCTTGGTCGCCCCCCGTGCGGGGGCGTGGATTGAAACACAAAAGGATTTAGGAGGTGACTATACTCAGCAGTCGCCCCCCGTGCGGGGGCGTGGATTGAAACTATGCTACCGTCCGTCTTGTCAGTGCCTGGTCTCGTCGCCCCCCGTGCGGGGGCGTGGATTGAAACTTGTCGGTAGACAATTGGGATAAAGACTGGAGCGAGTCGCCCCCCGTGCGGGGGCGTGGATTGAAACTAACGATCTGTGGTGAAAGTGTTATCTCACCTGTGTCGCCCCCCGTGCGGGGGCGTGGATTGAAACACTTTAAAGCAAAATGATGTCCTAATAGGAATGAAGTCGCCCCCCGTGCGGGGGCGTGGATTGAAACTTTTTAACGAGATACAAAAACTGTATTATCTCGCGTCGCCCCCCGTGCGGGGGCGTGGATTGAAACTTAAAAAGCTGGGCTTGACGATTAAAAAAAATGACAGTCGCCCCCCGTGCGGGGGCGTGGATTGAAACGATTCTTGGTCATCCTGGGTACGACAGGTATTCTGGTCGCCCCCCGTGCGGGGGCGTGGATTGAAACTAGAAAGGGAAGGCTGCTTGAGATGGCTACAGAAGTCGCCCCCCGTGCGGGGGCGTGGATTGAAACTTTCCGGATAGCCTTTGGCAAGCAATACTTGCTTGTCGCCCCCCGTGCGGGGGCGTGGATTGAAACTCGGTTTGACCGACTATTGCATCTTTTTCTTTATTTCCAAACCACTTTAGCACATAATTGCAGTCCTGCTACTTATGTTTTCTTCTGCCCATTATCACGCTATGATCGCAATAGGCATACCTGTCAAGCTCTGAAAGGTTTTTTACCAGCCCGGCCCGCAATGGATAAATGAATGTACCTGTCAAGCCCAGTAAAGTAGCTGTCTTCATCGCAGACGATAGATTTGTATCTGTTCTGAAACAGGTGACCGTGACGTTTATGCCTCTTATTATATGTTATCCCTGTCAGTAATCGTCTCATGAGTTGCGCTATTCCTTTAGGCCCGCTCTTTGCCAGTATATGCGCGTGATTGTCCGTTAGTGACCAGGCGTAAACGAATGTTTTTGTCTCTGATTTTTTCAGCTTACCTCAGTTGAGCATGATGTCTTGAATGCGCAGATCTACCTTTAGTTGGCTATAAAAGTAATATTGCAAGGATGGATGTTTACGTAACATGTGTGTATAAATAAGTTGACTTGTCTTTTCTGTCTCTGTTTTGCAATTATGACATGAGTCTGCCAAATCTTCTGTAAATAGTGAGATGATAAGCATGGCTGGTAGGCAGTAATATTTTTAACTGATATAATAACGCTTATATAGTAAAACAGCAGCTAAGATAACTAAGAATTTCAATAATACAACAACACTTTAAATTTCAAAAATTAAGAGGAGGAGTTAATAATGAGTTACTATTTCAGTAAAATACTGGCCGGTTCTTTTGATGAGAGCGTAAATAAAGTGACTGATGAGCTGAAAAAAGAAGGATTTGGTATTTTGACGGAAATCGATGTAAAAGCAACACTAAAGAAAAAACTAGATGTGGATTTCAGAAAGTATAAAATACTTGGGGCGTGTAACCCTCCGTTTGCATATAAGGCATTGCAGGCAGAGGATAAAATCGGCATTATGCTTCCTTGCAATGTTATTGTCCAAGAACATGAAGATGGACAGGTGGAGGTGTCTGCCGTCGATCCGGTAGCATCTATGAAGGCGGTTGAAAATGCAGGTTTAGAGGAAATTGCAACTGCAATTCAAGATAAGTTGAAGAATGTTATAAAAAGTCTGTAAACGGTCCGTCCGAGTTTTTTTAAAAGCTTTTAATAATGCTAAGATGTTAGAGCATTTTTAATTACCAAATTTAGGCAGAAGAATAAAACCGGCAAGGAGGATGAAATGGGCAAGAAAAAAAATATCGAAGTAGGTATACATGAGCTTTACAAAGAAGATCCTGAAAAGGCCGATTGGCAATTATGGGGGCGTGTTGCAAATCCTCTTACCCGGAGGGGGTTTCTTAAAAAGAGTGGTATTGTAGCCATGACAGCTTACCTTGGCACAAATATCCCATTTGCAGATCTGATGCCGTCAGGCCTTATTCCAGCCCAGCTTGCATACGCATCAGAACCGTTTACTATACCAGGAAAAGAAGGTTTGAAAATCCTGAATGACAGACCGCTAAACGCAGAGGCGCTTCCACATTTTCTCGATGATGAGATTACGCCAACAAGTAGGCTTTTTATTAGAAACAATGGGATTCCCCCTGAAAATGTGGATCCTGAAAAATGGACCTTAAGCATAGGTGGAGAGTCGATCATTAAGCCTATGACATTTACAATCAACGAGTTAAAGAAGAAGTTTAAACACTTTACATACCAGATTCAGCTTGAGTGTGGAGGAAATGGCAGGAGCGAATTTAATCCTCCTGCAAAGGGAAACCAGTGGACGGTAGGAGCGGTTGGTTGTCCTGAGTGGACCGGGGTTAGGTTAAAAGATGTTCTTAAGCATTGTGGCATTAAAGAAGATGCTGTTTATATAGCGTATTATGGCGCTGATAAACACATAAGCGGGGATCCGGATAAAGTCGTTATATCACGTGGTGTGCCGCTTAGTAAGGCGATGGAAGACGAGTCTTTGATAGCATGGGCGATTAATGGAGAAGATCTTCCATTGCAAAACGGTTATCCGCTTAGGCTGATAACAGGAGGCTGGCCCGGGTCTACTTGTGGAAAATGGTTAAAGGATATTGTGGTAAGGAACAAAGTTCACGATGGGCCCAAGATGACCGGATATTCTTACCGAACCCCATGTTACCCTTTAGCTCCGGGAGAGAGTATAGAGAAAAAGGATATGTGTATTATTGAGTCTATGCCTGTAAAGTCGCTTATAACCTACCCAAAATCAGGGATTAAGATGCAACTTGGTGAAAAAATGCTGGTCAGGGGACAAGCTTGGGCTGGCGATTTAGAGGTGTCAGCCATGCATGTTTCTATTGACTTTGGTGCTACATGGGCCAAGTGTGAATTAAAGAAGCCTGCAAACAGGCTTGCATGGCAGCGGTGGACTGCAGAGGTAAGTTTTCCCAAAAAGGGATACTATGAAGTATGGGCACGTGCTACGGATCAAGCCGGAACCATGCAGCCTATGGTGGTGCCGGGCTGGAACCCAAAGGGCTACTTAAACAATGCCTGTCACAGAATAGCAGTAAGAGTAGTATAAAAAGGAGGAGACCAATGAGGATTACAGGCATTTTGATTGTTTTTATTATAATGCTTACCTTGGTATTAATGCCCGGATATGCATCGGCCGTAAAGCTCGATAAAGAGACAGGTCTTGTAATCGGCAAAGGATTTGATACAGTCAAAAGCAACTGTACGATTTGCCACTCCGCAATGATGATAACCCAAAACAGAATGGACAGGAATAGGTGGTTGGAGACAATAAGATGGATGCAGAAAAACCAAGGTCTACGGACATTTAAACCTGACACGGAAAAAGAGATACTTGACTATCTTTCAACCAATTATGCACCTGAAAAAGCCTACAGAAGACCGCCCTTAAAAGTGGAATGGGAGTAAACGGCAAGATTTGATAGATATGAAAGTTATGAGAACCGGGTGACTGAAGGGCTAAAGTTTGAGCTTTTAAAGACAGACGGTGGTGCCAGGCTAGGCAGACTGCATACGGGCAGGGGGAGTGTAGATACGCCCGTATTCATGCCTGTTGGAACTCTGGGTACAGTGAAGGCGATGACCCCTGAAGAGCTTGAGAGTATGGGGTCGGAAATCATACTTTCCAATACCTACCATCTATACCTGCGTCCCGGCCACGAGACGATACAACAGATGGGAGGCCTGCACCGGTTCATGAACTGGGAAAGGCCGATTCTTACAGATAGCGGAGGCTTTCAGGTCTTCAGCCTTGCAGGCCTTAGAAAGATACGGGACGATGGAGTCGAGTTCCGGTCCCACCTGGACGGGTCCGCGCATTTTTTTACACCGGAACTTGCAGTAAGTATCCAGGAAGCACTTGGCTCCGACATCATGATGGCCTTTGATGAATGCACTCCATATCCTGCTTCTAAGAGCGATACCCTTAAGTCACTCAAGCTAACCACTTCCTGGGCAAAAAAGTGCAAGACGGTTAAAAATACCGACCAGGCTCTTTTTGGTATTGTGCAGGGAGGTATGTTTCAGCATTTAAGAAAGCAGAGTGCTGAGGAGTTGATCAATATAGGCTTTGATGGTTATGCGATGGGTGGACTGAGCGTGGGAGAACCAAAAGAGCTTATGTATGATATTGTGAGTGTCACTGCACCGGTACTTCCAAAAGAGCAAGCGCGCTACCTTATGGGCGTGGGTGACTTGCCGGACATGCTTGAAGCTGTTGAGCGTGGTGTAGATATGTTTGATTGTGTAATGCCGACAAGAAACGCGCGAAATGGTATGCTTTTTACAAGCAGGGGGAAAGTCAGCGTAAAACGGGCGGAGTATATACAGGATCCAAATCCTCCAGACCCGGAATGTTCTTGCTACACGTGTAGAAAATATTCCCTGGCCTACCTTCGTCACCTCTATATGTCCAGAGAGATACTTTCGATGCGTCTAAACACAATTCATAACCTTCATTTTTACCTTTCCTTTATGAGCAGCATGCGCACCGCTATAGGTGAGGGCCGCTTTGCCGCTTTTAAAAGAAAGTGGCTGGAGACCCTTTTGCGGGAGGCCTGAGTCTTGAGTGTCGGAAAATTTTACACTTTTTTTGGCCGATTTTGTTTGTAACCACCATTGGTAGTTCACGCCTTTTTCTCTGTTTTTTCTTATAACAACTTGTAAAATAAGGCTTTGTGCGTATTTGGCCTTAATGCAAGTAGCATAAAAAATAACCAAACTCCCTGTCGGAAAATTTTACACTTTTCACTTTACGAAAATAGGCCATTTTATGAAAAGCTATAAATATCAACGGGTTATAATCTTGGCATGTGTTTTGCTAGTAAAGAGAGTGAGGAAGAAAAAATGTAGGCAAAGTGTAAAATGAAAAAGTTTTTAGAAAGATCATTAGTAATTCCAAAAATAATAAGAGAGGTGAAAAAATGAAAAAGATTTCAGGATTTTTAATGCTTGCCGCAGTAGCGGTTATGCTGATGGCAGGAAGTGCAATAGCTGCTCCGTTTGGTTCACTTGGCTGGGTTAACCCGAACTTCGGCGACTCCTGGGATGAAAGCACCCTTACAGGCACAGCACAGTACTCCTTTGTTATTACAGATATAGGGTACAGTGCGAACAGGCTCGAACTTGCATTTGAGGATGATATCTTTGACACAAGCCTAATCGATGACGGGGACTTCAGCATTGTTAACCCGTCGGATTGGGGAAACCCGAGTTTTACAACCAACGCAAACACTTCAGGTGGATTTACCACATGGTCGATTTCGACTGCCGGCAGCACACTGGTTGATCCTGCAACTCCGCTTATAATCAATTTCAAATACACGTTGCTTGGCGCTGATCGCTACTCTTCCGGTTCCGGCACGGACTGGGCATGGGACGAAGCTCAGGGCGCCAACAGCCCCTGGAGTCAAACGTATAATCTGACTTACTTGCAACTCAACCCGCTCCAGTTTGACATCAGCGGCGGCTCCACGGCTCCTGTACCCGAACCGGCCACACTGCTTCTTCTTGGTTCAGGAATTGTCGGCCTGGCACTTCGTGGCAGACGCAAAAAAACGATATAGATAGAAGTTTTAACCTGAATTATTCTAAAGGCGGTGCTTTGGCACCGCCTTTTTTTTTGGGTAAGGTTCAAACAATCGTATATGTCCATAAGGAATGTATGTGATAACATAAAAAATGGATAGAAAAGTCCCATCATCAACACAAAACCATCCTGTTGGAATCATCCTTGTTAATCTTGGTTCTCCTGATGCTCCTACGTCTGTCGCGCTTAAACGGTATCTTAAAGAATTTCTATGGGATCCCCGGCTGGTGGATGTGTTCAGGCCACTTTGGTGGTTGATTCTAAACGGCATAATCCTGAACGTCCGTCCCCGTCGCAGCGCCAGGGCATATGCCAAGGTCTGGACCGCAGAAGGATCACCTCTTATTGTGATTTCAAGACGCCAGGCGGCGGCTCTCGAGGCAGAACTCCGTCTGAACAGTGATGAAGTACTGCATGTTGCGCTTGGTATGCGCTACGGTTCGCCATCAATTCGGGAGGCGCTTGAAGAGTTGCGTCAGAAGGGTTGCAGCCGGCTTATGCTTTTACCGCTCTATCCGCAGTACTCCGGTGCAACAACCGCTTCTGCTTTTGATGCAGTTACAAAGGCACTTAAAGCATGGGGGGAAGTTCCGAAACTGGTTAAGGTTAATGACTATCATGATAACAAAAACTACATAAATGAACTGGCCGAAAGCGTTAAAGAGCAATGGGAAAACGGTGGTGAGCCTGATAAGCTTCTTATGAGCTTTCATGGAATGCCGGAGCGTTATATCGAGGCAGGAGGAGACCCATACCGGGACCAGTGTGAAAAAACAGCCGGACTTCTGGCATCCAAGCTCGGTTTAGCAGATGGGAAATGGATTATTACCTTTCAATCGCGTTTCGGACCCCAGAAGTGGATTAAGCCATACACGGATAAAACACTTAAGAACCTGGCGAGTTCCGGCATTAAAAATGTGGATGTGATCTGCCCGGGGTTTTCCGCCGATTGCCTTGAAACCCTGGAGGAAATCAAAATTCAAAACCGCAACCTGTTTCTTGAGGCAGGCGGCGAACGTTACCGCTATATTCCCGCCCTTAACGACCGTCCTGGCTTTATAAGGGCAATCGCTGATGTCTGTATCAAGAGATTGCAGGAAGCAGGTTGGATAAAATATCATTAAATAGCCGAAATAAGCAGTATTTATCCGATTTTTTTAAAAAAAGACTCTTAATCTCAGTTATTTCTAATAATAGCCTGTATTCCGCCAAACAAGAACCTTGCCATTAATTATTATTTGCCGTAAAATTAGCACTCACCAACAGAGAGTGCTAACAACGCACCAAAACAATAATCCAATTAAAGAAAGGAGACTAACGAATGAAGTTCAAACCGTTAAAGGACAGAGTTTTCGTAAAGTATTCGGAAAATGAAGAAAAGACAGCAGGTGGACTATACATTCCTGACGCTGCAAAGGAAAAGCCCCAGCGTGGTACTGTTGAGGCGACCGGATCTGAGGTCAAGGATGTAAAAAAAGGGGACGTCGTGCTTTTTGACCGGTACTCGGGATCAAAGGTCAAGCTCGACGATGTTGAGTATCTGATCATCAAAGAAGAAGAAATTCTTGGAATATTGAATTAAGGAGGACGGAATATAAAATGGCAAAACAGCTAAAATTCGACGAAGAAGCAAGAAGATCCATTCTGGCCGGTGTAGCAATCCTTACTGATGCCGTAAAGGCCACACTCGGCCCAAAGGGGCATAACGTTATTTTGGACAAAAAGTATGGAGCGCCCACAATCACCAAAGACGGTGTGACTGTGGCCAAGGACATTGAGCTTGAAGATCCATATGAAAATATGGGAGCTCAGCTTGTCAGGGAGGTTGCAAGTAAAACTTCAGATGTGGCAGGTGATGGCACCACCACCGCTACAGTGCTTGCCCATGCAATCTACCGGGAAGGAATAAAGAATGTAGTGGCAGGTTCTAATTCTATGGATCTGAAACGAGGCATTGAGGCGGGTGTAGAGACAATAATAGAGCAGCTTAAAAAAATGAGCAAAAACGTCTCGGACAAAAAAGAGATCGCCCAGGTAGGCGCTATATCAGCTAACAGCGACGCCACAATCGGAGAGCTGATAGCTGACGCTATGGACAAGGTCGGTAAAGACGGAGTTATAACGGTCGAGGAGGCCAAAAGTATGGCGACCACTCTGGATGTTGTGGAAGGCATGCAGTTCGATCGTGGCTACATTTCTCCATACTTCGTTACCAACCCTGACAGCATGGAATGCAGTATGGAAGATGCCTTTATATTGATCCATGAAAAGAAAATCTCCAGCATGAAAGACCTTCTGCCTATTCTTGAACAGACCGCAAAGATGAGCAAACCTCTTCTCATTATTGCCGAAGACGTAGATGGCGAGGCACTGGCCACACTGGTTGTAAACAAACTTCGCGGAACTCTGAATGTTTGTGCAGTAAAGGCGCCTGGATTCGGCGACCGCAGGAAGGCAATGCTCGAGGATATCGCTATTTTGACCGGAGGCACTGTGATTTCTGAGGATATCGGGATTAAACTGGAGTCAATCACAGTAAACGATCTTGGTAAGGCCAAGAAGGTGAATATCGATAAAGAGACCACCACCATAGTGGAAGGTGGAGGTAAAAGCGCGGATATCAAGGGGCGCGTAAACCAGATAAAGGCCCAGATAGAAGATACTACATCCGATTACGACAGGGAAAAACTCCAGGAAAGACTGGCCAAGCTGGTGGGCGGTGTAGCTGTTATTAATGTAGGTGCAGCAACCGAGACCGAAATGAAGGAGCGGAAAGCACGTGTGGAGGACGCGCTTCATGCCACACGCGCCGCTGTTGAAGAAGGAATAATTCCAGGAGGCGGAGTGGCTCTCCTTCGCTGTCAGAGCGCTCTTGATAAACTCTCCTTTGAGGATGATCGCCAAATAGGAGTAAATATTTTGAGAAAGGCGCTTGAGGAGCCGGTACGTCAGATAGTCAACAACACCGGCCTGGAAGGTTCCATAGTAGTAGATAAAATAATGTCTAAAAAGACGAATAACTACGGTTTTGACGCGCAGAAAGAGGAGTACACAGACATGGTTGCGGCAGGGATAATAGATCCGACCAAAGTTACGCGTACTGCACTTCAAAATGCAGCGTCCGTTGCATCACTCATGCTCACAACAAATGTTATGATCACTGATTTGCCTGAAAAAGGTGAGGCCGGCGGTATGCCGGGCGGTATGCCGGGCGGCATGGGCGGCATGGGTGGTATGGGCGGTATGATGTAAGCTTGTAAAGCATAAGTCAGGCGAAAAAAAGCGTGGGAAATAAAAAACCCACGCTTTTTTTGTCCATTTCAAATCTAATATGGTAGAATTATCGATTAAACCCATCGTCAAAATAGTTTTATACGGTTGTCTCACGTTTCACATACATTACTAATGTCTTCATAAATCAGAGTTTCAGGGAGAGAATCTAATGTCTGACAGATTAAAACTTTTTACTGGAAATGCCCATAGAATATTAGCTAAGGATGTGGCTGACTCGCTTGGCAGGCCGCTGTGCAGCGCCAGAGTAACCAAGTTCAGTGATGGTGAAATAATGGTTCACATAGATGAAAATGTGCGTGGATGTGACGTATTTATAATTCAGCCTACCTGTGCTCCTGTAAACGACAACCTGATGGAACTACTACTGATGACTGATGCGATGAAGCGGGCATCTGCGACACGGATTACTGCTGTAATTCCTTATTACGGTTATGCAAGGCAGGACCGTAAAGTTCAACCGAGAGTTCCTATCTCATCCAAATTGGTCGCCGATCTTATTACAGCGGCCGGAGTCAACCGTATTTTAACTCTGGATTTGCATGCAGGTCAGATACAGGGCTTTTTCAATATTCCGGTAGATCACCTATATGCTACTCCTATACTGCTGGACTATATTCAGGATACTCTTGAAGATCTTGTGGTTGTTTCGCCGGACGCTGGTGGAGTGGAAAGAGCCAGGGCGTTTGCAAAAAGATTAAACGCATCTCTAGCCATTGTGGATAAGCGGCGCGAGAAAGCTAATGTGTCAGAGGTGATGCGTGTAATAGGCAATGTCGAGGGTTTGAATGCTCTGCTCCTGGACGATATGATCGATACAGCCGGGACAATCTCACAGGCCGCTGCCGCGATTAAAGAACAGGGCGCTGCCAGCGTTTTTGCCGTATGCACTCATGCGGTGTTGTCAGGTCCTGCCATAGAAAGGCTTAACGAATCGGTTCTAGACAAGGTTATTGTAACCAATACAATTCCTCTGGACAGTAAGATGAAAGCTTGTTCAAAAATTGTACAGCTAAACTCTGCTTCACTTCTTGGCAAAGCAATTAAAAGTATTCACGAAGAGACTACGGTCAGTTCTCTTTTTGTGTAACATTTCTTCCATAAGCCAGAATATTTTTACGAAATGATCGAGATAGATCTGCTGGTTTCAGGCGACTACGTACTTCCTATGGATACTGAGTGCTCTGTGATCAAAGATGGAGCTGTGGCCGTAAGAGACGGTAAAATCGTGGCGGTTGGTTGCAGGAAAGATCTGATTGATATGTATTCGGCCAAAAAGGAGCTTGGCGGTCTTTACCGCGCCGTTTTACCCGGGTTTGTGAATGCTCATACCCATCTTCCAATGGCGTACTTTAGGGGTATGGCTGATGACATACCACTTAAACTTTGGCTTGAAGGGCATATCTGGCCTACGGAAAACGCCTGGCTGGATGATGATTTTTGTTACGATGCGTCGCTGCTGGCCTGTCTTGAAATGCTAAAGGCAGGTGTTACGGTTTATAACAATATGTACTTTTTCGGCGATGCTATTGCCCGGGCCACCAAGCGGATCGGTATGCGCGGCGTTGTCGGTGCCGGCATAGTGGATTTTCCGACAAAAACGGCTTCATCTTCGGTCGAGTGTCTTTCAAACGCAGAAGATCTTTTAAAAACATGGACCGGCGATGACTTGATCGTGCCTTCTGTTGCTCCTCATTCGCTTTACACCTGTGCTCCTGAAAGCTTCTCTAGCGCACGGAAGCTTGCAGAACGCTACGGGGCGCCTTTACATATTCATCTGTCCGAAACCAGGTGGGAGGTGGAGGAAATACGGCGGCGTTATGGAAAAACGCCGATCGAACTTCTTGATTCCATAGGTTTTCTTTCAGAAAGGGTTCTTGCCGCCCACTGCGTATGGCCCTTGGAAAGTGAGATTGAGATTCTTGCAAAGTGTAACGTCGCAGTTGCCCACTGCATAGAATCCAACATGAAACTTGCTTCCGGCATTGCTCCGGTGATAGATATGCTTAAGGCCGGAGTAAGGGTTGCATTGGGGACAGACGGCGCTGCAAGCAATAATGACATGAGCATACTTTCCGAGATGTCAACTGCGGCTAAGGTGCACAAGGCCGTATCAGATGACCCGACCGCGATGGACAGTCGCACTGTGCTGTCCATGGCTACCAGGTGGGGTGCTGAAACTCTAGGCCTGGGCTCTGTTACAGGTAGTCTTGAAGATGGCAAGTCAGCGGATCTTATCGTAATAGACTTAACCAAGCCTCATCTTATACCGTTATATAATATATATTCACACCTTGCTTACTCCGCATGCGCTTCGGATGTAGAATCAGTGGTAATTAACGGCCGCCTGGTAGTCAAGGACCGGGTGCTGATCACCTATGATGAGGATAAAATACTGGAGAAAGCCCGGATATGGGGAGATAAAATAAAGATGTCCACTTTAGATTCATAATAATTGCAGGATTTGCGGTTTAATATGAAATGTTGATATAAAAACGTATATGCTTTTTGTGCTACGCGATCTTTTGAATATCGAGCAGGAAAGCAGCTTAACTTGGAGTTCGATTATTTGTACTGGTTAAATTGGTTTTAGTCGGTTAAAATAGCGCAGAAGTCAGAATAAGGAGGAGATGTATGAGCGAGATAATTGATATAACGGCCAGGGAGATACTTGATTCACGTGGAAACCCAACAGTAGAGGCCGATGTAATTCTTGAAACAGGAGTAATCGGTCGTGCGGCTGTGCCATCCGGTGCATCCACCGGCAAGATGGAGGCGCTGGAATTAAGGGACGGAGATAAGAAGCGCTATGGTGGTAAAGGTGTTGCCAAGGCCGTGGAGAACATTCAAGGAGAGATTGCGGATGTTCTGTGCGGTCTTGATGCTGACGATCAGGCATTTATTGATCATGCGATGATTGAGCTTGATGGAACGACAAATAAAAAACATCTTGGCGCTAATGCAATGCTGGCGGTATCGCTCGCAACGGCAAAGGCTGCGGCTGAGGATGCCGGGCTCTCGTTTTACCGCTATATCGGTGGATGTAACGCAAAAGAATTGCCTGTACCAATGATGAATATATTAAACGGCGGCGCTCACGCCGATAACAACTTGGATATCCAGGAATTCATGATTATGCCGGCAGGCGCAAAAACATTTCGCAGCGCTTTAAGAATGGGGGCCGAGGTGTTTCACTGCTTGAAGTCGGTGCTTAAGAAAAAAGGGTTGAATACCGCTGTAGGAGATGAGGGCGGTTTCGCGCCTAGCCTTGAGACAAACGAAGAAGCGCTTTTGCTGATTTTGCAAGCTATAAAAGATGCTGGTTATAAGGCTGGAAAAGATGTTTTTATCGCTATGGATGTGGCTGCTTCCGAATTCTATAGTGACGGCAGGTATAGCTTCGAAGGATCTAAGGTGAAGTCTGACTATCTGGTGAATTACTACACTGACCTGATCGAAAAATATCCCATTCTGTCTATTGAAGACGGACTTGCCGAGAGCGACTGGGCGGGATGGGAAAAGTTAACGTATGCTTTGTCAAAAAAAGTACAACTTGTAGGAGATGATATCTTTGTTACCAATACGAAGATCCTCTCGAAAGGTATAAAAAAAGGTGTTGCAAACTCTATCCTTATAAAGCTTAACCAGATAGGTACACTTACCGAAACCATTGACGCTATAGAGATGGCCAAACGGGCAGGCTATACAGCGGTTGTCTCTCACCGCTCCGGCGAGACAGAGGATACATCTCTGGCAGACCTTGCCGTAGCTCTCAACACAGGACAGATAAAGACCGGCTCGCTTTCCAGAACCGACCGGATGGCCAAGTACAACCGTTTACTTAGAATAGAGGAAGAGCTTGGCGTAGTAGCTGGTTATCGAGGGAAAGATGTTTTTTACAACCTTTCGGTTTGATCTGTTTTATTGATTGTATTGGCTAAAATATAAAAAATATAAATCAAATGCGTAACAGAGCCAGTGCACAGGTCAGGTCAGAGCATAAGAAGAGAAAAGCTCTTCTTACGGCTGTTTTTTCGCTGCTGTTTCTCTACCTCTCCACAAGCTTTCTAATTGGGGATATGGGGTATCTGTCGTATCGTAAATTGGTTACCGCCAAGAATGATATCAAAACCGACATCGAATTGATTGAAAGTAAGAACGTAAAGCTGAAGGCTGAGATCACAGATCTTAAAGAGGATCCTTTCCATATAGAAAAATTGGCCAGAGAGGACCTGGGCCTTGGGCGCGATGGAGAGTTGATTTTTAACTTCGAAAAGTAGGCGGCCGTGGATCAAATTTACCTGATTTTTTTGTGGCATATGCATCAGCCCTATTACAGGGATCCGATTTCCGGCAGTTACCGCTTGCCATGGGTAAGACTTCATGGAATCAAGGACTACTATGATATGCCGGCCATACTTGAGGATTTTCCGAATGTTCGTCAGACGTTCAATCTTGTTCCTTCGCTTATAGAGCAGATTAATGATTATGTTAACGAAACTGCGCATGACAAATATCTTGCAGTAAGCCTGAAGCCTGCCGCAGATCTTGATCCCGTCGAGAAAAAATTTATACTCGAAAACTTCTTTATGGCGAACTGGGATAACATGATTCGCCGGTTTCCACGCTATGGAGAACTCCTTACAAAGCGCGGCACTCATCCCACCAGTGGCGAGATCCAGAGGACGGCTAAATATTTTAGTAGTCAGGATTTCCTGGATCTTCAGGTCTGGTTTAATCTGGCATGGTTTGATCCTATGTTCAGAGATGGAGACCGACTTTTGATGGAACTCGTGCAGAAGGAGAGGGGTTACACGGAGTCCGAAAAGCAACTTCTTCTTGAAAAGCAAAGAGATATCCTCTCTAAAATAGTGCCTAAGTATAGGTCTATGCGGGAAGCTGGGAGAATAGAGATTTCGACCACACCATACTTTCATCCCATTTTGCCTCTTTTGTGGGACAGCGATAGAGCAAGCGAGTGCCTGCCGCATTCTCCGCTTCCTACGAGATTCAACCATCCTGAGGATGCGAAAGAGCAGATAAGGCGTGCCGTGGTGTTTCACAAGCAGACATTCGGCTGTCCGCCGTTAGGCATGTGGCCCTCTGAGGGATCGGTCAGCCAGGAGATACTACCAGCTTTCCAGGAAAACGGTCTCAAATGGATCGCATCGGATGAGGGGGTGCTTGCTAATTCGCTTAAGATCGGGCTTAGGGATCATTACAACTCCGGAGCTCTTACTGATCCGGCCGCTCTGTATCAACCTTACCGTCTTTCAAACGGCATTGGAATTATCTTCAGGGATCACGCTTTGTCCGACCTATTCGGTTTTGATTATCACAAGATGGAAGCCAGGGATGCTGTAGATGACTTTATCGGCAGGCTCTGGGGCATACATCAGTCTCTGCCCAGGGACCGGGCATACGCGGTGCCGGTGATTCTGGATGGTGAAAATGCATGGGAGTGGTATAAGAATGATGGCAGGGATTTTCTGCTGTATCTCTACGAAAGACTTAGTAACGAGAATTTCGTAAGGTGTGCTACTGTATCCGAGTACCTTGAGGAAAATCCTCCATCACGTGAAATAGGCCGTTTATACGCCGGGTCCTGGATAAACTCCGACTTTGGGATCTGGATCGGCCATGAGGAGGATAGAAAGGCGTGGGAGTTGCTTGGCCGCACAAGGGACGATTTGGAAGCGTTTCTGATAGCCGGGACGTTTTCTGCAGAGGCGGTCGAGGAGGCATGGAGATCTATCTATATTGCTGAGGGCAGCGATTGGTGCTGGTGGTACGGGGACGAGCATGCCACTGACACTCAGGCTGATTTTGATGAACTCTTTCGTAATAACCTTATCAATGTTTATCTTGCCCTTGGAAAGGAGCCACCTTCGGATCTGCAGATTTCGGTGCTGAATGAAGACAGGAGTGTGCGGGTGTCCACTCAGCCGCGGGGTTTTATACGCCCTGTAATGGATGGTGAGTCTACAAATTATTTCGAGTGGCTTGCTGCCGGTATGGCCGAGATCGGTGGAGCCGGTGGGGCCATGCATAGATCAGACAGTCTGATGTCGCACTTATATTTCGGCTTCGACATGAAAACTCTTTACCTGAGAATAGATGGAAGCAGATCATTCACTGAACTCGATATAAACCTTCTTTCTTTCGAGATTCACTTTATAAAGCCGCTGATAATGAAGGTGATAGTGTATTACAGGGAAGGTTTGTTGAAAGCTGAACTTTATGAATCTAAGAATGGAAAATTTTATCCATTAAAAACTCTCGTTTGTGGTCTTAAAGACATATTGGAGTTGGGTGTTGCCTTTAAAGACCTAGGCGCTGCTGAAAATGACGAGATTAGATTTTATATCACCTGCCTTTGGGGTGGCGAGTTTCTGGAACGTTGGCCTTCTCATGGGGTATTATCAATTAAGGCGCCCACAGCCGATTTCGAAGCGGCTATGTGGAGCTAAGAAGAAGCAGGACTGATACGCTGGAAAACACCCCTTTCTTTAGCCATTAGACTTGCTCCTATAAAATACAGGAGGTTGTTAAAATGTATGAATTGATGATAGAGAGCCGTTTTGCTGCGGCTCATCAGCTTCGAGGTTACAAAGGACGTTGTGAAAATCTTCACGGCCATAACTGGAAAGTTCAGGTTGCTGTGACTGCCGATAGATTGAATGATATCGGCCTCGCCATGGATTTCGGTGATTTGAAAATGATAACCAACGAAGTGGTTTCGACTTTGGACCACGGTATGCTTAATGACATTTTTCCTTTTACGGAAATCAATCCTTCCTCCGAAAACATAGCCAAGTGGATTTACGAATCCTTGAAAAAAAGAATAGACACAGAAGATATTGAAGTTTCCTCTGTAACGGTCTGGGAATCAGAAACAGCTTCGGCAACTTACTACGAATAGTCGGAGCGAACCTGCATCTTCTGTCCAGAGGTGAAATCATATAGGGGCGAACCTTGTGTTCGCCCTTTCTTTATGCCCCTTTAGGTCTTTCCCCTTAGCCTCTTGTCCACTGTTTCTTGTGCTTTTGCAAAAAAACACTACAAATACATCAAGTTTGCAATCTCAGGTGCCGAAACAGAATTTAGTAATAGTAGTAAGTAGACTTGAATCAATAGGAGGAAAAGGCAAGATGCAAAGTGAAAACAAAAGCATATTAAATGACAACAGAGGTTTCACCTTGGTGGAGATAGCCATTGTTCTTATCATTATAGGGCTTATACTTGGGGCTGTGGTGAAAGGCAAGAATATTATACGGGGAGCGGAACAAAAGAAGGTCTACACCAAGTTTCTTAGTGAATGGCGAACAGCATATCTTAATTTCTATGATCGCACAGGAATTGTTCTTGGTGACACATACGATATATCAACCGCTTCGGTAGGTCAGGATGGCCAGGCGGATACAGCCGCGGGCGCTGCAGGCGCGCCATCCGCGGCCGGACAAGAAGACCTTACCACAGGAGATGCCGGGACTCCGCCTCTTTACCTTGGACTTAACCATGTTGGAATTGATCCGCCTGTCACCAATCTGAGTAATAACTATGAGTACAGATACACGGATAGTCAAGGAGGAAATCATATCCTCACAATTGCTTTCGTCTATGAACCAGCTGCCGGCTCTACTTACAACTATATGTGGATAACGGGAATTCCAAACGAACTGGCCATGGCTATAGACAACCTTGTGGACGGCTCTATAGACGGTGCAGATGGCGATTTTATTAATGCAACAATAGCCGACAACCAGCCTACCGGAGTAGCTTGGGGTACTAATGATGCCAGTCCCACCGTCGAAACCATTGCACGGTGGAAGATGGAATTTTAACGGAGAAAGCATATTGGGTTTTAAAAAGGCGGAAAAAGCTACTTATTGGAGCATCATTTTTGCCGCCTGCCTGGCTCTTGTTTTTTTTATATCCGTACATTTTTTCCTCGAAAGCTATTACCGGCATGCGCTTAACTCAGACAGGTTGGAAGTTATTACCCGGCAGGTGAGACTTCTTAAAAAACATCACCGGCTCATGGAGAAAAACAGGCGTATGATGGCCGATGTTGAGAACTTTACCAAGCAGGCTGATCAGTTGGGACTTACGCGGAAAAACTGGCAGTCTTATGATGTGAATATTCAGCAAGCTCTTGCCTTTAGCGAGATCGAAAAAATTTTGGCACAGGCTAAAAACTCTGACTCACATTATTTCAAACCGGTAATACTGCAACTTCACAGGTTTTCGGAAAGTGATAGGACGAAACAACAGGCGACAGTAAAACCATCTAACTCTGCGGATTCGTCGGAAACCATACAGAAGGACCTTATGATCACCATGCAGGGAGCTTTTCTTGTCAGGCAGATGTAGTAAAAGGTATGAAAAATGTTTGCAGCGAAAAGAGACTACATAATTGAACTAAGCGGCAGACTCTACTTCTGTTCGGAAAATAATGTTACACAGATCGAAGACCTTAAAGATGTGGAGACAGATGCATGGTTTATTTCGGATATGTCCGAAGCTGTATCCAGGGTGATGACCGTAGAAACTCCTGCTAAGTATTCGGATGTTATGGTTCGTAAAGCTTTGCAAGAAGCGGGTGAGTTTGACGAGCCTCTGCACGTAATAAGTCATTGGAAGAAAAAAAAAGGAAAACAGCTGTCGGAAAACTTCTTTACGGCCCTGCCGGTACGGCTTTTCTCACTCTACCGGGAGCAGATAAGCGAGAAAGAAGACTGTGTCTTGTTGTTTCCACTTTACTGCGTTCTTTTTCGTTTGTTACGCCGGACAAACCCCAAAGGTCCGGTCGCACTTGTTTTTAGGCACAGCCATTTTGCCGATTTGATTATTGCATCTTCCAAACAGGTCTACTTTGCCAATAGATGTACGGTGTATGAAGAGTTTATAGATCAGATCGATGTTCTCTGGGAGACTATCAAAGTCGATATCCGTGCTACGGAAGCCGAAAAACGCATCAAGGTGGAAAAAGTACTGTTGCTTAACTGGATGGACGTGGATATTGATTCGGAATGGCCTAAGGATATGAGGTGTGAATATTATCCATTGGAAAGTGAGGATTTTGTTTTCGAGGGGAAGGACATCTCATCTTCATTTCTTAAGGCGGTGTCCTTGCTGTTTGCCACAGATGCGGTGTCAGGACTTCAAGAGAAGTTTTTTTATTATTCCCGAAGGGCGGCTCCTTATCTAAATGCTTTTCTACTTGTTTTAGTGCTTTTGCTTTCCGGAGGTTATTACTGGTACGGAAAAAAATCCAATCAACTGGAAGAGAAAATAAAAACTGTGGAAAGCAGGTTGCTTGCTCTAAAGGATGACAAGCCATTGCCTAAAATTTCTTACAAGGAAACTCTGAAATTCATTGAGGAATTGGATCGCTACAGCCGGCTGGACTCATTCAAGAAAACAGTAGGAGATGTTTCAGAAGCTCTCTCTCGTAGTATGTCAATAGAAATATTAAAAGTAAATTACGGTAAAGAGGAAATTAAGCTGGAGGCGCTTGGCAAAGTAGAGGCCGACTTTGATACGGCTTATAAAGGATACCAGGCATTTGTCGATGCTCTTAGGCAAAAAGGATATAGTGTTATGCCTGGCAGCGTTTTTAATACCGAGATACGACAGGCTGATTTTCTTCTTAAGATCAGAAAGAAAATATGATGAAAAGAAAATATTATGGATTTGCGGCTGTCACAATAATGATTTTGTCCGTGATTCTAACCGGGTTTTATTACGTACGATCGGCAAAGATCTTGGCCGGGCAGAGAAATATTATCACTTTTAAACCAATAGAGAAAATCTCTATGCCCGAGACAGGAGAGATGAATAAAATTATGAGATTGAAAACCAGACTGACTAAACTTGCTTATCCCGGAACTGAAGAGTCATCTCCTGTTAACCTTGAGCTTTTTGGTTATCGTCCTTTGGCTCAGCCTGGTAAACAGAGTGGTCGAAGGGATGATGTTGCCCGTTTAAGCGATCCGGTTCGGATGGATTACAGGTTAACCTTTGCTTTTGCCGCAGGAGACAAACGGTACTGCTTAATCAACGGCATGTTTTACTCTGAGGGTACCAGTTTGCCTGATGGCTCAAAGATCGTAAAAGTTGAACCCGGCAGAGTTCTTATAGTCAAAAATAAACGCACTATGTGGATAGAACTCAGCCAAGACACAATCGAAAGAAAGAAGGATATAAGTGTTTTATCCAATCATCAAGAGGAAGAATTTAATGAGGGCTAAAAGTAATTTTCTTTACGAACTACTCCTATGCCTTCTTTTGTCCGGATGCGCCGGCACGCCAACAGCAATACCGGATCCTTTTCCTGCTGCTGCGGAAGACGCCATCTCGTTGAAAGTTGTTAAGGAATCGGAAAAGCTGGCTCAAGATATGAAGATTCTTAATGATTTACTCGAAAAAAAAGCCGTAAAAATATTGGATATAGAACCTGTCATGCCGGTATACAATCCTCTTGATGACCATACGGTTTCCTTTTCCATGATTGATGAAGATTTTCAGGTTGTTCTGTTTTCACTGGCCAAGGCTGTCGGAATGAATCTTATACTCGATCCTGAGTTTAGTGTTGAAAAGAGGCTGATTACACTCAACTTCGACCATGTACCGGCATCCACTATTCTTAACGAGATTTTAAAATCATTCGACCTCTACTATGAGATAGATCAGAATGTTATTCGTATTAAGCAGATGGAGGAGAGATTCTTCAAACTGAACTTTCTGGACACATCTCTAACCTCTTCTTTTAACGTGGGCGGAGATGTCCTGGGAGTCGGAGATGTCAGCACCGGGGGGTTGACAGGCAGCTTTAATATCTCCGGCGAGAGCTCCAAAAGCGGGAATGTTTATGACCTTGTTGAGGAGATGCTAAAGAGGGTTAAGTCGCCAAAAGGGAAATATTCGCTTAACCGTATTTCAGGCAGCCTTTATGTGAAGGATACCCCGGCTGTGCTCCAGAGCATAGCAGCAATGATCAACCGTCTTAAAGAGACTCTAGGCAGGCAGATACTTATAGAGGCCAGAATAATAGAGGTCTCCCTTTCCGACGGCTACAAGTTCGGAGTCGACTGGAGATACCTGAGGGACTCCCTGGCCCAATCCACAAAACTGGACAACATTTCCTGGCGTCTCGATGCAGGTTTGGTAATCAACGAGGGAACTGCAAAAGGTGTTTCCACACTATCTACAGCAAACAGTTTTTCGGCGGTTATCAATGCATTAAAAACGTTTGGCAATGCAAAGATTGTTTCCAATCCCAGCGTTCGTGCAAAACACGGCCAGCCGGCTATGATTAGCGTAGGGACATCGTTTACCTATAAGGAAAGCGTTGAAACAACCACAACAAATTACAGCGGCGCCACTTCAAATCAATATACCACACAGGTAGAAACGTCCACGGTATTTGACGGCCTTATTCTTGGAGTGATCTCATTTATAGATGACGATGGGATGATTACCCTGCTGATCAACCCCATAAAGAGTGATGTGGATCCGGCAAGCCTGGAGCCGGAAGCTCTTGGAGGTGGCGACAGTATTTCGCTTCCCAAGGTCAGTATAAAAGAGATAAGCACAACCATAAACCTTCATGACAAGGATGTTGTAGTACTGGGAGGTTTAATAGACAGGCGCAGGATAACGAAACAGGAAGGACTTCCCCTACTGTCTCGAATTCCTTTTTTGGGGCAGTTATTCAGAAAGGATTTTGAGACACAGGAAGCAAGGGAGTTGGTAATTGTACTAAAAGTATCCTTGATATGAAAGCAGGCTAGGCAACTCAGGACTATAAAGCAGAGGGAAGTCAAAACGAAATATTTTTGTGTGACAATACTATGAGTGTAATATATGACGCACTGAAAAAGCTTAACTCTTCCTCAAGAGCCGAAGTACCTGGACGGGATGTCAAGCCAAGAGTTATCGGTAACATATTTACCTTTCCATTGCTTTATCTATCACCCGGAGGCCTTCTTATCATAATGCTGTTTGTTCTGCTTGCCTCTGTCGTATTTGTTTTTGGAGTTAACTATTTCAAACAGTTTCTTCCGGGTGAAACCGGCTTGGTCCGGGTTGTCAGCCGGCAAAGCCCCGGAGATAAAGACAGGTTATCAAAACAACCGGGAAAAAAACGGCCTGTTGATGCGGATTTAAAGTCAGGGAAAGACTCTATTGATAATAAAGTGTTGAAGAAAACCACTGATAACCATGAATTACCGCGGAAGCTCAGCAGGCTTGATAAAGCTGATGTTTTGAAAAAAATGCAGCCACGTTTTCTTCCACGTGCTGTAAGTCCGGACAATAAGCAGCCATCACCCGTGTTTCGGCCTGTCACAAATGCCGGTGAAAATGCTTTGCAAAATATTAGGCAAAACACCATGCGTAATTTCAGACCCGCTTCTATACGCAGTGCTTCTGCAGAAGCTGTTATAGATTACGATCAAATGCCTCCTTCTCAGGATATTAAAATCGGAATTGAAAAGATCACACCGGGTAAATCAGGCAGCCTGCCTGACTCTGCGGATACAGAGAGCCTGAAATATTTATCACAAGTACCAGGTTATGAGCAGCTTTATGTAAAAGCAAAAGATGTAGAGGCTTCTACAGAGGTTAAATCAGAGGCAGAAGTAGCATCATCGGGTATAAATAAATTTCCAGCCGAACCGGTGACTGTAAAAAAAGAGCCTGTTCAAAACGGCAGTACGAAAAAAACGTATCAGATTAGCAAGCTGGTAGCAAAACTGGAAAAAACAATGCGTACTAATAAAGATAAAAAAGTCGAGGGTTACCTGGATGAATTAACTCGTCTTAAAGGGTCGGATGATGCTTATGTCTTGAAGATGAAAGCTTTCTGGCACATGAGCCGTAATGAGTACAATCTTGCCACTGATATCTTATCTGAGGTCCTGGCGGAGAATAAAAACGATATTGAAGCTGGAATCAATATGGCAATCTTAGAGATAAAGACAGACAGGATAAAAGAAGCCAGAAAAAGGCTGAAAAGGCTTAACAGGTTATATCCGGACAATGCAATGATCCAAAACCTGCAAAAAAAGATATTGCGATAAATGCGAACTTATAAGCTATTAGAACAGTGGACGTCAATGGTTCTTTATAGCTGTTTGATAATATTAACACTCTGGAGCGGAGCAAAAACTATAAATTATGCCATGGATATGATGTTTTACAAAGACTATTTACTAAGCTGGAGGCAGGCCATTGAAGCATGTTCTGTGGAGAAGGGAACCTGGCCGGAATATACAGAGTCTATGCTTGTTCTTTACATGGATAAAGTTACGGATATGATGAAATCAACTTCTGTCGGTCTTCCGGATTCGAACTCGCCAGATGCATACATATATATACTGAAAAAAATTAATAAACCGGAACAGAAGATATTTATGCTCTGTTTTGCTGATAAGCTCATATTGTACGGTATAAGAGAAGAAACATTACGGCGTATTGATAGGTTTATTGATGCAAAGTCTGATTTAAATGCAGGAGCGTTCAGAGCCAAAGCTGCTTCAGACGGCATAACGTTTATAGGGTACTGGAAGATATGATTAGGCAAAATTCAAACAGCCCTTCACCTAAACCATGAAAGAAGAACTTATATACCTGGATTTTTTCGGACTGAAGCACAACCCGTTTCCATTGACACCGGATGTGGACTATATTTTCTGTTCCAGAAGTATTGATAGGATTATCACAGAGATAGTCCATGGTATCGTTGCACGTAAAGGTTTTATGGTTATGGTTGGTGAAGTAGGTCTGGGCAAGACGACCATAAGCCGTAAAATTATGGAGCTCATGGAAGACAAGGAAGTAAAGACTGCCCTTGTTTTTCATACATTTTTTCAGGAGGTGGACTTATTAAAGGAGATCAACCGTGATTTTGGTTTGGAGACAACATCAGATAACCTGGAAGGTCTGTCACAACTTAGCCTGCTTAATGATTTTTTGCTGCAAAAGAGTCGTCATGGGACGAACTGCGCCATTATTATTGATGATGCCCAGAACCTGAGCCACAAGAGCCTGGAGCTTATCCGGATGATATCCAATCTGGAAGCGAACCGTGAAAAATTAGTGCAGATTTTGCTTATAGGCCAGCCGGAACTACTTGATAAACTAAACTCTCATGAACTGCGTCAGCTAAAAAGCCGAATCGTAATCCAGAAGGAGGTAAGTCCCCTTAATCTGGAAGAACTTGAAAAATATATCCTTTTTAAACTTTACGCAGCCGGCAGTCAAGGAGTGATAAATCTTAAGAAAAATGCGGTGAGAACACTGCATCATTTTACCGGTGGAAATATGAGACAGGTGAATATACTGATGGATCGCTGTCTTTATGCCGCCTATCTGCATAACACAAACACAATATCAAGAGATCTTGTTCTTGAAGCCGGTAGAGACCTTCATATAACTAAAGCCAGCATAAGCCGGCAATATATTCTAGCAATCAGTCTAACTATGGTTGTTATATTTATCTCGATATTTTTGGCAGGTTGGAATATTTTAAAGTCTGACCAACAAATATCATCAAGAACGGATACGGAAACACAGGTGGTCGTACCTGAGCAGATGATAAGCTTCCTGGAGGCCTACGGCCTTTCGGATTTTGCCGGTTTACTTTTTAACGCAATACAAAACAACCGCCTTGAGGAAGCGGCAGATGATATTAATAATGAAACAGGTTATCAGATGATTGTTCTTTTTGAACCTCTTGATAGCGTAAGAGCTAGATTCGATATATTAAACCTTCCGCCTAACTCAGAGGGAAAGGAATTATATATTTTGTTTTGGAAACCGGAACTTGAGGTGGATAAGTTCTACTGGGGATACGAGGGCCCTGAGATTGTTCAGCTCCAAAAACTACTTTCAAAGAGCGACTACTATCTTTTTGAAGAGGATGGAATTGTCGGGAAACTCTTAATGGATGCTGTTGTCAGGTTTCAAAAGGATAATGATCTTGCGGTTACAGGTTTTCCGGATAAAACAACAATCTTTTTGCTGTCTAATAAAACGGGCGAAAAATTTGTGGCCGCCTCTTCTGTTTATGAGTAGCTATGTTTTTTTAAAAAAACAGAAAATTGAAACACAATGATTGCAACGAATCAAAAAAAAGAATCAAAAAAACCGATAGGCAAACTTCTGATGGAAAAAGGTCTGATTACCGAGAGCCATATTCAGTTGGCTCTTCAGGAACAGAAGATCACCAAAGAGAAACTGGGAGAAGTTCTTGAGCGTCTGACTTTTGTCACCCAATATGATGTTGCCACCACCATCTCCGAGCAGGAAGGAATCCCTTACCAGGATCTAGATGAGATAGTTCCACAGGAAAAAGTCCTGAAAATGTTTAACAAACGCATCTGTCTGAATAATGTTTTTCTGCCTTTAAGTATCGAAGAGCGAACTATCAAAGTAGCTACCGGGGATGTGTGGAAGCCGAACCTATCCCAGTTAATCATTAGGCATACAGGCTTGCAACTCCAGTTTGTTTTAGCCGAACGGAACAAGATCATTAATGCCATTAATACACATTATTATTTCCTGGAACATCCGGTTCAGACTTTGATTCAGAACGAAATAAATATGCTGGTGCATGACGAAGACATGGTTCGGGGGATGGATGACTTGCTGAAGTACTTGTTTCATTATGCAGTTAAGATGCGAACTACGGATATTCATATCCGGCCTATGGAAAGATCTATTAATATCGCTTTCCGGTTGGATGGCGTGCTGACAACGGTCCTGTCTCTTCCTCCACAAGTAAAAAGAATCGTTTCCTCCATAAAGATGAAGGCAGAGATGGATATTGCAGAGCAGCGCCTGCCGCAGGACGGACGCTTTTCGGCCTCGATTCTTAATAATGAGTATGATTTTCGAGTTTCTACGATCGTATCTCCATATGGAGAAAACGTGGTATTAAGGCTTCTGCCCAAAGCAAGCTCTATTATAGGTATGGGACAGTTGGGGTTCTTTGACGAGGATGTCAGCAAAGTAGAAAATATGTTCGATGAACCTTTTGGAATGGTGCTCCTTACCGGACCGACCGGGTCGGGTAAAACAACCACACTGTATGCCGGGGTAAGAAGCCTTGACCTGCTTGCTAAAAACGTATTGACTGTAGAAAATCCTATCGAATACAATGTCCCCTTGATTCGCCAGACACAGGTGAATGAAAAGGCCGGATACACTTTTTCCAATGCCATACGTAACTTTCTGCGGCATGATCCGGATATCATGCTTATTGGAGAAATTCGTGATTCCGAAACCGCGGCCACGGCAATAAGCGCCTCTGTAACCGGTCACCTTGTTCTGTCTACTCTACATACAAACACCGCTATTGGAGCAATCCCCAGGCTTAGAGACCTGGGTATCCGCTCATTTCTTCTGGCCGATTCTCTGCTGGGGGTTGTTAGTCAGCGGTTAGTACGGAGGATATGCTCCAACTGCAAGGAAGAGTATGAAGCGTCTTATAGCGAAAAGAAGTATTTAGGCGAGCCGGATCTTACAACGCTCTACCGTGGAAAAGGGTGTGAGGTCTGTAATGATAGAGGTTATCTTGGAAGAACTCTTGTTTATGAAATCCTTACAGTAGATGAGACAATAGCCTCACTGATCGATCAGGAAGTTGAAATGAAAGATATTGCTGAAGCTGCGAAGTCCTCCGGGTTTATTGATACATTTAATGTGGCTGTACGCAAGGTGAAAGAAGGCATTACCACTGTAGATGAAATAGTGCGGGTGCTGGGTAGTGTTAGAAGGGTAGGATAGGAGGAAGGTGAACTATTTTCGTTACAAGATAATGGAGCCGACCGGCAGGATAGCATCAGGTGTTATAGAGTTGCCCTATGACAACACCTTGTCCGCTATTACACACCTTGAACGATCTGACAATACCGTTATTTATGTCAAGAAAATGAATGCGGTGATAGCATCCATGATTTCTGTTGTCACGAAGGGCTTACGCAGAAAGGTAAGCAGGGATTTTCTGGCGGAAACACTGAGTAATATATCTGTTATGTTAAAAGCCGGCCTTGCCCTTATAGTCGCCCTCCGAGAAACGACTGAAGAGTCGGGTAATCCTTATTTTGACAATACTATTAATACAATGGCTACAGATATAGAAATGGGATCCACTTTTTCTGAAGCTGCTGCCAAGCACCCGCATCTTTTTCCTAAAACCGTTATCCACCTTTTCCGTATAGGAGAGGAAAGCGGTAATCTGGATAATATGCTTATGGATGCTTCGCAACACCTGCGACGTTTACAGCAGATCATCAGTGACACTAAGCAGGCGCTTCTATACCCTGCTTTCGTTTTTGTCACTATGGGCTCAATGATGATCTTTTGGTTTTACTACGTGGTGCCCAAGATCCTGTCTCTTTTTACCGAGATGCAGGTGGAGTTGCCGTTGCTGACCGTGTATGTTCTTAATTTTTCTGAGTTTGTTCAGGAGTATATTCTGTTGATTCTGATGATTCCGGCTTTGGCGGCTGCATTATTGGTTGCCGGCATAAAGCGCAGCAGGAAAGTTAAGAAAATATTTGACGAGTTTCTTCTGAGGCTACCTGTTTTTCACACCATTATAACCGCGTCCAACCTTGCTTTTATTACGGAGTATCTAAGCTTACTGCTGAATGCAGGGCTGGATATCCGACGATCGTTGTCCATGCTGACCGAGTCGATCGATAACGAGGTATTTAGAAAAAAAATGGGCGTAGTTCAAGACGGATTATACCTGGGCAGCGGAGTTGCCGACTCTTTTCGCTCTGTCCATATATTTCCTCCTTTTGTGACCAGGATGATCAGTGTTGGTGAACAAAGCGGCTCTCTTACTGAACAATTAAAATATATTTCTGAGGATTACAGGAAAAAAATATCCGCCATAGTTGCCTCCATGGGCAAAATGATCGAACCGGTTGTTCTTATTTTTGCCGGACTTATATTCGCTATAATTTTGGGCGCTATCTTTTTGCCTATCTACGACCTGGTTGGACAGGTGGGAAGCAGGTAGAGGATTAAGTTCTTTGGTGAGCACAGGGAAATTCAAGAAGCATTCTGGCATGGGCCGCCTCCACCTTAAAGCTGAACTTCTCGGCATTGCTTGAGCCTCTTTTGAAAAACTGTTACCGGTACATTACAGGTGATGATTGTTTTAAACTGATAGCTGTCAAGATGACGCCAGCGGCGTTTCCTGTGCTCATGAATATGCATCCGCTGGTGACATTTGGGACAGGCCCAAATCGTTCCTTTAAAGGATACATCTATCTCGATCTCTCTCTGTTTAGGCTTAAGATTAACTGCCTCAACGTACCATGGCGGCTCAATGCCCAATATCTGCTCATATAAACGTGTATCTTTCATGGATCATATTATGCCTAATCCCACGAAGATGACCGGCAAATCCCATTTTACGTGACCGGAATTAACTCATTCAAAAGCCGAAGAATTTATTATAAGTGAACATTTCATATACGATATAGAAATCGGTCAATTAGTTC
>Ga0256830_1000571_pt1 | contig 28730 bp, 37 predicted proteins | sample 128326metaG_FD_190537 | JGI IMG/M metagenome (GOLD analysis project Ga0256830, IMG submission 190537) | Hydrothermal vent microbial communities from Lau Basin, Pacific Ocean - 128-326 | ecosystem: Environmental > Aquatic > Marine > Hydrothermal vents | place: Pacific Ocean: Lau Basin | collected... | reverse complement strand
ATAGCGGGGGGTCGATTTGAACGACCGCTCTCCGGGTTATGAGCCCGGCGGGATGGACCTGGCTACCCCACCCCGCTGTGGTGGTGTCTTATGAAGAGGAGATTACCATCATTATATATAATTGTGCCTGCGGTGCCGCGGTGCCCCATGGCTGCACGACGCCACGACCAGTAAACTTTTTATTCTCTGATGCCGAGCATGTTGCGAGGTGAGATGTACAAGGATGAGTTGATTTATCTTCACCAGTTTTTTATATATCTTATGCGCTTCCTGGTGGATAACGGTGTTTCAAGTGACTACTTCAGGGAATATATAGAGCTTGGAATAAGTCCCCATCACATACACAGAACAAAAGCAGAGCACAAATATGCACTCTTTTTGCTTGCTTCTGAGATATCCTATGTTCTCGCAGAAAACAATGAAATTATACCAAGAGGCATAGCCAAAAAGCTAAAGGAAATAGCAGACAGGGCAAAAGAAGACATCTCAAAATAGGACTGCTGCAAATTATACACGAAAATAAAAATAGAATCGGCAGAAACCCGGCATTCTCCGGGTCTGGTGCTTACACGCAGCCGGTTGGCTTTGGCAGACCGGCAATCTTGCAAGCCTGCTTTGCAGGTCCGTTGGGGAACAGCTTGTATATGTACTTCAGATTGCCCTTCTCGGGGCCAAGCTTCTTCCCCACCTCTTTTACAAGGATTCTGATCATTGGAGCTATCTGATACTGCTGATAGTACTCCCTGAGGAAGTTTATTATCTCCCAGTGCTCGTCGGTGAGCTCAATGCCCTCCTCACGGGCAAAGGCCTCTGCAACCTCCTTGTTCCACTGACTCGGGTCCTTCAGAAATCCATCCTCGTCCAGCTCCAACTCCTTATCTCCCACTTTCAGTGTCTTTGCCATCACTACCACCAGTTAGAACTCGTCTCAATCATATTTAAACTTTTCGACTCCCCTTTCTGTGAAGTCGAAAGCAGCTTTCAGAGCACTCCCTTGGTGCTGGGAATCCCGCCGCTCCTCCTCTCCAGGGCCATGCTGAGTGCCACTCCAAGGGCCTTGAAGAGCGCCTCTGCCTTGTGATGCTCATTTTTACCATCGAGCAGCTTCGCGTGGATGTTGACTTTAAACTCGCCTGCGAAGCTCTCCAGGAAGTGGGGGATTAGTTCTGTGCTGAGCCCCTCCACCTGCTTGTATCTGAACTTTACCCCACTGGAACAGTAGCTTCTGCCACCTATATCGACGGCAACAAGCACCAGCACGTCGTCCATGGGCACAACCGCATAACCAAAGCGCCTTATTCCTGTCTTTTCTCCGGCTGCCTTTCTGAAGGCCTGCCCCAGCACTATCCCAACATCCTCAACCAGGTGGTGCTCATGGTCCCCCTTTGCTTTTAACACCAGGTCAAATCTGCCATGCTTTGCAAAGCTCGCGAGCAGGTGATCGAAGAAGGGCAGGGTTGTGGAAATCTCATAGCTCCCTCTGCCGTTTATCTTCAGCTCAGCCCTTATCTCCGTCTCCTTGGTACGTCTCTCAACCCGGGATTGCATGCATAGGCGTTCTCCCCCCTGGCTAATAAGGGTTTCGCTGACCTGACATCTTCCACTCAGCCAGCGGTTTTGCTGCCATCTGAAAAATTTTAAACCTCTGTGAGGCAATCCAGTAGCATGCATGAGATTGAACTGGAAATTACAGGTTTCGGAAAGGGCGGAGCGGGTATCGGCAGAGCTGGCAGAAAACGCTACCTTGTAGATTTCGCCTACCCGGGCGACAGAGTGCTTGCCCTGCCCGTTAGCAGGAAAAAGGCCAGGCTTTTGAAAATTCTCAGAGCAGGCGCCGCAAGGGTCGAGCCACGCTGCGAGCATTTCTCCGTCTGCGGAAGCTGCAGATGGCAGGGGCTTGACTACGGATCGCAGCTCAGGTACAAAGGGGAGCTCATTGGAAAACTCTTTTCAAGGGAGGTTGAAGTTGAGCCAAGTCCAAGGATATGGTACTACAGAAACAGAATGGATTTTACAATCGCGGAGAATGCAATAGGAATGCGCCGCTACTCAAGCTTTGCTGAGGTGGAGAGTGCTGAGGGCTGTCTTCTGCTATCAAAAGAAAGCGACGAGATAATCCGCCTCTCCCGGGAGTTCTTCAGAAAAAGAGAACTTGCAGCTTATAACCTTCTTAATAAGCAGGGCTTCCTGCGCTACCTTGTGGTCAGAGAGGGGAAATTTACCGGAGACAGGCTTATAAGTGTTGTCACCACCGCAGGGGAGTTTCCGCTGGAGAGCTATGCAGATGCTCTTGGAGAGCTTGCAGAGAGTTTTGTATGGGCGATAAACGACTCCCCTGCGGATGTCTCCTATGGAGAGATAAGCTCCTTCAAGGGTAGAGACTATCTGGAGGAGAGGCTCGCGGGCATAGAGTACCGCATTCCCGCTTTCTCCTTTTTCCAGACCAACCCATACCAGGCGGAGCGCATGCTCGTGCTTGTAAGGAAAATGCTCGGAAGCGCGGGAAGGCTTCTTGACCTGTACTGCGGAGTGGGTACCTTTTCCCTCGCCCTTGCAGACTTGGCCGGCGAGGTTCTGGGGATAGAAGAGGACGCAAAGGCGATTGAAGCAGCCTGGCTAAACGCGAAATTGAATGAAATATCAAACGCACACTTTATTGCTGGCAGAGCCGAGGATGTGCTTCCCGGGCTTGAGAAGCGCTTTGAGGTCGCAGTAGTCGACCCTCCCCGTGCCGGGCTTCATCCCAGGGTGGTAAGGGCGCTGAACACGCTCAGGCCGGAGGTAGTGGTATACGTATCCTGCAATCCGCGCACACAGGCGGAGGATATACGCAAATTAGATGGCTATGAGCTCGAGGAGCTTAAGGCTCTGGATATGTTCCCCCACACTCCGCACGTGGAGAGCATCGCCCTTTTAACGCGTTAGAGCAGATACTTTGAGAAGACCAGGCTCAGCTCAAAGATTAAGATGAGCGTTGCGGCTATTACGAGCGGTGTTACCGGCGTCGGGTCAGGGGCCAGGGTTATGGACAGGGCAAGAAAGGCAAGGTAAACGTACCTTCTCCAGCGCCTTAGCGTATCTGTGCTTGCAAGCTCGCTCTTTATCAGAAAAGCCACTACAAGCGGAATCTGAAAGATGATGCCAGCGCTTATCAGCATGAAGGCTATGAAGCTTATGAAGCGGTGCAGTGAGAGCATGGGTTCTGCGCTTCCTTCTGCATAGCTCACCAGGAACTTTGCGGAAAAGGGGGTGAGTATGAAGAAAGAGAAGAGCACGCCGAGGGTAAAGAGGATGAAGGATGTGGGCACCACCTTTAATATGAACCTCCTCTCATTGGGGTACAGTCCTGGCTCAGCAAATCTGAAGGCTTCGTATATTATTACTGGAAGCGCCAGGTATATGCCGAAAAAGAGAACAACCAGAAACCAGGTGTAGGCATACTCCATTGGATTTAGGGCTATTACCTTAACCTCAGCCGGGAGGAAGTGGGATACAAGCAGTGTGATTATCCTCCTGCCAGAGAGCAGGGCTATCGCAAGGGAGAGAATCACCACGGCTGCGAGCGATATAAGGAGGCGCTGCCTGAGCTCTGTCAGATGCTCCTCAAGGGGCATCTCTCTGTCCCGTAGTTCCGCCATGCGCTCCTTTCGTCGGGTGGGCTAAAAAAGGTTTTCTGCGTTAGCTTTTATGCTGGGTAGGATGAAGATAAAGGAGAGGTACTTTGCAAAGCAGAAGCTTGTTAAGACTATTAGAGAAGGTCTCACCGGAGCTTCACCAGCCTTTGCGGAACTCCTGAGCGATGCAAGAGTCGAGATAGCAAAAACCGAAGAGGGGATTACCCTCTTTCTCATAAATGGTGAGCCCATGATTTTCGAGATTGAGGGCAGATACTTCCCCACCCTTAAAGGGCTGCTTGAAGTTGCGGTGGACCGCCTCTATGTTGTCGTGGATGCGGGCGCTGTGCCGTTTATTATAAACGGCGCTGATATAATGCGCCCCGGTATTGTGGAGTATGACCCCGGAATTAAAAGGGGAGACCTGGTTGTTGTGCTTGAGGAGAGACACCGCAGACCAGTTGCTGTGGGTAAGGCGCTCTGCAGCGGCGAAGAGCTTGCGGAAATGGAGAAGGGGAAGTGCATAAAGAATCTGCACTATGTGGGGGACAGAATATGGAGGCTGAGGACTTAAACCTTTTATATGCGGCACTGCTTGGCACAGTTGCCCTCTTTTTCTCAGGCGTTCTTTTTAAAGCCTCGCTGAACTGGCTTATGTGGAACTCTCCCGTATCCACCAGCTTCTGGGGCTGGGTGCTCGGATACAAGCTCGATGACATTCTGGTGCTGCTCTTCTCCGCCCTCTGTGCCTATTTGTTACTCCGCTGGCAGAGAGGCGAGCTAAATGCGTCCTGCGCACCCCCGGGGATTTGAAAGCGCCCTCGCAGCGCTCGGTGCCAGCGTAGAGCTTGCAGCACCTGCAGTGCTCCTGGGCTTAGCCGGCTACTATCTTGGAAAGCGCTATGGCGATGCAGCGGCATTTCTTGGCATGGTTGCAGGTCTATTTATCGGACTTGCAATCGGAATAAAAACACTGCTCACAGCCTATGTTAAAAAGCGTTAGCCCTGCCTCCTGAGCTTCATTATCTCCTCGCTTCCGCCCAGGATTATCAGATGGTCCCCGGCCTCCACCCGGAACTCCGCCGGTGGATTTGGAATCAGCTCTCCTGCGCGGTACACTGCAAGAATCGCAAGCCCCCTGGACGCGAGGTCCATGTCCCTTATCATCCTTCCGGCAAGCTTTGAGTCGTCTCCAACGCCAATCTGGGCCACCTCCAGGTCCTCTGCTATCGTGACCCTCTGAAAGAACTCGGCCACGAGGGGTCTTGCAACCGCCCTGGCGAGAAGCCTGCCACCTATCACGTAGGGGGATATCACCTTGTTGGCACCTGCCAGGTATATCTTCTTCATCGAAGCGAGGCGGTCTGCCTTTGCAACAATGCGTATATTCGGGTTGAGATGCCGCGAGAGCATAGCAATAAACACTGTATCCACATCGTTGCTCACAGCGATGAGGACCTCCCTTGCCTCCCTTATACCCGCCCTCAGCAGCACATCCTCATCTTTGGCGTCACCTCTTATCAGGTTCTCCCTCTCCTCTTCTGCCTTAAGGTCTATTATAACATGGGGTATCCCCGCCTTTTCCAGTGCAGCGACTATTTTTCTGCCGTGGTATCCGTAACCGCAGACTATTATGTGGTTCTTCATTTGCCTGTGTCACCTCCAAGCTTCTCAGCCAGAAGGTCTGCCACCACCTGAATGTGGCCGTATATAATTCTGCCCGCATCGTACAGGAAGAGTACAGAGATTGCGAGCCCCAGGTAGGTGACCGCTGCCTTTACCCCCGGCATGCCCGAAATAAAAGGCGCAACAATGGCGAAGACAACCCCCGTAAGTCCGGCGCAGGCTATATCGAGAGCCGCCCTCTTCAGCTCACCCCCTCTTATGCGCGTCGTCCTGGCTGCAAGCAAACCCGATGGCACAGCAAGCAGCCCTCTGAGGTCCTCCAGCACCTTGAGAACAAGGCCAAAGACGGCGAGCCACAGTGATACCGGAATCAGTGTGCCTACAAAGCTGCTGACATCTTCTGGCAAAACTTCGGAAATCCTGGATATAAAGGGAAGCAGAACAAGCGATGTCAGAAGAAGCATGAGTATAAGAGCCGAGTTAAAAACCACTCTGGAGAACCTGGCACCTATCTGAGCTGTCTCATCCCGCACCGCAGCTCTTTTAGCCGGTTTTATCCTGAGCAGTGTTCTTCCGCTTTCAATCAGAGCCTTTGCACGCCTGAGCTGCTCCTTTGTGCCCAGTATTAGCACCACATCCCCCGCCTCGAGTGTCAGGTCTCCGGAGGGCGATGTTATCAGCTTATCCTTCTTCCACACGGCAACGATGCTCGCCCCTGTTCTGCTTCTCAGCTTTGTCTGTGCAATGCTCTTACCTGCAAGGGGGGAGGCCTCATCTATTCTGTACTGTCCCAGGCTTATCCCCCTGAATATGGCCATTCTATCCAGAAACTCGGCACTGTAGGGGGAGAGAACACTTTTCACCAGAAGGTTAAGGGCTGCTTCACGCGGGTCAACCAGGTAGTCAACGCCGGCCCTGCGCAGCAGACCTGCATTCTCCGGTTTTTCAAGACGGGAAGCCGCGATAAGCGAAGGGTTGAGCCCTTTGGCGGCCATGGCAACGAAAGCGTTCTCAGCGTCATCGCGGGAGGTCAGAATTATTCCCAGCGCCGCATCTATGCTCGCCTTTCTGAGTATCCTCTCGTCGGTGGCATCGCCGGCAACGAAAGGTATGCCGAGCTCCTGAAGCTTTCTCAGACGGTCTGCGCTCTCCTCTATTACAATAAAGGGGATGCCGTAACTTTTGAGCTCCTGTACCGCCTGCTCCGCAAGCTCATTGTACCTGAATATGACAGCGTGCTCTCTGAGGCGCTTTATTCCCGCGATGCCGAGGGTCCTGCTGATGCCGCGCTGTATGAGGTATGAGGAGATCACGGGTATTATGGCAAGCACCGAGAAGACACCAAGCACAATAAGGAACAGGCTTACCACCCTGCCCTCGGTGGTGACAGGCGTTATGTCACCGTATCCGACGGTGCTTATAGTGACTATGACAAAGTAGAGCGCCTCGAGAAGGGAGAGGTGCTCAAACTTCATTATAAGCAGTGTGCTCACAGTACTCAGCACCACTAAGCTTGTGAGAATTATGGCTATGTCTCTGGCGGTGCTGTTCATTTCCCTTCCAGAGTAAATTATCCTCCGGACATATAATTAGCTTCCTCTCAGGAAGAGCAGCACAGCGCTCAGCAGGTCACCGTAAAGTGCGCTCATGAGTACGCCCAGGGTTATGGGAATTACGAAGGGCACGGCGGGGGTGACCCACACTTCCCCCTCTTTCTCTGCCTTCCCGAGCTCAGCATCTGTACGAAGAATAAAGGAGAATTTCCTGCCATCGCCGTACACCGCCTCATAGGGCTTGATTTCTGATGAGTGCTTTTTGTATCCAAGAAACAGGGCATACAGCTGCGAAAAGCTCCTGACATCTTTTATGTGGCGCAGATTTTTGATGAAAAAAAAGAGGGGCAGCGCAAGCGACAATACTATTGCGTTGGCAAAGACTGAAAGGGAGAAGAGGGGAAACAGAGTCACCACATCCGCCGGCGGGGCCGGAAACACTGCCGCTATGCCCAGGAGTATCTTTGCATCTCCTCCTCCCATCAGTCCCAGATAGGCCACGGGCACAATTAGCGCTGCCGTAATTCCAGTGGATATGAGGAGGTGCAGAATCGGCGAGGGGCTCCCGGATGATGTATATTCGGCAAGGGCAAACACAGCACCAAGGAGAAGCAGACCCAGCCATGATGCCTCGTTTATCTCCCTGTAGCGCCAGTCGAGCAGGCTGGCGTAGAGCAGAAGAAGCAGTGCAAGGGTGAGCTTTATGTAGAATTCCATTGTTCTAACTCCTTAACCTAAACGTATATATATTTCTGATTACCACCTTCATCAAAAGGACTGTGAGGGAGAGAGTGAACGATAAGCTTCTGCAGCCTGCAGAGGTCGGGAGGAGATGTGCTGATTTTAAAGATGGATGGTACTCCATTGCCCGGAAGATAGACCTCATCGCAGAGTTCACCTCAGAGGAGGGGGAGGCGCTGAGACGGACCCTTGAGAGCATCGCAAAGGGTGCGAAGCGTCTGCGCGGAGAGCTCCAGGTTTTGGCACGCTCGGTTAAGAGGTATAAACCCGGGGTTAGAGAGGATGTGGATGTGAGGATGCAAAAGGTGGATGAGGGGCTGAGCGTGCTATGTGCGAGAGCGGAGGGGGAGGTGGAGAATCTCAGCAGATTCACACGGGTTACGGAGGAGGTTTCTGCCCTCAGGAAGGAGATTGAGAAGATAGACGCGGAACTCAGAGAGGTGGAGGGGAAGGTTGCCACCCTGTGTACAAAGTTTTTTGAGAGGAAGCGGGAGCTGAAGCTGGCCAGGGATAAGATAAAGGCACGGGTGGAGAAGGGTATATACGACCTTCAGAAAAAATTTGAAGAGAAGCTCTCGGGCATCGCCGGGGAGTATGAGCTCCGTCTTGACGGTGAGCCCGTCACTCTCCGTGGGCTATTTGAAGAGCTGCTCAGAAATCTGGAGGTCCTTGAGAAGGTGGAGCTCCGTCCGGCAGGGGCTTCCAGGAGTTTCCTGGGGATGGTGCTTAAGCGGGAAGAGCTGGATGAAGGAGCCAGACTGGAGGTGCTCAGGTTTATAGCCCGGGAGCTGGTGGAGGAGGCCAGGCGGATAAGGGAGGCTGAGCTGGAAAAGGCACGCTGCCTGAGCAGGGAGTTCGCAGACCTGGACGCCCTGGAGAAGGCATGCAGGGATGTTGAGAGACGCAGAGAAGAGCTGACGGACTACAGGAGAGAGCTGGAGGAAAGGATTTCCCAGCTGGAGAGTACACTGAACAGGAACTTTGATGACTACAATGAGATCCTGTCTTTAAAGGAGGAGCTCACATCTATATTTGATGCCGCTGATGAGGAGGTCAGGGGTTTTCTTGAGTACGTGGCTGCTGCCATGGATGGGGTGGAGATAGAGCGCGACCCGGAGAAGAGGCGACTTCTGGCAAGGGTGAAGGAGCTTGAGGCAGAAGTGCAGAGGCGCACCTCTCAGATTGAGAAGATGGCAGAGGAGAGGGATGAGCTCGTCCGGGAGATTTCTGAGCTCAGGGCAGAGCTTGAGAGGCGCCTCGGTGAGCTGCAGGAGCTCCGGAGGAAGAACTCGGAGCTTTTCTCTGCGCTTTCTGAGGCGGAGCAGCGCACTGCTGAGCTCGAGAGGGAGAAGCGGGCACTCGGAGCAGAGCTGGAGCAGCTGGGGGCAGAGATTTCAGAGCTGAGGGACGTGCGGGAGCAGCTTTCCGGTGAGAAGGCCGCACTGGAGGCGGAGCTTGAGAAGGAGAGGAAAAAGAGCGCCGAACTGCAGGAGGAGCTCTCGAAGCTCAGAGAGGAGGTGGAGAAGGCGCTCACCGAGGTGCTTGAAAAAGTCGGGAGTAAGTAGAGTTGCAATGCAGGCGGAGTTCCTACCACCCGAAGAGCTGGGCAGGCTGAGGGAAGGATGGTTTGAAATAGTGGAGAAGGTGGAATCCCTGCAGGGGTATCCCCGGAACCATGCCACCCTGGCTGAAGAGCTCACGGCACTCACAGAGCTGGCAGATTCGTGGCTGAATTGTCTGGAGCTGGTGTGTGAATCTGCCAGGCGGTTAATGCCGGAGAAGCAAAGTCTTTTTGAACGCCTGTGTGGAGAACTCTCCTCCGCTTTCGAGAGGTTTCGCTCTGCTGTTGAACGGGACTGTGAGGAGCTGCGCCTCTACCGGGAGCTCACAGAGAGGCTGGAGCGGGAGGAGGAGAGGCTGAGAGCAGAGGAGAAACGTCGCCGGGAGCTCGAGGCAGAGATGCGTGCGGTTTGCGGAGAGGCGGAGCACCTGAGGCGGATGTTTGAGAGGAGGGTGGAAAAGCTCAGGGACGCTACAGACAGAAGACTGGGTGAGGTGAGGGATGCCTTTGTGGCCGAGGCGAGGCGCCTTCTGCAGGCGCGGAAGGTCTATGACCCTGCGGGTGAAGAGCTTCCGCTGGAGGTGCTCTTTGAGCGCATGATAAGCCACCCGCACTATGAGCTGGAAATTGAGTTTTCAGGGGCGTCAGGAGCTGAGGATGCCGGACTCAGACATGAGCTCAGGGTGCTTGCCTCTGACGGGATGAAAAGCATCTCCACCCTGCTTGAGGAGGAGAGGCGGCGCATCGATGAACTGGAAGAAGGGCGCAGGGCAGAGTATGCAGAAGAGGCGTGCAACCGCCTGAGAAAGAAGCTTGAAGAATCGATAATGGGTGGGAAGGCCATAATGGCCCGTGTTGAGGAGCTAAAGCTGCGCACGGCAGCGCTGAAGGAAAAGTTCGGAAGCTCAGGTGCCCTTCTCACGCTTCAGAAGAGCTATCTCAGCATGCTGAACACAGCGGCTGAGCCCAGGAGGAGGCTGTTTCTTGCTCTTGAAGAGAGCCCCGCAGAGCCGGTGCAGAGGAAAGAGGGGGAGAGGGATGAGCTCGTCCGGGAGATTTCTGAGCTCAGGGCAGAGCTTGAGAGGCGCCTCGGTGAGCTGCAGGAGCTCCGGAGGAAGAACTCGGAGCTTTTCTCTGCGCTTTCTGAGGCGGAGCAGCGCACTGCTGAGCTCGAGAGGGAGAAGCGGGCACTCGGAGCAGAGCTGGAGCAGCTGGGGGCAGAGATTTCAGAGCTGAGGGACGTGCGGGAGCAGCTTTCCGGTGAGAAGGCCGCACTGGAGGCGGAGCTTGAGAAGGAGAGGAAAAAGAGCGCCGAACTGCAGGAGGAGCTCTCGAAGCTCAGAGAGGAGGTGGAGAAGGCGCTAAGAGACAGGGAGGAGGTGATCAGCTCTCTGAAGGCTGAGCTGGGGAGGATGAGGGCGGAGAGGGCGGTTATGGAAAGCAGCCTCAACAAAACCCTGGAGAAGGAGAGGGAGCTCAGGAGCGGGGCTGAGGGCAGGCTCAGGGCTCTGGAGAAGGAGATTGCTGAATTGAGGGACCATCTTTCTTCATTGCAGGATGAGAGGGAGCTTCTCGCCGGGGAGGTGAAGAGGCTGAGACGGCTGCTTGAAGCGCGGGGAAAGGGGAGCAAAGGCGTCAGGAGCGGGAGGGACGAGGCCTATGTGGGCGAGAAAATAGATGCGCTGCGCAGGAGGAAGTAGGGTGTTTCCCGGAAGGGTGCTGGAAATTGGAGCCTTTGAGGTGATGGAAATCCTGGCAGAGGCGCAGAGGATGGAGCGCCGGGGTGAGAGGGTGATTCACCTGGAAATAGGCGAGCCTGACTTTCCAACGCCTGCGAGGGTGGTGGAGGAGGCGTGCAGGGCGATGAGGCAGGGAGACACCCACTACACCGACGCCAGGGGCACGCGTGAGCTGAGGTGCGCCATAGCTGAGCACCTGAGCACCACCCTGGGTGTGGATGCTGACCCCTCGCGGGAGGTGCTTGTCACCGGCGGTGTCAGCCTGGGCCTGCTCTTTGTGCTGGCTTCTCTGCTGGAGCCAGGGGACGAGGTGCTGATAACTGACCCGGGATACCCCTGCTATCCCAACTTCATCCGCTTCTTCGGTGCCAGACCGGTGAGGCTCAGGCTCCAGAGAGACGGCTCCCTTTGCCTGGAGGAGCTTAAGGAGAGGCTGGGCGGGCGCACAAGGGCTGTGCTGATAAACACCCCGGCAAACCCCACGGGAACGTACCTCACCGAAAAGGAGCTACGCGCGGTGTGCGAGCTTGCCTCGGAAGTAAAGGCCTGGGTAATAAGCGACGAGATATACTCGGGCCTGACCTACGATGGGGAGCGAAGTCCGAGCGTCCTCCAGACGGGTTACGAGCGCGCTGTAATGCTGGACGGATTCTCAAAGCTCTACGCCATGACAGGCTGGCGGCTCGGCTACTTGGTGGCACCCGGGCAGCTGGCCGTTCAGGTGCTCAAGCTCCAGCAGAACTTCTACATCTCGCCCAGCTCCTTTGCGCAGCGAGCGGCAATCGCGGCGCTCTCCCTCAGAGAGGAGGTGGAGGAGATGAAGCGCCAGTTCGACAGGCGCAGAAGGTACCTTATAGCGAGACTCAGGAGCATGGACGGCTTCAGGCTGACCCATGAGCCGAAAGCCGCGTACTACGCCTTCCCGGACGTGAGCGAAATCTCCCGCGACTCCGCAAAGCTTGCAAGATACCTGCTGCACAGCGCAGGGGTGGCGGTTACTCCGGGCGCCGCCTTCGGCGAGGCGGGCGAGGGGCATGTGCGCATATCCTACGCCGCCTCCCTGGAAAGCATAGCCGAGGGCATGGACAGAATTGAGGCCGCGGTGGAGAGCTGGGGTGATGGCGGTTGAGAGCCCACGAGGGTTGAGATGCGCAGGAGGAGATGAGCCGGAAAAGCGTGTAGAGACGGTGCGGCGGATGACTACTCCCCGAGGGTGAGTCCGAACTCCTCCTTCAGCACCATAATCGCCGCCTGCGGAGGTATAACGCCCTTTTCGGTGATTATCAGGTCTATATACTCAGCCGGGGTAACGTCAAAGGCGGGGTTCCGTATCTTCACCCCCGGGAACTCCTCCGGAGGGGCAACCTCTCCAGCGGGGCGCTCCTCTATCTCCACCAGCGCGCCTATCACAGTGCCGGGGTGGAACTTGTAGGTCTCTGCGGCGACCATGAACACCACCCTCGCCTCGTGGGCAGCCAGCGCAATCTGCGAGGTTCCTATCTTGTTTATTACGGCACCATTGGCCGCAATGCTGTCAGCGCCGACCACCACCTTGTCCACCTGCTTCATGAAGGTGCGCACCGCGGAGTCCACAATCAGCGTTACGGGTATGCCCTGCTCTGCGAGCTGCCTCGCTGTAATGTGCCCCTGATAGCGGGGCCTGGATTCGGTGGCGATGACCTCTATATGCTTGCCCTGCCTGAAGGCGGTGGTTATAACAGAGAGCGCCGCCTGGGAGTTGCAGTGGGTTAGCACAACGTCGCCATCCTTTATGCGCCTTGCCCCTATCTCCCCTATTTTCTTCAGGGCAATCTTCGAACTGGCGATGAACCGCTCAGCCGCCTCTATCACGGCACTCCTGATTTCTTCTACATCGCTCCTGCCGCGAGCGGCGAGAAGCACATAGTTTACAGCGTTTGGCAGGCTCACCGCCGTCGGTCTGGCACTCTTCAGAATCTCTCCGGCCCTTTCCAGACGGGAGAGGAAATCCCGTGCACTGTTCCCGCGATAGCTCAGGGCAAAGTCACGAAGTGCCCCGGCGGCACTGCGCGCAATCTTGCCAGCGCCACGAATCTCCATACCCGCGATTTTCCGCGCCACTTCCTCAACCTTATGGCTCATCTAACATACTCCCCTGAACCCTGCTTTCCATCAGCCCTTCGACACCCTCCTTCCCATCACCCACCAATCTGCTGCTCAAGGCACAGGTCCAGCTCCTTCTTCAGCCTCTCTATTTCATCGGGCAGAGTTCTGAGAAAATCTTCAGCCCTGCGTGTGGTCACCGCTCCCTGTGGAGAGGGCTTTATTATCCCCTTCTGTTCGAGTACTCGCAGGGAATAGCGCACCCTGTGCTGGGGTATGCCGCTGAGTTCAGAGAGCTTTATTATGCCCACGGGCTCGTGCCTCTTTACGAGGCGGAGCACCGCAACATGTCTGCGGAGAAGCTCAATCTCGCTCCTCAGGTTCTCAAGCATCTGTCAACCCCTAAGTTTTAATACGGGAAAGATTTTATCTCAGGGGTATATAATCGTAGCGGTGCTGCAATGAAGGCGGTAATCAGAGGTACTGTACAGGCAAGGGGAAGTGCTCCGGCACCTCCATCGAAGAGCTACACCCACCGCGCCTTTGTAGCCGCAGGACTGGCGGAGGGAAGCTCAGTGATCCGGAGCTATCTGGTGGCGGAGGATACTGAAGCCACCATACAGGGGATGCGCAGCTTCGGTGCTGGCATAGAGGAGTTCGAAGGCTTCGCCCGCGTGAAGGGAACCGGGGGCAAGCTGACAACACCTGTCAGAGCCATAGACTGCCGCAACTCTGGCACCACCCTTCGTCTCCTCACAGGCGTCGCCTCCCTGGACGGGGTGGCTGTGCTCACAGGCGATGCGTCGCTTCGCCGTCGCCCTGTGCAGCCCCTTCTGGATGCTCTCCACATGCTGGGCGTGCGTGCTGAGAGCATCCCGGCCAACGGGTGCCCGCCGGTGAGGGTCAGGGGCTCAACACTTCGTGGAGGCGTGGCCAGGATAAGAGGCGACGTTAGCTCGCAGTTCATCTCAGCGCTGCTCATGGTGGCACCGTATGCGGAGAGCGATGTTGAGGTGGTGCTCACCTCACCGCTCAAGTCAAGGCCCTATGTTGACCTGACGGTAGACGTGATGCGCAGCTTCGGTGCGGAGGTTGAGAACCACGACTACAGAGCTTTCCGGGTCACTTCAGGAAAGGGTTACAGGGGAAGAAGCTACACTGTGGAGGGTGACTACTCCTCGGCGTCCTACTTCCTCGCTCTGGCAGCGCTCACCGGCGGCGAGGTCACAGTGGAGAACCTGAATCCCGGGTCGAAGCAGGGCGACAGGGCGATTCTGGATATCCTCCGCAGTTTCGGTGCCGTGGTGGAATCGGGAAAAGGTCAGATAATTGTCCGTGGCGATACCATGCGGGGGGTGGAGCTGGACCTGGGCGACACACCCGACCTGCTTCCCACCGTGACCGCACTCGCGGTAAAAGCCAGGGGAACCACAGTAATAAAAAATGTGGAGCACGCACGCTACAAGGAGAGCGACCGTATCTCAACCTGCGCCCGGGAGTTTGCGAAGTTTGGTGCAGGCATAGAGGAACGCTCCGATGGTCTGGTAATAAAAGGCGCCACGGAACTTCGCGGCGCTGAGGTGCACACCCACGGAGACCACCGTTTGGCGATGGCGCTAAGCATCGCTGCCCTCGCCGCAAGGGGGAGGAGCGTGGTGCACGATGCACAGTGCGCCTCTGTCTCCTTCCCAGGCTTCTTTGAAGTCCTTGCAGGACTCGTACCAGAAGGAAGTGTTGTGCTGGTGGAGTAGTAATATTTTCCCTTGTTACACAGCAGGATGAAGGAGTCTTCTGTTATCCACTTACCGGAGGCGTGACATGGACGAGCTGACCTGCATATCCTGCGGAGCCTACATAAAGGTGGGCGGAGGCAACGTGAAGTTTCCCTGCCCCGAGTGTGATGCAGTAATTGTTCGCTGCCAGCGCTGCCGCAAGCTGGGGCGTCGCTACACATGTGAGTGCGGATTTTCGGGACCATGAGGTGGAACTATGGCCGAGGTTCTTGTTACCTTTAAGATAATGCCCAGAACCGCAGAGGTCAGTGCCGACAGGCTGCTTGAGAAGGTAAGAGGGGTGAAGGAGGCGAGGCTCAACTCCGCCCAGAAGGAGCCCATCGCCTTTGGGCTCGTTGCCATAGTGGCCAAGTTTGTTGTAGCCGACGAGGCAAGGGCTACAGAGAAGCTCGAAGAGGCGCTGCGCTCAATTCCAGAAGTTGGTGAGGTTGAGATAACAGAGGTGCACCGCCTGCTTTAAGGTGCGTACTTCAGATAAACCTCCTTCAGATGCTTTGATAGCTCACTCTTGGGAAGTATGTGAAATATGACCTTCGGATGGGCCACCCTGCTGCCCTCCTCCTCCCTGGTTATGGTGAAGGGTGGCTCAAGGAAGGTAAGGTGGAACTCCTTGGCCTCCTCATCCTCGCTGGTGTCTATCATTTTGAAGGCGAAGTTCTCCTTTATCGGCACAAAGGTGGGATACGCCACCTTCTCCTTTCCCGGGCAGGCCTGAATCTTCGGCCACACGTGCCTGTCGAAGAATTCCTTCTGCTCGGGCCTGAGGATAAACTCCACGCGTTTTGTGTCCTCGCACTCAATCGCCGGTCTCAGCATGAGGTCGAACACCTGCTGATACCGCATCACCGTCATCGGTGTGTTGAACCACACAAAGGTGCCCCGATTTCGCCTTGCCAGGTCTTCTCCGTGCTTGAAGTGGTCCTTTGTTATCACCTTTACCTCCGGCTCAATGTTGCTCAGCCTGCGCTCCACACTGAAAAGTGCCTCCTTCGCCTGGTCGAACTTCATGTCATGTCCTATCTCGTGGAGCGCGTGCAGTGCGAGCAGGAGGAGGATGAGGGAGATTATATACTCCTCGGGTATAAGCCCCAGCACGTGGGCTATTATGCCTATCACGCTTGCGGCCACAACTGCAAGCAGGTCCCACTCTCCGGACTTCAGGATTCTGAGCCTCATTTTCCTACCCCAGCAGCCTCACCAGAATAGCCTTCTGAACATGCAGGCGGTTCTCTGCCTGCTCCCAGACTATTGAGGCATCACCGTCAATGACATCGTCGGTTATCTCATACCCCCGCTTCGCAGGCAGGCAGTGCATCACCTTCGCATCCGGGGCATGGGCTAAAAGCTCTGAGTTGACCTGATAGCTGCGGAAGACGCGCATGCGCTTCTCCGCCTCACTCTCCTGCCCCATGCTCACCCATACGTCGGTGTATATGAAGTCGGCGCCCTGCACAGCCTCTTCAGGCCGGCGGAGTATCTCAATTGTGGCGCCGCTCTCTTTTGCAACCTCCATCGCCCTGGCCACAATCTCCCGCCTGGGCTCATAACCCCGCGGAGTTGCACAGGAGAAGTCAACACCGAGCAGTGCCGAGCCCAGCAGAAGTGAGTGGCACACATTGTTACCATCACCAACGTAGGCGAGCTTCACCCCGCGCAGTCTGCCCTTGACTTCGAGCATGGTGAAGAAATCGCTCGCCGCCTGGCAGGGATGCTCCAGATCCGTTAAGCCGTTTATCACAGGCACGCTCGCATGCCCCGCAAGCTCCACCACATCGCCGTGGCGGTAGGCGCGTATCATTATCGCATCCACATACCTGCTCAACGTGCGTGCAGTATCTGCAATGCTCTCCCCCCTGCCGAGCTGCATCTCCTTGGGGCTCAGATAAAGCGCGTGTCCGCCCAGCTGAGCCATGGCAACCTCAAAGCTCACCCGCGTGCGGGTGGATGCCTTTTCAAAGATCATGGCCAGGGTTTTTCCCCTGAGCAGTTCCTCCAGCTCCTTTCTCCTGCTGAGTCGCTTGAATTCCTTCGCCAGCGCAAAGACATCCTCCACGGCATTTCCCAAATCCAGTATGGAGAGGAGGTGCATCACTCACCCCTCAGCCTTCTCAGCCTCTCGAGTTTGGCCTCAATCAGCTTCCGCTTGCCTATGTCGCTGCGGTGGTAGATGTGTTCCCCGCGAATGTGTCCTATGGCGCGCTCCGCTATCTTCTCGGCCTCAGCGAGGCTCTCTGCCACACCAACCACGGCGACGCTTCGAGATGTGGTGGTGTAGATTTCGCCGTTTTCTTCATTAACTGCGGCGTAGTAGAGTACGGCACCCTCGCGTCGAATCGCCTCCTCATCCACGCTTATCCTGGCAGGAGGTGCTGGATTTATGCCATAGCCTTTTGGCACCACATATTTGCACACAGAGGCAAGCTTTGCAAAGTTCACGTGTTTCCGGGACAGACCGCCTTCTGCTATTCCTGCACATATCTCCACGAAGTCGCTTTCCAGCAGGGTCAGGACGTTCATAGCCTCCGGGTCGCCGAAGCGGCAGTTGAACTCTATGAGCTTTATTTCCCTGCCTTTCATAAACTGCCCGTAGAGCACACCTCTGTACTCCTCGCCGGTCTCCTCCCGCAGCGCACCCACTGTTTTGCGTATAACCTCCAGGGCAAAGTCATAGTCATCCTGCGTCAGGAAGGGCAGCAATCCATCCTTCTGGGAGTAGGAGCCCATTCCGCCAGTGTTGTGTCCCCTGTCGCCCTCAAAGGCTCGCTTGTGGTCCTGCACCGCGGGCATGCCGACGACGCTACGTCCATCCACGAAGGCCTGGACTGTGAATTCCTCGCCCAGGGCGCGCTCCTCTATCACCACCCTGCCACCGCCAATGCCGCGCTCTATTACCTCGCGCGCATATGCCTTGGCATCCTCCCTGTCTCTGAGCTGCTCGCCAACCACCCTCACACCTTTTCCGCCGGTTAGACCCACCGGCTTAACCGCCACGTCGCCCGGAAAGGAGTCGATATACTCCGCCGCTTCTTTAGCGTCATCAAAGGTGGCGTAGGCGAGGTTCCCGGGGATTCTGTACTTTGCCATTAAATTTCTGCAGAATTCCTTGCTGCATTCCACCATTGCCACAGCTCTGCGCGGTCCGACGCAGGCAACACCGGCTGCGAGAAGCTCGTCCGCGAGCCCGGCGCAGAGTGGCGCCTCAGGGCCAATTACTGCAAGCTCTATGCCGTGCTTCAGAGCAAACTCCGTCACCGCTTCCAGGTCTGTCTCCTTTGCGCGCAGTGTTGCAACGCTCAGCCTCTTAATCCCCGGATTAGCATTGCTCATCGCCGAGTAGAGCTCCACCTGCTGAGGACTTCGCTTAAGCGCCTCTGCTATGGCATGCTCCCTGGCACCGCCTCCTACCACGAGCACCTTCATTCAATAACCTCCCACATGGAAGAGATTTACCTCTATTACTATTAAGGCTATGCCCAGAAGGAAGAGGATGAAGTGGAAGAGAACCAGGTATGAGAATAGCAGGTACAGGGCGCTTTTTATATTGTTTGAGGCTTTGGTTATTGTCTCAATGCTCGCCATGGCGCTGCTGAGGGCGTTGGTGAAGTCTTCGATTAGCCCACCCAGCGGGGAGCGCAGCTCTCCCAGGCTCTTCCCTGTATCTGAAAGCCGGCCGCTCGCATTGGTTAGCCTCTGCGAGGTACGCTCCAGCTTGTTTGCAGTTGCCGAAAGCTGTGCGGATGTCTCCTCCAGCCTTTCCGCAGTGTCGGTGAGCTTTTTACCGGAGCTTCTGAGCTTTTCACCGGCGTAGGTGAGCTTGTTCACCGCCTCTGTGAACTCATACCTGCGCGGCAGGGGTGTGCCGTTGTAACGGTAGCGCTCCGCCCAGTTCATCAGCCCCTCCGCAGCCTCTTCAAGATAGGCTGCGGCATCGTCATTGTACCTGGAGGCTGTGCGCAGCTCCCTGGCAGCCACACTCAGCTTTGTGGAGGCGGCGTAGATGCTGGTGCTGGCTTCGGCCACGCTGTCTCCCGCCATATTTAGCGCCTCACCGGAGAGGGTCATGTTCTCCTCACTGGCCACAAGAGCGGAGCGCACCCTGTCCCTGCGCTCCACCATCTTCTCTCCAGCCCGGGAGATGTCCTCCTGCACCTCCTGTGATGGCTCGCCGAAGTCGTAATCGTGCACAGCCTTTATGCCGTACAGGCTTCCCAGCATGCCCAACAGACCTATGAACACCAGAAGCACACCCAGACCTTTAAGCAGAGCAGAAGGCACGTCCATAAGCTCACCTCAGCAGCTGAGAAACCCTGAGCAGCGGGAGGAGCCTCAGCTTCTCCCTCCTTAAATTCTCCTCAGCGCCCTCTTCGCGGTCAACCACTACTATGACATCCTGGCATATTAATCCTTCGCCCCTCAGTGCGAGGGCGGCGCTGAGCACACTTCCGCCAGTGGTGGTCACGTCCTCGAGCAGCACAACCCGCCTGCCGGGCTTCCACTCCCCCTCCACCTTCGCACCTGTACCGTGGCCCTTCTCCTCCTTCCTCACCATCAGGAAAGGTGTGTTTACGCTGAGAGCCACACAGGCGACAATTGGCACCGCCCCAACAGCCACACCAGCAAGGTAGTCGTACTGAAGCCTCCTGAGTTTCTTCTCCATCTCTGAGACAATCTCACGCATAACCTCCGGCCTTGTGTAGGCCTTTTTGATGTTTATGTAGTAGCTGCTCCTCCTGCCAGAGGCGAGCACAAAGTCGCCCCGCATTACTGCGTATTTTGCCAGAAGTTCTGCCAGTCTGCTCATTGCTACCACGGCACATCCTTTACTTTTAGGCGGTAGCCCAGGTAATTTACTGTGACGTGGGCAAAGGGTGTGATGACAAACAGGACTACGATGTAGTCGGCAGGTATCTCGGTTATAAGGCTTGCAAAAACCAGAGCTCCGACCACGAAGTTCAGCTGGTCCAGTAGAGGCGCCGGCGCGCCGCGCTCCAGTCCCAGACGCCGCTTTATGAAGCTGCCCGCCGCGTCTCCTGCAAGGGCCCCGGAGGCAAGCAAAAAACCAAGAAGAAGATTCCCCTGCAGCGCTCCAACCAGGGTTCCGCCGGCTATTCCCGCCAGGGTTCCACGGATGGTGACACCGTCTCCGAGAAGGCGGCGACCATCAACAAACCGCTTCCCGAAATCCACAGGAGTGCCTCCGCCGAAGATTCCTGGCAGGGTGTTTGCAACATAGGCAGGAAGGAAAAAGTATACCGCCTGAGCTATCCTTTCCAGCATGGTGAGGGGCATGTTCACACTTATGCAGTAGCGTATATAAAATTTAGCTCCGGTCTGTCCGGTCTGGAAACCTATTTATCCGGCGCCGGCAAAGTTTATAGTATGCCTCATCTGCAGGTTGCCCTGGATCTGCTCAGCATAGAGGATGCACTCACCATCGCAGAAGAGGCTGTGCGGGGGGGTGCTGACTGGCTGGAGGCGGGTACGCCACTGATAAAAAACCACGGCATGCTGGCGGTAAAGCGGCTAAAGAGTAGCTTTCCCAGCTGCACCGTGGTGGCTGATATGAAAACCATGGACACCGGCGACCTGGAGGTTGAGATGGCGGCAAAGAACGGTGCTGATGTGGTTGTAGTTCTTGGGGCTGCCAGTGACTTCACTGTGAAGAGGGCAGTAAACGCTGCGCGTGCCCACGGGGTCAGAATAATGGCAGACCTTCTGGGTGTGGGTGACAGACTGCAACGTGCCAGACAGCTTGAAAGGCTGGGTGTGGACTACCTGCTTGTGCACACGCCCAAGGACATACAGAAGGTGAAGCTGGAGGAGGTGAGTTCTTCGCTGGAGGAGCTGCGCAGCATAGTGGAGGGTACCGCTCTGCCCGTTGCCGTCGCCGGGGGAATAAACAGGGACACTCTCCCGGTACTGAAGCGGGCAGGAGCAGAGATTTTCGTGGTTGGAAGCGCCATAACGAAGGCGAAGGATGTCGTCGCCACCACGCGGGAGCTGTGCTCACTGGCGGGCGTCGCAAGAGCAAAGACTGAACCGGAGAAGAAGCTCAGCTACGGGGAAGTGGTTGCCGGCTTTGAGGCTCTGCCGACCCCCTTTATCAGCGATGCCATGAAACGCTTCGGTGCCATGCGGGGGTTAAAGCCCCTGGTGAGGGGCAAAAGAATTGCGGGCAAGGCCTTCACTGTTAGAACTCTGGGCGGGGACTGGGGGAAGGTGGTCAAAGCGGTGGATTTGGCAGAGGCGGGCGATGTAATCGTGGTGGACGCCCAGGGGGTAGATATTGCAGTGTGGGGAGAACTCGCAACGCTCAGTGCGATGAGGCGGGGGATCAAAGGCGTGGTTATAGACGGCGCCGTAAGGGACAGCGACGATATTGCAAGGCTGAACTTTCCGGTATGGGCACGCAGTGTTGTGCCCAACGCGGGCGAGCCACATGGGCATGGCGAGCTGCAGGTGAGCATATCCTGTGGCGGACAGAGGGTAAACCCGGGAGACATAATCGTTGCCGACGACGTTGGTGTGGTGGTCGTGCCCAGGGAGATTATGCAGGAGGTACTTGCCAAAGCGAGGGAGGTGGCGGAGAAGGAGCGCAGATACAAGGAGGAAATACGCAGAGGGAAGACCCTCTCAGAGATTTTCGGACTTTAACTTTTCCGGCGCTCTACCGCAGCTGATATGTACAGCGCTTTCAATGAGATGATATGCGGATGATACCCATAAGCGCCCTTGCTTCTCTGGGATACTGTGAGCGCTACTTTTACCTGAGGTATGTGCTGGGGTTGAGGCTCAGAGCCACACGTGCACTCATAAAGGGAGCAAATCAGCATCGTCTCTCCATGAGGCTTGACACAGCGAAGCGCTACGGCAGGGAGAATATACAGGAGCTGGTTGCACGGCTGCGCGACGCCAATGGTGTGGTGGTGCTCCCCCGGGAGACGCTGCGGCTGAGCTTTGTCCACGACGGCTGCACCTTCGTAGGCAGGGCGGACAGGGTGCTCAAGCTGAAGAACATCGCCCTGGTGGTGGAGGAGAAGTTCGTCTCCAGAAGCTCCGGAAGGGTCAGGAGAAGCTATGAGTACCAGCTGGCCGGCTACTGTCATGCGCTCAAGTTTGGGAGAACCGGCTATTCCGCGGGAAGTTGGGTGAGCTGGCTTCCACGTGAGCTTTTCCGGCGCCTCGAGGTGAGGTACATGGTGGTGGAGAGGTGCGCTTCAACGCGGAGGGTGCTCTTCGCCTCCCGGCCGAGGAACTACAGGAGAGAGGACTTCCTGCGGGTGCTGGACAGAGCCCTGGGAATCCTGAGGGGGGAGGTGCGTCCGTCGCCGCGGGATAGCTGCAGGGGCTGCTCCCTCGCCGGGGTGTGCGCCTAACCTTCTCTCTTCGCCTGGTCAGCCAGCTTTGGCAGTGATATGCTGCGGTTGCAGCCGGGACAGCGCACTCGGTATGGTCTGCGCTTTAGCACAGCCCTGCCCGTGTTTTCTTCGCCGCAGAAGGGGCACTGAAGCAGAAACTCACTTTCCTCGCTCCCGCGGCGTTTCCACAGCACAATCTCCCCCTTCTCCTCACCCTCTCTGTTCTTGAGCTTCCTCTTGGTGAGGTAGGCGAACTCACCGGGTTTTATGCTCCTGATGTCGAAGGGCAGCTTGCTCAGGTCCATGTGGCAAGATTAGGCCACGCCTTAATAAACTTTTGCGCTACTCCAGCCTGCTGAGGATGCTGGGCAGGTCAACCTCACTGACTATTCCGGCTACCCTTCCGTCCCGCTCCACCACAGGCAGGCGGGACACCCCGTGGCTTCTCATCAGCCTGGCGGCTTCGATTACGTCAGTATCCGGGTCCACGGTAACCGGGTCGGGGCTCATTATCTCCTGCACCCGGGTGCGTCCGGGGTCTCTTTCCTCGGCGAGCACTTTGAGCACGAGGTCCCTGTCCACCACTATCCCCAGCAGACGCCCATCCTCAACCACCAGCACTGCGTGAATATCAGCACTCTTCATCCTCTTCGCCGCCTCCACAACACTCATCCGGGGCTCCACGCAGATTAGCTCCCTGGTCATTATCTCCCTCACCTTCATGCTTCCACCCTTATTATGGCTGAGGGGTGACGTTGTAGAGCAAACCTGCACAAAATTTTTAACCCCACACAGAAATCTCTGATTATGGTAAAGGGTGTCTGCCTTATCCGTGTGAGGGTTGGCGGGGAGGCTGCGGTTAGGGAGAAGCTCCATGCCATGGAGGGCGTGCGGGAGGCAATGCAGCTCTTCGGCGACTACGACTTCATTGCTATCCTGGAGGCGGAGTCGCTGAGGGAGCTCAACAGCACTGTGGACAGGATAAGGTCCATACCGGAGGTCGCCTCTACAAAAACCCTGGTGGCTGCTGAATATTAGCGCTACGGGTTGAGCTCGTCAATCCACTTTATCACAGCGTCGCACCACTTCTGGATGCTTGCCTTCATCGTGTCCTTTATCTCGTCGAAGGGTGCGGCGTGGTACACGTAGTAGTAGCCTCCATTCTTTATGTTCTTCTGCTCCCGGTAGATAAGGCCCGCGATGGTCAGATTCTGTAGCGCGCGCTGTATTGTGCTTCTGTCCTTTCCGAACTTCGCCACGAGGTCGTTGACTGTGAGCGAACCCCTGTTCACCAGCTCCAGGTATATCTCTGTCTCAAAGCTCTTCAGCCCGAACATGCAGCGCATTATGTCTATTACGGACATCTCCCGGAAGGGGGTTTTGAGGTCGGGGAGGTTCTTCATGCCGCAACCTCCTCAGTGGTAGTCCACATGCCTGGTACCCTTTAACTCGCTTATCAGATTGATTGCCGCATTGGCACCCTCACCTACAGCGACAGCCACCTGGCGGTTGCCGCCGGTGCAGTCGCCCGCGGCGTAGACACGGGGCACGCCGGTGCTCTGGTTTCTGTCCACCACTATTGCGGAGCCCTCAACCGCTATACCAAGGGTACGGGCGAAGTCGGTGGCTCCGCTTGTGCCCACGGCGACGAAGAGTCCTTTTAATTTGCGCACTTCTCCGTCCTTCAGCCTTACTCCGGAAAGGGTTTCTTCGCCGGTGAGCTCTTCTATCTCCTGCGTCACCACCTCTATTCCGCTCTCTTCCAGCTTCTTTCTGAGCGCTTCCCTGGCTCTGAGCTGCTTTCCGTTGGTGAAAAGGGTTATCTTCGATGTGTAGTTCAGCAGTTCCAGTGCCTCCCTGACAGCATAGTCGCGGTTGCCAAGCACCCCCACGGGGGCATCGCGGAAGAAGAATCCATCACAGGTGACGCAGTAGCTCACACCCCGCCCTTCGAACTTCTCCAGGTTCCTCACACCGGGACGCTCCCGCTTTACGCCGGTGGCTATGATTATCCCCTGGCAGGAGAACTCCCTCTCCGGGGTTTCCACTATGTATCCGCCATCCGGATGTGGCTTTATGCCGACCGCCTCCTCTTCCACTATTTTTGCGCCGAAACGCTCCACCTGGCGTCTGCCCAGCTCGAGCAGTTCCTTTCCTGTTATTCCGTCAGGAAAGCCCAGGTAGTTGTCCAGCACCTCCACCTTCTTCAGGGCACCTTCCCCGGGCTTGTCCAGAATCAGGGTACGCTTGTTTGCGCGGGCCGCGTACAGGCCTGCGCTCAGCCCAGCGGGACCGCCTCCGATAATTATGATGTCATACTCCTCCATTCTCAGCTCCTCCGGGTTCAGCTCCTACGGTTTGTGTGCACAGTTTGGACACAATTACAAGTAACCCGTGTGCTCTGCACCTATAAATAATTTTTGGGACCGCAGGAGGGTGCTGCCAGGCTCCTTCTCAGGCAGCCCGGCACAATCAAAAAAAAAGAAAAGGGGGTTGAATGGCGTTACAGCAATTTCTTCTTTGTTATATTTCTGTATCGGATGTTTATCATGGACATCTTCCCATATCTACGCTAAATTTACAATTCCTGTCTGTCCGACGTTTCAAATTTTGTGCTAATCTATTGCATCCAATGTCAATATAAAGTTTTCTTTTCAAAAACTGTATTATTTTCCAAACATTTCGCTGTGCGGTACCGGAACTGGTCTTTGATTTGGCGAAGATGCCCCGGCTAATGGCAAACCTTTTTATAGCTGTGGAGTTATAGTGTATGATGGTGCTGGGAATGGGAGTGAGGCTGATTGTGGCTCTATTTCTTTTGATGCTTTTTGCTGCATGTGCCCAGCCACAGGAGGAGCAGAAAAAGCCCGCCAGCCCTGTAGAATACGGCAGGGCACTGTTCGCAGATCCAAGCCTGGGCACCACGGGCAAGAGCTGCATCACCTGTCATCCGGATCCTTCGGCGCTCTCTGGGGTGGGGGACAGGTACAACCCTGAGGCGTACTTCAACATGGCGAAGAGGGAGATGACTCTGAAGGAGGTCATCAACTTCTGTATTGAGGTGCCCATGAAAGGCAAACCTCTCCCTGAGAATGATGAGCGTCTGCTGGCGCTGGAGGCTTATCTAAGGTCCCTGTAAGCTGGAAGCGGTGCAGGACGATTTTCCCCACAGTTTTCACAAAGTTTCAATTTTGCAGATTTTACTGTGAAAGCAAATGCTCTCCGAGTCTGGCCCATGGGCCCATGCGGTGTAAATGACAGAGTGGAAATCTCATTCTCTTTTTATTTATATTTCTGTAAAGAATAAAGGTTATTAATAGTCCCTGCTGATATTTAAAAAAATTTAAATTGGTGGCAAACTTTTGGAGGTTCTCTTTGAGAAGGGGAACATGACCATGCTGGCAGAACCATCTCTTGCACTGGTGTTTCTTGCAGGCGTGCTATCCGTGGCGACGCCCTGCATCATACCCCTCCTTCCACCTTTCCTTGCGGGCAGCGTGGGGAGCAGGCTCAGGCCCCTCGCAATAGTACTGGGGATGTCAACAACCTTTACGCTGATGGGCGGGCTCTTCTCGGCTCTTGGTATTGCCGCGGGCTTCGCAGGTGAGGCACTGCGCTACCTTGCGATTGCCTTCCTCATAGCCTTCGGTGCCATAATGGTGGATGACGGGCTCAACACAGCCTACACCCGTATTTCCTCTTCCCTCGTTAGCGGGTTTGCGCGATTTCTACCTGGCAGATTGGGAGATGGAACAGGAGATGGCTTCTTCCTGGGCTTGAGCCTGGGCATAGTCTGGATACCCTGCGTCGGCCCCGTGCTGGGAGCTGTGCTCTCCTACGTATCTATGGGCGGAGACATACTCAAGGGCTCCCTCATGCTCTTTGTGTACTCTCTGGGTCTGGGCATACCCATGCTCGCGGTTGCGTACGGCAGCAAGCGCTATTCCACAAAGCTTCAGTGGCTCAGCAAAAACTCCGCTGCACTGAGGAGGTTCGCTGGGTGGGTGATAATACTCACAGGCATAGGCATTCTGCTTGGCGTGGACAGGTACCTGCAGGCAAAGCTCCTGCCATATTTTCCGGCGCTGCTATAGGAGGTGAAAATTCTTGGGCAGGAAAAGGAAAGAGAAGAAAAAGATGAAGAAGGAGCAAAGCACAAGAAAAAATCGCCGAGGTATCTACATCCTGATCGGTGTTCTGCTCCTGACGGTAGCGGTTGTGTACACCTTTATGAGCTCCGGAGAAGAAAGTGTGGAGGGGACTCCGGCGCTGGTAATCACTCCAGAAGCCTTCGATTTTGGCACTGTAAGCGTGCGTGGTGAGGAGGTTAGCACCCTGTTTCTGATAGAGAATCGGGGTGATGGCGACCTCGTGATAGACGACATGGACACCTCCTGTGCGTGCACCTCCGCCACAATTGTGTACAACGGAAAAGAGGGGCCCAGGTTCAACATGCGGGAGCACGGCACCAACCCGAAGTGGTGGAGCCAGCGAATTCCCCCGGGAGAAAAGGCCTTCCTGAAGGTGTACTACAACCCCAGGGTTCATCCTGATATAAGGGGTGAGGTGATAAGGTATGTGAACCTCTACACCAGCGACCCGCAGAGGCCGGTGGTGAGGGTGTACATAAGGGTTGTGCAGGTGGATTAGATGAGGCTGGGGCTCTACTTCCTGTTTGTGGCCGGGGTTATCCTCGCCGGCAGCGCGGCGAAGTACCTCTCCGCGGAGGGCGAGCCCAGGGTGGAGATTGCGCCAGCGAGCCACGACTTCGGCACCATAGGCTATGAGGAGGTGAGGAAGGTTTTCGTGGTGAAAAACGCCGGCGATGCGCCGCTGGAGATAAGGGCGGTGAGCACCTCCTGCGGATGCACGCGCGCGTACATAAACGAGACGGTTATTCCCCCCGGCGGAGAGGCGGAGCTGCTGGTAACCTTTGACCCGCGCCTGATGGAGGTGGAAGTGCTCGGCAAGGTTTACCGCGAGGTTTATGTGCTGACCAACGATCCTTCGAGGGGAGAGGTGGTCATCCCGATAACCGCCTTTGTGGCAAAGGAGGAGGGAAGGTGAAGCTCAGACAGGTGCTCCTGCTGCTGCTCATCCTGGCCTCGCTTCCCCTCAGCTACGCCCGGGAGGAGCGCGGGGCGGTGATATACTACAACGAGGCATGCACCGACTGCACCCTCTACATCAAGGAGAGGCTTATCCCCCTCCTCAAGGAGGAGGGTATCTCCAATATTGTGCTCAAGGACTATATCAACAACCCGGAGTACAGAAGGGAGCTTATAGCTCTAAACGAGAGGGAGGGGATACCCCCCAGGTTGACAGGGCATCTGTCTGCAGTGATTGACGGCAGAATATTCCTGCAGGGGCATGTTCCAGGCCACGTGGTCAGGGAGGCGCTGCGCTGGGAGGGCAAGCTGGTGGTTTACCAGGATTCCATGAGTGCCAACGCCAGGAGCTACCGCGTATGGGTGCCCGGAGGAGAGATACGGGAGTACCCCATAGACGAGCCCCTTGCAACGTACTTCAGCGAGCTGGAGGAGATGAAGGCGGCTAATAAGCTGGAGAGCGCCTACGCCACCACGGGCTTGCTGCCTCTGGTTGTTGTTTCTGGCCTGCTCGATGGAATAAATCCCTGCGCCTTTGCGGTTCTGCTCTTCTTCATAGCCTTCCTCTACACCATCAAGAAGACCCGCGCCGGCGTGCTCAAGATGGGCGCCGTGTACATCTCTGCCATCTTTCTGGCGTACTTCCTGATAGGGATAGGGATTATGAAGGCGCTGATATTCACCGGCAAACCCCACTTCATGGCGAAGCTGGGCGCCTACCTGATTATCCTGCTCGGGCTGATAAACATAAAGGACTACATCAACCCCTTCGCCTTCCCGGTGCACCTCCGCATCCCCCGCTTCACCCATGCAACGCTGCGCAGGTGGGCTTACAAGGGCACCTTTCCCTCTGCGGCTGTGCTCGGCTTTCTCGTGGGGCTGTGCACCTTCCCGTGCTCCGGCGGAATATACGTGGCGATACTCGCGCTGCTCTCGGCGAAGACCACCTACCTCCAAGGCTTGGCCTACCTGCTGCTGTACAACTTTATGTTTGTGATGCCGCTTATAGTAATCCTCGCCTTTGCCTCGAACGAGAAGGTTACAAGGCGCCTCAAGGAGTGGGAGGAGTCGAAGGCTCGTGGAATGCGCCTCGCCTCGGGCATAGTTATGATACTCCTGGGCGTGGTTATCCTGGTGTGGTTTGTGTAGCAGGGCCTACCTCAACCCAGCCCATTTTTCAGCCTTCTCCGTATCCTCCTGCACCTCTGCCAGTTGTCTCTCAGCCTCTGGAGGAACTCCCGGAACTTCTGCATGTGCAAGATAGCCGTGGCAGTGTCAGCGCGGAACACCTGCCACCCCCGAGATTCCTGCCCTTCAGGACAGTACGAAGCCGCTGAGTCTGCCTTTATCAGCAAGGCGAACATCAGGCATATCTTCCAGCGTAAAAGCGATTGTGGACTTCTTATCCCTGTGTATCCTCAGTCAGGTAGCGCTCAAGAGTCCCATCAAAAACCTTTGGTTGTATATATCTGCCTTAGCAGCCATAGTAAAGACTCTCCTCCACAGCTAATTAAATACCAAGGCATTTACAGAAAACTCAGAAGTGCCGGGGGCG
>Ga0256830_1000570_pt1 | contig 28787 bp, 26 predicted proteins | sample 128326metaG_FD_190537 | JGI IMG/M metagenome (GOLD analysis project Ga0256830, IMG submission 190537) | Hydrothermal vent microbial communities from Lau Basin, Pacific Ocean - 128-326 | ecosystem: Environmental > Aquatic > Marine > Hydrothermal vents | place: Pacific Ocean: Lau Basin | collected... | reverse complement strand
TACTTTATTTACTATTCCTTTTACCCATTCGTACTGGTGCGATTTAAGATTACAAAGTAGAATCTTTCCACCCCATTCCTGCACAAATTTATCAAAGCCACCGAAACAAGCCTGGTTTTTACATCCGGACTTCTTCTCATGGGGAAAAGGCTTCAGAAGAATTTCAAGTGTATGTAAAAGAGATTGCGAATCTCGCATAGCAATATTTTACCAGAAAGACACAAAGGGGATATCAAGCACAAATGCGGGAGATATTTTCTATAACGTAATCCTGTTCTTCCTGAGTCATCTGGGTATAGAGAGGAAGAATTATCGTGGTATTCAGGGCTTTTTCTGTCTCCGGCAGTGAAACAGAAGCAAAATTCTCCACGTAATATGGCTCCAGGTGAATAGCCATAACTCCTCTTCTGGTAGCTATGCCCTTATCAAGCAATTTTCCCATCAACTCATCCCGGGAAATAGGAGCATTCTCTTTTAACCTGAGAATATAGGACTGGAAATTGTGAAAAGCATAGGAAGGCACATGAGGTGGGATAAGAAATTCATTTTTGCCCAGCAGCCTGGTGTATCTTTCCGATAGGTATCTTCTCTTTTCTATAAACTTCTCCAGCTTTTTCATCTGTTGAATACCAACAGCTGCCTGAATATCCGTAAGACGGTAATTGTAACCCAGTTCAGTATATTTCTCGAAAACTATGCGGGAAGCAACATGCCTCTCCAAATCCGAAACAGAAGCTCCGTGCGATCTCATTACCCGGCATTTTTCTGCTATATCCGGCAGATCAGTAGTAATAACACCCCCTTCGCCGGTAGTAATAGGTTTACGGGGATGAAAACTGAAACAGGTTACATCACCAATACTGCCTATCATTTTATCTTTGTACTTTGAACCAAGAGCACAAGCAGCATCTTCAATCACATACAGATTATGTTTCTTAGCAATTTTTATTATCTCTTCCATGTCACAGGGTAATCCTACCTGGTGTACCGGGAGGATGGCTTTTGTACGAGGAGTGATTTTTTCTTCTATTTTTCCCGGGTCCAAATTGTAAGTTTTAGAGTCAATATCTGCAAATATTGGCCTTGCTCCTGCGTGCAAGACAGCATTTGCCGTAGCAATAAAGGTATAGGAAGGAAGTATTACTTCATCCCCTGCCCCAATACCCAGCGAGAGGAGGGAAAGATGAAGAGCAGTGGTGCAGGAGGAAGTAGCCACAGCATATTTTGCTCCTACATACTGGCAAATTATCCCTTCAAATTCCTCTACTTTTTTACCCTGGGTCACCCATCCCGAGAGGAGAACTTCTCTTACTGCTTCTGCTTCCTCTTCTCCCAGAAAAGGTTTAGCTACAGGAATTTTTATCATTTTTGTTAATTATGCCTTTGTTCTACCTCTTTTTGCAGGTTTCTTAAAAATTTTGCCGGATTGCCCACAAACACACTATTGGGAGGAACATCTCTTATAACCACACTTCCCATCCCGATAAGAGAATAGTCCCCGATGCGGATATTTTCTTTAATTGTACTATTACTTCCCAGATAACATGCTTTACCCACCTCCACGTTTCCCGAAATACAAACTCCTCCCGCTATGCAGGTATAGTCTCCGATTATGTCGTCATGACTGATAACTGTATTGGGAAGAATGACCACATGATTGCCAATCTTTACCCGGGAACTAATAGTAACATTCTGGAGAATTACAGTCCCTGCTCCGATCTTAGCCATACTGGAAACACTCGCAGTAGGATGAATAATTGTTTCAAACCGTTCCGGAGAAAGAGCCGTAGTAAAAATAATACTTTCCTTTTTCCAGAAATTAGAGGGATTACCAATACCGTTTACAAAATAAGCATCCATAAATTTATCTGCGGTATTCAAGGGGCCGAGGACTTTCACTCCGCATACTTCCCTACCCCAACTGGATGGGTCATCATCCAGAAAGCCGATACATTCGTAGTTGGGGGTAGCTGATAATGCGTTTATATCGTTGATAGTATCAAGAATATCTATACTGCTTCCGCCTGTTCCCAGGATAATGATTTTCTTCATCTCTTTTCCCAGCAAAACTTTTCAATGAGAGGAAGCAGGTCATCAGGAGCAGAGTAAGTGCTCTTAAACCAGAGAAGGAATTTTTCTATCCCCCGGGTAAAATCAACTTTTGCCTCAAACCCTGTAACCTTGCGGGCACGGGAAACATCGGCAAAATGTCTTTTTACATCTCCTGGCCGGGGAGGAAGAAAAACGGGAGAGATCTCCTCTTTTTTATTCAACAGACGCAGAAGTAAATTACTCACTTCCAGGATGGACACCTCTTCTCCCCGGGCTACATTAAAAGTTTTACCCACTGCATCCGGGTGGAGAGAGACTTCCAGAATGCCCCGGGCTGTATCTCCCACGTAGGTGAAATCTCTACTTTGCTTCCCATCTCCAAAAATAGTAGGCGATTGATTATTCAAAATCTGCACTATAAACCTGGGAATAACTTCGCCATATACACCCTCAAAGTGCTCACGGGGACCATAGGTGTTAAAAGGCCTTATTACTGTCACCGGAAGGCCATAAGTGTAAAAGTAAGCAAGAGCATACTTCTCCCCGGCTAACTTACTCGCTCCATAGACGGTAGTGGGATTTAAAGGATGATTCTCATCCATGGGAACGTATTCAGCAGAGCCATAAACTTCCGAGGAAGAAACATAAACGAACTTTTTTACTCCCATCCTCCTGCACAATTCGCACAAATCAAGCGTAGCAGTAGCATTTACTTCATGCACTACAAAGGGGTCTTCCAGTGACTCTCTCAGGCATTTTACTGCCATGTGATACACCCATTCCACGCCAGAGAGAGCAGTCTCTAAAAGTTCGCTGTTTCTGATATCTCCTTCTATCACCTCAAGGCTATTATTTCCCTCATGCAGGGAAAGATTCTCCCTTTTCCCGCTGGAGAAATCATCCACCACCCTCACCTTTGCTCCCTTCTCCAGGAGTAAATCAACTACATGACTGCCGATAAATCCAGCTCCGCCCGTAACCAGGACTTTTTTCCCTTTTACTCTCATTGGAAAAACTCTCTTACTGCATCTATCACGTATCCTACTTCCGTATCTTCCATCTCCGGATATAAGGGAAGGGAAATAATCTCCCGGGCTGTTTTCTCGGAAACCGGAAGAGCGCCTTCCTGGTAGCCTAAATCACGCAGGGAATCCTGTAAATGCAGGGGAAGAGGATAATGCAATCCTGTTCCTACCCCTTTCTCCTGCAGAAAATTCTTCAATTTATCCCGTTCAGCCGTTCTCACCACATATAGATGATAGACTCCCCGGGAATAAGGAGGGGAAGAGGGTAAACATATATCCTCTATATCCCGGAAAGCTTCGCTGTACTGGTGTGCTATTGCCCTTCTCCGTTCGTTCCATTTATCCAGATATTTCAACTTGCAATTGAGCACCAATCCCTGCAACGCTTCCATCCTGCAGTTTAATCCTATCATTTTATGATAATACTTCTTTTCAGAGCCGTGGTCCCTGAGCATTTTTACTTTTTTTGCTATCTCCTCACTATCTGTGGTTACCATCCCGCCTTCACCCCAGGCACTCAAATTCTTGGAAGGATAGAAACTGAAGCAACCGCAATCTCCCATACTCCCGGCTTTTTTTGCTAAAGGGAGATACTCAGCCCCATGTGCCTGACAGGCATCTTCTATGAGAGAAAGATTATACTTATCCGCTATCTCCCTGAGGGGATTCATGTCGCATACTTCGCCGTACAAATGCACCGGGATAATTGCTTTCGTGCGGGGAGTTATTGCTCTCGCTATTTTGTCCGCATCAATGGTCATGGTTCGCTCATCTATATCCACAAACACAGGCCTTGCTCCGGAAAAGATAATGGCTTCCACCGTGGCAATAAAAGTAAAAGGAACAGTAATAACTTCATCTCCCCTGCCTATTCCCTGCGCAATAAGAGAAAGCAGAAGCGCCGAAGTGCCGGAATTAACGGCAACGGCAAACCTTGTGCCACAGTAAGAAGCAAAATTTCCCTCAAATTCTTCCACTTCCTTACCCAGGATAAAACGGGATTCTTCAAAGATGCTTGAAATTCCGCTCGATATTTCGCTTAATATTTTCTGGTTTTGCTTTGTCAGATTAATTAAAGGTACTTTCATTTTTCCTCCTCATAAGGGGGCCAGAGATAAGGATGAGAAAACCATCCATGTCTGCAATTTAGTTCTTTAACTTTCTTAACCACTTTTCCGGGGTTTCCCACTACTACGGAGTCTGGGGGGACATCCTTGCTGACCACACTGCCAGCTCCGATAAGAGAATTTCTTCCAATTTTGACAAAAGGAAGCACGGTTACATTCGCCCCGATTTTGACAAAATTTTCTATGGTAGCTCCTTTACCGCATTCATCAAAACGGGGACATTTCATGGGGTGTGGGTCATCTGTAAAAACGGTATTTGGTCCTATGAATACAAACTCACCTACAGTTACTCTTTCCAGAAAACACCCGGAGTGAATTCTCACTCCATTCCCAATGCGATTCCCCGGTTCAATCACAGCCGAAGTGCCCACTACCACGTTATTACCGATGACATTGTCTTCCCGAATACTTATGCACTGACCACCCTGGAATTCATCTCCAATCACTGTCCCGGCATAAATAGTGGTAAAGGGTCTTATTATTGCATTTCTTCCTATACGAAGCATTAAATCTCCCTCTTTTCTGCCCAGGGGAGGTTTACCTATGACACAGGGCCCCTCAATAACACTACCCACACCAATCTCTACTCCAGCATATATTTTGCAATCGCCTTTAACTTCTACCCCTTTCATAATTTCACTCTTTCTCCCTGGTTACTGATAGACCTTTTGCAGGCCTCTAAAATTTTTACCACCCTTGCCCCTGCTTCTCCATCAGTAATAGGAGTCTCTCCTCTGAGTATGCAAGAAACAAAGTGGCTGCAAACTCGATGGAGTGCCTCTGTTGGTTCAAGATGGGGAGAGTACATATCTCCTATACGGTAATCCACCAGTGCCTTATGCAGGTTTTTTTCGTCCTTGATAAGCGTTATTCCTTTATCGTATACTTTAATCTTCTCGGAAGGTTCCAGGTCATTATATACCACCATTTTCTTGCTTCCCCCGATAAGCATCAAGCGTATCTTTACCGGCGCAAGCCAGCTTACATGCACATGAGCAGTTTCCCCGGAAGGATAGTAAAAATGTAGATGTGCTGTGTTCTCCAGAGCATTGCCTATGTGGGATATCCCCACTGCATTTACCTCTTCTGGCAATTTATCAAATAAATAATCCATTATTGAAATATCATGGGGAGCCAGGTCCCACAAAACATTTATATCATGCTGAAATAAACCTAAGTTAACCCTTACTGAATCCAGGTAATAAATATCTCCCAGCTCACCGCTGAGCAATAAATCTTTTATCTTCTGGACAGCCGAAGTGTAAATAAAAGTGTGGTCAACCATGAGAACTCTTTTGTTTTTTTCCGATAGTCTTACCAGCTCCCATGCTTCCTGGGAACTGACCGTAAGTGGCTTCTCTACCAAAACATGTTTACCCTTGCTAAGCACATCTTTAGCTATCGGATAGTGAGTGGATACTGGCGTAGCTATCGCCAGAGCATCTATCTTAGGATTATTCAGCAGTTCTTCATAGTCAGAGGTTAGCTTTAAATGAGGATATTTCCCCCCCACCCTTTCCAAAATCTCTGCCCGTTTATCTGCTACCCCTACAAGTTGCACATCATCTAATTGAGAGAAATTTCTCACCAGGTTGGGACCCCAGTATCCGTATCCTATTACGCCAACACCTATCATCTTAGAAAAACAGCCTTTCTTGATACGTCAATTCTTTTAAAGGTATTCTACTGCCGCCATGCAAAATGTTCAATGCCAATTCCTTACCGGATTTCCAGCATAAATCCATGTCTATGTATTTAAAGAACCCCTGCCTTCCACAAAGCCTTAAATTGTCAATTCCCTCCAGATACGAGAGAATGCCTCCCATAACTTCTTCGTAATCCCTGAGATAAATGGGATAGGCATTTTTTAGACGCATCTTTTTATGAAATACAATATCTTCCTTGCTTAATATCCCTTCCTCCTCCAGATAGGGTAAGATTTCACCCAGAAGCAAATCATCTTCCATATTCCATAAGTAATCACCTTCTGCACAGGTCATCTCCAAAGTAAGAAGAGAGCACTCCGGAGGCACCATTTCTATGCCTCCGTAAAGGTTAATTTCAGACAACCTGTTAAAAAGCTTATTGGTGTAATATATGGACTGGGCAGAGAGCACGGGCCTGCCTTTTACTATTAACGAGAGTATAACCATGTCTCGAAATCTTAATTTCTTGGCAAGGTCAGCAATTTTTTTCCCGGGGGAAGGCGACAACATTTTGCTTATCTCGGGAAGGGGAATAGTAAATATAACAGATTCGGGAGAAAGGGTTATTTCTTTTCCCTCCCTTTCCCCCTTAACTCTTACTACTTTATTTCCCAGTATCTCGATGCTTTTCGCTTCGTATCCCAATAGTATTTCTCCGCCGTTTTTCAGTATTTCTTCCTGCATTTTTTTCGGCAGGCGCCCTGCTCCTTTACGGGGATAAAAAAGTTTTTTCACCAGAGGAGCATAGGGATGGGTATCGTTGGTATCCTTTTTTCTAATTAAGCTGTTTTTTATGATATTCCAGAGATTAGGATAAGGGATGCGGTGTGCGGCAAATTCAGGAGATAAACAGGAAAGAGGCACTCCCCAGACTTTTGCAGAATAGGGCCCGAAGAATATCTCGTACAAAGTTCTGCCGAATCTATTTACCAGCCAATCTTCCGAGGACCTGTCCAAGCGTGATTTCCGCTTCGGAAAAGCAAAAATAAAATCCGTAAGCGCAGAAAGAGTAAGCAAGGGATTCATATTAAGTGCCAAATCCCGGGCTTTGAGGGGATAGAGAAAATATTTTCCCCTAAAATTTATCCTTACATCTTTGGAGCGTTCTTCCAGTTCATCCCCTATTAAAGAGAAAATTTCTTTTAAGAACTCGGGGTCCGTGGAATGATAAGCATGCGGGGCAAAATCCAGGTAATAATCGGATTCGTTAATGGTTCTTGCCATTCCCCCTGCTTCTTTCTCCCTCTCCAGAATAACAACTTTTTTACCATTCTTTAATAATTCAAGGGCAGCGGATAATCCACTGATTCCCCCTCCTAAAACGACAATTGGTTTATCTTTCATATATCCTTTTGCTTAGGTGAGACAGAGGGAAAGAGGCAAAAATTATAATTACGGGAATAAGCGGATACCGGTACCTTATAGTTCCAATAGTGAAAACATAGAGGAGAAAATTGCTCACTAAATAAAAGTATAGAGGCGAGTATTTTTTCCATCTTTTCCGAGAAAGGATTATACCCCATAAGCCAAAGACCATCAAGAGAATATAAGAAATCCCACTCACCAGTTTGCTTGCCCGGGAAGATTCCGAGAAAAATGGCCTCCACATATTAATAATTCTTCTTCCTGTAAGCTGTAAGAATCTCCCCGGATTTTCCCGGATAAATTTAATGGCGCGTTTCTTTAATTCCTTGTCCGCCTGCAAGGTAAACAGGGGAGGGATATCTTCCGGGTAACGAGTGTCTTCGCCCAGTTTCCAATCGCCTCCTCTTCCCCCGGTAGAAGAAGGATTGTTGCCAAGGTAAAGTGTGTGTCCCGCAGACAAAGTAAAAGGAACAAAAGAATGCAGCACCAGGAAATTACGCAATCCCCAGGGAGCCAAAGTTAAAGTTAGCGAAGCAATAAAAATAAGCAGATTCTTGGCTTTTTCTTTCCTGGAATAATAGGCTATCCAGAACGGAACAAACAAAATCAATAGAATAGCAGGTTCCTTGCTAAGAGCAGAAATTCCCAGCAGAATACCAGTGAGAATTAAATAAATACGTAAAGAGGTAGCATGCCAGCGATAAAGAAAGTAAACGAAAGAAAGAAAAAGAGATATGAAAAGCACTTCCGGCATGATATATCCGGAAAGCTGTATTAGAGGGTAATAAAAAGCAGATATGAGATAGGCTATCCACCCCGCAACTGAGCCGGCTAAATAACAGGTAATTCGGAACAAGATAAAACAACTCAGTGCCCCCAGGAAAGCCTGGAAAAACCTCACCGTAACCGGAGAGGGTGTAAAAATCCTGTAAATCGCATACAGAAACAAGGGATACCCCGGCAATCTTCTGGCCGGGAGTCCGTTAAATTGGTATTCCCCTTTTTCCAGCAAACTCATCGCATACCCCTGGTAAGAGTCTCCATCTGCAGTATAAACCCGGGGAGAGAGAAAGTCATGCCGGGGATATAAAAAAATAAAACCAGCCCTCAGCAAAAAAGCAACAGCAAACAGAATAATTCCCCACATCAATGTTTTTTTACCTTTAATCATCTCGCAACTTCCCGTAATGTCTTAATCAAAGAAGGGGCATTCACCTTCAGGGAATAACTCTTTTCCACAGTTTCTCTTCCCTTGAGTCCAATTTCTTTCCTCTTTTTACCTTCTTCCAGAAGTAAATCCAGTTTATCTTCCCACTCATCCTCAGTATTTGCCAGGAAACCGTTCACACCATCCTCTATAATCTCCCGGTTTACCCCTACGGGAGAAGCAACCACCGGTACTCCGGATGCCATGTATTGAAGTGCCTTAAGTCCGCATTTACCTCTTGACCATTCGTCATCTTCCAGGGGCATCACCCCTATATCAAAACTTCTTATTACCTCTGCCTCTTTTTCCCTGCTCCAGGGAACGAACTCAATTTCTGCCGGAGAAAATAGCTTCCCATCTATTCCTTTCATGGAATTGCTCATAATTCTCAAAACATGGGGAGTCTTTATCGCCAACTTTGAGATTATGGGAGCAATAGTATTCAGATACTTATTCGTGCTTTGTGAGCCCGACCAGCCGATAATCACCCTTTTACCCGGCCGGTATTCCCTGACCCTGTACCTATCCGTATCAATCGGGGTGGGAATAATTCTGACTTTTTTATTAAATTCCTCTGCATAACGAGCAAGATGCGTATTCCCCGCTATTACGAGTCTTACCCTTCTGATTATCTTCTCTACCTGTTTTTTATCCTGGAGGCAGGAAAATAGTTTGTTTCTGAATTCCTGGGGGGGAGCAATATATACGGCATCATCAAAATCGTAGATGACATTTGCATTGAAGAGAAAAAGCAGTCTTTCCAGCCCCCTGAAATTTGCCGGGGTTATTCCCTTCTGAAGGAATATAACATCGTACTGCAAACCGCTTATGCTTTCTTTAACTCTTTTTCCCACTCCCCTTGCCTCAAAAATCATTTTTCCCCATTTCTTCCCTTTATAGTAAGTAATTTCCCATTCCTCAGGGATAGCAGGACAAATCCTATACTTTATTCCCGCTCTCTCAAGATAAGGAAGGTATTGGTAAACCCTGAAGTAAGTGGAGGGGAAATTGCGCGAATAAAGGGTGAGAAAGAGGACTTTCATTTTTACTTCTTTTTTCCCAGGAAATACAAACCAAAACACAAATAAGAAGATAAGGGATGCTTGATAAGAATAACATCCAGGTATTTCCAGGGCCCGGTAATCCAGCCAAAAACATAGTAGTACAAAAAGTTAAAAACATTTTCCGAATGAAAAGAGAACAGGTAAGCAAGAAAATTCCGCAAAACATGGCTGAAGGCAGAGGCAGGGCCACTGACTGCCCCGCTTTTAATCTCTTCAAAATCCTTGCAGAGCTCGCGAAGCCCTTCATGGGTAAACCTCTGGTAATCTCCCGGAGAAGGATGGTACCCCTGGAAAAAGGGAATCTCAATGTAAATATACCCTTCCGGTTTGAGTACCCTGTAAGCTTCACCAATCACCCTGGCCGGATTTTTTACATGCTCCAGCACCGCTTCCATCCAGACAGAATCAAAAGTTTCTTTCTTCACCGGCAAGTAATGAGCATCTCCTATTACATGGACGACAGGAGTGGGGAAAACATCCATATTGATACATCCTGGGTGGATATTTTTTTTGCCGCAGCCTATATGAAGAATTCGTCTTCCCTCTTCCTTTCCCAGCACAATCTCTTTGATGTCATCAATAGGTTTATGCCATACACAGTACCTATGTGCTCTTTTTATCTTTCTCAGGGATTTCACCAGAAAATATAAAAACGGGACATTTTTCACAAAATTCTTTAATTTCTCCATATTTATTACCCTGCCTTGTTTATATGCATCACTTTCCCAGGCTCTTCCGCCAATATATTCTCAAGAAAATCAATTAAATAAGCTACCTTGATTTCCCTCATACATTCCGGAATTCCTGCCGGGCATACATCCGGATGCAACATCTTCCCCCTATTCCAGCATCCCTGGCAAGACAGCGGGCTTTTCACAGGATAGAGCAAGGGATTACCCATATAAAGCTTTTCCGGATCCGTGGGGCCAAATAATCCAATAGAAGGAATCCCCAGGGCAAGGGAAAGATGCAAGAGCCCCGAGTCATTCCCTACAAATATCCTGCATTCTTTTAAGTTTTCCATGCATTTACTCAACGAAATACCGGTAAAATCTTTTCCTGCCTTTATTTTTTCATCCGGAAGGCCAAAAAACCGCACCTCAAACCCCTCATTTTCCATGAGCCTGGCAAATTCTTCGAAATATTCCCGCGGCCATTTCCGGCATTCCCACCCTGCTCCCACCGATATCCCTATTATATCTTCCTCAGGTGTTCTTTCCAGCTTAATCTCAGGATAGCGGTTGATTTTTACCTTTAACTTTCTTTCCAGGTTTTCTCTTCTGGATAACAAGGGATTTTCGCCTCTTAGAGTGAAAATTAAATCATACTTGTTCATATCCGCTTTTTTCAGCGGCTGTAAAAAATCGTACCCTCGAAGAATCTCCGGATAGTTACATAACACCTCAATTTCAGAACAGGGATATTTCCCTCTTATTTTCTCGTAAACAGGCAGAGAGGCAATCTCATCTCCCAGTCTCCAGGAAGAGTTGACAAGAATCTTCAACGGCTTTCCAAGGAGTCTCTTGCCCAAACATTTTAACTTTCTTTTGCAACCAAGAACTCTTCTTACTATTAAGTTTTCCAACTTCTTTACCAGGAAAAGAAATATATTTGCATCCAGGAAATCTTCTTTCAACTTTCTCTCCCCAAACTCCCCTCTCAAAAAATCCACAAAACCCAACAGAGCTGCCTTAAGCTGCTCCCTCATCCTGTTCACCAGGAGGGTAAGCAGTGTACTATAGGTAAAATCCCATAAGAAATAGGGGATAAAGAAAAAGAAGTCTATCTTTTTCGCATTTTTCCGCATGAAAAGCAGTTTGTTCCTGGTTCTGTAATAGTAAAAGGAAGGAGACTCCAGCCCCAGGGAGGAAGAGACTTTATGCCATATCTTTGCTGCGGGAGCATAAGATATCTTAACCCCCGCCCTTTTTATCCTCACCTGCCAATCAGATTCCTCATAATAAATAAAAAATCTTTCATCAATTTCCCCTGCTTTTCTTACAGCCTCTCTGCTCACCAGACTGAATCCTATGGGGACAGTATCAACTTCATAAGGAAAATCTTCTCCCTTATCAATCTCTCCCTGCCTGGAGCCATGAAATCTCCCTCTCTTCCAGTCTATATAGGCTCCGCCCGCACACCAGATTAACCCCGGTCGGCTATGATAAAGAACTTTAGCACCTACAACCCCTGCTTTTTTCTTTTCCGCTATTCTGACCATTTCCTCAAGAGTATTGCTCTCTACCACCGCATCATCGTCCAGAAAGAAGAGGTAATCCCAATCACCCCTCTCCAGAAAATACCCAATAATAACGTTTCTGCCCCCTGCCGCTCCCAGATTTTTCTGCAAGGTTATCAAAGTAATATCAGGGAAAAATTTTTTAATAAAAGAAGCAGTTCCATCCGAAGAACCATTATCCACTACCAATACTTGATAATCTTTAAAATCTAATTTTTTTGCAGCATCCAGACAGGCAAGAACTTTATCTTTTTTATTCCAGGTAAGAATACCAATTAAAACCTTTGTTTTTTCCCCCATCTCTTTCACCCTATCTTCCAAAAAGTATGTCCGCTTAAATGAGGAAAAATCCTGGAGAAAAACTGCTTGGCCCCGGGAAACCACCTTTGAAGCCGAAATTTTATTGCTTCGGGTATACGGGGATGCTCTATCCAGGGGAATATTCCGGTTATCAGCTCGCGGTCAAGCCCTACAAACTTGAAATTCCTAAACCCGGCGTTTTTGAATACTTTTTTAATTCTCCAGGGGGTTATAAATTGCTCAAGCACCTGGGGCTTCCAGTTGCCAAAAGGAGCCCAGGCTCCCTTCTCATAGAAACCACATTTTTCCTCAAACAACTTCACCAACCCGCATATATTGCTGTAGTTGGGAACAGAAAGAAAAACCGTGCCATTTTTTTTCAATACCCTCTTAAACTCCTTAGCAGCTTTCTTCTGGCTGGGGAAATGCTCAAAGGCATCTATACAAAAAATAACATCAAAAATCTCATTTTTAAAGGGTAGTCTCTGACCGTCTGCCAGTAGAAATGGTATATGTGGGTCTCCCTGGAAACTCTTTACAAAATCACAACCGATATAATAAGCATCCCTTTTGAAACAATAATTTGCCACCAGCCCTCTGCCACATCCTGCATCGAGAACCAACTTTTTAGCTATATTGATATCAAGCATATTTAAAACCCTTTCAAAGAAAAGCTCGTCAAAGAAATCCCTGCCGCCAAAGGGAGAGCTTACCATCAACGGATTTTTTCTGTAATATTCCTGTATATCCATTATTCCCTATTAAAAACTTTCTTCCATATTATCAAATCCTCCCTGTTTATGCCCCCTATTATCCAGATTAAAACGCAGTATATAACAACGAAAGGAATTACTGCATAAAAGTTTTCTCCAAACAATTTCCAGGATATAAACCCGGAGAGTAATGAGGCAATAAAAGGCCTGGTAATAGAGCGAAACCCCTTCCTGAAATAATAACGGGTAGCAGGCAAAAAACCACCCACCAGAGGTCCCGTTCCATAGGAAATGAGGGTAGCTATGCTCGCTCCCACAATACCAAAAGAAGGAATAAGCAGAAAATTTAACAAGACATTCATCCCTGCTGTTGTCCCGGTAAGATAAAAGTTCAGATTCTGCTTATTTGTAGCATTCAAAATATAATGAGTAATAGCAACAAAGCATACCCAGACAGCAGACCAAACCAGCACCAGGAAAGCGCCGCCAGACCCCGCATAATCCTTGCCGTATATAAGATGAATCAATGGTGTTGTAATAATAAAGAGAAGTGTAGCAAGAGGAACCATTACTGTCATCAGATAACGAAAACTCAGGAAAACCGTTTTCTCGAACGAATCCTGCTCACTCTTAAAAAACCGGGACATTACCGGATAAACCGAGCCAATAAAAGCAAACGGAATAATATTCAAGCCTTCCACCAACCTAACTGCTGCGGAGTAAAGACCTACTTCTTTATCCCCTTTCATCTGGAAGAGCATAACCTGGTCTATGCGATTGTAGATAATTATGAAAAACGTGGTTATTGCCAGGGGCCAGGAATTTTTGAGCAATTCCTTCCACAGGGGAAAAGATATTTTCCATTTAGGTTTGACAAAATTCCGGGAAAAGAAGGCAATTATTCCCCAGGAAGCCATGGACATTAAAACAATTGCCACTATGAAATATGAAAGGGGAGCCTTTTTAACTATGAGAAACAGAAAAACGGAAAGCTTAATAAGCCCATCCAGAGTATCACAAAGAGTTACAAACTCCCATTTCAACTTAACCTGGAAAACCACCTTATAGAGAGCAGAAAACGAAAAAAGCATCCCCAGCGAAGCAAGCCAGATAAGTTGTTTAACCTCGAGAGAGTTATTGATAACAACAACAATACTGGAAGCAAGAATAATGGCTACTAGAGAGAGAAAAACTCTTAGTATCATCCCCACGCCAATTAATTCATCGGTCCTTTCCGGACGGCGGGCAATCTCTCTGACCAGGATTTCCCTGATACCCATATCAGAGATAATTCCGAAAAAGCCGAGATAGGCAAATATGTAGGAGTACGTGCCAAAGCCAGAAGGCTTCAGGTAGCGAGCCAAGAGAAATGAGACGGCAAGATTTATTGCCTTGGCAATGAAGCTTCCAAGTATTATGAACGCGGTATTCTTTGCGATTCTGTAAACAAGGGTCATCCTATTTTATATATCTATATAGATAAGCCTCCGGACAGGCTATTATCTCTTAGTAAGCCCCACTTCCTTTTCCCACAGTACCATCATTAATGCCGTAATAAACCAGAACGGTTCCATTATTCTTACGATGTAAAAAGTGTTCGTGGTTATAGCATGCGCCAGGATGCCCACAAACCCAGCAATGTAAGCCACAGCAAAGTAATGTGTAAACCTGTCCTTGCTTTCCCTGTACAATTTCCATGCACACCTGCCTATAACCGAAATCACCCAGAAGAAAGCACCTAAACCCAGTATCCCTGTCTCTCCCAGAAGCCTGACGTAATAGTTATCCACCAACCTGACCCCGGTTACCCCGTGTCCCAGGAGGGGGGATTCCAGCCACATTCTCAAGGTGTAACGCCACATCCCAAGTCGCGATATGGCAGAAGGACCCAGGGTATACCCCCTGTAGCCGCTGAAAGTATAAGTTATGCGGGAAATTACTTCTTGTGGCAGCCACCAGGGCGAAAGAACCAACATAAAGAATAAAATAAAGAGCAATCCACGATTGCGGGTGAGCAAGAAGAAAACAAGCAGGGTAAGGACAAGCCCGAGGTAAGAACTGCGGGAGAGAGTAAACAAGAACGGGAAAAAGAGCAATACTGCTAAAGTAATCATACCCATCTTAACTTTTATGGATTCACTATAAAAGAGAATACCCAGGATGCATGCATACATAAGTACCAGGAAGCCGCCGAAGGTATTGGCCTCTCCTGTATCGAAAGGTGCCGCCACTCTATTCACCCGGCCAATTTGTGTAAACCCATATATCCCTACAATGACCGTCATTATGAGAAATATAATGAGAAAATTCTTCACCTGTTTTTGCTCTCTCACATAGTTATAAACCACAAAGAAGATAAGGAGAAATTCAATCTCTTTAAGAACGAAAAACATCCCGGTCATGGGATAAACGCTCCCCTTGTTTATCCCCCACAAGGTAGCAATTATCTTGATAAACATGTAAACTGACAGGGGTAGATAGAGAGGCGAATACTTGAAAGAAATCTTGCTTCTCATTAAGGCCATGCGGGCAAGAAAGGCAAAAAATATAACCCCCAGGAGTAAATCATCGACTCTCAGCGTTACTCCCCTAAACGCCCCCGGCAATGCTCCCACGAGATTAAACTCCGGGGAAAGCAGCATGGAAAAAATCAGGATAGCAAAACCCACTTCCAGCTTAAGAAAAGTGGCGATAAAAAAGATTGCAGCTACGGTGATAGCTAAGGAGAGTACAGGAGAAATAAGGAAAACTGCCAGAATAAAAATAGCGGCAAGAATTATTCCGGCAAAAATAAAAAATATCCCCGGAGAACCTCTGTTTATGTTTCTTAATGGGTAAAGCACATCAGTTGCCTTTCAACTTCTCAATCCTTTTCAAAAGTTTTATTCTCCCCCCACTCCTCAATTCTTTTTCCAATTTTCCAAGCATTTCCCTTTCTCCGTTTTTCCAGAGAAATACCGCAAATTCCCATATGCTCTCCGAATCAGGGGGAACAAGCTCTCTAAGTTTATCATATACTTTTACTCTTGGATAGCATTTTTCCAGTACATGCTTTACGCTAAAACCATCGTGAAAAAGCGCAAGAGCCTTCTTGAATTCAGACAAAGCTTGCTTTGTATCTTTATCAATCAACCAGGAAGCATAAATAAAATGGAAGTTACCCTCTTGCGGTCTTAAGGAAACTGCTTTTTTAAATGCCTGTCCAGCTTTTTTATCTTCTCCCAACCCTGCATAAGCATAAGCCAGATAAACATAGGAATAAGCATCATACTTATTTCGCCTCACTGCTATCTCTAACCATTTTCTGGCTTCCCTTAAATACCCATTTCTTTTAAGTGGCAGCAACCTGGCTAAATTTAAGTCAATTTTCCCTATCTCCCGTGCATATTTAGCCTCGTAGGGATAATATTTATAGGCTCTTTCATACAATGTTTTAGCTTCACCGGGATAAAACTTTTCTTTCTCTTTACCTGCCTGGAAAAAACTCTCCGCCACTCCACTTGCAATAGTCAAGGGAATGCCTGAAAGTACCACAACTGCTAAAAGTACCAAGGTCACTTTATTAAACCTATTCCCACCCCGCCCCTTCCACATTCCCATAGAGAGACAAAGAGAAAAAATTAAAGCTATGGCGGGCAAACGAAGGGGAAAATCTACCACGGAATGCAGTAAAAGCACTATTATCCCCACAAAAAACCCCAAATAAAGTATTTTTAACGATTCATCACCTGAATACGTAATTTTTACTTTTATTCTAACCAATAGCTTCCACAACAACCATAAACTCAAGCCCAAACCAAACCATCCCATTTCCCAGGCAATCTGCAGGTACTCATTATGCACATAGAAAGGGGTAAAGCGATCTGAAAAGGTTCTAAACCGGGAAAACATGTAGGGAAAAGTTCCCCATCCATAACCCAGGGGACGCTTTGCCACTGCTTTCAGGGTATCTTTCCATATCAATATTCTTTGCTGCACACTGAAGAAGTTGGAAGTCTCCAGGCCAGCGACCCTTTCTTTTATTGCGCCACCTTCCCAGACAATCAATAACACAAATAAAATAAGCACAAAGAAGGAAAGATAAACAAACTCTTTAACACTTAGCAGCTTATACCTCAGAATCAGGAGGAAAAACAAAAGGAATCCTATACCCAGGGAAAGCATTCCCGCACGTGAACCTGCCATCAGCAGGGAAAGGAGATTTACCAGTAATGCAGAAAAAATTAATAACCTCAAGAGTATATTCTTCTTCACCAGAAAAAGAGACAGGTTAACGGGTATGAGAATCTCCAGAAAAGCAGAAAAGTGGTTATGATTTACGAATCGCGAAGCAGTAAGGGTCGGATTAGCCCAGTAAGAATGCTCTACAAAACCGCCGTGCTGTAAAAATCCGTAAATGCTGAAGATGAAGCCCAGAGTAATGAGATAAAACCCGAATATCTGGTAGTTTTTTCCCTCTTTAAGGAACTCTGCAAAAAGAAGAAAAAGAATAAAGTAAGAACTAAACTTGTACAGGGGAAATAGCGATACTGAGATAATGGGAGAGGTAACGAAACTAAACAACCCGACAATAAATAAAAGGTAAAAGGGGTAAGGAACCTGATATAAGAAACGTCTTCTTTCCTTATTTATTAATGCAATAACAAAAAGAAGTGCACTTACAATAAATGCTATCCTCCAACCCCAGACTCCCATGCCTCCATAATCCCATATTACTCCTGCTACAAGAGAAAATGTTATAATGGGCAAAAGTTTCCTGTACATACGCTATAATTATAAGGTAAAAGGATAATAAAAGAAAAGGAGGAGAGAGTGGAAGCCGGCAAAGTTTACAACAAAAGCAAAGATATCGTCACCCGTGAAATCGAAGGGGAAGTTATCCTGGTTCCCGTAGTAAGTGAAGCTCCGGAGATGGATTCTATTTACGTGTTGAACGAAACCTCTGCCTTTATCTGGAACCTTCTGGATGGTAAAAACTCCCTGGATAATATTCTCGATAGAATGACAAACACCTACGAGGTTACCCGGGAGAGAGCCAGAAAAGATATAGAGGACTTTATTAACACCTTGCTTAGTTTCGGTGCTCTTGAAGAAGTGAGGGATTAATGTCTCTCCTGAATTACTCCTATAACACGCTTGCTAACCTGCTGTATACAAAGGCTGCTTCCCGGAGGAGATTTTTTTCCTGCATGTGGGAGCTTACCTATAAATGCAACCTGGACTGTAAACATTGCTATATTCCACCTTCTCTCAGAAAAAGCGAGGCAAAAGACCTGGATTATCCCCTGATAGAGCAAATACTAACCAAACTTAAAGAATGGGGAACATTCATTATAGGATTCACGGGCGGAGAGCCCCTGCTAAGAAAAGACTTCTGGAAGATTTACCGGAAAGCAAAAGAAATGGGGTTTTTGATAGCTATCTTTACCAACGGAATACTTATCGACGAGGAAGGGATAGAAACATTATCTCTTTATCCTCCCCTTCTCATAGAAATTACCCTGCACAGCTGCAAGGAAGAAACCTTTGATAAAATTACCCAGCACAAAGGCTCATTTAAAAAGTTAGAAAAAGTCCTGGAGAAATTACAAAGCAAAAAATTGCCGGTGCTTCTCAAAACCGTGGGAGCCAAATTAAACAAGGAGGATATTTTAGAGACTAAAGATTTTATCCTGCGCAGGCAATTCAAATACAAGTTTGACCCCCTCATTCTCCCTACTATTAAAGGCGATACCCGCCCTTTGGAATTAAGGTTAGCACCGGAAGAAGTAGTGGAATTAGAGCTTTCAGACAAAGATTTTTGCACCCACATGGCAAGAATAATAAGTTCGCCATCCTCTCCTCCCACCGCCTTTCTTTTCCCCTGCCATAATCGATACTCGGAGTTCTTGATAACTCCGGAAGGAAACATGGAATTATGCACAAATTTTCGCGGGATTACCACAGACATCTTCTCTCTTAGTGCCCGGGAGAAATTTATTTCCCGTGCCTCAAACCTCTTTCAGCTTAAACTTCCCGCCGATTCCCCCTGCTTCTCCTGCAGTATCAGAAGCCTATGCCCCCAATGTCCGGGCAGGGCAGTAATGAATAAAGAGGCTTATTATCCCGAACCTTTTTTCTGTGCACTGGCTAAAGAAAGAAACCGAAGAAAAAGAGAATATATAAAGGGAGCAAAAAAGTGAAAAAATTATCTATCGGCGGAATAAACTTTGCCTTTTCCTCCCCTGAATACCCCATTTTCCCCTTAAACTCCATCTTCCGAAAATTCAGCACGCCTGATTCATCTCCTCATATTAGTATTGAATTCTCTTCCTCTTTTCATGACAAAACATATACAGCCAAATTCATAGGAAACAACCCGGGAAACTGGGAGATATACAAGAAAGAAAACACATACATCATTCATGGCTATGACTCAATCACACGGAAAAAAAACCGCGTTCTATTGATAGACAAAAATTTTCAAACAGGCACCTATTACTCCCCTCCGGATACAAACCTCCTCACAAACCAGAAAGGGTGGTTTATCCCACGCTTTTTCTCTCCCTTTGGAGAATTACTCATCATTAACCACCTATCAGCTCGCAAAGGAGTTTTATTCCACGGTGCTGCGTTAAAGCTAAATAATGAAGTATGGATTTTTACCGGGCCGCCCGAAGCAGGCAAAAGCACCATAATGAGATTCTGGGAGGAAAGTGGTATAGGTACACCTCTGAACGATGAAACCATTATTATCAGGGAAGGTAACAAAGGCACATTCCAGGTATTTGGCACCCCCTGGGGAGGCACAGCAGAAGTGCAATCACCCGAAAAGGGAAGGTTAAAAAGAATCTTTTTCTTGCATCATGATTCTCACCACGTCATCACTCCTTTATCTCCCTCAAACACCCTTTCTCGTTTAATACCGCAGGTCTTTCTTCCTTTCTGGGAAAAAGAAAAGCTGGAAAACGTGCTCTCCCTTTTGGAGCAAATAAATCAAAAAGCCATGTTTTTCAGCCTTGGATTTGCCAAGAATAGAGATGTGGTGGATTTTCTTTTAAAAAATTTTAAGGAATGCGGGTAGAAAACGTAAACTTTGCCGGGTTCTGGGAAAAATACGCTTCCCGGGATAAATTCTTAAAATGCTCCATAGAGCTAACCTATTCCTGTAATCTCAAATGCCGCCATTGCTACATTCCTTCAAATGAGCCTCCTGGCTTAACCTCCCCCAATATTCTCCAGTATTACATAGCAGAACTTCTGGAAAAAGGCGTCCTATTCTTCACCTTCACAGGAGGGGAGCCAATGCTTTATCCTGCCTGGGAAGATATTATCCGTTTTACCCGGGGAAAGGGGGGAATTCTTACTTTCCTGAGCAATGGCACACTTATCCAAGAAAAAGAAGCCGATATTTTAAGGGAGACTGTAAACAGGGTGGAAATGTCTTTTTTAGGAGGGAAAGAAAAAACGCATGACTATTTTACCGGCGTTCCCGGTTCGTTTGGAAGAGTAAAAAATGCAGTAAAAATTTTAAGACACAAAAGCGTGCCAACAACCATAAAATACATCCTGTTAAAAGGAAATGAGAAAGAATTTGAAGAAATCAAAAAATTCTCTCTGGATCTAGGCTGTAAATTTATCTATACCTATTCTCTTTTTCCCAAATGGAACAACGCTGATAACAAATCCTTAAGACTCAGCCCCAAGGAAATCCTCCAATTCATGAAATCAATTGATACTGCACCTCTCGTCTGCAGGGACGAGGGTTATACTCCTATGGGAAATACCCCCTTTTACTGCATGGCAGGGAAAAAATCCTTTACTCTAACTCCTTCCGGGGAAGTAAAACCATGTCCAAACCTCCCCTACCCTTCCTTTCCCATAGGCAAAGAAGGAGTATACGAAGCATTTAAGAGATTATCTTCCTGGGTAAAGGGATTCCATCCTTCCTCCCACTATCCCTGCTCTGCCTGCAAACTTTTCCCCTACTGCAACAAGTGTCCGGCTGATGCATGGCTCTATAATGGAAATTTTGAGAGTTGCGTCCCCTGGTTAAAAGAACTGGCTGACTATTTTTATAAGGAGGCACATGCGGGTAAAAGAAATTCCCTATAAAGAAGAGAGCATTTCCCTGCACGATAAAATCTGGCAAAAGGGAAAAGTAGCCCAATGCCAGATAGAACTTACCTTCAGATGTTCACACCGCTGCAATTATTGTTATATCCCTCCCCTACTTTTAGAAGGGAAAGAGAAAGGGAAAGAATTAAACACAGAGAAATGGAAAAAGATAATTGATAAAATAGTTGCTTCCGGTGTGCAGTGGATTTCTTTTACCGGGGGGGACCCTTTTATCCGGGAAGATTTTTTAGAAATCTACCTCCATGCAAAAAAGAAGGGCCTATTTGTCAACATCCTTACCAATGCAGGGAATATTAACAAGGCAACAGCTGAATTCCTCAAGCTATATCGCCCTTTTAACATAGAAGTTACCCTTAATAGTCTCAAGGAAGATACATTTGAAAAAATCACCCGGGTTAAAGGCTCTTTCAAAAAAACCATGCAGGGGATATTCCTTCTCAAAGAATTTTCCCTTCCCTTTAAAATAAAGTTCAAAGTGCTCACTCTAAATCTTAAGGAACTGGAAGCCGTAGGGAATTTCTCCCGGGAACTAAAAGTTCCCTTTAACTTCAATTTCCAGGTTTATCCCAGGTTAGACGGATCAACCGCCCCATTAAAGTATCGCTTAACTCCGGAAGCCATAAAGAAAGAGTTTTTCCAAAATGATGAATATTCTCCGTCCTCCCCGCGCATTCCTGCAGGTGAAAAAAGGAAACTTTTTAAATGCGGCATAGGCACCTGGAGCTTCTCCATTTCTCCTGAAGGCAAAGTAATGGCTTGTCCCTTTTTAAGAGAATACACTATCCCCTGCTGGGAAAACCTATTGCAAGAATTCAAAATCCTCTCCCACACTCTAAGAGAGAAAAAATTCACCCGGGATACCCCCTGTTCCCGCTGTTCTTTATTCTATATTTGTTCCTGGTGCCCTGCCATAGCATTTCTGGAAACAGGAGAGTACCAGAAAAACATTCCTTACTACTGTAAATTAACAAAACTACTGGGGAAACAAAGAATAGAATGCGAAGCATAAAAGAAACGGATAGAAGAAGCCCTTTTTCTATTGACATTTGACTAAGTTTTATGTATACTTCCTAAAAAGGAGGGCTACTTATGAAAAGGAAATATACAGAGCCTGTAGTGAAGGTAGTTAAGCTTAACCCTGAGCAGGCAGTCTTGCAGCATTGCAGCACCCTGGCTTCAGGACTTTCTGATTCTAACTGGTCAGGCAATTGTAATGTAGCAACTGAAACAAACAATGCCTGCAAAAAGAGTTCCAGTTTAGTTGCTGGAACCGACTACGCCGCCTACTCCTGAGATTGAAAGGCTCCAGGGATGACTTTGGTTTTATAATATCAGCGGCGTATTCGTATTTCTCCGGTATAGAGAATATTATCCCTTCCCGGGAGAACTGGGAAGGGATTTTTCGTGTATCCGTAAGGAATAAAATTGCTCCGCTGATTTACTCTGTTTTCACCGATAAAATCCCGGAACCCTTTAAGACAAAATTTAAGCAAACCTATCTATTTACCCTTTCTGCCAATCTCTACCTGTGGAAACAAATGGAATTGCTTTCGCAAGAATTAACCCGGGCAGGGTTATCCCCTCTTTTCCTGCGAGGGTTACCTTTTACCCTGGAAGTCTACGGTGACCTGGGTATAAGAGCCTCAGAAGACATAGATATATTGATAAGAACAAGAGACTGGGAAATAGCTTACAAAACCCTTAACCAATTAGGCTACTCTCCTACCCCCTATACCCCCACAAAAATTGAAGCAGGACAGGCCCCCATACACACAAACCTATTTAGCAAGGGAAGACTGGTAGAAATACATACGGATATCCTGCACCTTACTATCCCGGTAAAAATAGAAGAAGAAATCTGGGAGAGGAAAAGAATCTTACGGGAAAAAGGTACAGAAATATATCTTCCTTCCCTGGAACATACCCTGAGCAACTTATGTATCCACTTGCACAGGAGCGGATTCTCCATATTTTTGTGGGTCCTGGATATCATAGGATTTCTGCAAAAATGGAATAAGGAGATTGATTGGCACTACCTGCAGGAATTTTCCCTGAAGACAAAAATACATCCTTTCCTCTACACCGTCTTATCCATGGTAAACCAGATAGCACCTGAAAGTGTTCCCGCAAGTTTCCTGCTTTCCATAAAGCCCCACCCTATAATAGAACAAATAGAGAAATATCTCTGGCGGGGAAAGCCTTACATAGAATGGAGTCAAAGACACCACAATTATTCTGCTGCCTGGACCCGTTTTCTCCACCTGCTCTATCCCGGTAGATACGGAGAAAAATTACTCTATCTCAAGAAAAACATCTTGCCTTCCCCGGCCTGGATGAAAAAAAGATACAAGACAAATTCCCTGCTTTTAGCCTACTGCAAAAGATTCTCTCAAGTTTTTCACAGGTAAATAGTAGTTAGTAGCGAGTAGCGGGTAGATGGTAGTGAGGGGAAAGTATAGTAAACAGTGAATAGTGAACAGTAAGCAGTGAATAGGGGGTTGCTACCCTGGTATCTTGGTAGTCCTGGCTTCCTGGTGAAGGGGATAGATTTTGCAGAAATGACAAGAAAGAGTAGGAAAGATAAACCACCAGCTCACATGTCATGCCTGCGGAAGCAGGCATCCAGAAAAGTAGTGAGTAGATAGTAGCGAGTAGTTAGGGAGGATATGAGATATAGTGCAGGACTGGGAACTCATCCCGATGTCTATCGGGAGCAACTGGCGACTCTGAAAATAGTAAGTAGTCAGGGGAATTTCACCTCTCCCGCTTAGGTTCCTTTCTGAAGCTCCCTGATAACTTTTGACAGATGCAGCAACTTATCTATATCCAGCACTTCTCCTCTCCACTCCGGGGAAATACCCAGGTGCCGGTACAATTCAACAGGCAAGGGGATGACATTTTTGAGCATCTTACGCCTCTTCTGGAAAATTTTCCCCGCCGTTTTCATTATGCTGTCTTCATGAATAATCTTCCTCTTTCTCTTAACATCTATTCTGACCAGGGCAGAATCCACCTTTGGTGGCGGGAAAAACACCTGCCGGGGCACTCTTCTGATGATTTTTGCTTCACCATATAACCTGACCTTGATAGTCAAAAGCGAGTACTCCTTCCTTCCTGAAACAGCAACCAATTTATCTGCCACCTCCTTCTGCAGCATAAAAAGGAAAAAGTCCAAGCGGGAAGGATACTGAAGCAGGTTAGAAATAAGGGGACCTACAATACTGTAAGGAGGATTTGATATTACCTTCCATTTTCTTTCTTTTCTTAAAATAGAATAAAGATTCATATCCAGCGCATCACCTGCAAACAGCCTCACTCCCGGATAATCCTTAAGAAATCCCTGGAGTATCTTAAAGACTCGCCTATCTTTTTCTATCGCGTAAACCCGGGCACCTCTTTGTGCCAGAGGCAATGTCAATGTCCCTATGCCGGGGCCAATTTCCAATACTGCTTCTCCTTCTTTAATATCAGCTTCCTCTATTATTTTTTCCACTATATTTTTATCTATCAAAAATCTCTGGCCCCATTTTCCTTTTAGAGGGATATCATAGAGTAAATCTCTGAGAAAGCGCGGGGAATAAAGATTGGGATAGGCAGTCATCTTTTTTACTTAACTTTGAAATCCTTTTAAAAAAGCCCCGCAGTGCCGTGTAAAAAGGGGAATCAACGAACCCCGGCTTCAGGTGGGTGCTCCCTTGAGAAGAATCTGCTTCTCCTTCCAGCCCTGATATTACATCGGGGAAAAAAGGAGCCTGCATATCTTCTCAAAGTCGAGCTCCCGTCGGAGTAGTTTGGCCCCGGATTCCACACTTTTCATCACGCACACCGCAGGGCTAATTTAATAGTATACTTAAAGCCTTCTCCTGTCAAGTGCACGAACTGCAATCTGCTTTGTAGAAGAGAATGTGTTAAAATTTGGAGGGAGGTAGAGTTAGACTTTTTTGATGTTTCTTCTGTTGCAGGAGAGAAAATAAATAATGCTCTGGAAGATAAGAGAAAAAAATGACCCATATGAAATAGAAAAACTGGTTCAAAACTTAAGAATTTCTCCCCTAACAGCAGAAATGCTTCTTTACCGGGGAGTAACCAGCGTAGAAGAGGCCAGGAGATTTCTCTATCCCTCACTCGATTCACTTCTCTCCCCTTTTGCCATCCCCCATATAGAGAAAGCAAAGTACCGTATTGAGAAGGCGATAGAAAACAAAGAAAAAATCCTTATCTACGGAGATTATGATGCCGATGGTATCACGGGCACCGCACTGCTTTACCACTTTTTCAAAAAAAAGGGGATTCTCCCCGAAGTTTATATCCCCCACCGCATAGAGGAAGGATACGGATTCCATAGAGAAGCAGTGGAAAAACTATCGAAAAAAGGGTTCTCCCTTATCATCACCATTGACTGCGGAACAGAAGGGGAAGAAGCAGCTTGTGAGGCAGTAAAGAAAGGAATTGACCTGGTTATCTGTGACCATCATATAAAAGAGGGTAACCTGCCTCCTGCTTATGCCCTGATAAACCCGCATATTCATTCAGATTCCCCCGGCAAAGAACTCGCAGGATGTGGAATAGCCTTCAAACTGCTGCAAAGCCTTGATGAAGAAGAAGCCTTCAAGCATCTGGACCTGGTAACCGTGGGGACTGTGGCGGATATTGTCCCGGTTATAGGTGACAATCGCATCCTGGTAAAAGAAGGGTTGCTAAAAATCGCAGAAACATCCAAGAAAGGGCTCAGGAGTCTCTTGGAAATATGCGGACTGAAAAAGAGGAAGATAACTACCTGGGACATTTCCTTCCTGTTAGCTCCCCGTCTGAACGCGGGGGGAAGAATGACTCATGCCCTTAAATCCCTGAACCTTCTCCTGAGCAACGAGGAAGAAGCTCAGGAAATAGCTCTCTCATTGGAACTGGATAACCGCAATAGAAAAAAAGTAGGAGACAATATACTTAAAGAAGCAGGAAAACTAATGAAAGAAAGAGAAGATGAGTCAGCTCTGGTATTGGCGGGAGAAGGATGGCATGCAGGAGTGCTGGGAATAATTGCTTCCCGCCTGGTAGATAAATACTCCCGGCCTGCTTTTGTAATAAGCCTTCCTCCCGATAAAAACAAGCCAGCAAAGGGATCAGCCAGAAGTATCCCGGGTATAAACCTGTTTAATCTTTTAAAAGAATCTCACGACTTATTGCTTGCCTACGGCGGCCATGAAAAAGCGGGAGGATTCGAGATACTACCTGAAAAAATAAAAGAGTTCCGCAAGAGAATCCTCAGCTTAATCAAGGATATACCGCCACCCGAAGAAAAAACTTTCTTGATAGATAAAGAAGTTTCCCTCGACACATTGACTTTCCCGCAGATTAAGGAACTATCTCTACTCTCCCCCTTTGGAGAAGGAAACGAAGAACCTCTGTTTCTTTCCCGTAAAGTAAAAATGGTAACTGCTCCCCGTCCCCTGGGAAACGGACATATAAAATTCTGGGTAAAAGGAGAGAAGCTGCACCTGGAGGTTCTGGGCTTTGGCTGGAAAGATAAGCTGAAAAACAGCCTGAGCAAAGGTAAAGAAATTGATTTGGTCTATACTCCCCGCACCAACAACTGGGAAGGGAGGAATAGCGTGGTTCTCATTCTGCAGAGCCTGAAAATATCTTCCAGGTAGTTTAAGCATGAAGAGAACAAAAGATAAAAAATTCATGCAGGAAGTATTCTTCCTGGCAGAGAAAGGAAGAGGAACGACCTCCCCCAACCCCATGGTGGGAGCAGTGGTAGTTAAAGGCAACCGCATAGTAGGCAGAGGCTACCACAAAAGAGCAGGTTCTCCCCATGCGGAAATTATAGCCCTGCAAGAAGCAGGGACAAAATCCCGGGAAGCCACCCTCTACCTGAACCTTGAACCCTGTGTTCACTACGGCAGAACTCCTCCCTGTGTTCCCCGTATAATAGAAAAAGGGATAAAAAGGGTTGTTATAGCCATGCTGGACCCAAATCCCAGGGTAAATGGCAAGGGAATAACCATGCTCAGGGAAGCAGGGATAGAAGTAGAAGTAGGCATAGAGGAAGAAAAGGCACGAAAATTAAATGAGTTCTACATAAAATATATAACCACTAACCTGCCCTTTGTAATTCTCAAGTGGGCAATGAGCCTGGACGGCAAAATAGCCACCCGCACGGGAGACTCCCGCTGGATTTCGGGAGATAAATCCAGGATTTTCGTGCACTCTTTGAGAAACCAGGTGGATGGAATTCTGGTAGGAATAGGAACCGTCCTGCAAGATGACCCTATTCTCACGGTAAGGGAAGTGCCAGCCAGGAAGCAACCCCTTAGAATTATAATTGATCCTAAACTCTCTTTTCCCCTGACAGCAAAAATGTTGCAGGAAGAGGGGGGAAACATACTGATTTTTACCTGTGAGGATATAGATAAAAATAAAAAGGAATTTCTACTTTCAAAAGATATAGAGATAATCCCCTGTGGAAAAAAAAGGATACAAGTAGCAAATATGCTAAAAATCCTGGGCAAAAGAGAAATCACCTCTCTCCTGGTAGAAGGCGGCAGTAAAGTATTTACTGAATTCCTGGAAAATAAACTAACCGATAAAGTATATGCTGTTGTCTCCCCCCTTCTTCTGGGAGGAGAAAAGGCACTTACTCCATTTGAAGGCAGGGGGGTGGAAAAAGTAAAAGATGGAATACAATTCAAAAAGATTCACTGGTTTTTCCGGGGTGAAGATGTGATAATGGAAGGATACCCAAAATATTCAGCGGAGGATAAGTAATTTTTATCCCAATCCCCGGGGTATCTTGGGTATCATATAACATAGCAAAAAAGATTATATAATAGTAAAAGGGGGTGAGTAATGAATATACTGGTAATTCACGGACCTAATCTGGATCTCCTGGGGAAAAGGGAACCAGAAATTTATGGAAAAGAAACCCTGGAAGAGATAAATAATCTTCTGGAAAAGAAAGCAGGAGAAAGAAAAGTTTCTCTTAAAATAGTCCAGAGCAATTACGAAGGAAAAATTGTAGAAGTAATAGGTTCCTCGTTAGAATGGGCAGACGGGATAATAATTAACCCTGGCGCCTATACGCACACTTCCATAGCAATCAGAGATGCACTTGCAGCATTTAATAAACCCTCCATAGAAGTCCACCTTTCCAATATCTATGCCAGGGAAAATTTTCGCCACCACTCCTACATCTCGCCTGTATGCACGGGAAAAATCACAGGACTGGGGAAATTGAGTTACTTATTAGCACTGGAAGCACTGCTGGAAATAATTAAATAGTAGCGGGTAGTGAGGGGGGGTTAGACTGTAGACTATAGACCTTAGACATTAGACTGGGAGATAGTAAGCAGTGAACGGTGAATGGAGAGAAAGTAGCGCGTAGTGAGTAGCGAGGGAAAATCGATTCCTGCTTACGCAGGAATGACAAAAGAGAAGCAAAAAGGGAAAAAACCAGCCCGCCTGTCATGCCTGCGGAAGCAGGCATCCACGCAAGACTTTAGACTATAGACCTTAGAGTGTAGACCGGGGGAAGTAGGACACAGGCGGAGGAATAGGTGGAACTCGCAACTGATGACTCACAACTCTTTGTACTATAGACTGGAGAAATAGTAAATAGTGAACAGTGAGTTGGTCCCCCGTATCATCTGTCTTTCCCGTCTAATGTCTAAAGTCTGATGTCTATAGTCTAACATAGGGGCATAGGTGCCCCGGCATGCGCCGGGCCCGATGGACATCGGGAATAACTCACAACTCTCCCCAGATACAGGTGGAACTGGCAACTGGAAACTGACAACTCACAACTCTTAAACTATAGACCATAGACTTTAGACTATAGAATGCTAAGCAGTAAGTTAATTCCCTATCCACCT
>Ga0256830_1000569_pt1 | contig 28893 bp, 22 predicted proteins | sample 128326metaG_FD_190537 | JGI IMG/M metagenome (GOLD analysis project Ga0256830, IMG submission 190537) | Hydrothermal vent microbial communities from Lau Basin, Pacific Ocean - 128-326 | ecosystem: Environmental > Aquatic > Marine > Hydrothermal vents | place: Pacific Ocean: Lau Basin | collected... | reverse complement strand
CCGCTACATAGGCCGGGACGAGGCCGTGGGCAGAAGGCTTGACTTCTTGTGCCAGGAGCTGCTGAGGGAGGCGAATACAATAGGGGCGAAGTCGCAGGATGTGGAAATAACGCAGACCGTGGTGGAAATAAAGGGTGAGCTTGAAAAGATAAGGGAGCAGGTCCAGAACATAGAGTGAGCCCTGGACCTGTGGCCGGTTGGAGGAGACGTTGCGGAGGAGCGGAAAACTATTCGTTGTGTCAGGACCGTCTGGTGCCGGTAAGAGCACGTTGAGCAAAAAGGTGGTTGACTTTTTTGATGATTTGAGGTTTTCTATATCCTACACTACCAGGAGACCACGCCAGGGCGAGGTCGACGGCGTTGACTACCGTTTCGTCGACGACGAACGGTTTGAAGAAATGGTCGAGAGGGGCGAGTTCATCGAGCACGCCTGCGTGCACGGCAAAAAATACGGTACGGCCGAGAAGGACATAAAGGAGATACTCGCAAAGGGCATGGACGTCCTGCTCGATATAGACGTCCAGGGCGCCGAGCAGCTCGCAGAAAAGATAGGCTCCGGCGTATACATATTCGTGCTACCCCCTTCCATGGAGGAGTGCAGAAAGAGGCTCATGAACAGAGGTGACATCGGGCCGGAGGATATCGAGAAGAGGTTACGGACCGCGTTTGAAGAGATAAAGAAGGCTGCTGACTACGACTACATAATAATCAATGATGACCTTGACGGCGCCTTCGAGAGGTTGAAGGCCATAATAATAGCCGAGAGGTCGAGAAAGGAATCGCTCATTGAAGATGTCGAGCGGATCCTGAGATCAGCCAAGTGAAGTAAGGGAGGTACGTTACATGGCAAGGATTACCATAGAGGATTGCCTGAGGGAGGTTCCGAGCAGGTTCGCCCTCGTACACCTTGCATCCGGAAGGGCAAGGCAGCTTCTCAAGGGCGCGCCGAAGCTTGTCGACTCTGACAACAGGGCGATTGTCACCGCATTGAGGGAGATCGCGGCCGGAAAGGTGTTCATAAGTCAGGGGGATGAACCCGCTCCTGCCGAGGAACACGCCGAAGAAAAGCGCACCGAAGAGGGGAGCGAGGTGTCATAAGGCATCCGGGGCTTTATGCAGGAGTCCGGGATCAGCCGTTTTTTTCACCACACAAAAAACTGCACGGAGACGACCATGGGTGCATACGGTATTTCCAAGAGGCTTGACTGTTCCTACGAAGATGCGGTGGAGAAGGTGAGGGAGGCCCTCTCCAGGGAGGGTTTCGGCGTGCTCACCGAGATCGATGTCAAGGCAACGCTTAAGAAGAAACTCGACAAGGACTTCAGAAAGTATGTGATCCTCGGGGCCTGTAACCCGCCCTATGCATACGAGGCCTTGTCGGCTGAGCTCGAAATAGGCCTGCTTCTGCCATGCAACGTGATAGTCTATGAGAACGACGACGGGGGCAGCACTGTTTCGGCCATCGACCCCGTTGTCGCAATGGGCATGGTCGACAACCCCGAGGTCTGTACGGTTGCAGGGGAGGTGAAGAAAAAGCTCGAGCGCGTGATAGCCGGGCTTTGATGCACGTTTTCGAAAAAGTATTCTGCGGGGAGTCCGACTCCGTTGGCAGGGTTCTTTCCCGGGTGATTTGTGTGTGCCGTGCGTGGCGCTAATCTCTGTTTCCGTCCGGCTCTTCCATCCAGAGTCCGCATCCACCTTGATTCCCGGGTCTGTTGTAGGATGGTCTTCCGGAACCCCTGGCATCCAGGCGTATCAACGTGAGTGTTCCGGCCGTCGAAGGCTTTTAATTACAGATATATCCCAGAGAGCGGTATCGTGCATGTGTTCGCAATCGAAGCTTACCGCAGGGTCGGCGCCCGGTAGCGCAGGTTCTGTAGTACTCGCTCGCTTTGCACCCGCTGTGGGACACCTCCTACTAAGGGACCTTTATCGATTGAAGCCCACCGCGGCAAGACACGGCGCATTTTTCACCGTACCGCCATCGCGGAGGGAGTGAAAGGTCTAACAGAGCACAGCGAAGCAATCCCTCGATCCATAATCAGCGGCTTAGAGATGCTTCGGCGCTCCCTCCTTTGTTTCGCTCCGGTCTGCGACTCACCCTTGAGGTGACATGAAAGAACGGGATTAACGAGCTTCCCCGAGCGTGGAGCCTGTTACGGTCTATTGTCTCTCGGGCGGGTCGGCTGAGAGGGCGTTGTCTTGTTGTCGGGAGAGGGTCTGGGCATCGGACATTGCTGTGGGGGCGCGACGTCCTATCCCCTCCCCCTCCCGCCTTCCCCTTCCGCCATGAAAGGGGAAGTTTGATTTCAGATTGTCGTGGCGGTGCCCGCAGGTCCCTTTGATGCGTAAGGTGGGTGCCGGATACATCCTTGATCCCCGGAGTATCCTGGTCGCTGCGGGACCGCGGTCAGTTATGGTGATACCACATATAGTATGCTTATTCCAAAAATATTCACATATATTGAACGATTTGTCAATATGTTTTTATGTGGCGGATATATTTGTAGTCCAGGCATCCGGGTTTAACCGCAGGGTATGGCGAACAGGCAGGGATGTTTTATGAAGGAGTTTCAGAAGTTGTTCGGGATGAGGGTCAAGGAGCTGAGGGAGAAGCTCGGGCATACCCAGGAGGAGCTAGCCAAGATGGTCTGTATCAGCCCGAAGTACCTCAGCAGGATAGAGCTGGGCTATAACTTCCCCACCTTCAAGAACCTCATGAGGCTCTCTGGTGTCCTGGATGTCGAGCTCAGGGAACTTTTCGAGTTCAACCACCTCTCCGGCAACAAGGAGGATGTGAGGGAGGACCTGAAGACCATGCTCGACAGGGCGGACGAAGAGACCCTGAGATTGCTTGCCAAGATGGTGAATGCTGTGGTGAGATAGAGGCGGACTCCTGGAGAGGCTGCTGCGTTGTCAGGACCTTTTACAGTCTGGTCCTTCCTCTATCCTCGGCACGGCGGAGAGGAGCCTCTTCGTGTACGGATCCCGCGGGGAGGTGAAGATATCCTCCACCGTGCCGCTCTCGACTATCCTGCCGTTGTGCATGACCGCGACCTCGTCGGCTATGTACTCGACGACACCGAGGTCGTGGGTTATGAAGAGGAAGGACAGACCGAAGTCCCGCTGGATGGATTTGAGGAGGTTCAGTATCTGCGCCTGGACCGAGACGTCGAGCGCGCTGGTCGCCTCGTCGCAGACTATGAACCTGGGGTCCACGGCGAGGACCCTGGCGATCCCTATCCTCTGGCGCTGGCCGCCGGAGAACTCGTGCGGGTAACGGTGCATCATGTCAGGGGTAAGCCCCACCATCTCGAGGGTGGCGGCCACCTTGTCCGCACGCTGTTGCCTGGTCATACCGGGCTTTAGGCTCTTCAGCCCCTCTTCTATGATCTGACCCACCATGAGGCGCGGGTTAAGCGCCGAGTAAGGGTCCTGGAAGATTATCTGTACGAGGCTGCGGAGCGGCTTGAGCTCCTTCGGGCCGAGCCTGCAGAGGTCTTTTCCCTCGAACAGGACCTCACCGGCCGTGGGCCTTAGAAGCTGCAGGATGGCCTTGCCTGCGGTGGTCTTTCCGCAGCCCGACTCCCCCACAAGCGCCAGTGTGGAGCCTTCCCTCACGGTGAGGTCTATGCCGTCGACCGCCCTGACGTGGTCCACGGTCCTCTTGAAGACACCCTTCTTGACGGGATAGTAACACTTGAGCCCCCTTACCTCGAGAAGGACGGGCCTTTCCCTGTGAGGAAGGTCGAGCCTCGCTCTTCCCCCGGCGGTCTCGTGCTGGGCCCCTGCAACAGGCGCCGACACGGCTCTCCTGTCGTAGAGGTGGCAGGCCACGAGGTGTCCTTCGTCCCTTTCGACAAGCGGCGGTTCCGTCGTCCTGCACAGATCGAGCTCCCTGTCGCACCTGCCCGAGAACCTGCATCCCGGCGGGAATTCCGTAGGCGGGGGGACGGTTCCGGGGATCGTATCGAGCGGCCTGCCCCTTTTTTCCATGCCCGGTATCGAGCGCAGAAGCTTGAGCGTGTAGGGGTGCATCGGGTTTCGGAATATCTTCCCGGTCGGGGCCTTCTCCACTATCTTGCCCCCGTACATGACCCCGACCTCTTCGGCGTTCTGGTAGACCACCGCGAGGTTGTGGCTTATGAAGAGCACGGCCATGCCCATCTCTTCGCGCATCTCCTTTATGAGGTTGAGTATCTCCTCCTGTATGGTTACATCCAGTGCGGTCGTGGGCTCGTCGGCTATGAGAAGGTCGGGCCTGCACGAGAGGGCGATGGCGATCATCACCCTCTGGCGCATCCCGCCCGAAAGCCTGTGCGGATACTCGTTGAAGATCCTTTCGGGAGAGGGCAGGTGCACCCTGTCGAGCATCTCTATTGCAACGGCCCTGGCCTCCCGCCTGGACCTTCCCTGGTGCAACATCACCGCCTCGACTATCTGTTCGCCGACGGTGAACACCGGGTTGAGCGAGGTCATGGGCTCCTGGAATATCATGGAGATGTTGTTGCCGCGTATCTTCCTTTTTTCGGACTCCTTGAGTGTGGTTATCTCCATCCCGTTGAGGAGGATGGATCCTCCGGCCAGGAAACCCTGCGGCTGGGGGATGAGCTGTATTATGGACAGTGCGGTCACGGACTTTCCGCAGCCCGACTCCCCCACGAGCGCGAGCGTCCTGCCCCTTTCGATGGAAAAGGAGACACCGTCGACGGCCCGTCCTATCCCCTGCGGGGTCCGGAAGTAGGTCTTGAGCTCTCTTACCTCTATCACTGGTCTCATGGTCAAGGTACAAGGCCTCCCGGGCAATCAGCGTCTTCCGAGCCGGAGCCTCGGCTCCAGCGCGTCCCTTACGGCGTCTCCGAAGATGTTTGCGGGGAGTACGAGGCCGAACATGAACACAAATGCGCCGAGGAGGTTCCACCACACAACCGGGTCCCTGGAGAGCTCGAGCCTCGCCGTGTTGATCATGTTGCCCCAGCTTCCCATCTCCGGCCCCACGCCTATCCCTATGTAGCTCAGGACGGCCTCGGCCAGGACGAGCCCGCTGAACTGCAGCACGAAGGTTATCAGCACCAGGTGCATGAGGTTTGGCACTATGTGCCTGAATATTATCATGAGCCTCGGAACACCGAATGCCTTTGACGCCTGGACGTATTCGAGCTCCCTGAGCTTGAGGGTTTCGCCCCTGATGATCCTGCATAGATCGGTCCACGAGGTTATGCCCATTATCATGCACAGCCAGAAGAGCCTGTCCGTGGGCACGAACACGCCCATGAAGAGGTCTTCGTCGGTTACGAGGCCGCCCTGGTACCCCTCGGTGCCGAAGATGAGCATGAAGGCCACTATCAGAAGGACCCCCGGGATGGACGAGAGGGTGGTATAGATGTACTGGATTATGTCGTCCACCACCCCGCCGAAGTAGCCGGCGAGCACGCCGAACAGTATGGCGAAGGGGATGATTATTATGGTGGTGCCGGTGCCTATGACGACCCCGGTGCGTATCCCCTTTATCGCCTCGAAGAGCACGTCCGAGCCGACCTTGTCGGTGCCGAGCCAGTGTTTGCCGGGATACCTCAGGGGCGGGTAGTCACGCACCACCGTGCCGTCCGGCCTTTCAATGGACTCCTTGACGTAAAGGCGGGTGGCGAAGGGTGCGGAAAAGGTCTTCTCGGTCCTCTCGCGCATGCCAGAGAGCGCCCTGTCAAGCAGGCTCAGGGCCTGCGGGCTGTAGATCCTCTTTCCGGATTCGGTACGCGCCTCCGAGCCGTCTTCCATGAAGACCGGGTCGCGCCAGCGTATGCTGTCCATGAGCGCCACAGTACCGTACAAAAGGAGTATGAACATACAGACCAGCGCCACCCGGTCGTTCCGCACGTGACGCCAGACCTGCGCAACATAGCCCTCGCCCCTTCCAGCCGTGGCCGCGACCACGGCCACCGTGATGAAGACGAGGTATATGATTATGTCGGTAGCCAGTATTACAGGCATCTTCGCGTCACCTTCTCATTCGAGCCTTATCCTCGGGTCCACGAGCGTGTAGCTTATGTCGGTCAGTATCAACCCGGCTATGTAAAGGAGCGAGCCCAGGTAGACCATCGCCCTTACGATGGCGAAGTCCTGGGCGTTTATGGCGTCTATGGTGAAGCTCCCGAGCCCCGGTATGGCGAAGAAACTCTCCATTATGAGGCTTCCGTAGAAGAGAAATGGTATCGTCACCACCACGTTCGTGAGTATGGGGATCATGGCGTTCTTGAGGGCGTGCTTGAAGAGGACCGTGGTCTCCGGCAACCCCTTAGCCCTCGCCGTCCTTATGTAGTCCTTTCCCATCTCCTCGAGGAACACGGTCCTGTAGAAGCGCACCCCGCCGCCTATGGAGCTTACAACCCCTATTATCACCGGTAGTATGACGAACTTGATCGCGTGCACGCCCGTGTCGTAACCCGAGATGGGGAATATCCTAAGGAGCTTTCCGAATAGGTACTGGCCGCCTATTATGTAGAAGAGGGAGGATATGGACATCATGACGACACACGTCACGACCCCCCACGTGTCCACGTACGTACCCCGCAGGAAGGCCAGGATCATCGCGAAGGTGAGGTATACGGCAACCCCTATGATGAAGGTGGGCAGCGCCACGGCAAGGCTCGCCCACATGCGCGTCTTTATCTCGCGCGCTATGTCTATGTTGTTCCTGTCGGACCTTCCGAAGTCGAGCCACAGAAGCGGCGCCGACTTCTGGAAGAAGATCGTCTGCGTGAGCTTGGCCACGCCCTTCTCTTCCCTGTTGAAGAAGACCGGAAGGTCGTAGCCGCGGTCCTTCTTCCACTCCTCGATCATCTCCTGCGTTACGTTCTTTTCGCCGAGGATCTTTCTTGCCATGTCGTCCGGCGTGTTGACGTAGAAGAAGAGCACCGCGGTGATCAGGTTCACGCCGACGACGATCGGTATGGCGTAGAGTATCCTGCGGATTATGTAGGCGAGCATCGCTTGACCCTCCTCAGAGCCCCAGCCTCTTTCTTATGGTCATGAAGGCCGGGAGCAGGGCGATTATCACGGCGACCGCCAGGGCCGCGATCGGCCAGAGTACGGGCCTGTTCCACTCCCTTCTGAGCTCGGCCCGCTCCCTGGCGTCTATCCTTATGTACTTCATGGTGTTGTTGGCCATGGCGTTGGGTTTGAGGTTGTGCACCCAGCGGTGGACGAGTGTGAACGAGACCGGGTAGTAACCCCAGACCCAGGGTGCGTCCTCCTGCACTATCCTCGTCATCCGTTTTATTATGTCGAGCCTCTCCGGGGTGTTGTCCATGTTTTCCATGATCCTGAAGAGCCTGTCGAACTCAGGGTTGGAGTAGTTCGCCGCGTTCTCGCCGCCGTACCTGACCTTGCTGTTTGCGCCGACAAGCAGGAAGAAGAAGTTTTCCGGGTCCGGGTAGTCGGCGTTCCATCCCCATGAAAAGAGCTGGAAGTTGCCCTTGAGCATCTTATCCTGGAAGCGGTTGTAGTCGGTCGTCCTGTTCTCGAGCTGGATGCCGAGCAGCTTGAGCCTCTTTATATACCAGCTTATCATCTGCTTTGCGTCCACACCCGTCCACGCGTTGTCAAAGGTTATGACAAGCGGCCTTCCCTCCCTGTCCCTGCCGCCCGGGTACCCGGCCTCCGAAAGGAGCCTCCTTGCCTCGTCGATCGACCTTCTCTCAGGCCTCGCCTTCTCGGCGTTCCACCTGTAGATGAACGGGTTTATGCCCTCTTCGCCTTCGAGGTGGCCGAATATGCCCGGTGGAACAGGCCCCATGGCCGGAATGCCCCTGCCGTTTGTGAATATCTCTATGTACTCCTCGTAGTCGATGGCTATGGAGATCGCCTGCCTGAGCTTTTTTTTCGCCTCGGTGTACCCTCCGACCGTGTCGTCGAGCATGTTGAACCCCATGTAGTATATCGATGGGCGCACCGAGGTCAAAAGGGATATGCCCTTGTCCTTCATGAACCCGGTTAGCTCAGCCCCTCCCTCCGGGGTTATGGTCACGGCCTGGTCGAAGCTGTCCGAGGTTATGCCCGAGACGTCGTAGTAGCCCTGGAGGAACTTGTTCCATCGCGGGATGGCCTCCTTTTCGAGCTTGAAGACGATCCTTTCGATGAAGGGCATGGGGCTTCCGGCGTCGTCGAGAAGACCCGCCTCCCTGTCACCGGGTTCGCCCTCCGATGGGTAGGGTTCGCCGTGGAAGTTCTCGTTTTTTACGAGCACTATCTCGCGCTGGGGGCTGTAGACCTCGATCCTGAAGGGGCCTGTTCCCACCGGAAAGCGGTCGAGTGTTATGTTCCTTTCTATGAGTGGAGGCTGCTTGTAGAAGAGGTCCGCCTCCCGGGGCATGGGCGAGAAGAAGGGCATGGCGAGCCAGTAGACGAACTGGGGATACTTTCTTTTGAGTATGATCCTGAATGTGTACCTGTCCACCCGCTGTACGCCGGGCAGCGGATATTTGGAGTAGTCCAGTATTATGGGATCCCCCGCCCGCCCGGATCCGGCATCGCCGCCGTTCCGCCTCTTTTTCCGGATCTCTTCGACCTCTCTTCGCAGAGAATCGGCGTACTCGTCGAGGCCCAGGATGTATTTTTCTAGTATCGGCAGTATGGGACAGTGAAGCTGCGGGTCCGCAAGCCGCATGATCTGGTATATGAAGTCGTCCGAGACAAGCTCCCTCGTACCGGTCGCCTCGAAGTCCTTTATCTCCTCTATGCCGTCGAGGTCTTCCTCCTCGAGCCCTGCATAGAGGAGGCGGCCGTCCGGTCCCCTTGCAAACGCCGGGTGGTTCTGGTACATGATCCCCTTCTTGATCCTTATCTCGTAGACCACGCGGTGTATCTCTCCGGCCGGCGCATCGCCATTAAGCCTCCTGCCGTTCCGGTCCAGGTACACGGGCTCCGGGACGCTCTCGGCCGAGAGCGGTATGAGCTCGTAGGGCCTTTTCAGGTAGTGGTACTGAAGGAGCGGCTCGTATATCTGTCCTATGAGGCTGTATTCGTTGGAGCTATAGGAGCGTGCCGGGTCAAGGTGCTTCGGGGGCTCGTCGAAGGTCGTGTAGTATATGTTCCTGTACCTTTCGGATGCGCGGTAGGGGTTGTTGAGTGTGCATCCGTTGAGCAGAATGATAAGGATTGTAAGCAGAAGCAAACGGGTGTATGGAAATGACCGGAAGTGTCCCTTCAATCTATGCGCCCTGTTTCGTTTAAGGGTACGTGAGCGTGCCGGATTCTACAACTTAGCACAGTCACAGGGCAGGGTCAAGATTTACCCGGGCTTAGCCGGTTGTGCCGGGCAGTGCCCGGCTGCGGCTTGCCCGAATCTTTCCATGGATATGCTGGTGTTTCCGTATCTCTTCGATGGCATCGTCGTGCCTTGTAGTAGAGTTCCATTCATTGGGCACAACCTCTTTCGGCCGCGGTTATCCCGTACAGTCAGCGCCTCGGCGGACTGTGCCAGGGCCTTTTTCTCCGGGCTGGTGGAAACGGGAGAAGGGTGTCGGGAAATTTTACAGTTTCGAGGTGGAGGAGATCGCTTTCCTGTGGCTGATAGAAAAAGCTCTTTAAGATCAAGGCTATGCAGAGGCGGGAGGTAGTTGGCACTGTTTTTGCATAAAATTAATTGCCAAGTGCCATTTCACCCTTTGTATACAGAATCGTGGTGATGGCCGCTTTTACGGCAGAGGCTTGATCGCCTTGTATCTCTAAGGCCGGATAGGTGTGGTGGAACCAGCCAGCGATGCTGGGCATCCGGGCTGAGCGCATGCCGCAGGCGGCTTAGGAGCCGGCGAGCGATGCGTGATCGGGTATTCCCCTCTCGTGGTTTTGGGGATTACTCGAATTTGACTACGAGTGGACATATACGGAGCTGATTTTTAAACAGGGGCCATGGCAGCGGTTGGCGATCCTTTAAACCTTACGAGTACCGTAACCCTCAATATAGTAAGATAGTAAGCGGGGCCGCACCGGTCCCGGAACCGTCAACCGTACTTCTTTTGAGTAGCGGGGTCCTTGGGCTGGCGGCAGCGGTGAGATGCAAGAGGTTCAAGGATGCGAGGGATTAACCGTTTTTCTAAGGAGGAAAAAATGCATGCGATCAGGTTCAGAATCAAATTTATTATGTTGATCTTGTCGGTGGTCTTTGCCCTCGCGTCCGTCTCTGGCCCCGGCACGGCTTACGCAAGCAGCATATATGACGGGCTGGTGGCCTACTGGCCGTTCGAGGGGAATGCCCTGGATGTGAGCGGGAACGGACACCACGGTACGGTCAACGGGGCGGCGACTCCGGCTCCGGACAGGTTCGGCAATCCGGACAGCGCCTATGATTTTTCGAGTGGGGCTTATATTGACGTCGCAACAAGCAGCCTTCTGGAGATAACCGGCTCCATGACCATAAGCGTCTGGGTCAAGTACGACTCCCTGCCCCTGAACCCACGGATAATAAGCTTCGGCCCGGACTACAACGGCTATGAACTGTACGTGGGCGGCGGCACATGGAGCACCAAAGACAAGGTCTACTTCTTATACGATGGATTGGGTATAGAATCAGATACCACCCTTTCTCCCGGCACCTGGTACTCCATCACCGCCATAGGCACCCCTTCGGGGCTGGAGATCTGGATCAACGGGGTGAAGGATGCGCAGTATGCCGGAACCACTTCTGGCTTTAACTACTCTTCCCCTTTCAATATCGGGAGAAAGGCGACATCGGATTACGACGCCTGGGACGGGGTAATAGACGACGTGATGATATACAGCAGGGCACTGGGCGGAGAAGAAGTGGCCTACCTTTACAACCTCAAAGAGACCCTTCCCTCTCCAGTCCCCGAGCCGTCCACTCTCTTCCTCCTCGGCTCCGGCCTTTTGGGCATGTACCTTGCCAGGAAGAGGTTCGGTCGGCGGGATTGATGACCAGAGGCCATAGAAGCCGGTTGGGGTATGCCGCCTTCATGTCTGGTTGGGTGACGGATGGAGGGCTTGGGTATGTCGTCAATCACGTTGCGGCAGGAACTCTTAGGGTCTCGCCTCTTCAGACGAGCAAGCCGTCTGCTTTCCGCTATTGATACCGAAATGTTACCTTGCCGGGAAAAGGGTTTTTTCGCTTAGAAGGCCTCTGATTCCTTGCGAGAAGCCCCACCAGATGCTTGCTGCGCGGGGCTTCAACCGCTGCTGTATTTTCCCCGTACGTATCCCCTTTTCCGAGGAACCACGGCATGGCCGGTCCTGCGTCGGGAACAGCCGTGTCGTCCTTAAAACAGGCGGCGGCCGGCCGACCACACGCCTTCCGATGCCCGGGAAGCGTTGGGCCGCACTGTGCATCCGTTGCCACCGGCACATGTGGCGGTATGCTTTGAGAAAATGCAAGGCCGAAACTTGACATCGTTTTTGTTGCGTATATAATTTATTTGTTCGCCGGTAATAACATGGATTGTTAAGGTCAGGTTGAGCCGCGCTTCATGCGAAGTCGCGGCGTTACTTACGGTTTTACTTCGAATTTTCTTCAACGGTTCATCCTCGGGACCAACTCCGCACCACGGAACTTCTCCGACCACTTCTTCGCATTAACCCGGTAATCATCCTTCACGAGACAGCCCAGCAGGCAACGTTAACGGGGGGTGTTTGTCATGCTCAAAGTCAGGAATGAAGCGGGGACTGGAAGGGGGCGCACAGGCAAGGTCAAGGGGGCCCCGTCGGGGGAAGGGGTTACAACGGTAGAGGCCGTCCAGGTTATGCTGGACCGGAACGGCCGTATAGTCGACCTTAACAGGCAGGCCGTGGAACTTCTTGGAGTAAGGGCTCAGGAGGCGATCGGAAGGGACTGGTTCAGCCTTTTTATTCCGGGCAGGGAGAGGAAGGTGATCAAGGAGGTCTTCAAGGACCTCGATGCCTTCAAGGCCGTTGTCTTTAAGTGCCCCTTTGTAAGGCGCGGCGGAACAAAGAGGGTTTTTCAGTGGGAGGTTGTAGGGATGAAAGCGAACGGCAGGGATGAGCCGCAGGTGATATGCCTGGCACAGGATGTGACCGAAAGGGAGAAGGCGCTGGAGCTTATCGAGAAGTACACGGAGGAACTGGAGCGCTTCTCAAAGGTACAGATATCGAGGGAGTTGAGGATGGAGGAGCTAAGAAGAAAGATCAGGGAGCTTGAGAGGAGGCTCGCCGAGTGCAGGGCCAGGGGCTCGCGAGGCGTGCGGAAGGGATGACCCCAGCACATTTGGTGCGCGCGCTTCTGCAGAGACAGAAGGCTTTCCGGTATGCCGTGGCTCCGGATCCCGGGCGCGAAGTTTCGATATGCTGAACGATGCTCCATGCGGTGACCCCAGGGAATATTCTCGCCCATGGAATCGACCGGCAGCACCTCTTTCTCTGCTCCCGCAGGCTGCTGCTGTGCATGCGCTTTTCGTACAAGTAGTTCATCGTGTGCTGATCACTATTTTCCGGAGGCTTTTGTGCGATGAAAAACGACAGGAAGAGCATACTCGTTGTGGACGATGAGGAGACGATCGGACTCGGCATAAGCGAGATACTCAAGGACGAAGGCTTCGAGGCCGCCTATGTCATCAACGGGCCTCAGGCCATAGAGGAGATCAAGAAGAAGAACTACAACATCGTATTCATGGACATCGTGATGCCTGGCATGAACGGGCTCGAAACCTACAGGGAGATAAAGAAGATAAGGCCGTCAGCGAAGGTCATACTATTTACCGGCTACTTCAAGGACGCCGAGGCCGTTATAAACCAGGGCATAAAAGAGGGAATGATAGAGGAGTTTATCAGAAAACCCTACTTTGCCGACGAGATAGTGCGCACGGCCAGAAAGTATGCACAATAGACAGGTGCACGGTGGCCGGGGCGTCAAATCTTGGCTACGCCTGGGTTATGGCTGGTAGCAAAAACAGGACCAAAGGGTACGATTTGAACGAGAAGGCTGTACTGGGGCTGGACAGCGCAAGTCTCTCCTCCGGTGAGACCAAGAGGGCGCTCCTGTATATACTCGAGGACTACAACGAGATCTTCAACGTCCTCGAGAAGGCCAAAGGAGAGTGGGAGGCCACCTTCGACGCGATAGCCACACCCATATTCATCCATGACAGGAAGTTGAAGATAACCAGGGCGAACACCGCCTGCAGAACAGAGGCCGGCCTCTCTTTCCTGGAGCTGATAGGACGGCCGTATCCGAGGGTCTTTCCCTGGATGGGAGAGTCGGTCAAGGATTGCAGGGAAAGCTCGCTGAACGGATGCGAGGGGATGTGCGAGATCACGCGTCGCGACAACGGCAGGGTCTATTCCGTGCGGTTTTACCCGGTAAAGATGGGAGCGGATTCTAACCATTGCCTTCACATAGTGGATGACGTCACAAAGGAGCGGCGGGCCCAGAGAAAACTCAAGGAAGAGATCGAGGCCACAACCAACCTGCTTTCTGTGGCCGAGGCTACGGCCAACATAAGAGACATAGACGTGTTCATGGATAGGATCATCAGGAGCATCAAGAATATCATAAAGTGTGACGTGTGTGTCGCCTATCTGTGGGATGCAAGGCTCAAGGAGTTCACGCCGGCGGCACACAACGGGCTCGGCTCCGACAAGGTGCCCTTTTTCCGCATGACGCGGCTCAAGCCGGCGGGCCTTGAGTTTGTAACGCAGGTTTTCAAGGCCGGCGTACCGCAGGTCCTGAACGGCGAGGGGGTCCTTCCACGGGACTTCCTCAAGCTGGACAGGGTCATAAGGAGTGTCGTAGCCATGCCCTTCAGGTCGAACGAAGGGTACCTGGGGCTCATACTGGGCTTGCATACAGACGAGCTGCGCTTCAAACAGCGCGAAGTCGCGCTCCTCAAGGGCATACACCACCAGATATCCATCGCCCTTGAAGAGGCGAGGCTCTTCAGGCAGTCCATAGAAAAGACGATCGAGCTGAGTAACAGGGTCGAGATGATAAGCGTCATGCACGAGATCGACAAGACGCTTCTGTCAACGCTCAACCGCGCCGACATGCTCGGAACGACCGCCTGCATGATAGAAAGGATTCTGCATGCGGAGAACGTATCGGTCTGCATAGTGGACAGGGAACGTTCGGGCTTCATCTTCGCCGCCGGTGCGCGTGAGTACGTGGAGGACGACGCCCTTGTGGAGTTCGAAAGGACAAGCGCCACAGAGGTGTATGCGAACGGCAGGCCGCAGTACCTGCCAAACATGCAGAACATAAAAGAGCTTCTGCCCTTCGAGGCGCTCTTGCTCTCGAGAGGATACCTTTCGGTCATGAGGGTGCCGTTGATGATAAAGGGCGAGGTCAACGGTGTGCTTTCAGCGGCCAGCCGTCACCCTTCGGCCTTCACGCCGGCCGACCTGTCGCTCTTCGAGGGCCTCTCAAGGCAGATATCCGTTGCGCTCGAGAACACGAAGCTCGTTGAAGACCTCGAGGAGCTCTTCATGAGCACCATAAGGGTTCTTTCCGGCGCCATAGACGCCAAGTCCCCCTGGACCGCGGGCCATTCAGCAAGGGTGACACACTGCGCCATAAAGATAGGGGAGGCCATGGGGTTGAAGGAAGAGGAGCTCAAGAACCTCAGGCTTGCCGGCATACTCCACGACATCGGCAAGATCGGGGTGAGCGAGGAGATACTGGACAAACCTATGAAGCTTTCCCCCGAGGAGGTGGCCGTCATGAGGAGCCATCCGGTCAAAAGCGACCAGATACTCAGGCCCATAAGGCAGCTCAAGGACGTCCTGCCCGCCATAAGGCACCACCACGAGCACTATGACGGCGCGGGCTACCCGGACGGGCTCAGCGGGGAAGAGATACCGTACATGGCCAGAATACTCGCCGTGGCCGATACGGTGGATGCCATGGCTTCGGACAGGCCGTACCGCGCCGGCATGCCGATGGACGTGATAATCAGCGAGCTCAGAAGGTGTTCGGTCTCGCAGTTCGACGCCGACGTGGTGGACGCCTCGGTGAAGGTGAAAAAGGAACTCACGGATATATACAGGCGGTACCGGTCCAACAAATCACTTGCCTGACCATGCGGTATTGTTGTAACCTTATCCTGCCTTAAAAGCATTCACTATAAGCCGCGGCTTCGGGACTCCGGGGATGAGACGACCCTCCGGAGCTCCCCGCGTGCATCCTCGGAGACATGAAGGATCAACCATACGCCGGTGCCAGGTCCGTTATGGTTCAGGGCACGTGCTCTCATGCGGGCAAGAGCATCATAACAGCGGCGCTGTGCCGGATACTCTCGGACAAGGGGATAAGCGTTGCGCCGTTCAAGGCGCAGAACATGGCGCTCAACTCCTGTATCGCCGTTGATGGCGGCGAGATAGGAAGGGCGCAGGTCCTGCAGGCCGAGGCGGCGCGGTGCGTGCCCACGGTCGACATGAACCCCATACTCATAAAGCCCACCGGAGAGCGTTCGGCCCAGGTGATCGTGCACGGCAGGGTCCACTCCACGATGAGCGCAGCGGAGTACCATGCGTTCAAGAAGCAGGCGGCCGGCTTTGTCATGGAGAGCTACTTGAGGCTCTCGGCCCAATACGACGTGATCGTAATCGAGGGGGCCGGCAGCCCCGCCGAGATAAACCTCAGGGAGAACGACATCGCAAACATGGGGATGGCCGAGCTCAGCGACAGCCCCGTCATCCTGGTCGGAGATATAGACCGCGGCGGAGTCTTCGCATCCATAGTCGGGACCATGGAGCTTCTCTCGGAGGCCGAGAGGAGGAGGGTTAAGGGGTTCGTGATCAACAAGTTCAGGGGCGACCTCTCGCTCCTGGAACCAGGCCTTGATTTTCTCGAGGAGAGGACAGGGGTACCGGTGCTGGGTGTCGTGCCCTACGTGCGTGAGTTGAACCTGCCTGATGAAGACGGGCTGTCGCTCGAGCGCAGTGGAAGGGCTACGGTGAATCGACGTGATAAAGTGCTCAGGATAGTCGTTCCGAGGCTCCCGAGGATATCCAACTTTACGGACTTCGACGCCCTTTCCCTGGAACCCGACGTCTCTGTCGAGTACGTGGAAACTCCGGCGGCCCTCGAGGGCGCCGACATGGTGGTTCTTCCTGGGACGAAGAACACGATCGAGGACCTCCTGTGGCTGAGAGAGAAGGGGTTTGAGCCCGGGCTCAGGCGTTTCGTCGATGGAGGCGGCATGGTTTCGGGCATATGCGGGGGGTTTCAGATGCTGGGGCGCCGTATACAGGATCCCTTCGGCGTCGAGTCGCCGCTGGGTGAGGTCAGGGGGTTCGCCCTCCTGGACGTAGAGACCGTGCTTGAGAAGGACAAGAAGACCTTCAGGATACGGGGGCGGACCATGGGCCCAGCCGGCGTGCACGAAGTGGACGGCTACGAGATCCACATGGGCAAAACACGCGGTACCGCAAGGCCCTTTGCAACGATAACCCGCAGGGGCCGGAGGACCGTCAGCGAATACGACGGCGCGGTCTCTGAGGGCGCGCCCGTATGGGGCACCTACATACACGGAATCTTCGACAACGACGGCTTCAGGGCTGCCCTGCTGAATGGGTTGAGGAGAAAAAAAGGACTTCCACCGGGCCGTCCGGTATCCTTCAGTGAGTCGAAGGAACGTGCGATCTCAACCCTTGCAAGAGCGGTCGAGGAGAGCGTGGATATGGAAAGGCTTTTCGGTATGATAGGATTGCACGCAGGAATATGACCGCCTGGTCCCGGAGATGATGATCGACAACACCGCTTCGGTCTTTTTCTTTCCCCTCGTAACCGCCTGTGCGTACGTTCTGGATATCTTCCTGGGCGATCCGGAGTGGATGCCCCATCCCGTGAGGTGGATGGGCAGGCTCATCGCCCTTGTGGAGCGGGCCCTGCGAAGGTGTGTGTCCACGCCCCTCGGCGAGAGGCTGGGCGGTATATTCATGACCGTGGCCTGCGTAGGTGTCACAGCCGTATCCTCGTCCGTCGTGCTTTACCTTGCGCACATCCCTTCATCCGTTCTGTTTCTCGTCGTGGCGGTGTACCTCGTCTGGACGACCGTCTCCATAAGATCGCTCGAGGTCGAGGCGCGCAATATCAGGCGCAGCCTCGAAGGCGGGGATGTAAGGAGGGCCAGGTGCCTGCTTTCGCGCATAGTGGGAAGGGACACGGAAACGCTCGACAAGAGCGCGATAGCGAGGGCCACGGTCGAGAGCGTTTCCGAGAATACCTCGGACGGCATTGTGGCGCCGCTTTTCTATCTCTCCTTGGGAGGGCCTGTGCTCGCGCTCGCCTACAAGGCCGTAAATACCCTGGACTCCATGGTGGGCTACAGGAACGACCGCTACCTGAACATGGGCTGGTTCCCCGCAAGGCTCGACGATGCGGCGAACTTTCTGCCGGCACGCATTACGGCCCTGCTGATGATCCTTGCCGCCTTTTTTTTGGGGCTTGACTGGAGGGGTGCCTGGAGGACCGTGAAAAGGGACGGCAGGAAACATCCGAGCCCCAACGCCGGCCTGCCGCAGGCCGCCCTTGCCGGGGCGCTCGGCTTGAGGCTTGCAGGCCCCATGAGCTACGGAGGCATCCTGCATGAAAAGCCCTACATAGGAGAAGGCCGCAGCGAGGCGGGCTGTGCGGATGTGGATTCTACCCTGAGGATCATGCGGCTTACAACCGTTTTCATGCTCTTTATCTCGCTGCTTATCCAGGGGCTGGCGGCTGCGGTGATCCTTGCTTGACCTCGGCCACCGGTCTCAGGCGGACAACCGGTGACTGCAAACACCTGTCGGCCTTGTGTGCGGCGGCGTCCAGCATTGTGTTGTAAATTGGGTACAGGTGCTATAATATATAAAAATCTGATTTGTTGAAGTTTGTATTATATGTGCTCGCTGTGCATTTTAAAGGATCGTCGTTGCGAACGAATTGATCCCGTATACAGGCGGATCGGCAGCCTCTATGTCGCCGCGCAGGGTTCCATCGCCGTTCCCGCCGCTTCTCCCGCGGCCTCGGATCACCGGGACAGGCGCAATGACACAAGAATGTGGAGCCCCGTGCCGCACACATCGCCGTTGCCGTGAAGCCGGTCTGCGGCAGGCAAGGGGTGTGTTCTCAGGCTCTCTCGGCCTTCGGCCCGGTTATGAAACGAAGCCTTTCGCCACCCCGGACCGCGCGCGGTAACGGCTCCTGCCCGTTGCGGCGGTTGTCACTCGGAGGTAAGGGATGCTTGCCTTTGTCAAATTCTGCCACCTTGCGGCGCTGGTCGTATGGCTGGGCATGATCGTCTTCTTCAGTTTCTTCGCGGCCCCCAGCATATTCAAGGTCCTCCCGAGGGAGGATGCAGGCGAAGTGGTGGGGGATATCTTTCCGAAGTACTGGATGATAAGCTATATCACAGGGATCGTATCCGTGGTCACGCTCGTGATCATATCCGTTGCTGCGAAGGAGTTCGCGTTCGCCCGCTTCATTCTTCTCGTTGCCATGACGATCTTGAGCTTTTATTCGGGCCTGGTCGTGGGCAAGGATGCAAGAAGGATCAAGGGCCGGATGAAAGAGACCGAAGACCCGCTCGAGAAGGAAAAGCTCAGGAGGACCTTCAAGAAGGTCCATGCGAGGAGCTCTGTTCTCAATATGGCCGTGCTCGTGCTGGGGGTGCTGGTGATATATCTTACGGCCTTGAAGTTATAAACGATACGTACCGTCTGCAAAAAAACACCCAAGGAGGTTTATGATGGAGAGGACTTACAAGAAGATCGAGCTCGTCGGCATATCGAACGACAGTTACGAGGACGCCATAAAGAATGCGGTAGCAAAGGCCTCCAGGACGCTGCACGGCCTTTCTTGGTTCGAGGTCACGGACCAGCGTGGAAAGATCGTTGACGGCGAGGTAGCCGAGTACCAGGTGGTCATCAAGGCCGCCTTCAAGCTCGACTGACCGGTTGTACCATGTTCGTTCCAGTATCTCATTGCGCGGTGATTGATGGAAAGTAGCCTTGATCCCTTTTTTAATCCACGCTCCATTGCGGTCGTGGGGGCGTCGGCCGTACCGGGCAAGCTTTCCCGTATCATCATGGAGAGCCTCGATCGCTCGGGTTTCGCAGGAGAGGTGTATCCGGTAAACCCAAAGTACAGCGAGGTGATGGGCAGGCGCTGCTATCCGGACATAGGCTCCATAGGGGAGTGCGTCGACCTGGCGGTCTTCGCGGTTCCGGCCTCCGCGGCGGTAAGGCTCATGAAGGAGGCCTCGGGCAGGGTAAGGGGTGCCATAGTCATAAGCGGCGGGTTTTCGGAGACAGGCAGAGAGGGACGGGCGGCGGAGGAGGAGCTCAAAAGGGCCGCCAAGGAAGGCGGCGTGAGGGTCATCGGCCCCAACTGCATGGGGATATACGATACCGTGTCGAGCGTCGATACGCTCTTTGTACCTGAAGACAGGGTGAGGAGGCCGCCTAAGGGCTCCATAGCCGTACTCTCGCAGAGCGGCTCCTTCGCCCTTACGGCCATGGACGAACTCGCCGCGGAATCCATAGGGGTCTCGAGGGTCGTAAGCTACGGCAACAAGATAGACGTAAGCGAGGCGGACTGCCTCGAGTTCCTCGCAGACGACGATGCCACGCGCGCCGTGGTCCTTTACATAGAGGGGATAAACGACGGGCGTAGGTTCGTCGAGGCGGCCAAGAGGTGCTCCGAGAAAAAGACGCTCATGGCATTGAAGGTGGGAAGGCATGGTGCGGGAAAGAGGGCAGCCTCCTCGCATACCGGCGCTATAGCCGGAAGGTACGAGCTCTACAGGGCCGCCTTCAAGAAGGCCTCGATAATCGAGCTTTCGGGGTACGAGGATATCATCGACGGCTGCAGGGCCCTTGCTGCGAACGATCCGGTGGACGGCAGAAGGGTCATGATTGTGACCGACGGAGGGGGCATGGGCGTGGGTATCGCCGATGCCTGTTCGGAGGTAGGGCTTGTCGTTGTGCCGTTGCCAGAGGAGAAGAAGGAGGTGTTGAGACCTGTCTTTCCCGGCTACTTTACGGTCAATAACCCGCTGGACCTCACCGGGAGCGTCACGGACGAGTGGTTTGAGAAGGCGCTCTCCGTGGCCCTGGATGGAGACGACTACGACCTGGCCATAGTGGCCGCCCTGTGGGGGCCGCCGCACCTTACCGACAGGCTGCCGGAGCGGCTTGCAGGGGCCGCCCGTTCTTCAGGAAAACCGGTCATTGTCTGCTCGCCGGGGGGCGAGTACACGAGGAAAAGAAGGGCGTTGTTTGAGGATGCCGGGCTTGCCGTATTTTCGACCCCGGAAAGCGCGGTGCGCGCCGCGTCCATATTGCTGGCGAGAGGGGTTCAGAGGTAAATGGATAACCGGATTCAGGAGTTGCTGAAAGAGAAAAGGGGCGCGCTCATAGAGCCCGAGGTGATGGAGATATTGAGCGAGTACGCGATAACGGTGCCCCGCTCAAGCGTGGTAAAGGACCTCGAAGGGGCGCGGAAGGCCGCGGCGGCGATGGGCTATCCGGTGGTTCTCAAGGTCGTATCCAGGGACATACTCCACAAGAGCGAGGCCGGTGGGGTGGCCGTAGACCTCGGGGACGGAGCGGAACTCGAGGATGCATGGAACGAGATGCGTTCCTGCTTGAAGGAACGGGCGCCGTCCGCTGACATAGAGGGGTTTCTCGTCGAGGAGATGGTTCCACGCGGCGTCGAGGTGATAGTGGGTGCGTTGAGGGACGAGCAGTTCGGTCCGGCGGTGATGTTCGGCTCGGGCGGGACTGCGGTGGAGCTCTTCAAGGATGTCAGCTTCAGACTGGCCCCGGTAGGCAGGGAGGAGGCGCTGGAGATGATGCGCGAATGCAGGGGATATCCGCTCCTTACCGGCTTCAGGGGGGCTCAGCCGTGTGACGTGGAGGCCGTGGCGGATGTCATAACGAAGCTTTCGAGTATCATGTGCGAGCTGGATCGGCTCAAGGAGCTCGAGATAAACCCGCTCGTCGCGTACCCGGACGGGGTTGTGGCCGTTGATGCAAGGGCCACGCTCGTAGGAGGGGAATGAAGATGGGCGCGGCGACGGAAAAAGATACCGGGAAGCGGGTGAGGTTCGGGGATATGGAACTTTTCCCGCTCACCGACGGTCTTTTCCGTCTCGACGGGGGCGCGATGTTCGGGGTGGTACCGAAGGTCCTGTGGGAGAAGTCGATACCGCCGGACGAAAGAAACAGGATAGCTCTCGGCCTCGGCTCCCTCCTGGTAATGACCGGTGACAAGAGGATACTCATTGACACAGGCATCGGGGACAAGGGGGATGCCAGGTTCAACTCGATCTACGCCGTCGAGAGGACCACGACCCTCCTCGACTCGCTCCGTTCGGCCGGCGTTGAACCGGAGGATATAGACATAGTAATCAATTCGCACCTGCACTTCGACCACGCAGGCGGTAACACCGTCATCACGCCGGACGGCATGGCCCCTGCCTTTCCGAATGCGCGCTATGTCGTGCAGAGGAGAGAGCTTGAGGCCGCGCTTTATCCGAACGAGAGGACGAGGGCGAGCTACAGGAGCGATGACTTCATCCCTCTCCTGGATGCCGGGGCAATCGATATCATAGACGGCGACACAGAGGTGGAGGACGGGGTGAGGGTCGAGGTGGTCGGGGGACACACGCCTGGTTACCAGTCAATCCTCATGGAATCCTGCGGCAAGAGGGCAGTCTGGCTCGGCGACATAATCCCGACGGCTGCGCACCTGAAGCCGGCCTACATCCCTGGCTACGACCTCTTTCCGCTCGAAAGCCTCGATTACAAGAAGGAGCTTATTGGATGCGCCCTCGAGCACGGATGGCTCCTCGTCTTCTGTCACGACCCGGCGGTCAGGATGGGTCATCTCAGGGAGGCTGCGGACGGCTTGGTGATCGAGGAGGTTCGTCAGTCATGAAGGATGTCCACGGCGGAGATATCTGGTCGGCCTCATTCAGGGCCGGTGTGCCGCCCGAAAGGATCGTGGACTTCAGCGCCAGCATAAACCCGCTCGGGCTCTCGCCAGCGGCAGAGGCCGCGGTGAAGGCATCGCTAGGGTTTGCCTGCGCCTACCCCGACCCCGGGGTAAAGGAGCTTACAGGAGCACTCGCACGCTATCACGGGCTCCCGGGGGATCGCATCCTTGCAGGCAACGGTTCGACGGAGTTCATATACCTGATCCCCCAGGTGTTCAGGCCGAAAAGCGTGCTCATCGTGGGACCGGCCTTCAGCGAGTACGAAAAGACCTCGGCGGCCTTTGGTTGCCGGGTGGATCACTTCCTCGCAAAGGAGGATGATTCCTTTGTTCCGGACATGGATTCACTGCTTGATAGGCTCGGCAATGGATACGACCTTCTGTATGTCTCGAACCCCATGTGTCACAGCGGGGTGGTGCTTGAAAGGGGAGGGCTGGTCCGGCTCATCAAGGAGTGCAGGAAGCGCTCTACGGTGCTGATCGTTGACGAGGCCTTCTGCGATTTTAAGGAAGAGGCGTCCGTGAAGACGGAGGCTGCGGCCGGTGAAGGTGTCGTCGTCCTCAGGTCGATGACCAAGTTCTTTGCAATGGCCGGCCTCAGGCTCGGTTACATGATATCGGAAAAGGACACGATAGAGGCGTTCAGGAGGCTGAGGCCCGCCTGGTCCGTAAACACGCTTTCGGCCGCGGCCGGTACGGCTTCACTCAATGACACGGATTACATCGAAGCGACCCGGAGGTGGTTTGCCGAAGAGAGGGCCTACATGTCCGGGCGGCTCGGGGAGTTAGATATGCTCAAGGTCTTTCCGGGTGGTGCGAACTTCTTTCTCCTGAAGCTTCTATCAGATGACGTAAGAGTCGCTGGGCTTTCGCATGCGTTGCTTGAAAGGGGAGTACTTGTAAGGGATCTGGGAAGTGTGAAGGGGCTTGGTGAAGGCTTTTTCAGGGTGGCCCTCAGGGGAAGGAAAGACAACGAGCTTTTGCTGCGTTGCCTCGGCGAGACACTGCGTTCGTTCTCTGGCCCTGAGACAGTCGGTGCGGACCAGGCCTGCGCATGCCCCTGATCCGCCGTCACGGCGACACGACACCGTACCGTACCCCCCACCGGCAGCATGACACTCTCATCTCTTTGACCGTCTTTTGAGCTTCCGCCGACGCATTCCTCTGGCTGCACACCTTTGTCTGTCACGCCCGGTTCGCACCGTGACGGCCGACTCGGTGGATGAGACCATCTTCCGCTTTCCGTGTCCGTGGTGATGAAGCCTGTCCATGGTGAGGTTGTATGAGGGTAAGCATTAACAAGAAGCTTTTGGGTACATTCGTGGCCGGCACTCTCTTCGCCATGACCCTCCTGGTCTGGTCCCTTTTTACGGTAGAGGGGCTCATAAGCACCTTGCAGGAGATTGGCGATCTGACGCGACTCGTTGACAGGAGCGCGGATCTGAACCTCCGCATCCAGAGGCTCATCAAGGCCATGGGGGATTACCTGTTGGCTGGCGATACCGCCAAGAGGGAGGAGGTCGAGGTGCTCCTCTCCGGGATATCCGAGAAGGCAAGGTTAAGCGAAGGGGGTGTCGACGGTGAGGTCGAAGCGTTCGGTCGGTCTGTCGCAGACGGGGTCCGCAGACTCGAGGCTGCGGCATCTGCACTCCTGGCCGCCGACGAGCCAGCAGGCAGCAGGGAGGCCGCAAGGCTCGCCTCAGAGGCTGCGGCGCTGGGGGAGGAGCTTATGGCCGAGGTGGAGGAGTTCAACCTGAGCGTAAGCGCGCAGCGAAAGAGGCTCATGGACGAGGCAAGTGCGAGCGCAGGGGGGACGAGGATAATACTGTACGCCTTTCCCCCCGTAGGGGTGTTTTTACTCTTTATGGTCTTCCTCTATTTGAGGTATTATGTATCGAGGCCCCTTACCGAGCTGTACAAGGGCGCCGAGAGGATATCCAACGGTGACTTCTCATATCGGGTCTTCATAAGGACCGGCGACGAGCTCCAGGACCTTGCCGGGGCCTTCAACAGGATGGCCGCGGCCCTCAGGGAGAGGGAGGCTAAGCTCGTCTCCATGCTCAAGGTCGTTGACAAGATGAACCAGGAGCTCATTGCGACGAGCAGGTACAAGGCAGACTTTCTGGCCAATATCAGCCATGAGCTGAAAACACCGCTTACCCATATCCTCGGCTTTTCCGATCTATTGATGCTCAAGGCCGGCAGTGAGTTCTCGGAGGACAACAGAAGGTATGTCGACAACATCCACAGAAGCGGCGAGACCCTTCTCCGACTCATCGATGACATGCTCAGGGTCAGCAGGGTCGCAACGGGCGGTATCGTCGTCGACCTGAAGGAGCTTGACGTGCGCGATGCCGTAAACAGCGTGGTAAGGGCCGTGAGGGCCGGGGCAGAGGAGAAGCGGCTGAGTTTCATCTTTGATGTCGACGAAGGGGTGGGTACCGTACGTGCCGACAGGGAGATGTTCAGGCAGATGCTTGTAAACCTCCTGGATAATGCCGTAAAATATACACCAGAAGGAGGAAGCGTAGAGCTCAGGGTGTGGCAGGAGAAGGCCGACCGCGGGGAGGAGCTGAGGGTTTGGGTCAGGGATACGGGCGTGGGGATAAGGCCCGAGGTGAGAGGTTCTGTGTTCGAGCTCTTCGAGCAGGGTGACAAGGGAACAACGAGGCGCTTCGGCGGGATGGGCATGGGGCTTGCGCTCGTAAAAAGGTTCGTGGAGTTTCACGGCGGCAGGATATGGTTCGACAGCGAAGAGGGAAAGGGTTCCGTATTCGAGTTCTCGATACCCGTGAACATGCAGGCCGCCCGTCCCGGCGTATAGGTAATGCCCTGATGCCGGGGATATCCCGAGCAGACATCCGCAGCCATGAACATGCATTGCGAGCGCCTGTCTGCGTGCGGATACGCACAGGCAGGCATTACCCGAAGCCCGCTTCGGAGAGCTTCAAAGGCAAAGTGGCGTCCATTTGCCGGACGTCCTGTGCGTGGAGGAGAACATCTTGTTTGGAGGTTCAGCATTGAAGAGCAGGGCTAAAGGGCTTTCCAGCAGGGAGGGTACGGCGAGGCGATACGGCCTTCTGAGGGTTGCGTCTCTTTTGGCAGCCCTTGTGTGGGCCGGCGTCTGCTACGGCCTGCCGCTCGGCAGGGGGGTGATGGGTTCAGCCTTTTATGTCGCAACCATTGCAGGGGACGGCACGAAGGGGTATCTGGACGGACCGGCTCGACGGGCGCGTTTCAACTGGCCGACCGGTGTCGCGGTCTCGGACGACGGCACCATCTTTGTGGCGGACTTTGCGAACAACATGATACGCAGGATAGATGGTTCCGGCTCTGTTTCGACCTTTGCGGGCTCCGTTGTGCCGGGCTTCTCGGACGGAAGGGGCACAGGGGCGCTCCTGCACGGTCCGGACAACATCGCCATGGACGCATCCGGGAATATCTTCGTGGCCGACGCCGACAATTACAGGATCCGCAGGATCAGCCCGGACGGCGTGGTGAGCACCGTGGCAGGAAGCGGTACAAGCGGCTACAGGGACGGGCCGGCCGGGAAGGCCATGTTCGGCTACCCCACGGGTATAGCCGTGGACAAAGATGGGGTCCTGTACGTCGCAGACAGGAGGACGCACACCGTAAGAAAGGTGACCCCAGACGGGCTTGTCGTAACGATAGCCGGAAACGGACATCCGGGGTATGCCGACGGAAGGAGTACGGCAGCGCTCCTTCGCGAGCCCATATCAGTGGCGGTCGCTGAAGACGGGATCGTGTATGTGGCTGATTCAGGAAACAACCTCATAAGGATGATCGGACCCGACGGCACCGTAAAGACGCTCGCCGGCGGCCTTGCAAGGGGTTACAGGGACGGCTCTGGCAGTGAGGCGCTGTTCAACTGGCCGACCGGTATAGCCGTCGATCCTCAGGGTAACCTCTATGTGTGTGATTCCGGCAACAACAAGATCCGGCGCATCACCCCTACGGGCACCGTGAGCACCGTGGCCGGCAGCCTCACCCCCGGTTCGGCCGACGGGCACGGGCTGCGCTCGGGCTTCAACTTCCCCACGGGTATAGCCGTGGACAGGTTCGGCACCATATACGTGGCCGACTCCGGCAACAACATGATAAGGCGTATCACCCACGGACGGGTGAGGGAGGCTGCTCTCGGCCCGGCCGGACTACCTGAGGTGCTTTGATATGGCGACACTGGAGATCAGCGCGAAGGCGGATATAGATTCAGGGCTCAACGAAGAACAGCTCGAGGCCGTGAACCATACGGGCGGGCCGCTTCTTATCATAGCCGGGGCGGGTACGGGAAAGACCCGTGTAATAACAAGCAGGATCGCGCGCCTCATAGAGCGTGGTGTGAACCCCTCTGAAATACTGGCCCTCACCTTTACGGACAGGGCGGCCGCCGAGATGGAGGAGCGGGTGGACAGGCTTGTACCGTATGGATACTCGACCGTGTGGATATCCACCTTCCACTCCTTCGGGGACAGGGTTCTCAGGGACAACGCCCTTGCCATAGGGCTTGTCCCGGACTTCAAGGTCCTGAGCACTGCCGAGTGCGTCATATTCCTGAAGGAGCACCTCTTTGAGCTGCCGCTAGATTACTACAGGCCCTCCGGGAACCCCACCAAGTACCTTTCGGCGCTGGTGCGGTTCATAGCAAGGCTCAAGGACGAGGACATCTCGCCCGAGGAGTACCTGGACTTTTGTGCGAGGCTCGAACAGGGAGGGGCTGCCGGCCGGTACACGAGCGACTATATCGCGGAGCAGAGGGAGCTTGCCCTGAGCTACAAGAAGTACCAGGAGCTCATGGCTGCGAACGGCTACATCGACTTCGGCGACCAAGTCTCGCTCGTCTTAAGGCTTTTTCGCACCAGGCCGAACATACTGAAGCGCTACAGGGAAAGGTTCACGCACGTGTTGGCGGACGAGTTCCAGGATACGAACTACGCGCAGTTCGAACTCCTGAAGCTCCTTGCGGACGGGGGCGCCGACATAACGGTCGTTGCCGATGACGATCAGAGCATATACAAGTTCCGTGGAGCGGCCATCAGCAACGTCCTCAACTTCATGGACTTCTACCCTGACGCGAAAAAGGTCACCCTCACAAGGAACTACCGTTCGGTCCAGCCCATACTCGACTCCTCCTACAGGCTCATCGTAAACAACAACCCCGACCGTCTTGAGGTCAAGAACTCCATAGACAAGAAGCTCGTCTCCACGCGTACTGTTACGGATGCGCGGAGCGGGGTGAGGCACCTGCACTTCGACACCATTACACAGGAGGCAGAGGGTGTGGCCGGGATGATAGAGGAGGCGGTTGTCAGCGGGAGGCGCAGCTACGGGGACTTCGCCATACTCGTCAGGGCCAACAGCGACGCCGAGCCGTTTCTCAGGGCGCTTAACTACAGGTCAATAAGGTACCGTTTCTCCGGTTCGAGCGGGCTCTATTCAAGGGATGAGGTGAGGCTTCTCATAGCGCTTCTGAGGATCATCACGGACCATACGGACAACCTGAGCCTCTTTCACCTCGCAAGCTCCCCGGTGTACGGCATAAAGGCCGAGGATCTTGTGCCGTGCCACAACCTTTCGAGGAGGACGCACAGGTCCCTTCTGAATGTCCTCAAGGATGTTTCGCGCGGTGAATATGCCGGGATGGAGCTCACCGAAGACGGCGTGGAGGGGATCAAGAGGCTGGTGGAAGATGTACTGCGCTACAGCGAAATGGCGCTTACAGAGCCGGTTGGACGCCTTCTGTATTCATTCATCACCGAGACGGGCTACCTCGCCATGCTTTCGAGCGAAGAGAGCGAGGATGCGGAACAGAAGGTCCGCAACATAGCAAGGTTCTTTGATCTCGTAACGCACATCGGGCATACGCTTTCCCTGGACAAGGTCCAGGCCGTCTCGGAGCACCTCAACCTCTTGATGGAGGCGGGGGACGATCCTCCCACCGCCGGTCCGGAGATGGACGCGGACTGCGTGCAGGTGCTCACCGTACACAAATCAAAGGGGCTCGAGTTCCCGGTGGTCTTCATGGTGGGGCTCGTCTCGGACAGGTTCCCCAGGAGGGCCAGAAAGGACCTCATAGAGGTGCCCGCAGAGCTTGTGAAGGACATACTGCCGTCGGGGGACTTCCACCTCGAGGAGGAGAGGAGGCTCTTTTACGTGGGCATGACGAGGGCCATGGAAGAGCTTTATCTGACGAGCGCAACGGACTACGGCGGGGTGAGAGGCAAGAAGGTGAGCCAGTTCGTGCTGGAGGCCCTGGACGTGCCTCAGGCGGCGCCCAGAAGGACGGACCCTGGCGAGGCGCTCAAAGGATTCGCCCCACTCAGGACACCCGCACCGGGGTCCGTGCGGGCCGTAGAGCCGGACGATACGGTACTGCACCTCAGTTACTACCAGATCGATGACTACCGTACCTGTCCGCTCAAGTACAGGTATGTGCATGTCCTGAAGATTCCGCTCCTTCCGCACCATACGATAATGTACGGCAAGGCCGTGCACGATGCCCTGTCTTTCTACTTCAGGAGGAAGCTTGACGGCAGCTCCGCCACAGAGGAGGAGATACTCCGCGTCTTTAAAGCGTCGTGGAGGAGCGAGGGGTTCATCTCCAAGGAGCACGAAAGAAAGAGGTGGGAAGACGGGGTGAAGGCGCTCAAGCGGTTCATCGAGAGGGACAGGACCGGTGGTATAACCCCGGCCGCCGTCGAGAGGGACTTCAACGTGGACTTCGGCGGCTTCGTGGTGAGGGGCAGATGGGACCTCATAGAGGAGAGGGATGACGGCCCGTACATAATAGACTTCAAGACCTCGGACGTAAGGGATGAGAAGAAGGCCGAGAGGAAGGCCAGGGAGTCGCTGCAGCTCAAGCTCTACGCACTTTCCTACTGGAAAAGCTTTGGCGAGCTCCCGGCGGGCTGTGAGCTGCACTTCGTTGACTCGGGGGTGGT
>Ga0256830_1000568_pt1 | contig 28905 bp, 30 predicted proteins | sample 128326metaG_FD_190537 | JGI IMG/M metagenome (GOLD analysis project Ga0256830, IMG submission 190537) | Hydrothermal vent microbial communities from Lau Basin, Pacific Ocean - 128-326 | ecosystem: Environmental > Aquatic > Marine > Hydrothermal vents | place: Pacific Ocean: Lau Basin | collected... | reverse complement strand
GAATATGCTATATTTTCAGTCTGCCGCCATCCTCCGCGCGTCCTGATCTTAAAGGAACCTCTGATTAATTCTGGACCGAATGGATGGCGAGATGAAATGTTCCGGATCAAGGCGAAAAGCGCGGGTAATAGCGCGCTATTGCCAGGATCTTCAACGCAGAGCCGGGCATTTCAGCCGCCAGGCGCCGGTTCATGAATTGATCAGAGGTTCCTTAAGTCAGCCTTGCGGCCTGCCGATGCAGACAGTAAGGACGTGATACATGTCAAGACTGGTAGTACAACCCACATCGACCGCTCAGTGGCACGACCTCGTCAATGAGGCCGAAGTCGCCAGCGGTTGCCTGCTGGACCAGGATATCGAAAGCTACCTGGTGTTCCTGCTCATGCGCTTCACCAGCAAGCCGCACATGGTTTCCCGCGTCCTGGGTCTCGACTACCTGCGGGCCGGCGCGGCGGGCGGACACACCAACCAGGAAAAGCTGCGCGACGTGGGCGACCACTGCCTGCTGTTCTCAGGCCTCTTCCCTCACCACGCCGAACGGCGCCTGGTCAAGATCAGCTATTTCGTGGATCTGGGCCGTGTCGCCTATCACCAGGTAGCGGAACTCACGTCCAATCTCATGGGTGAGACCTACGCCGGCCTGTCGCGGGAATTCGTCTCCCTCATGGATGTCCTGCAGACCATGCGCACCCTGCGCGGCAAGGGCAATCCCCTGCCCCCCCTGCAGGCCTTCGAGCTGTGGCGGGAAACAGGCAGCCGTCACGCCCTGAAGGCCCTTCGCGCCACGACCGGCGCCAACCCCGCCGATGTCTGCGAAGACACTCCTGGAGGCAGAAGAAAACCACCCGGCCTCCACTGAATCGCGGGACACAACCTGTTCTCCGAGCCAATCTGAGGTATACTGCGGCCTACCCGGATACAGCAGTGGAGTACCCCCTTGAGTTATTATGCCCTCATCATCGGCGCCTTCATCGCCGTCGGCCTGATCATCACCGCCTATGGCTGGCGCACCTATCAGCGGGGCAGATCGACCCGCCAGTGGCCCTCGGTCAGCGGTGAAATCACCGAGGCCCTGCTGGCCTCGGAGGAAAACGACCTGCTGCCCGATATCCGATTCACCTACATTGTGGATTCGCAACGCTACGAGGGACGCCTGCGGTTTCCCGCCGGCACCACCCCCATGCCGGGTTTTGCCCATCACCAACTGGAAAAATATCCCCTGGGCAGCCAGGTCACGGTCTATTACAACCCCCGGAACCCCGCCGAGTCGACCCTCGAGCCCGGCGCGGAGGATGACTGGCTGGTGCTCGCCACCGGAATCGGCGTGACCCTCATCGGCATACTGGCCATGTTTTTCAGCGGTTGAGGCTTCCAATGAAATTTCTTCTGAGCATGATCCTCGGAGCGGCGCTGCTCAGCGGCTGCGACATCAATGAAACCATGCGCGCCAAGGCCAAGGACAGCAAGACCGCCGATGCGCGCGCCCTGGCGGCCAAAGGCGGCTGCATGGGCTGTCACGCGGTCTTCAACACCGTTTACGGACCGGCGTGGCAACTGGTCAGCGAACGCTACCAGGGCATGCCCCAGGCACGCGACATGCTCATGGAACGCATCAACAAAGGCAGCTACGGGCGCTGGGACCAGATCACGGAAGGCAAGCGCATGCCGCCACAGAAGGGCGCCCTGAACGACGAGGAACTGGGCAAGGTGGTGGACTACATCCTGTCCCTGGCCGGCGACGAACGCTCCTGAGCCCGGTATGACCCTGCCACGACCGACCCCGCCAATACGACAGGCATGAGCACGCAACGCAAGGCCGTCGCCCTCGTCTCCGGCGGACTCGATTCCATGCTGGCCGCCAGGCTGATGCTCGACCAGGGCATCCACGTGGAGGGCATCAACTTCTACACGGGATTCTGCGTGGAGGGCCACACCCACGCCATCCGCCGCAAGGACCGCGACAAGCCCAAGCGCAACAACGCCCTGTGGGTGGCGGAAAAGCTGGGCATCAGGCTCCATATCATCGACGTCATCGAGGAATACAAGGATATCGTCATCAACCCGCGCCACGGCTACGGCGCCAATCTCAACCCCTGCCTGGACTGCAAGGGCTTCATGGTCAGAAAGGCCCATGAATGGATGCGGGAGAACGGCTTCGACTTCATCATCACCGGCGAAGTCATCGGCCAGCGCCCCATGTCCCAGCGGCGCAGCACCATGCCGGTGGTGGCGCGGGAGTCGGGCGCCCACGACAGGCTGCTGCGCCCCCTGTGCGCCCGACTGCTGCCACCCACCTACCCGGAGCAGCAAGGCTGGGTGGACAGGGAACGGCTGCTGGGCCTGAGCGGCCGCAACCGCAAGCCGCAAATGGCCCTGGCGCGGCAATACGGGCTGGACGACTTCGCCCAACCGGCCGGCGGCTGCTGCTTCCTCACCAACGAACACTATTCCGCCAAGCTGCGCGACCTGTGGGAGAGCCGTGGAGAAAAGCGATATGAACTGGACGACATCATGCTGCTCAAGGTGGGGCGGCACCTGCGCCCCCGCCCCCATTTCAAAGTCATCATCGGCCGCGAAGAAGGGGAAAACCGCTACCTGGAGGGATACCGCCGCCAGTACACGAACCTCAAGACCGTAAGCCACAGCGGCCCATTCGCCCTTATCGACGGCACGGCCGATGAGACAGACCTGCAACTTGCCGCGCGGCTGGTTGCGCGCTACAGTCAGGGGCGTGATGCGGAGCAGGTTCGGATAACGATCGCGGACCCGGACGGGCAGTCGCACAGCCTGGATGTAAAACCCCTCACGGACCGAGACATTCCCCAGGAGTGGTATGTATAATGGAGCGCTTTGAACTGGATGCGCGCCGCCTGCTGTGCCCGCTGCCCGTGATCCGCACGCAGAACCGGATCCGGTCGCTGCGGCCGGGAGACACCCTTGAAGTGGTCTGCACCGACCCGGGCGCCAGCCATGACATACCGGCCTGGTGCCGCGTCCATGGCCACGAGGTCGTGGATGTGGCAGAGCATGGCGGTGAAATCCGGATCACGATCCGGGTGGGCGGCCCGAACGCACCATGATGGACACAAGTTGCACCAATATTGTGCATATGGGGCGGGGCAAGACGTCCAAAATATAGATAACTATATAATTACAAAGGAAATTCACCACTGGCATATTTCGTGCTATTAACGTGCACAGCGAAATATTGTTATCAACCATCATAGGAAATAATCCATAAGCACTCCGGGAGGAACCAAATGTCCGCAGCAAAAATCACCAAGATGATCAAAGACAACAACGTGAGCTTCGTCGATCTGCGCTTCACCGACACGCGCGGCAAGGAGCAGCACGTCACCATTCCCAGCCGCGAGGTAGACAGCAATTTTTTCAAGGCCGGCAAGATGTTCGACGGCTCGTCCATCGCCGGCTGGAAAGGCATCAACGAGTCCGACATGATACTCATGCCCGACACCTCCACGGCGGTCATGGATCCTTTCATGGATGAGCCCACTCTCAACCTGCGCTGCGACATTCTGGAACCCGCCACCATGAAGGGTTACGAGCGCGATCCCCGCTCCCTGGCCAAGCGCGCCGAGGCCTATCTGAAGTCCACCAAGATCGCGGACACCGCCTACTTCGGCCCCGAGCCCGAATTCTTCATTTTCGACGACGTGCGCTGGGGCGCTGACATGAGCGGCTCCTTCTTCAAGATCGATTCAGAGGAAGCCTCCTGGAACTCCGAAAAAGTCTACGAGGACGGCAACATCGGTCACCGGCCCTCCGTCAAGGGCGGCTACTTCCCTGTCCCGCCCGTGGATTCCATGCACGACCTGCGCTCCGCCATGGCCCTGGCCCTGGAGGAAATGGGCCTGAAGACGGAAGCCCATCACCACGAAGTGGCCACCGCCGGCCAGAACGAGATCGGCACGGCCTTCAATACCCTGGTGAAAAAGGCCGACGAACTGCAAATTCTGAAATACGTGGTCATGAACGTGGCCCACGCCTATGGCAAGACGGCCACCTTCATGCCCAAGCCTCTGGTCGGCGACAACGGCAACGGCATGCACGTCCATCAGTCCCTGGCCAAGAACGGCAAGAACCTGTTCACCGGCAACCGCTATGGTGGCCTGTCCGATCTCGCCCTGTACTATATCGGCGGCATCTTCAAGCACGCCCGCGCCCTCAATGCCTTCACCAATGCCAGCACCAACAGCTACAAGCGCCTGGTGCCCGGCTTCGAGGCGCCCGTCCTGCTGGCCTACTCGGCGCGCAACCGTTCCGCCTCCTGCCGCATCCCCTATGTAAGCAATCCCAAGGCGCGGCGCATCGAGATCCGCTTCCCGGATTCCTGCGGCAACCCCTACTTTACCTTTGCCGCCATGATGATGGCCGGCCTCGACGGCATCAAGAACAAGATCAATCCGGGCGACGCCATGGACAAGGATCTCTACGACCTGCCGCCGGAGGAAGAGAAGAAAATCGCCACGGTGTGCAGCTCCCTCGATCAGGCCCTGGACGCCCTGGACAACGACCGCGGCTTCCTGACCGCGGGCGGCGTGTTCACGGACGACATGATCGACGGCTATATCGAACTCAAGATGGAGGAGGTCACCACCCTGCGCATGACCACCCATCCCGTCGAGTTCGACATGTACTACAGCCTGTAAATCAGCGCTTCTCTGGCAAGACCGGAAGCCCCGCTACGCGGGGCTTCTTTTTTTGGGGATTTCACCATGAAGAAGACGAAGTTCACGAAGACACTCCCTGTTTTTACATCCTGAACATAACCCACATTCGACAACATGGGGGAGCAATCCCCGCCATAATGGCAACCCGTTGTTATCTAATGAGAAACGAACCCCGTCTTCGTGAACTTCGTGTCCTTCGTGGTAAAACCTCTTTTGACAAAGCCTCCCCATGCCGATACATATTGAATGATGAAGTTAATGCCCATCCATCTCTGGTATCTTGCCATCGCCCTGATCCTGCCGGGCATGGCGGCTGCCGAGGTCTACAAACAGGTCCTGCCCGACGGCAGCGTCGTCTTCAGTGATCAGCCCGCACCCGGGGCGGAGCGTATCGAAGTGGCCCCGGCACAAACCTACAAGCCGCCGCCCATCCCCGTCAGTTCCCCGCGGCGCAGCGCGGAAAAAGACCGGGAGGCGGATGCCCGGCACTATGATGAACTGCGTATCACCACCCCCGAGGACGACGCCCCGATCCGCGAAAATGCGGGCAATGTGCACATCGAGATTGCCGTTTCTCCCGCCCTCAGGGTGCGCGAAGGCCATAAGATCGTGCTCTACATGGATGGCGAGCCGGTGGCTGAGCCCGGCACCCGCACGGTTTTCAACCTCAAGAACGTGGACCGCGGCACCCATCAGCTCCAGGCCGCCATCGTGGATGCGGCGGGCAAGCCCCTCAAAACCTCCGACCCCGTCACCTTCCATCTGTTGCGCATCTCCATCATCCGCCCCCAGCCTTTCGCTCCATAGACCTTCAGGCACCATAACAGATAGCTACTTTCTCCATATTGCACTATAATGGTGCATCAATGGGCGTAAATGGCGAAGCACCATGACCTTCGGGACCCAATCAAGATCTCAGGCCCGTACCACCCGCCCTCAAGACATCAGGTATCCCACTGATTCTACTGTAGTAATAGTGACATTACCGGCCCCCACCGCCCCCCCACGGGCGCCCGCCAGACGCGGCGCCAAAGCTGGTTTGTTTTTTGCAATCCTGGTTGTAGAGCCCAAATAACATGAAGTGCAACGAGACTGTTCAAAGGATTCTGGAGAACCTCAACACCGCGGTGTTGTTGTTCGATGAGCAGCGGCGACTGCAATATATCAATCCGGCCGGGGAGATACTGCTGGAAAACAGTGCCCGCCACCTGCTGGGACAAGCCATGGAAAACCTCTGGCCCAACTCGAAGGAATTCACCAATACCTTGCTGCAATCCCTGGAAAAAGGCCATGCCTACACCGAACGCGAGGTCCAATTGCATCTGCCTCAACCCAAGTCGGTTACCGTCGACCTCACCGTCTCTCCCCTCTGGGACGGGCGGGAGAAACGGGAACTGCTGGTGGAGCTGCTGCCCATCGACCGGCATTTGCGCATCGCCCGCGATGAGGATCTCCAGGATCAGTACCAGGCCACGCGCACCCTGATCCGCGGCATGGCCCACGAGATCAAGAACCCCCTGGGCGGCCTGCGCGGCGCCGCCCAGTTGCTGGAACAGGAACTGGGTGATGATGAACTCAGGGAATACACCCAGGTCATCATGAACGAGGCCGACCGCCTCAAGAACCTGCTCAACCGCATGCTCGGCCCCAGCACCCTGCCGCAGAAACGCGCCATGAACATCCACGAGGTGCTGGAGCGCGTGCGCACCCTGGTACAGGCCGAGGTCAGCCCCGGCATCGAGATCGTGCGCGACTACGACCCCAGCATCCCCGATCTCCACGCCGACCCGGACCAATTGATCCAGGCGCTGCTGAACATCGCGCGCAACGCCATGCAATCGCTCGACGGCAAGGGCACCATCGTGTTCACCAGCCGCACCCAGCGCAATTTCACCATCGGCCACAAACTGCACCGCCTCGTGGTGCGCGTGGACATCACCGATGACGGCCCGGGCATCCCCGGCAACATGATCAAGAAGATTTTCTACCCCATGATCACCGGCCGGCCCGACGGCACCGGCCTGGGCCTGCCCATGGCCCAGTCCCTGGTCAGCCAGCACGGCGGGCTCATCGAATGCGCGAGCCGCCCCGGCAAAACCACATTTACCGTAATTCTTCCCCTGGAGTCATAGCAATCATGAACAGCAGCAATGAACATGTATGGGTAATCGACGACGACCGCTCCATCCGCTGGGTGCTGGAAAAGGCCTTCAGCAAGATCCCCATGACCGTCACCTGTTTCCCCAGCGCCTCCGGCATCCTTGAACAGTTGAAGAACGGCCAGCCGGACGCCCTGCTCGTCGACATCCGCATGCCGGGCATGGACGGCCTGACCCTCATGGAGCAGATCCACGAGCGCTATCCCCAACTGCCGGTCATCATCATGACCGCCCATTCCGACCTGGACAGCGCCATCGCCGCCTACGAGGGAGGCGCCTTCGAATACCTGCCCAAACCCTTCGACGTGGACGAGGCCGTGGACCTGGTGCAGCGCGCCATCAAGCAGTTGCGCCGCAACAGTGGCGCCGCGGCGGACAGCGGCCCCTCGCGCCTGCCCGAGATCATCGGCGAGGCCCCCGCCATGCAGGAGGTCTTCCGCGCCATCGGCCGCCTCGCCCGCTCCAACATGACCGTGCTGCTGACGGGTGAATCGGGCACCGGCAAGGAACTGGTGGCCCAGGCCCTGCACCGTCACAGCCCGCGCCGCGACAAGCCCTTCATCGCCATCAACACGGCGGCCATCCCCCGCGACCTGCTGGAGTCGGACCTCTTCGGCCACGAGCGCGGCGCCTTTACCGGCGCCCAGAACCTGCACCGCGGGCGTTTCGAACAGGCCGATGGCGGCACCCTGTTCCTGGACGAGATCGGCGACATGCCCGTGGAGCTGCAGACCCGCCTGCTGCGCGTGCTGGCGGACGGCGAGTTCTACCGCGTGGGCGGCCACACCCCCATCAAGGTGGACGTGCGCATCATCGCCGCCACCCACCAGAACCTCGAACAGCGCGTCGCGGAGAAACTGTTCCGCGAGGATCTCTATCACCGCCTCAATGTCATCCGCATCCACATCCCCTCCCTGCGCGAGCGCCGCGAGGACATTCCCATGCTGGCGCGGCACTTCCTCGACCAGGCGGCCCAGGAGCTGGGCGTGGATCCCAAGCGCCTGCACCCCAAGACGGAGAAATTCCTCCATTCCCTGGACTGGCACGGCAACGTGCGCCAGCTCGAGAACACCTGCCGCTGGCTGACGGTCATGTCCCCGGGGCAGGTCATCCACGTGGACGACCTGCCGCCCGAGCTGATCACCGCCAGAAAGGCGGACCGCGAATCACCCGAGTGGGAGGACGCGCTGCGCAAGTGGGCCGACGACCGCATCCTCCACGGCGAGACGGGCATTCTCTACGACGCGGTGCCGAGATTCGAGCGCATCATGATCGAGACCACCCTCAAGCACACGGGCGGCAGGCGCCAGGAAGCGGCCCGGGTACTGGGCTGGGGCCGCAACACCCTGACGCGCAAGATCAAGGAACTCAAGCTGGAGCGGGAAGAAGAGAAGGTGGAGGCCTGAGGGAGAGGTTTATCGCCCTTCTCCCCGGCCCTCTCCCCGGAGGGGAGAGGGAGTCGATGTACCAGCCGCCCTTATCGCTCGTTCAGTTGCAGGGTGCCCGTCAACTGGGCGACCTCGCTGAGGCCATGGCGCCGCAGGTAGGCGGCGATGCCCTCGTTGATTTTCCGGCACACCAGGGGGTCGTAGAACAGAGCCGTCCCCACCCCCACGGCGCTGGCCCCGGCGATGAGGAACTCCAGCGCATCCTCGGCGGAGGCGATGCCGCCCTGGCCGATGATGGGGATGCCATGTTCCCGGCACACCTGGTAGACCTGGTGCACCTTGAGCACCGCCACCGGCTTGATGGCGGGCCCCGACAGCCCGCCCTGGTTGTTGCCGATGACGGGGCTGCGTGACTCGATATCCACCGCCATGCCCATCAGGGTATTGATCACGGCGAAGGCGTCGCTGCCCGCCTCGATGCACAGGCGGGCGTTGAGGGCGATATCCGTCTGGTTGGGCGACAGCTTGGTGATCAGAGGCTTGTCGGTCACCGCGCGGCAGGCCGCCACCACCCGCGCCGACATGTCGGGATCGTTGCCGAAGGTCACCCCGCCCTCCTTCACATTGGGGCAGGAGATGTTGATCTCCATGGCATCAATGGGCGAATCGTCGAAGATGCGCGTGACCTCCGCGTACTCCTCCACCGTCGATCCCGACACGTTGGCGATGAAGCGCGTCTCCGTGAAATCCAGCGCGGGCAGGATCTCGTCCACCACGTGGCGGGCGCCGGGATTCTGCAGGCCGATGGCGTTGAGCATGCCCATGGGGGTCTCCCACACCCGGTGGGGCGGGTTGCCCAGGCGCGGCTCCAGGGTGGTGCCCTTGAGGCACACGGCCCCCACATGGCGGTTGGAGAAACCCTCGATGCGCGTGTACTCCTCCCCGAAGCCCACGCAGCCCGACAACAGCACGATGGGGCTTGAGAAAGCCATGCCGCAGAAATCCAGCCCCAGCATCCCGCCGCACACGTCGCGCCCTTCTTGACCCGGATCACGCTTCAAGCCGATACTCCTCCATCCCGTTCCTTCATGGTGTCAAACCGGTCACCCATGTTTCACATTGTACTCTATCAACCCGAGATCCCGCCCAACACGGGCAACATCATCCGCCTGTGCGCCAATGGCGGCGCGCGCCTGCATCTCATCCGCCCCCTGGCCTTTCAACTGGAAGACAAACACCTGCGCCGGGCGGGCCTCGATTACAGTGACCTGGCCCACGTCACGGAACACGACAACCTGCCGGCCTTCCGGGATGAAATCCGGCCTGGCCGCCTGTTCGCCCTCTCGACCCACGGCCGCCGCATCCATGCCAGTGTCCGTTACCGGCCCGGGGACGCCTTCCTGTTCGGCCCCGAGACCCGCGGCCTGCCGCGGGAGGTGCTGGCACGCTTCGACGACAGCCGCATCCTGCGCATCCCCATGCGCCCCGGTAACCGCAGCCTCAACCTGTCCAATGCCGCGGCCATCGTCCTGTACGAGGCGTGGCGGCAGCAGGGCTTTCAAGGCGGCGGCTGACCTGGCCGCGGCTCAAGGCAGCATGTGTTCCCCTGCAAACAGGTCATGGATCTGTTCGCGCTCGCGAATGAGATGCACGTTCCCACCGTCCACCATCACCTCCGCCGCCCGTGGCCGAGAGTTGTAATTGGAACTCATGGTGAAGCCATAGGCCCCCGCCGAGCGCACGGCCAGCAGGTCGCCCTCGCGCAGGGCCAGGGTGCGCGCCTTGCCGAGGAAGTCCCCCGTCTCGCACACCGGACCCACGATGTCGTAGCAATGGGGCGCCTCCGTCCCATCGCGGGGCGTGACCGGCACGATCTCCTGCCACGCATCGTAGAGGGCCGGGCGCAGCAGGTCGTTCATGCCGGCATCGACGATGGCGAAGTTCTTTTCCTCGCCACGCTTGAGGTATTCGACGCGCGTCAGCAGTACTCCCGCATTGCCGACGATGGCGCGCCCGGGCTCGATGACGATCCTGAGCCCCCTGCCGCCCAGCCGCGCCAGCAATGCCGCCGCGTAGTCCTGGGGCAGGGGCGGCCGTTCATCGCGGTAGCGTATGCCCAGGCCGCCGCCGACGTCGAGGTGGCGGATGGCGATGCCGTCCCGCCCCAGGTCGTCGATCAGGGCCAGCAGGCGGTCGAGGGCGTCCACGAAGGGCGAAGTCTCGGTGAGTTGGGAGCCGATGTGGCAATCCACCCCCACCACCTCCAGGCGGGGCAGGGAGGCGGCGAGGCGGAACACCTCGCGGGCGCGCCGGAACTCGATGCCGAACTTGTTCTCCTTCAGGCCCGTGGAGATATAGGGATGGGTCCTGGCGTCCACGTCGGGATTGACGCGCAGGGAGACGGGGGCCCGCACCCCACGCTGTCCGGCGATGGCATCGATGCGGCGCAGCTCGCTCTCCGACTCCACGTTGAAGCAGCCGATGCCGGCTTCCAGAGCCTGGCGGATTTCCTCCTCCTGCTTGGCGACGCCGGAGAACACCACCCGCGCCGGATCCCCGCCCGCCGCCAGCACACGCGCCAGCTCGCCCCCCGAGACAATGTCGAACCCGGAGCCCAGCCGCGCGAGGAGCGCGAGCACGGCGAGATTGGAATTGGCCTTGACGGCATAGCACACCAGATGGTCATGGCCGGTGAAGACGCTGTCGAAGGCGTGCCAGTGACGCTCGATAGTGGCGCGCGAGTAGACGTAGAGGGGCGTGCCATGGCGCGCCGCCACGGCCTCCAGGTCGACGTCCTCGCAGCAGAGAACGCCGTCGCGGTAATTGAAATGATCCATGGGTGATTCCGGTCAGTCTGTCTTCTGCTGCTGTTCCGCGTCCTGGGGCGCCTCCGCCTTGTCGGGCAGATACAGGTCGCCCTTCTGCCCGCAGGCGCCCAGCAGGGCGAGCAGCATGGCAAGCAACAGGAAGCGTTGAAATTTCATGTATAATGCGTGCATTGCAGACGGAGTATATCAGTTAGCCCGTGGAAACCCATGGCCTCGCGGCCCTTTTGACCCTCATGACCGCCACCCAGCCCCTGCCCGCCGTCGAGATCGAACCCCCCGCGCCCGCCCGCGCCGCGGTCATCTGGCTCCACGGGCTGGGCGCCGACGGCCACGACTTCGAGCCCATCGTGCCCCACCTGGGCCTGCCGCCGGGGCACGGCGTGCGCTTCGTCTTCCCCCATGCGCCGCGGCGGCCCGTCACCATCAACAATGGCGTGGTGATGCCCGCCTGGTACGACATCACCGGCAGCGAATTCACCCGCGCGGAGGATGAGCAAGGGATCCGCCAGTCCGCGGCAACCATCCGCCGGTTCATCGCGCGGGAAATGGCGCGCGGCATCGACCCCGGGCGCATCGTGCTGGCCGGTTTTTCCCAGGGGGGCGCCATCGCCCTGCACACCGGCCTGCGCCTCGAACAACCCCTGGCGGGCATCATGGCCCTCTCCACCTATCTCCCCCTGCGCGACACCCTGTCCGCGGAACGCGCGGACGCCAACCGGCAAACCCCCATTCTCATGATCCACGGGCGCCAGGACAGCGTGGTGCCCCCGCCCCTGGCCCAGATTTCCCGCCAGCACCTGGAAGCACTCGGCCACCCGGTGGAATGGCACGCGTTCGATATGGGGCACAGCGTCATCGGCGAGGAAATCCAGGTCATCTCGCAGTGGCTGAGGGCCGTGCTGGAGATTCACACCTCTCCAGAATAAACCACGATATTTCAATTCGTTATATCCCGCCGCCCCGCCGGAGGGCAGGCCGCCGCCATGGCCGGGCCATGCCCTGCCACATCAAGGATGATACGCCTTCAGCCGATAAAACCCTGGTAGACGGCAACCCACATGAGGACACCCATGGGCGCGGCAACCCAAAGCATCGACCCCGGCCATGCCGGCCAACTGACTCCTCTGAACAGGCTTACCCCCACCTTGCTGGACGAGGCCCTGGCACACGCCAGCATCGAGCGCCATCCGCCGGGACACCGGCTGTTCATGCAGAACGCGCGCGATGACCGGACCCTGTTCCTGCTCAGCGGGCAAGTGGCGCTGTGCCGCGACGACGGAACCTCCATCACCCTGAAGGCGGACAGCAGCGAAGCCAGCCAGCCCGTGGATGACGCCTCGCCCCGCCGCTACACGGCCCTGGCCAGCACCAGCGTCACGCTCCTGAGCCTCGATGCGGGATTTCTCCGGGATCTGCTGGCGCGCAGCGACAACATGTCCCGGGATAAGGATAGCCTTGTCAACGCGGCCCTCACGGCGCCGCTGTTCTCGCGGCTGCCCAAGCCCCACCTGCAGGTTCTCAAAAAGCGCCTTGTGCATCAGGAGGCCAATGCCGGGGAGGTTATCGTGCGCGAAGGCACGCCCGGAGAATATTATTACCTGATCACCGCCGGAGCCTGCCGGGTCAGCCGCCGGCGGAGAAAGGGGGGCGTTCCCGTCACCCAGCATGAGCTGGCCCCCGGAGAGGGCTTCGGCGAGGGGGCGCTCATCACCGGCAAGGCCTATGACTCCACTATCACCATGATCGAAAAAGGCGCCCTGCTGCGGCTCTCCAGGGGCGAGTTTCTCACCCTGCTGGTGCGCCCCTTCATCAAGTGGATTCCTTTCGAGCAGGCCATGGCACAACATGGGGAGGGTGCCATCCTCGTGGACATCCGCTCCGCGGGCGCCTTCCAGAAACGCCACCTCCCGGGCAGTATCAATATTCCCCTCGCGACCCTGCACCACTGCGCCCCCCTGCTCAACAGGGCGCGCACGTATATCCTGTGCGGTGACGCCGGCAGGCGCGCCGCCAGCGCCGCCTTCCTGCTCGCCAGGCAGGGCATGGATACCCTGATCCTCGACAGGGAAGTGCGCCTGACCCTTGACAATTGATTCCGCAAATAGATGACAAGATTCCTAAAGAACGCGGGGAACAAGACGATAAAAACCCTAGGAATTGACCTATATTCAACCTCGGAATCTGCCGACTGCAGGGCCGCATCGGAAGGGAGGCGACAAACGGGTGCTCCACTACTTCATTGGACGGCAGGCCATCTATGACCATAATCTCAACGTCATAGGCTACGAACTCCTGTACCGCTCCCACAATGCCGCCTTCAATGATGGCATCGATGACGAGGACTATGCCACCTCCCTGGTTCTGCTCAACAGTTTCATGGAGGCCGGACTGGAGGAACTGGTGGGCCCCCACAAGGCTTTCATCAATCTCACCCGGAAATTCATCCTCAATGGAGATCTCATCCCTCCCGCCAAGCACCAGCTGGTGCTGGAGATCCTGGAAGACATCGAAGTCGACGGCGAGCTCATCCAGGCCGTCAAGACGCTCAAAACCAAGGGCTATACCATCGCCCTGGACGATTTCATCTATCATGACACCATCCAGCCCCTGGTGGAGCTGGCCGACATCATCAAGATCGATCTGCGCGCACTGGACGAGGCAACGCTACGGGATTATGTCCAGCGCCTCAAACCCTATCCGTTGAAACTTCTCGCCGAAAAGGTCGAAACCTACGAGGAATTCGAAACCTGCATGGCCCTGGGCTTCCACTACTATCAGGGGTTCTTTCTGTGCCGTCCCAAGACCGTGCAGGGCTCGCGCATCCCCGGCAACCGTCTCGCCACGCTGGAACTGATCGCCAGAGTTCAGGCGCCCGAAACGGACGTCCGGGAGTTGGAATACATCATCAGCCAGGATGTCGCCCTCACCTTCAAACTCATCAAGTACATCAATTCCGCGGCCTTCTCATTGCCGAGGAAAATCGACTCCATCCACCATGCCATCGTCTATCTCGGCCTCCAGGAGGTCAAGAACTGGGCCAGCCTCATCGCCCTCAGCAGCATCAACGACAAACCGGGTGAATTGTTCGTCACCGCCCTCACCCGGGCAAAAATGTGCGAATTGCTCATGCTGGCCATCGAGCCGGATCACAAGGGCGCCGCCTTCATAACCGGCATGTTCTCCACCCTCGATGCCATCATGGACGCCGATCTCGCCACCCTGCTCAATGAAATGCCCATTGCCGAGGACATCAAGGAATCCCTGCTGCCTCCCTGCAAGGGCCCCTACAACGGCATCCTGCAATGCGCCCTGGCCTACGAGCGCGGCGAGTGGAGCAACGTCTCCTGCCCCCCCCTGGACGAGAGCACCATCTCCGACAGTTATATCCAGGCGGTCAAGTGGGCCGTCGAGGCCGGCAAATTGATCGCCAGCCCCGACAGCAAGGCCGCCTGAGCCGCAATTTCCCTATATTTCACCCAGATTTATAAGAATTTTTGCCCACCCGAATGCCTGGGCATTGGTGTATGATGTGAGACGAGAATCGTGAGAGGTGAGGCGTGAGACAGTACGCCCCGCGTCTCTCGTTTCACGCCTCGCGCTTCACGTACCAAAAGAGATGCACAACGAACCGACTCCTCAACCCGGTCTGGACAAGCCCGCCCTGGTCAGCGCCCTGCAGGCAATACTGCCTGCCGGGCGCGTGCTGCACCGCGAGGAGGAACTGCGGCCCTACGAATGCGACGGCCTGTCCGCCTACCGGCAGCGCCCCCTGGTGGTGTGCCTGGCGGACAACGTGGAGGAAGTTCGGTCGGTTCTGCGCCTGGGCCAGGAATGGAACATCCCCATCGTGGCGCGCGGCGCGGGCACGGGCCTGTCGGGGGGCGCCCTGCCCCTGCAGAACGGCATCCTGCTCAGCCTCGCGCGCATGAAACGCATCCTGGAGATCGACCCCCTCAACCGCACCGCGCGGGTGGAGCCGGGCGTGCGCAACCTCGCCATTTCACAGGCCGCCGCCTGCCACGGACTCTATTACGCGCCGGATCCCTCCTCCCAGATCGCCTGCACCATCGGCGGCAACGTGGCGGAGAACTCCGGGGGCGTCCACTGCCTGAAATACGGCCTCACAGTGCACAACATTCTCGGCCTCAAGGTACTCACCGCGGCGGGCGAACTGCTGGAAATCGGCGGCCAGGCGCCGGACAGCCCAGGCTACGACCTGCTCGCCCTGCTCACCGGCTCCGAGGGGCTGCTGGGCATCGTGGTGGAAATCACCGTGCGCCTGCTGCCCCGCCCGGAGCAGGTGGAGGTCATGCTGGCGGCCTTCGCCAGCATCGGGGACGCCGCCTCCGCCGTCGGCGACATCATCGCCGCCGGCATCGTCCCCGCGGGACTGGAATTCATGGACAATGCCGCCATCCGCGCCGCCGAGGACTATGCCCATGCCGGTTATCCGCGCGAGGCCGCCGCCATCCTGCTGTGCGAGCTGGACGGCAACGAGGAGGAAACCGCCGCCCAGATAGAAGAAGTGGAACAGATCTTCCGCCGGCATCAGGCCACCCGAGTCACCTGCGCCGCCGGCGAGGAAGAAAAACAGCGCCTGTGGGCGGGACGCAAGGCGGCCTTCCCCGCCGTGGGGCGTATCTCGCCCGACTACTATTGCATGGATGGCACCATCCCCCGCCACCGCCTGCCCGAGGTCCTGGCACAGATTGCGCGCTGGTCGGAAGAATACGGCCTGCCGGTAGCCAATGTCTTCCATGCCGGCGATGGCAATCTCCACCCCCTCATTCTCTATGATGCCAACCAGCCGGGTGAACTGGAGCGGGTCGAGGCATTCGGCGGCCGCATCCTGGAGCTGTGCGTGCAAGTGGGCGGCACCATCACCGGTGAGCATGGCGTGGGCACGGAAAAACTCGACCAGATGTGCGTCCAGTTCGGCGCCCATGAACTGGCCCAGTTCCATCTCATCAAGGATGCCTTCGATCCCGCCGGGCTGCTGAACCCCGGCAAGGCCGTGCCCACCCTGCACCGTTGCGCCGAGTATGGCGCCATGCACGTGCATGGCGGCAAGCTGCCCTTTCCCCATCTGGAACGGTTCTGAGCCCATGAGCGATCTCAGCGAGGCCCTGCAGGCGCGCGTGGCGGAAGCCATCGCACAAAAGACGCCCGTGTCCATCGAGGGTGGCGGCAGCAAGGCCTTCTATGGCCGTCCGCCCGAGGGCACGCCGCTGCCCGTCGCCGGGCACCGCGGGGTGATCAACTACGCACCCACGGAACTGATGATCACCGCCCGCAGCGGCACCCCCCTGCAAGAAATCGAGGCCCTGCTGGCGGAGCACGGTCAGATGCTGCCCTTCGAGCCCCCCCATTTCGGCCCCGGGGCGACCCTGGGCGGCGCCGTGGCCTGCGGGCTCTCCGGCCCGCGCCGCCCGTGGAGCGGCGCCGTGCGCGACTTCGTTCTCGGCATCCGCTGTATCAATGGCAAGGGAGAGATCCTCCATTTTGGTGGCGAAGTGGTCAAGAACGTGGCCGGTTTCGATGCCTCGCGCCTCATGACGGGCGCGCTGGGCACCCTGGGCGTGATCCTGGATGTCTCCCTCAAGACCCTGCCCCGCCCCCGCGCGGAACGCACCCTGGCCTTCGCCATGGACGCCGCGCGGGCCATCGAGCAACTGAACCGCTGGTGCGCCAGCCCCCTCCCCCTGAGTGCCGCCTGCCACGACGGCGAACGCCTGTGCATCAGGCTGTCGGGCGCCCCCGCCGCCGTCGAGGCAGCCGCCCGGCGCCTGGGGGGAGAACACGTCCCGGACGGCGAACACCACTGGGCGAAGGTGCGCGAGCACCGCCACGCCTTCTTTCAGGAGGATGCCCCCCTGTGGCGCCTGGCCGTGGCGCCGGCCACGCCGCCCCTGCCCATCAGCGGTGAATGGCTCATGGAATGGGACGGCGGCCAGCGCTGGCTGAAGACCGCCATGCAAGCCGGGATCGTGCGCGAGATCGCCGCGCGCCATGGCGGGCATGCCACCCTGTTCCGCGGCGGCGACCGCGCGGGACAGGTTTTTCATCCCCTGCCACCCGCCATGGCCGGGATTCACAAGCGCCTCAAGCTGGCCTTCGACCCCCACGGCATCTTCAACCGGGGCCGCCTCTATCCGGACCTGTAGCTCATGGAAACACGCATCACCCCGGAACTGAAGGCGACCGCGCTGGGCCAGGAGGCGGAGGCCATCCTGCGCAGTTGCGTGCACTGCGGCTTCTGCAACGCCACCTGCCCCACCTACCAGTTGCTGGGAGACGAACTGGACGGACCGCGCGGGCGCATCTATCTCATCAAGCAGATGCTGGAGGGGGAAACCGCCGGCGAGGCCACCCGCCAGCACCTGGACCGCTGCCTGGTGTGCCGCGCCTGCGAGACCACCTGCCCCTCGGGGGTCCGCTACAGCCGCCTCCTGGAACTGGGCCGCGAACACCTGGAACACCACCACCCGCGCCCCGCGCCACAGCGCCTGCTGCGCCGGCTGTTGCGCGGCGTGCTCGCCGACGCCCGCCGCCTGCGCGCCCTGCTGCCCCTGGCGCGCCTCTTCAGGGGCGTGCTGCCCCGGCGCCTGGCGCAGCCCGCCCGGGCCCTGACCGGCGCCCGGCACGAACCTGGCGCATGGCCGCCGCCCCGTCACGAACGCACCATGATCGTCCTGGACGGCTGCGTCCAGGCCGCCTCCCATGCCCACATCAACACCGCCGCCGCCCGCGCCCTGGACCGGCTGGGCATCTCCCTGCGCCCGGTTCCAGGCAGCGGCTGCTGTGGCGCCCTCGAACTGCACCTGGAGGCCGCCGAGGCGGCGCGCGCGCGCATGCGCCGCAACATCGACGGCTGGTGGCCCCACGTGGAGGCCGGCGCCGAGGCCGTCGTCTCCACCGCCAGCGCCTGCACCAGCATGCTCAAGGACTATGCCTGGCAGCTGCGCGACGATCCCCGCTACGCCGACAAGGCGGCGCGCCTCGCCGCCATGACCCGCGACATCGTGGAGGTCATCGCCGCCGAGGACCTGACGCCCCTGCGCCACGAGGCGGCGGGGAAAGCCCCCATCGCCTTTCACGCCCCCTGTTCCCTGCAGCACGGCCTCAAGCTGGGCGGCGAGGTGGAAAGGATTCTGACGGCCTGCGGCTACCGCCTGCTGCCCGTCGCCGACGCCCACCTGTGCTGCGGCGCCGCCGGCACCTACAGCATCCTGCAACCGGAACTGTCCGGGCAATTGCTCGGGAACAAGCTGGGCGCACTGGAAGCTGAAGCGCCATCCTGCATCGCAACCGCCAACATCGGCTGCCTCATTCATCTCCAGGGCGGAACGCAGACACCCGTCAAACACTGGATCGAGCTTCTGGCCCCGCCGGAGAAATGACCATACAAGCCGCATTGATGAAAGGGCGCCCGATTTCCCGTATGATTTGCGCCCAGCAGATGCAAGGAAAACCAGAGGAAATACCATGAAATCATTCCATCCGCCCCGGCGGACCCTCATGGGGCCCGGCCCCTCCGATGTCAACCCGCGCATCCTGGAGGCCCTGTCGCGCCCCACCATCGGCCACCTCGATCCGGCCTTCATCGCCATGATGGATGACATGAAGGACCTGTTGCAGTACGCCCTGCAGACCCGCAACGCCATCACCATGCCCGTCTCGGCTCCCGGATCGGCGGGCATGGAGACCTGTTTCGTGAACCTGGTGGAGCCCGGCGACAAAGTGGTGGTGTGCCAGAACGGCGTGTTCGGCGGGCGCATGAAGGAAAACGTGGAACGCTGCGGGGCCGAGGCCGTCATGGTGCAGGACACCTGGGGCACCGCCGTGGACGCCAACAAGCTGGAAGACACCCTCAAGGCCCACCCCGATGCGAAAATCGTGGCCTTCGTCCATGCGGAAACGTCCACAGGGGTGTGTTCCGACGTCAAGACCCTGGTTGAAATCGCCCACCGCCACGACTGCCTCACCATCGTGGATGCCGTCACCTCCCTGGGAGGCATTCCCCTGCATGTGGACGACTGGCGGATCGACGCCATCTATTCCGGCACCCAGAAGTGCCTCTCCTGCACGCCGGGACTGTCCCCCGTCAGCTTCAGCGAGGCCGCCGTGGAGAAAATCCGTAACCGCAAGCACCCGGTGCAGAGCTGGTTCATGGACCTCAACCTGGTGATGGGTTACTGGGGCTCGGGCGGCAAGCGCGCCTACCACCACACCGCCCCCATCAACGCCCTCTACGGCCTGCACGAGGCCCTGATCATTCTCAAGGAAGAAGGCCTGGAGCAGGCCTGGGCCCGCCACGACCACCACTACCAAGCCCTCAAGGCCGGCATCGAGGCCATGGGCCTGAGCTACGTGGTGGAGGAAAGCGTGCGCCTGCCCCAGTTGAATGCCATCCGCATCCCCGCGGGCGTGGACGACGCCACCGTGCGCCGGCAACTCCTCGAACAGTATCAACTCGAGATCGGCGCCGGCCTGGGCGAGATGGCGGGCAAGGTGTGGCGTATAGGGTTGATGGGCCACGCCTGCAACGCCCGCAACGTCCTCACCTGCCTCGGCGCTCTCGACGACGTCCTGAGCCGCCTCGGCGCCCCCATCGACAGCGGCAAGGCCGTCGCCGCCGCCAGCAAGATCCTGTTTCCCCAATCCTGAGCCGGGGGCGCTGCCCAGCGCCCCTTCCTTTCCCCCGCCATAGGCACGCATTTTGTCGTGGAATATTGTATAATAGGACTTGCTGTTCACCGCTTCTGAACCAAACGGGTCCCACCCCTTCTAATGGGTTGGGTAGCCAGTTGGATTCGCGCAAGACTTGCGACCCGCCCGGTCGGGCCTGCCTGATGGCCCAGGAAGAACCGGGTTTCCATAATCGAAGAACCTTGAAAGATACGCCTTTTACAAACCCTTACACCTGAAGTCACTGCATCGCCATGAAGACGCTACCGTATATGCTGTTGTACGGCATACTTGCCACCTGCGGTCTCGCGGTGGCCGAGGAGACGGCAAATCCGCGCGCTGGCGTCTCGCCCCAACTCCAGGCCTATACCTCCCAGCATCGCGTGCTGGTGAGTGAATGGCTGCAGTTGGCCCATGGCGTGGCGGAGGACCCAGTCCCGCGTTTCGACCGCTTCGACCGCCATGCATCCATCCTCCTCCCCTCGCAACGCAGAAAAAGCTGGTACCTCCTGGGCCATGGCTTCTATGAACGTGGCGATTTTGAAGCTGCCCAGGCAGCCCTGGCACGCGTGGATGGCCGGCTTCCCGAAGAGATCCGGCAGGATTTCACCCTGCTCCAGGCCCAGGTATCCCTGGCCCGGGGCGCACATGAACGCGCTGCCAGACTGCTCGAATCCTTGGCCGGCCGTCGCTCGGCATCCCCCTACGCGCAATACAATCTGGCTGTTGCCCAACTACGCAGCGGCAGGCAGTCCCAGGCCATCGAAACCCTCGAAGCGATGGGCGGGCTGAACGCGGAGAGCGCCGAGGAAGAAGCCTTGCGCGATCAGGCCAACATCACCCTGGGCCATCTCTACCTGGAGCAGGGCAAGACCCGGGAGGCCCGCCAGGCACTGCAACGGGCCAGCCACGCCGGCCCCTATGCCCGCCAGGCCCTTCTCGTCCTGGGCTGGGTGGAGTGGCAGGCGCGCAATCCCCGTCTCGCGCAAAGCGCCTGGGTTGAACTACTGGAAGACGATCCCGCCAGCCCCATCACTCTGGAAGCCTTGTCCGGTGTGCCCCATGCCCTGTGGCGGCTGGAATCCCACACCCAGGCGCGTAAGAAATTCGACGCCGCCATCACGGCCTACCAGGAACAGATCGACCGCCTGGATGAAATCATGGAACAGGCGGATGGTCCGGCATGGCTGTCCACCCTGCTCGCCGATGCCAGTCCCCAAGACCTTGAGGCACAAACCGTCTGGCAGCGCGTGCGCCGCTCCCCGCTGGCGCCCTACCTGTCAGTGCTCGTGGACGACCCCGGCCTGCGGCAGGCATTGAACCGTTATCTCGCCCTGTTGCGGCTCAACAATCTCACCGCCTCCGCGCCCCGCCTGAAGGCTGACATGGAAAACACCCTGGGCATCGCGGTGACCCTGCCTCTCGATGCCGGGCTGGCCGGCGATCTGCAACACTTGAGACAACAGATCCCCAACCTCCTGGCGCGTCAGGGAACGCGCGTGCGGGCGCAAGTGCTGGAGGTGCTGGCCCGCCAGCGCCAGCAACTGCGGCAATACCTGCTCGACGCTCAATACGCCCGCGCCCGCCTGCTGGATGAACTGACGGACAAGAAATCATGAAGTGGCGCTGCCTCTGCTGCCTGCCCCTGACCCTGGCGATGGCCTCCGCCCACGCGGAAACCGCCACCATCGAGCGGCTCGACAATACCCTGTCCATCATCATCTACGAACCCGACCCCGAGGTGGGCAAGGAAGTCTCCATCGAAGCCTACCGCGACCTGCTCGCCAGCACGCCCGACCCGGCCCTGCGCCGCCAGGTGATGCGCCGCATCGCCGACCAGCAACTGGCCCTGTCCCGGGAATACCTGAAATTTCAGCGCGACAAATCGAACCGGCACCTGGACAAAGCGCGGGCACTGTACGACAACTTTCTGCGCGCCTATCCGGATGCGCCCGAAGGCGACAGTATCCTCTACAAGCTGGCTCACGCCTACGATGACGCGGGCCGCGACGACGACACCCTGGCGACCCTGCAGCGCCTCATCGAGACCTATCCCGGCTCCCCATACCGTGACGAGGCCTACTTCCGCCGCGCGGAGATTCTGTTCGAACTGCGGGAATTCCCGCGGGCCGCGGAAGTCTACGAAACCATCATCCGCCAGCAGCCCCGCTCTCCATTCTACGTCGAGGCCTATTACAAGCTGGGATGGACCCTGTTCAGCATGGGCGACTACGAACCCGCCCTGGATGCCCTGTTCATGGTGCTGGATGACAGACTGGCCCCCGGCGGGCGGTTCGTCAAGGGCGAGTCCCTGCGCGCCCTGAGCAGCGACGACCAGGCCCTGGTGCGGGACGCCATGCGGGCCATCAACATGAGCTTCGAATACCTGGAAGAGACCCAGGCCATCAAGGCCTATCTCAACCAGCGCCGCCAGCGCCCCTACGACGACCTGATCTACGAAGCCCTGGCGCAGCGCTACCTGGCCAAGCAGCGCTACACGGACGCGGCCGGCGCCTACGCCAGCTTTGTCGAACTCAATCCCGGCCATCCCGAGGCCCCTTACTACCAGATCAGGGTCTACGAAACCTACGAAGACGCCGGCTTCCATTCCCTGGCCTGGAAAGCAAAACAGGATTTCATCGACCGCTATGGCTTCAACAGTCCTTTCTGGATCAACCATGACATCAGCGACTACCCCATCATCGGTGTCAGCCTCAGAAAGAACCTGATGGATCTGGCACAGCATTATCACGCCCTGGCCCAGGCCTCGGGCGATCCAGCCGACTTCGCGCCCGTGGCCAGCATGTACCGCAACTATCTGTCCCTGTTTCCGGAGGATCCCGAAAGCCCGCGCCTCAATTTCCTGCTGGCCGAACTGCTCAACGAGACAGGCCGCTATCAGGAAGCGATCGTGGAATACGAACGCACCGCCTACGGCTACACCAAGCATGAGCTGGCCGCCGAGGCCGGTTACGCGGCCCTCACCCTGCGTGACGCCCGCCTGCGCGGCACACCGCCTGCGCGGCGGGCCGCCGCGCGCCAGGAGCGTATCGAGGAAGCCCTGAAATTCACCACGCATTTTCCGGAACATCCCCAGACCCCCGCCGTTCTGGTGCGTACCGCCGAGGAACTGTTCGCCGATGGCGACTATGACCGCGCCCTGGCCCTCACGGAACGCGCCCTGCAGGGTCCGCTCCCAACGGACCCTCTGCGGCTGTCGTCCTGGACCATCCAGGGGCATATCCATTTCGACCGCGAGCGATACGATGACGCCGCCCGCGCCTACGAGATCGCCCTGTTGCTTGCCGATGAAGGGGATGCACGCCGCCCGGCCCTGGAGGAACGTCTGGCCGCCTCCTACTACAAGCAGGCGGAAGCCGCCCGCGACCGGGGCGACACCCAGCGGATGATCGCTTATTTCCTGCGCGTACCAGAGGTATCCCGGCAGTCGGAAATCACCGCCACGGCCTTGCACGACGCCGGCGCCGCCCTGATCTCGCTGCGGGACTGGGATCGGGCCATCGAGACGCTGGAACGGCTCCAGTCCGATTTCCCCGGCAACCGCTGGGAGGCCGATGTCTCCCGCAAGCTTGCCTACGCCTATCAACAGGGCGGCCATCCCGTCAAGGCCGCCGACGCCTATCTTGAGATCGGCATGCGCAGCCGCGACACCCTGCTGAAACAAGAGGCTCTGTGGCAAGCCGCCGAACTCTATGAGAAGGCCGGCGGGACTACCCAGGCCACCACCGCCTATAAGCACTATGTGGAAGCCTTCCCCTTCCCTCTCGACCAGGCTCAGCAGGCCCGCATGCGCCTGGTGGCCCTGAGCGAGCAGGAAGGCTACAGCCACCAGAAACGCTACTGGATGAACAAGATCATCGAGGCGGACGAGATGGCGGGCGCGGCCAGCACACCCTACAGCCGCGAAGTGGCGGCCAATGCGGCGCTCGCTCTGGCGGAACCCGTTCACCAGATCTACAAGAACATCCGCCTCGTCACGCCATTGGAAAAGAGCCTGCGCACCAAGAAACAGGCCATGGAATCCGCGCTCGCCGCCTACGGGCGCGCCATAGACTACAACATCGCGGAAATCACCACGGCGGCCACTTACCAGATCGGCGAGATCTACTACGACCTCAGCAGGAGCCTGCTGGACTCGCAGCGCCCTCCCGGCCTGTCGCGCGACGAGCGGGAACAATACGACATCCTGCTGGAAGAAGAGGCCTATCCCTTTGAGGAAGAGGCCATTAAACTACACGAGTCCAATGTGGACAACATCCGGCAGGGGATCTACGACGACTGGGTCAGGGCGAGCTTCGAGCGCCTGGCCGAGCTGCTGCCGGCACGCTATGCCAAATCAGAAAAAAGGGTGAGCTTTGTCAAAACCATCAACTAATGAGGCGCCAGCCGGCAGGCGGGCAGCCGCCTCCCGGCTCGGCATGCATCCCGGGGCATGCCTTTTCCGCCGCGCGGCCCTGCTGCTGACCCTGCTGGCGGGCCTGGCCGGCTGCGCCACTCCGCCCGTGCAGGAGGCGCCGCGGCAGGACGCCTCGGCGCCTCCCGCCATTCCCCCGGATGTCAGGAAGGATTACGGGCGCGCCCTGAAACTCATGAAGAAAGAACGCTACACCCAGGCCGAGCCCCTGCTGCGGGACCTCATACAGCGCGCCCCCCAATTGGCGGGCCCCCATACCAATCTCGGTATCGTCTACGCGCGCACCGGGCGCCCGAAAGAAGCCGAGCAGGCCTTTCTCAAGGCTATCGAACTCAAGCCCGACAGCGCGCCCGCTTACAATCAACTGGGCATCCTGTACCGTGAGGCGGGCCGCTTCAAGGAGGCGCGCGATGCCTACCAGAAAGCCCTGGCCATCGATCCCGATTATGCCTATGCCCACCTCAACCTGGGCATCACCTTCGACCTCTATCTGCAACAACCCCGTCTGGCGCTGAAACACTACGAGGACTACCAGCGTTTGCAGAAAAAGGAAGACAAGGAAGTCAAACTGTGGATCATCGATCTCCAGCGCCGCCTGGAGGCGCAACCATGAAGCAAGGTGCCTGCATCCTGTTGCTGGCCACCGGCCTCGCTCTGCTGCCCGGCACGGCCAGCGCGCAAACCACGCTGGAACTGGAGGGCACCGCCATCATCGGCGAAGAGGAATCCCCCCGCGTGCGTTTCAACATTCCCTGGCGGGAAACCGCGACAACCTCCCTGCCCAAACGGCCCTGGCGCAGCCTGATCAGGCATGAGCCGGAGCCCATCGACCGCGAAACCTTTCGCTTGAAGCTGCAACTGGAACAAACGGCTAAACCCAACGAAACACCCCGGTAGGCGGACAACCGGCATAAGGAGAATATAGATGGAGTTTTTCGATACGGTAGTATTGTTCTTTCAGAACGGGGGGGTATTCATGTACCCCATTGTCATCATCCTGGCCTTCGGCATCGCCATCGCGGCGGAGCGTTACATCTATCTCGCCAGCGTCAACAGCGCCAACAAGCGCGACTGGAAAGACATCATGGCGGCCCTGGACCAGGGCAATCTCGACAAGGCCATTGAGATCACCGAGAAATCCAACGCCGCCATCGGCAAGATCCTCGGCTACGGCCTGAGCCGCTCCACCTCGGCCACCCAGCGCGACGAAATCGAGACCGCCATGGAGGAAGGCCTCATGGAGGTCATGCCGCGCCTGGAGAAACGCACCCACTACCTGGCCACCTTCGCCAATCTCGCCACCCTCCTGGGCCTGCTGGGCACCATCATCGGGCTCATCCAGGGCTTCACCGCCGTGGCCTCGGCCAATCCCGCGGAAAAGGCCGACCTGCTCTCCGCCAGCATTTCGGTGGCCATGAACACCACCGCCTTCGGCCTCATGGTCGCCATCCCCCTGTTGCTTATCCATGCCCTGCTGCAGACCAAGACGACGGAGCTGGTGGACAGCCTGGAGATGTCCGCCGTGAAATTCCTCAACATCATCTCCAGCAAGCCCGCCGGCAAGGCATAGTTCCCCATGCGGCGGCGTTGGCGTCAACACCGGCATTACACGCCGGAGATGAATATCACCGCGTTCATGAATCTCATGGTGATCCTGGTGCCGTTCCTGCTCATCACCGCCGTGTTCTCGCGCATCGCCATTCTGGAACTGGCCCTGCCCGAGGAAAGCGACGCCATCGATCAGCAACAGGAGGAAGTGCTGCGCATCGAGGTCATCGTGCGCGGTGACCGCATCGAGATCGCCGACCGCGGCAACCCGCCCGTGTTCCTCGCCAAAACGGCGGAGGGCTACCCGCTGGCCCGTCTCTCCGAGGAGATGCAGCGCATCAAGGCCCTGGTGCCGGACAAAACGGACACCACCATCCTGCTGGAGCCCGACATTCCCTATGACGACCTCATACAGGTCATGGACACGGTGCGCTCGGTCCGTCTGCGCCGTGACGGGTCGCTGGTGAACGCCGAACTGTTTCCCGATATTTCCATTGGCGACGCGCCCGGCGCCCAGGGGAACAAACCATGAAGATGTCACGCCGGGCACTGCGCATGGAGCGCACCTACAAGCGCCACAAGGGCTCCACCCAGCTCAACCTGGTGTCCCTGATGGACATCTTCACCATCCTGGTGTTCTTTCTGCTGGTCAACGCCTCAGACGTGGAGGTCCTGCCCAGCACCAAGTCCGTCAAGCTGCCCGAGTCCTTCGCCCAGCAGCATCCGGAAGAGGCCGTCACGGTGATGGTGACCAACGAGGCCATCCTGGTGCAGGGACGCCGCATCCTCTCGGTTCAGGAAGCCCTGGACAGCGAACTCACCGACATCCCGGCGCTGCAGAAGGCCCTGGAGGCGATGAGCGCGCGCGCCATCCTGACCCCCGGCGAAGGTGCGCCCCGCCCCGAAATGAACATCATGGCCGACAAGACCATTCCCTACCGCCTGCTGAAAAAGATCATGCTCACGGGCAGCAAGGCGCACTACGGCCAGGTTTCCCTGGCCGTGATGCAGAAATATCCCGACAGCGACGAATGACATGAGCACCGCTGCCCCACAGCCTCATCTGCCGCCGTGGCTGGATTCAGCCGCCGAGGAAAAACGCTTCCGCGCCATCCTGGCAACCGTGCTGGCGGCATCATTGCTCCTCGGCATCGTGGTGCCACTCCTCGACGTGGATCAACCGGACCTGTCCCGTCCCGACAGTGTTTCTCCGCGCCTGGCGAAACTGGTCATGGAACGCAAACCCCCGCCCCCACCACCGCCACCCGAGCCGGAACCGGTCAAGGAAGAACCCGTTCCCGAGCCGCCCGTTGTTGAGGAGCCCAAGCCGGAACCGGAACCCGAACCGCCCCCCAAACCGGAACCGGAGAAAAAACCGCCGCCCAAGCCCGAGCCCCCTCCCGAGGCCAGGAAGGAAGCCGCGCGCGAGAAAGCCGCCCGCTCGGGCCTGCTGGCCCTGAGCAGCGAACTTTCGGCCCTGCGCCAGAACGAGGTGATCAAGAAACTCAAGAAAAAGGACAAACCCCTGCGGCGCGCCACCAGGAAACCACCTCCCAAGGCCGCGCCCTCGGTCATCAACAAGGACATCGCCAAGGCCAGCGGCGGTATCGACACCTCCACCCTGAGCCGTGAAACAGGCACCACCGAACTGGCGGAACACGTCATCACCCAGGTCGTCAGCCCCGGCAGCGAGGACTTGGTGGCACAGGCCGGGGCACCGCCCACGCGCAGCAAGGAGGACATCGAACTGGTCTTCGATATCAACAAGGGGCGCCTCAACGCCCTCTACAACCGCGCCCTGCGCCGCAACCCGGCCCTGGAGGGCAAGGTGGTGCTGAAACTCACCATCGCCCCCTCGGGCAAGGTCACCGCCTGCGAGATCGTCAGCAGCGAACTGGACGACCCCTCCCTGGAACGCAAACTGGTCATGCGCGTCAAGCTCTTCGATTTCGGCCCCGAAGAGGACGTGGGCGACGTCACCATCACCTATCCCCTGGAGTTCTTTCCTGGTTGATCCAAATTCATCATCTCTATAACCCGGCGACAATCCTGCTGAACATCGTGCGTCGCGAGGGCGGCTGGGAACAGTGGCTCGACTTTTTCCTCGAAGACGCGGAGCACACGGCGGTCAACGCCGTGCAGACGGCCCGCTGCCTTGCTGGAGCTGTTCGAGGAAGACGAAGGACGCATCCAGGGTCTGGGGCACAGTGCCGGCAACGCGCCGCGCGTCTTTCGAGCGCTCTGCCACAACCCGGCCATGCCATCAACAACAGCCTCCAAGCAAGTACACCGAAACATTGTAAAGGCTGAATATCGTGGGCGAAGTAACCGGCCGGAGGCGCAACCGCACCTACGCTTACGGGTGCTACATTCATCGCCTGAACGAAGGGCGGAGCCATTGTAATGACAGACGGCATCCGCTGGATCAAGACCTGCAATGGATGTTGGTGGGCCCGCCAGGACTCGAACCTGGGACCAAGGGATTATGAGGGGCTGAAAAATCAATAAGCTATTGATTTTTCTGGATCAGGGAGTGCTTGGTACATTCAGGGATTGTTTTGTTGATTCAATAGGTTAGTCCAGATTGGCGCAGGAAGAAGAAAATGGGCGGTGTACCGAGAGTGTACCGCAACCCACCATGGGTGTTTTACAAACTCGCGTCATATCAGCGACAACTCAAGCCGGTGCTTCCTATTGCTCCAGTCCGGCATCACTTGCTCCAGCAGCCGGTAAAACGCCGTGGAGTGATCCCGGTACCGGAGGTGACAAAGCTCGTGCGTAACGACATAGTCAATACAGTCCCTCGGTGCTCGAATCAGGCTGCTGTTCAATGTCAGCGTGCCCCGAGCGGAGAGACTGCCCCAGCGAGTTTTCATGCGCCGAATATGAATCGTTGGCTTTGCGTACCCCCAACGTTCGAATTGGAGAAAACACCGATCCAGGCTTTCTCTGAATTTGATTCCGGCCTTTCCCAGGTACCACTGCTCAAGCAGGCGCTGCACCTTCTCGGGTGACGGCGTATCGCAGCACCTGACCTGGATGAACCCACGCGTTAACTTGACACTGTCCTCATCAGCAACGGATATCTTCAACCGGTATTGACGGCCAAGGTAGAGGTGCGTCTCGCCACTGACATATCGCCTGGGCGGGGTGCGGGGCTGAAACGTA
>Ga0256830_1000567_pt1 | contig 28918 bp, 25 predicted proteins | sample 128326metaG_FD_190537 | JGI IMG/M metagenome (GOLD analysis project Ga0256830, IMG submission 190537) | Hydrothermal vent microbial communities from Lau Basin, Pacific Ocean - 128-326 | ecosystem: Environmental > Aquatic > Marine > Hydrothermal vents | place: Pacific Ocean: Lau Basin | collected... | reverse complement strand
CCCAACAAAACTTGTTGTGGTTTGGCCGGGTAACAAATCTGAAATTTTCACTAGCGCAGTTTTATTGCTGAAGATATATTTTACGGCTTGGGCTCGCCGAGTGTAGTCACTGAGTTTTTTGGCTTCCGGGCTTCGCATGAATTCAGTGAGCAACCTGGGCAGTTCGTCACAAATTTCGGGTGTGCCTTCAGGCAGAAAAAGCCGTTCACGCCACCATTTCACTGTTGGAAATTGGTTTAGTGTAATGTGGCTGAGTGCTAAGTCGGATATTGTTTTGATTTTTTCCGGATTGTCGTTGAGGATTGGGAATACTGAGGTATCAACTGCGGTGTTTGCGCTATTTTTTTTATCACGTAAATCGATGTGAATACCACCTGAACTGAGTAATTGATCTTCCATTTCAATATGCCCTCAAGTTGAATATTTTGGTGACGGAATGTGATAGTGCTTTGTGGGTATTTCCTATGAAATAAATAGTGTAATTTAAGTATAGGAACGCAGGTGTAATTTGCAAGGCAGTATTAATTATGAGGTTTTGTATTTGATATCGCGGCGACTGTAACTATTTTATGGATGACAAATTGAAAGATATCGACTGACAGAGTCGAGTATCTTGACTTACAGTTTATTAGCCCCGTATGGAGTCGTCTTATCTGTCAATCTTTTTTGAACGAAAATTACGCAATATGCCGTCATTGTCGGGTATTGCCCGGTAACAGCATGTAAATCCATGGGGCCGGAATGCGCCCCAAATATGTGCATTTTTGTTTAATCAGGTTCATGTTGGGGCGTGTATTATGTGCGTTGCTTATCCTCACTCACCGAGTCCCCAATCAGCATTGAATATGCTCTTAATCCGCTTAAAGCATAGAATATATTTGATTTTTGCCGATTCCCTCGGTATGCTTGCCAGCTTTTCACGAACTGAGGATAGGATTGATAATGCGTAAGCCAATGGTTGCCGGAAACTGGAAAATGAATGGTTCCAGAGAAAGTAATAGTGCTCTTGTAAAAGGTATTATTGAGGGAAGTAGCCAGGTTTCCAGTGCTGAAATATTGGTCTGTCCGCCGTTTGTTTACATTTCCGACGTTGCTGGGCAACTCGAAGGGACGACTATTGCATTTGGCGCACAAGATGTGGCAAAAGAAGAAGTTGGTGCCTATACCGGAGAGGTTTCTGTTGGTATGCTCAAGGATATAGGCTGTAGATATACGATTGTCGGGCATTCAGAGCGTCGGGCATTGTATGGTGATACTGATTCAATCGTTGCGCAGAAGTTTGCCGCAGCACAAAATGGTGGTATTACTCCAGTATTGTGTGTGGGCGAGTTGCTTGAGGAGCGCGAAGCTGGGCAAACAGAAGCAGTTGTTGAAAAGCAACTCCAGGCTGTTGTTGATTTGGTTGGTATTGCTGCCTTGGCGCAGTCAGTGATTGCTTATGAGCCAGTATGGGCTATTGGTACCGGGAAAACAGCAAGTCCTCAAGAAGCGCAGGATGTTCATGCCTTTATTCGTGGCTGGATAGCCAAAGAAGATGCAGCGATAGCCGAGAAGGTTAGAATTTTATACGGTGGTAGCGTGAAAGCCGCAAATGCCAAAGAATTATTTTCGCAAACTGATATTGACGGTGGTTTAATAGGCGGTGCTTCCCTTGCCGCTGATGAATTTGTCAGCATTTGCGCCGCTGCGGAATAAGTAGCGTTATTGCATTAAGCAGAAGAGAAAAACATGGATACTATATTAGTAATTGTACATTTGGTTGTTGCCGTCAGTCTTGTTTCCATTATCTTGCTTCAGCAGGGTAAGGGGGCCGATATGGGGGCGGCATTTGGTAGTGGTGCATCACAAACGGTTTTTGGTGCGTCAGGTTCGGGTTCGTTTTTGACAAGAACGACTGCGCTTCTTGGCACGGTGTTTTTTATTTTAAGTCTCTCTCTTGCTTATTTTTCGGGAAAGGTCAATACGTCTGACAGTGTAGTTGATAGCGTAGAAGGCTTGGCACCAGCTGCCGTTGTTGCACCTGTACCTGCAAGTGACGCCCCTATGGTACCTGAAGAATCACCTGCCGGTGATTTGCCTCCAGAGTAGTTTTGCGCTGTATTTGCGTGAATTCTGTGTGAGTTTCAACGAGTTTTTGCCGATGTGGTGAAATTGGTAGACACGCCATCTTGAGGGGGTGGTAGCGTAAGCTGTGCCGGTTCGACTCCGGCCATCGGCACCAATTATAACAAAATCCCGCGCATGAAATAAGGGAATCTTATTTTCCCTTATTGTGTAAGTTGATGATTTTAAACGGATAAATAATAATTTCATGTCTTGACATGATATGGCGGTCTGGCTAGACTGCTTGCACTGGTAACGCGCCCTATAATAAGCTGAGACTTTTTGGGTGAATTGAGGATGAATTGTTTGGGGGCATGTACGAGCATGTCAATACCCAACGAGGGGGGAATGTGTTAGAAAATTACCTACCTGTATTGGTTTTTATCATACTGGGTGCGGTGTTTGGTGGCATGCCGATCTTAATGAGCGTCATGGTTGCACCTCAAAAGCCCTACGACGAAAAGAATTCTACTTACGAATGTGGCTTCGAGCCATTTGAAGACTCACGTATGAAGTTTGACGTGCGTTTTTACCTTGTCGCAATTTTATTCATTATCTTTGACCTCGAGATAGCATTTATGTTTCCGTGGGCAGTTGTATTGACGGAACTGGGCTGGTTTGGCTTTGGTGCGATGGTCGTGTTTTTGGCAATACTCGTCGTTGGTTTTATTTATGAGTGGAAGAAGGGAGCCCTGGAATGGGAATAGAAGGCGTTCTTGAAAAAGGCGTAGTTACAACTTCTGCGGACTACCTGATTAACTGGGCACGTACCGGTTCAATGTGGCCGATGACGTTTGGTTTAGCTTGTTGCGCGGTTGAAATGATGCACGCCGGTGCATCTCGTTATGACCTTGACAGATTTGGTGTTATTTTTCGCCCCAGTCCGCGGCAATCTGATGTGATGATTGTGGCAGGGACGTTGGTTAACAAAATGGCACCGGCTCTTCGAAAAGTGTATGACCAGATGGCCGAGCCTCGTTGGGTCATTTCTATGGGGTCGTGTGCAAATGGCGGTGGCTATTATCACTACTCGTATTCAGTGGTTAGGGGTTGTGATCGAATTGTGCCGGTGGATATATATGTTCCCGGTTGCCCACCAACGGCAGAAGCATTGTTGTACGGTATTATTCAGTTGCAGAATAAAATCAAGCGCACAAACACAATAGCGCGGACGTGAGACGCAACCAATGGCTAAAGATAATCAAGTATTAATAGAACAACTTAATTCCAAACTTGGAACCCTCATAGAAAACATTACCGTTTCCAGATCGGATGAAGTGACCATTGTTGTTGCTTCTGAAAATATTTTGGAAATTTGCAGAAAGCTACATGACGATAGCACGTTTTCCTACGAGCAAATTGTGGATTTATGCGCTGTAGACTATTTGGCATACGGTAGCACTGAATGGCAAACGGAGGCTGCAACTGAAACCGGCTTTAGTCGTGGTCGTGTGAGTGAAAAAAATGCGGCTCATCAATGGACACAGCCTCGTTTCGCTGTGGTCTATCATCTGCTTTCGTACAAACACAATAGCCGTTTGCGTATACGCGTATTCGTTGAAGAAGATATGCCAAAACTTGATTCGGTGATCAGTGTTTGGCGCTGTGTTGATTGGTATGAACGTGAAGCATTTGACTTGTTCGGAATTATCTTTGAGGGGCATCCTGATTTGCGTCGTATTTTGACAGACTACGGTTTTATCGGACATCCGTTCAGGAAAGATTTTCCACTGATTGGTAATGTGGAAATGCGTTATGACGAAGATAAACAACGTGTGGTTTATGAGCCGGTTAGCATTGAAGAACGAACATTGGTGCCGCGGGTTATTCGCGATGATCATCGTAATACGTCTTCGGAATCCTAGGAGTCGATTGTGCCAGAAATTAAAAACTACACTTTAAACTTTGGGCCTCAGCATCCTTCTGCGCATGGTGTGCTACGTCTTGTACTGGAGATGGATGGCGAGGTTATCGAGCGTGCTGATCCACATATTGGCCTCCTTCATCGTGGAACTGAAAAACTCGCGGAAACAAAACCATTTAATCAATCCATCGGTTACATGGATCGTCTGGATTACGTCTCGATGATGGCAAACGAGCATGGTTATGTTCTCGCTATAGAAAAATTGCTTGGTATCGAAGCACCGATTCGTGCCCAATATATTCGCGTCATGTTTGATGAGATTACCCGCATTCTAAATCATCTTATGTGGCTTGGTGCGCACGCCCTGGACATAGGTGCGATGACAATTTTTCTTTATGCCTTTCGCGAACGTGAAGATTTACTGGATTGTTATGAGGCTGTATCAGGCGCACGTATGCACGCTTGTTATTATCGCCCCGGTGGTGTTTACCGTGATCTGCCCGACGAAATGCCTGTCTACAAGGCATCCAAATGGCATAGCCAGAAAGCCGTAGATAAAATGAATGAAAACAGGCAGGGCTCATTTCTTGATTTCATTGAGGATTTTACAAACCGTTTTCCTACTTACGTTGATGAATACGAAACACTGTTAACGGAAAACAGAATATGGAAGCAGCGTACAGTCGGGATTGCCGTGATACCACCTGAAGAAGCCTTGCAGCTCGGTTTTACCGGCCCGATGTTACGGGCTTCGGGCGTGGAATGGGATCTGCGAAAAAAACAGCCGTACGAAGTTTATGACAAACTGGATTTTGATATTCCTGTCGGTGTCACTGGCGATACTTATGATCGTTATTTGGTGCGTGTTGATGAAATGCGTCAGTCGAATCGTATCATCAAGCAATGTATCGATTGGTTGCGCAAAAACCCCGGTTCGGTGATGTTAGGTGATCATAAAGTGACGCCACCAACAAGACAGCATATGAAGGGTGATATGGAATCTTTGATTCATCACTTTAAACTCTTTACTGAAGGTTATTGTGTTCCCGAAGGTGAAGCTTATGCAGCGGTGGAGCACCCCAAGGGTGAATTTGGTGTTTATTTGATTTCAGATGGTGCAAATAAACCGTATCGAATGAAAATTCGTGCGCCGGGATTTCCACATATTGCTGCCACGGATGCCATGTCTCGGGGGCATATGCTGGCTGATGTTGTTGCGATTATTGGTACACAGGATATTGTATTCGGCGAGGTTGACCGCTAATGACAACTGAAAACTCTAAACAGTTACTTTCAAGTGAAGTGCGAAAAGAAATAGATAACTGGACAGCAAAATATCCACCGGGGCATCGTCAGTCGGCGGTTATTCCTGCATTGCATGTCGTTCAGGAAGCGAATGGTGGTTCATTAACAACAGAATTAATGGATGCGGTTGCAGATTATCTGCAAATAGCAAATATGGCAGTGTATGAAGTTGCCACTTTTTATTCCATGTTTGAGCACAAGCCGGTTGGAAAAAACAAGTTCAGCGTTTGCACAAATATTTCCTGCATGTTGCGTGGCAGTGATGAAGTGTTGGCGCATTTGAAAAAACGTTTGGGTATTGGCATCGGCGAAATGACCGAAGATGGTAAGTTCAGTATCAAAGAAGTTGAATGTTTAGGTGCGTGCGGTGGTGCGCCTATGCTTGAACTTAATAAAGTCTATCATGAAAATCTTACGCCAGAAAAACTGGATGAGATTATTGAATCGGCCAAATAGGGCGGCGATCTAATGACGTCAGGAATGGTACTAGGGGTCTTAAATGGTTAACGAAGTTTGTTTTCGCACCTTACATAAAGATAAACCGTGGACGTTAAAAACGTACGCGGAGAATGATGGTTATGTTGCGTGGAAAAAAATATTAAAAGAAAAAACACCTGCGGACGAGATCATCAATCAGCTTAAAACATCTGTGCTTCGTGGCCGTGGTGGTGCAGGCTTTCCAACCGGGCTTAAGTGGAGTTTCATGCCACGCAATACCGAAGGTCAAAAATATATTGTCTGCAACTCTGATGAAGGCGAGCCAGGTACTTTTAAAGATCGTGATATTTTACGATACAACCCGCATGCGCTAATTGAAGGTATGGCTATCGCTGCTTACACGATTGGTGCAACAGTTGGTTACAATTATATTCGTGGCGAATTTTATGAGCCAATTGAACGTTTTGAAGCAGCGCTCGAAGAGGCCAGGGCTGCTGGTTTAATTGGCAAAAACATTATGGGCTCAGGTGTAGACTTCGAACTGTATTGTCAACCCGGAGCTGGTGCTTATATTTGTGGTGAAGAAACCGCATTGCTTGAATCGATAGAAGGCAAAAAAGGACAACCACGTTTTAAACCGCCATTTCCTGCGAGTTACGGCTTATACGGGAAACCCACGACGATAAATAATACTGAAACACTTGCTTCCGTGCCATCAATTATACGTGAAGGTGGTCAGTGGTTTCTTGATTTGGGTAAACCCAACAACGGCGGTACCAAAATATTTTCTGTTTCCGGTCATGTTAACAAGCCGGGAAATTATGAAGTTTCCATGGGTACTCCCTTCTCTGAACTTCTGGAAATGGCCGGTGGTATGTTGGACGGCAGTAAGCTCAAAGCTGTTATTCCAGGCGGTTCATCAACTCCGGTTTTACCGGGAGAAGTGATGATGGATGTCACCATGGATTACGATTCTATTGCCAAGCACGGTTCCATGCTCGGAGCAGGGTCGGTTATCGTGATGAATGATTCGACCTGTATGGTAAAAGTGCTGGATAGAATTTCGCATTTTTATTACGAAGAATCCTGTGGTCAGTGTACGCCTTGTCGTGAAGGTACCGGCTGGCTATCAAGAGTTGTTCACAGGATAGAGCATGGTAAGGGAAGGCCAGAGGACTTGGATCTTTTGGTTGATGTTGCTTCAAAAATTGAGGGTCATACAATTTGTGCATTGGGTGATGCAGCAGCAATGCCGGTCGCCAGTTTTATCAAACATTACCGAGACGAGTTTCAATATCACATTGATCATCGCAAGTGTATGGTATAAGGCGAACTGACGGGACTTTTGAATAATGGTTAAGATCGAAATAGACGGCAAAGAAATTGAAGCGCGCGATGGCGACATGGTTATCGAAGCAGCAGACGAAGCGGGCATTTATATTCCGCGTTTTTGTTACCATAAAAAATTATCTGTCGCGGCAAATTGTCGCATGTGTTTGGTTGAAGTAGAGAAAGCGCGCAAGCCTTTACCTGCGTGTGCCACGCCAGTCACCGATGGCATGAAGGTGATGACGAAGTCAAAAAATGCCATAGCAGCACAAAAAGGTGTAATGGAATTTTTACTCATAAATCATCCTCTTGATTGTCCTATTTGTGATCAGGGTGGTGAGTGCGAGTTGCAGGATGTTGCCATGGGCTACGGTAACGATGTCTCTCGCTTTACTGAAAACAAACGTGTTGTTGCTGATAAAAATCTTGGCCCGCTGATTGCCACAGATATGACGCGGTGTATTCACTGTACACGTTGTGTCAGATTTGGTGAGGAAATTGCGGGTATTAAAGAGCTTGGCGCAACCGGCCGGGGCGAACATATGCAAATCGGTACTTATATCGAGCGTGCTGTTGAATCGGAAATGTCGGGCAATATTATTGATCTGTGTCCAGTTGGTGCGTTGACTTCAAAACCGTTTCGTTTCTCAAGCCGTTCCTGGGAAATGCAGCAACGTGATGCTATAGCAGTGCATGATTGCATTGGTTCAAATATCCATGTTCATGTGCGAGCCGGGAAAGTTATGCGGGTTGTGCCAAGAGAAAACGAGTCAATCAATGAAACCTGGTTGTCAGATCGTGACCGTTTTAGCTATGAAGGTTTAAATAGTGATGATCGAGCGACACAGCCCATGATCAAAGAAAACGGTTCGTGGAAAACTGTCGACTGGGAAACGGCGCTGAACAAAGCCTTTACGGGATTAAATAAAGCACTCAATGCGGATATTGACAGCGTTGGTTTTCTGTCTACACCAAATGCAACAACTGAAGAACAATATCTGTTTCAAAAACTGGCTCGAAGCCAAGGTGTTCATAATATCGATCACCGCTTACGTCAGCAGGACTTTTCAAGTGAATCACAAATTGCGCTGTTTCCTTCATTAGGTCAAAGTATTGCTGATTTGGAAAACTTGAATGCGGCGCTTTTTATTGGTTCCAACGTTCGAAAAGAGCAGCCAATTGCCGCTCATCGCATTCGTAAAGCGGCATTACGTGGCGCGAATATCTCTTTTATCAACTCGCGCAAGAACAGTGTTCGATTTCCGGTACTGGAAAACCTGGCGGTTTCACCGGCATATATGATTGAGACATTGAAAGGGATTTTATCTGCCGTTGTCCAGATCAACAAGAAGGCAAGCATTGCTGCCGCAGTAAAAACAGCTATTGCAAAAGTGAAAGCCAATAGTGAGCAACAATCAATTGCAAGATCTTTAGTTGACGGTAGCGTATCTTCTGTAATTCTTGGCGCGGAGGCATTAAATAGCATTAACCGCGGGAGCATTGAAACACTGGCCTCCGCTATTGCTGAGGCAACGGGTGCGAGTTTGGGGTATTTGACAGAAGGCGCAAATGCGGCTGGAGCTCATATTGCTGGTGCTTTGCCTTCACGTACTGCCGCCGGAGTTTTATCTGAAAAAACAGGCTTGAATGCTTTCGGAATGTTGTCTCAAGATTTACGCGCTTACCTGTTGCTGGGTCTTGAGGCTGAATATGATGTGGCAAATCCGGTAGCCGCATTATCCAGTCTTGAAAATGCAGATTGTGTTGTTTCTCTGACGGCTTTTGTGACAGACGCGATTAAGCAGTATTCCGATGTTATCTTGCCGGTTTGCAGTTACGCAGAAACAGCGGGTACACTCGTGAATGCGGCGGGTGATTGGCAAAGTTTTAATGGGGTCGTTCCGCCTCTTGGTGAAGCGCGACCCGCTTGGAAAGTGCTTCGCGTACTCGGCAATATGTTTGAAGCAGAAGGTTTTGATTACATCAGTGTTGAAGATGTTTTTAATGAAATTGATGGCCTGGTAAAACACACTGAAATTAAAAATAATGTGATAAACATTGATATTGCAACAGTAAAAGATAGCAGTCTTGCAATTGTTGGTGGTACGGGATTAATGTCAGGTGATGCGGTTTTACGTCGGGCAACCGCATTGCAGAATTCCATCGATGATATTTCGGATTTGCAAATTGCCATGTCAGCCTCGACGGCGGCTAGTTTGGATTTGCAAAATTATGATCTGGCTCTGGTGAAACAGGGTGATGTTGAAGTTGATGTCATCGTATGTATTGATGACAATTTGGCTGATCAATGTGTATCTATCCCGATGGGTACGTCTATAAGTGCGGTACTTGGCGCTCAATCCGATGCAATTGCCATTGAGAAATCCAAACAACCTGAAATAAATGCAGAAGAAATGGTGAATGCTTCCAATGCTTGAATTTATTGATAATTTACTTTCGGTTTTTCCTGAAGCGCTTCAGACCTTAATCTGGATTGTTTTAAAAATACTATTGATTGCCTTACCTGTAATGGGAGCAGTCGCTTATATCACTTTGGCTGAGCGTAAAGTCATCGGTTATATGCAGGTCAGAATAGGGCCAAACCGTGTGGGGCCACGCGGCTTGCTTCAGCCTATAGCGGATGCGCTGAAATTGATAATGAAGGAAACCATCGTTCCGTCAAAAGCCAATAATGTATTGTTCTTGATTGCGCCTGTTTTGACGTTTGTTCCCGCAATTGCCGCATTTGCTGTTGTTCCGTTTGATGATGGCTTGTTGCTGTCTGATTTGGATGCTGGTCTTTTATATATTTTGGCAATGACCTCCATGGGGGTTTATGGCATCGTTATCGCTGGATGGGCCTCTAACTCCAAATATGCGTTACTTGGGGCCTTACGATCGGCGGCGCAAATTGTATCTTATGAAATTGCAATGGGATTTGCGCTGGTCTGCGTTTTGATGGCCGGTGGAAGCTTGAATTTAGTTGATATTGTTGAAAAACAGTCAGGCAGCTTGATTCACTGGTTTTGGATTCCGTTGTTTCCAATGTTGGTGGTTTATTATCTGGCTGGTGTTGCTGAAACCAACCGGGCACCATTTGATGTTGCCGAGGGCGAGTCAGAAATCGTGGCAGGTTTCCACGTTGAATATTCCTCCATGACTTTTTCTGTATTCTTTCTTGCGGAATACAGCGCAATGATTTTAATTTCATTATTGACTTCCATTATGTTTCTTGGTGGTTGGTTGTCGCCATTTCAGGGCATTCCAGTTCTTGAGGAAGCATTTGCTTTCGTGCCGGGTCTTGTTTGGCTGGTTTTGAAAACATCCATATTCTTGTTTTTGTTTCTCTGGTTTCGCGCCACCTTTCCGCGTTACAGATATGACCAAATTATGCGACTGGGCTGGAAAGTCTTTATTCCGCTTACCATAGTTTGGATTTTAGTGTTAGGTGTTGCTATTTTGGCAGGCCTTGGTCCTTGGTTTGACTAATCGGAAAGGAGGAGATAAGAAATGAGCTCAGCAGTCACTTACATAAAAAGTCTTTTCCTTTGGGAATTATTGAAGGGACTTAAGTTAACGGGAAAATACTTTCTTTCACGTAAAATCACGGTGCAATATCCCGAAGAAAAAACCCCCATGTCACCCCGTTTTCGTGGTTTACATGCGTTAAGGCGTTATCCCAATGGCGAGGAGCGTTGCATAGCCTGCAAATTATGCGAAGCGGTTTGTCCTGCATTGGCAATTACCATTGAATCCGAGCAAAAGGAAGATGGTACACGACGCACAACGAAATATGATATTGATTTGTTCAAGTGTATTTATTGTGGATTCTGTGAAGAGTCCTGTCCTGTAGATTCAATTGTCGAGACACGTGAGTTTGAATATATTTTTGAAAAACGTGGTGAAAATATTATGACAAAAGAACTACTGTTAAAAATGGGTGATAAACATGAATCACAGATTGCAGCTGATCGTGCTGCCGATGCCAATTACCGATAGATGAGAGCAGACTAAATCATGACTATGCAAATCATTATGTTTTACTTGTTTTCTGCGCTGCTCGTAGGGAGTAGTCTGATGGTGATTACAATTCGAAACCCGGTAAAAGCCGCGTTATTTCTTGTAATGGCTTTTGTAACTTGCTCCGGCGTTTGGATTTTGCTTGAGGCAGAATTTTTAGCGATAACGCTGGTGCTTGTTTATGTCGGTGCGGTAATGGTCTTGTTCCTTTTTGTGGTGATGATGCTCGATGTTGATCTGGCACAGTTAAAAGAAGGTTTTACCCGTTATCTGCCAATAGGTGTGTTGATCGCCATAATCGTTTTTGTTGAAATTGCCATGGTTGTTGGCCCGGCGCGGTTTGGCTTGGAACAGTTTCCCAACCCGGTGGCACATGATGCAGATTACAGTAATACCAAAGAACTCGGCAGAATTCTTTATACACAATATGTATATGCATTTGAGCTCGCTGCGGTTATCTTGGTGGTTGCAATTGTCGCCGCCATCGCGCTTACCTTGAGAGATAAGCGACAGACTCGCTATATTTCGGTTGAAGAGCAGTTGAAGGCCAATCGTGGTAACCGTGTACGTAAAGTTAAGATGGCGGCTGAGAAAAAGAAAAAGTTGAAGTAGGTACTGTGTAAAGTGCCAATATGAAGTACAAAATGACGTTTAAATATTATATTTGGAATATCACGTTTGGTGATTTAACACTGAGGTAATTTGCATGCTATCGCTTTCACATTTTTTGATTTTAGGTGCAGTGCTATTTTGTATCAGTATCGCTGGTATTTTCTTGAATCGAAAAAATATCATCATTTTATTAATGGCGATTGAGCTAATGTTACTAGCGGTGAATATAAACTTTGTCGCGTTTTCGCATTATCTTGGTGATACCGCCGGGCAAATTTTTGTCTTTTTTATTCTTACTGTTGCGGCAGCAGAAGCAGCAATTGGATTGGCGATTTTAGTTGTGTTGTTCAGAAACAGACGCACGATTAACGTTAATGATTTAGATACCCTGAAAGGTTAATACGAGTATAACAATGGAAAATATATATCTCGCCATCATTTTAGCGCCTTTATTTGGCTCAATAGCCGCTGGTTTATTTGGCAAGCAAATCGGTCGTACAGGCGCTCATGTAGTGACAATCGCCGGTGTCGCCATTGCCTTCGCATTGTCGCTTTATGTGTTTAAAGATATTGTAATTGATGGCGCCGCTGTTTTTAACGGGAGCGTTTATACATGGGCAGTTAGTGACGGCATTTCATTTGAAATTGGTTTCTTGATTGACAAGCTGACAGCCATGATGATGATGGTTGTGACCTTCGTATCCTTAATGGTACACATTTACACCATTGGTTATATGAAAGGTGATCCGGGATATCAGCGTTTTTTCAGTTATATTTCCTTGTTTACGTTTTCCATGCTTATGCTGGTAATGGCAAACAATTTTTTGCAGTTGTTTTTTGGCTGGGAAGCGGTTGGTCTGGTGTCATATTTGTTAATCGGCTTTTGGTATAAGCGTGAAACTGCAATTTATGCCAACTTGAAAGCATTTCTTGTGAATCGTGTGGGTGATTTTGGCTTTTTGCTTGGCATTGCGGTTGTCTTAATGTATTTCAATAGTCTGGATTATGCAGATGTGTTCGCCGCTTCCGGAAATATTGCCCAGTTGACCATGGAAGTGATTCCAGGTGTTGAATGGAATGTGATGACCGTGATATGCATCCTGTTGTTTATTGGTGCTATGGGTAAGTCAGCGCAGGTTCCCTTGCATGTTTGGTTACCGGACTCAATGGAAGGCCCCACCCCTATTTCTGCGTTGATTCACGCTGCTACCATGGTAACCGCAGGTGTATTCATGGTAGCGCGTATGTCACCCATGTATGAATTCTCTGAAACAGCGCTGAGTTTGGTGATGATTATTGGTGCAATTACTGCGTTGTTTATGGGGCTTCTTGGCTTGGTACAAAACGACATTAAGCGTGTTGTTGCTTACTCAACATTATCGCAATTGGGATATATGGTTGTTGCTCTTGGGGCCTCGGCTTATGCGGCTGGATTGTTTCATTTAATGACACATGCTTTTTTCAAGGCATTACTGTTCCTGGCAGCAGGGTCGGTTATTATCGCCATGCACCATGAACAGGATATGCGTAAGATGGGTGGCTTAAGAAAATACCTTCCCGTGACTTACGCAACGGCATTAATTGGTTCTCTGGCCTTGATTGGTTTCCCCGGTTTGTCGGGCTTCTTTTCCAAAGACGCGATTATTGAGGCTGTTGGTCACTCCGAGCTTGCCGGCTCTGGTTTCGCCTATATGGCTGTGTTATTGGGTGTTTTTGTGACGGCTTTATATACGTTCAGAATGTTCTTTCTGGTGTTTCATGGTAAAGAGCGTATGGATGAACACACCCGTTCGCATTTGAAAGAAAGTCCCTTGGTGGTGACGGTGCCACTGGTATTGTTAGCCATTCCATCGGTTGCCATTGGCGCGTATGCCATTGGGCCATTGTTGTTTGGTGACTTTTTTGGTTCTGCATTGGTTGTCTTCAAAGAGCATGATGTACTTGCTCAAATGGGAGAGAGTTTTACCGGATGGATGGGATTTCTGCTCCACGGTTTGATGTCACCAGCCTTTGTTTTATCTACCGCAGGCTTGGTAGCAGCTTGGTATATCTATATGGTTAAACCTGATATCGCGTCCAGAGCAAAAGAAAAATATGATGCAGTTTATCATGTGCTCGAAAACGCGTACGGCTTTGACGCTTTTAACGACAAAATATTTGCCGGTGGAACCCGAAAAATTGGTGATTACCTATCGTCCGTTGTCGATCGAAAAGTGATTGATGGCTATGCTATTAATGGAACGGCTAACTCCGTTGGTTGGTGGGCGAGTTTTACCAGAAATGCACAGACCGGATTTTTATATCATTATGCCTTTGTAATGATAATTGGCGTCACAGGTTTATTGACCTGGATCTTTATTATTTAATTTTTTTGTGCATGGTGACAGCCACAATTTATTAGCTTCTTTAAATATAAAAGAAGGCCCGTAGAGGAATTATTTGAATGTTCGCAGATTTATCATTATTAAGTCTTGTTATCTGGCTACCAATTATCGGTGGTGGATTAGTGTTGGCTATTGGTGGAGATAAGAATCCTTCACTGGCTAAACTGATTGCGCTGGTATTTTCTATTCTTACATTTGCGATTTCTATTCCGTTATATACTTCGTTTGATATAACAACGGCAGAAATGCAGTTTGTCGAGAAAGTAAGCTGGATAGCGGCTTTTGATATTAATTATCATCTCGGGGTTGATGGTATTTCGATGCCCTTAATCCTGTTGACCACCTTTACAACAATATTGGTTATTGCCGCCGGTTGGGAAGTAATAAAAAATAAACCTGCCTTGTATATGGCTTGCTTTTTGATCATGGAAGGTTTGATGGTCGGTGTGTTTGCGGCACTGGACTCCATTCTTTTTTATGTCTTTTGGGAAGCAATGTTGGTACCGATGTTTCTGGTTATTGGTATCTGGGGTGGCAAGGACAGGGTTTACGCGACAATCAAGTTCTTCCTTTATACCTTCTTTGGTTCTGTTTTTATGTTGATCGCACTGATTTACATGTATACCAAGACAGGTAGCTTTAGCATACTCGCTTTCCACGATCTGCAATTGAGTATGACCGAGCAGATATATATCTTCTTGGCATTTTTAATCGCGTTTGCGGTTAAGGTACCAATGTGGCCAGTACATACATGGCTGCCTGATGCTCATGTTGAAGCGCCGACAGGTGGTTCAGTGATACTTGCGGCAATAATGCTGAAATTGGGCGCTTACGGTTTCTTGCGTTTTAGTTTGCCGATTACGCCAGCGGCCAGTCATGAACTCGATTGGTTGATCATTGTCTTGTCATTGATCGCTGTTATTTACATTGGCTTTGTTGCCCTTGCCCAGTCTGATATGAAAAAACTGGTGGCGTATTCTTCCATATCTCATATGGGTTTTGTCACACTGGGTTTTTTCATTGCCTTTAGTATTCATGACAATACTGGTAGTTGGCAGGGCGCGGCCATGGGTATTGAAGGCGCGATGGTACAAATGATTTCGCATGGTTTTGTCTCCGGTGCGATGTTCCTATGTATTGGTGTTATGTACGACAGAATGCAGAGTCGTCAAATAGGGGCTTATGGTGGTGTTGCCAATACAATGCCGATTTTTGCCTTTTTCGTTGTGTTGTTCGCAATGGGGAATGTTGGTCTTCCTGGCACATCTGGCTTTGTTGGCGAGTTTATGGTTATTCTTGCTGCAATGAAATCCAATTTTTGGATTGCGTTCCTTGCCGCATTAACGCTTATCATTGGGGCGGCATATACCTTATGGATGGTTAAGCGCGTTATTTTTGGTGATGTGACCAATGACAGTGTCGCAAAAATGAAAGATGTCAATCTTCGTGAATATGCAATTCTTGGTTCGTTGGCGGTGTTAACCATTTTACTTGGTGTGTGGCCGAATCCTTTACTTGACGTATTTCATGTGACGGTAGAAAACCTGGTTACACACATTGCTGACCCCAAATTATTGTAAATAACAGAAAATAACTATTTTTAACTAATGGATAATGCCTGTTAGGTAAAAATGGAAAATATAGTAGAGAAAAACAAATGACTGTAGCTTTATCCGAATTTGTTCCATTGATGCCAGAAATTTTTATTCTGACCATGACTTGCGTGATATTAATTCTTGATCTGTTTTTAACAGACAAAGCGCGTCACATTACTTACCTGTTGTCCATAGGAACTTTGGCGGTCGCAGGTGTTATTACCTATGCCGGGATGCCAATGGAACCTGAAGTGGTATTGTCAGGCAGTTTTGTTAATGACCAAATGGCCGTTATTCTCAAACTTTTTGTTTATTTGATAACAATCGGTGTGTTTGTTTATACACGCCAGTATTTGGCTGATCGTGGCTTATACAAAGGCGAATTTTATGTGTTGGTGTTGTTTGCGGTTTTAGGCATGATGGTCATGATCTCCGCGCACAGCATGCTCACGGTTTATCTTGGGCTTGAGTTGTTGTCTTTAGCCTTGTATGCCCTGGTTGCATTGCAACGGGATTCGTCGGTTGCTGTCGAAGCCGCAATGAAATATTTTGTGCTTGGTGCATTGGCCTCGGGGTTGCTACTGTACGGAATGTCCATGATTTACGGTGCCACCGGCAGCCTTGATTTGGCTGAAATATCCCAGCACGTTGCCCAGGTTCAGGAAAAGGATCTGGTTCTGTTGTTGGGGGCGGTATTTATCATCGTTGGCTTGGCGTTTAAGTTGGGTGCTGTTCCTTTTCACATGTGGATGCCCGATGTCTATCACGGTTCCCCAACAGCAATCACGCTTTTTCTTGGTACTGCGCCTAAAATTGCCGGTTTTGCAATGGTGATGAGATTGTTGGTCGATGGCTTGGGCGAAATGCATTTTTACTGGCAGGATTTTCTTGTCGCACTTGCGGTATTGTCCATTGTCGTTGGTAATGTGGTGGCCATAGCCCAGACAAATATCAAACGTATGTTGGCTTATTCAACGATTTCCCATATGGGCTTCCTGTTTTTAGGCATTCTTGCCGGAACCGCTGCGGGCTATTCTTCAGCAATGTTCTATACAATTGTTTACACAATTATGGGGCTGGCCAGTTTCGGCATGATCATCATGTTGAGTCGTGCCGGTTTTGAAGCAGAAAACCTCAGTGACTTTAAAGGTCTGAATCAGCGAAGTCCTTGGTATGCGTTTATGATGTTAATTATCATGTTCTCCATGGCCGGTGTTCCGCCTGCGTTGGGATTTTACGCAAAACTGGCTGTGTTGGAAGCGGCGGTAAATGCGGGATTTGTGTGGCTGGCAGTATTAGCGGTTATTTTCTCCATTGTTGGTGCATTTTATTACTTGCGTATTATCAAATTAATGTATTTTGATAATCCCGAGGATACTCAGCCAATTCAGGCTTCACCAGATATGCGAGCCGTGTTAAGCCTTAACAGTGTGATGATATTGGCCTTGGGTTTGTTTCCAGGTGGCCTGATGACATTGTGTATAAGTGCGATTTCAGTCGGTTAGATAATCACGACGCTTGCCAATAAAAACCGGGTTCTCCCGGTTTTTTTGTGGCCGTTGGCTTCCTGTTACGCATTTATTGCGCTCCAGTTCTTGTTTCGGATACCGATACACTTTATTGACTTCCACTTGTTTATTGATTTTTAGTCAGAGTCTAAAATTTCCAGTGGCGTGTTTATCATCAATATATGGTTTATTCATTTGTGTCAGACGAAAGTAGAGAAATTTTTGCGTCTATTAAACAAGAACTTCTGAGCGATAAAATTAAGCTGCCGGGCTTACCTGATATTGCTCGCAGGGTACAGGTTGGGGTGAATAACCCGGATTTCAGTGCAGCAGATATTGCGAAAATTGTGCAAACGGATATACCGCTGTCCGGTCGGGTAATTCAGGTCGCAAATAGTCCCTTGTATAAAGGGGTTACGCCGGTTGAAAATTGCCAAAGTGCTATCACCCGATTGGGAATGAAAGTGGTAAAAAATCTTGTTACCAGCTTCTCTGTTCGTCGACTTTATAGCGGAAAATCAGCCAATGCCCGGAAAAAAGTCGAGCAGCTCTGGAAACACAGTGTGAAAATCGGGGCTATCAGTTTTACCCTGGCGCGGGTGACACCCGGTTTTGACCCGGAAAGGGCGATGTTGGCCGGCCTGGTACATGGTATTGGCGAGTTGTTGATACTCAATTTTGCTGAGCGGCACACTGACTTTTTACAGAATGAAAAGCTCTATAAAGACGTTGTTGCGCGTTACCAGCATAAGCTTGGCGCAGTTATATTGAAGCATTGGCGCTTTGATCAGAGTTTGATTCAGGTAGCTTTGTCGTCCGAGGATTGGCTTCGAAACCCTTCCTCCAAACCGGATTACGCAGACGTGGTGTTGGTATCGCATCTTGAAGAGTTGCTTATCACAAATAAGGTACCTCGATCCGTTGCAAATCCGCGAAAGTTGCCAGTGTATGCAAAATTTCCGGTTTTTAAACTGGGTAAAAGCGCCCATAAAGAACTGCTGATGGAAGCACAAGACGAAATTGGTGAGTTGCAACGTTTATTGAGTTGAAGGCGGGAATCGCGGTGAAGTCACAATGTAGCCAAGGGGGATTAGCCTTTACATATCGATAATCAGCGTAAAGACAAATAAATTTTTTTAAAGTTTTCCCAACGTTCAGGCGGAATGTGTTGATTGTTTACGGCGTCAATGATGGCGCATTCCGGCTCATTGATATGACTACAGTTACTGAATTTGCACTTACCCAAATACGGCCGAAACTCCTTAAACCCCCAGGCGACATTTTCTTTTTGCAGATGCCATAAACCAAAATCACGCACACCGGGCGAATCGATTATTGCCCCACTTTTTGCCAGATGATACCACTGGGAGGCACTGGTTGTGTGTTTTCCGAGTTTGGATATTTTGGAAATCTCACCTATTTGAATTTTTATGTCAGGCAAAATTGCTTTAATCGTTGAAGATTTGCCTACCCCGGACTGACCCACAAGAACTGAGACTTTATTGTGTAAAATTTCATTAATTGTGGATAAACCATGTTGTGATCGGGTTGCCACGTATAGGAGCTTATAACCAATATCACCGTAGTAAGCGAGGGATTGTTTGAGCTTGTTGAGTTCTTCAGGTGTTAAAAGATCAATTTTATTAATAATGACAACGGGGGGAATCCCCGCGCGTTCTATGGCAACAAGGTAGCGGTCAATCATTGCGGTACTCAGCATGGGCTCAATGGAACTTACCACTAAAATCTGGTCGATATTTGCGGCAATGGGCTTTGTGTTGCCAGTAAAGTCTGGCCGCTCCAGCAAGGATTTGCGCTCCAGCACAGCAGTGATAACGGCATCACCATGGGAAAATGTGTCAAAAATTATCTTATCGCCGACAACGATACTGCCCAGGTTTTGTCTGGCCAAACTGGAAAAGCGTTCACCTTTTTCATTTTCGATAATAAATTGAGTACCAAAGCTGGCCACCACAAACCCATTGTAAGATTGAGCGATCGAGTTTTCGCCACTGGATTTGAGTTTTTGCAATTTTTTATTGGCACGTTGAATTCGTTCAGCCTGGATTTTTTGGGCGCGCCATTCCTGCTTGCGTGATAATTTTCTTTTGCTCATACAGCCTTAAGTTTTGGCATGGTATCGGGAATTAAGTGTTTTTTTTCACTTATCTCAAACGAGTAATCATGTTATTTTGTGATTATATCGTAACGCCACCACTATAAGGAATTTTCATGTCAATAAGTGATACAAATTTAATATGGATTGATCTGGAAATGACCGGTTTAGATCCCGATACGGACGTTATTATCGAAATTGCAACGATTGTAACCGACAGTCAATTAACTGTATTGGCCGAAGGGCCTGTAATTGCAGTGCATCAGGCAAATGCGATTCTTGAAGCCATGGATGAATGGAATACTCGCCAGCATGGAAACTCTGGTCTGGTCGATCGCGTGAAAAACAGCACTTATACTGAAGCACAGGCGGAAGCAGAAACACTGGCATTTTTAGCGGAATATGTTCCCAAAGGGAAGTCGCCCATGTGTGGCAACAGTATTTGTCAAGATCGCCGGTTTTTGTATCGTTCCATGCCGACCTTGGAAGCATTTTTTCATTATCGAAATCTGGACGTCAGTACGTTAAAGGAATTGTCACGTATGTGGGCGCCTGAAGACATTCAAAATGGTTTTAAAAAACAGGGCAGTCATCTGGCCATGGATGATATTCGTGAATCCATTGCTGAGATGGCTTATTATCGCCAGCATTTAATTAAATATTAAAGTCGGCAAGTTATGGAATGCGCTTTTGGGTTTGTTGTTCAATTGCCCAGTCAAGGTGTTCATCAACCATGTCGCCAAGAGAATATTTTTTTGATTTTAACGCGCTAATGATGTTTTTGGAAAAACTTGCATTGCCCAGTGCAACGGCGATGTTTCTTATCCAGCTAACATATCCAATGCGTCGGATTGGGCTGCCTTCTGTGTTTTTTAAAAAAGTCTCTTTGTCCCATTGAAAAAGGCTTAACAAGTTCTCTCTATCCAGGGAATGCCGTACGGAAAAATCGTTTTCCTCGCTTGCTTTGCTGAATTTGTTCCACGGACACACCAATTGACAATCATCGCAGCCATAAATGCGATTACCCATGGCTTGTCGAAATTCAACAGGAATCGCATTTTTGTTTTCAATTGTTAAATAGGAAATGCAACGCCGAGAATCAACCTGATAGGGGGCAACAATGGCCTTAGTCGGGCAGTCATCAATACAAGCCGTACATTTTCCACAGTGTGAAGCGATTCCTTTATCAATAGGTAAGGGTAGGTTTACATAAATTTCCCCGAGAAAAAACCACGACCCGGCGTCACGCGATAAAACATTGGAATGCTTGCCGATCCAGCCAAGTCCGGCTTTTTCCGCCAAAGCCTTTTCCAGCACAGGGGCACTGTCAACAAATACACGGTAATTCAATTCTGGTGCATAGCCTTCGATTAGTGATGCGAGTTGTTGTAATTTTTTGCGCATGACCTTGTGATAATCTCGGCCCAAGGCATAACGGGAAATATAAGCCAGGTTTGGGTTGTGTAAGACAGCCCAGGGATCATGTGATGCATCGGCAAGGTAGTCCATGCGCACGCTGACAATACGGATGGTGCCCGGGACCAATTCTTCAGGCCGGCTTCGTTTGCTGCCGTGCTTTTTCATGTAGTGCATATCGGCATGATAATTATTTTTTAGCCATTGGTTAAGTTTGGCTTCGGCTTTGGATAATTCGATATCAGCAATACCTGTTTTCTGAAAGCCCAGTGATTGACTCCAGCTTTTGATTTGTTTGCTTAACGTGTTTAGCTGCTCGTCGCTTAGTGTTGTGGGGGCAGTAGATAATTGCATTTGTGCCTGCATTAGTGTTTGCGTAGTGTTTAGAGGGTATGAGAGATAGCGCTACTGCAAAGTATGTGCGCCAGTTGTTTTGTATTATAATAAATGTAAGAACACAAACAAAGCTTACCCCTAAATTCGCCGTCGAAATGCAGCCTATGAAACCACAAAAACTGCCTTTATACACATCGCAACAAACCCGTGAACTCGATCAGCTTGCCATTGAATCCGGCATAAGTGGTTATCAGCTAATGAAAAAGGCGGGTACATCGGCATTTCATTTTATCTTGTCAAGATGGCCTGACAGCCACAAAATTGTGATTGTTTGTGGGGTTGGAAATAATGGAGGAGACGGTTACGTTATTGCCAGGTTGGCAAAAATGCGGGGAATGGATTTACGGTTAATTCAGTTGGGGGATCTATCAAAGCAAAGTGATGATTCAAGTACCGCAAGGCATGATCTTTACGAAGAAGGGGTAAAAGTTGAATTTTTTGACAATCAGGATTTTTCCGATGCTGATCTGATTATCGACGCATTATTGGGTACAGGCATACAACGGGATGTGCATGGTAACTGGAAAAAGGTAATTGATGCTATTAATCGAGCGCCGGCAAAAGTTGCGTCGATTGATATTCCCAGCGGTTTGAATGCTGATAGTGGTTATATTCAGGGTGTCGCGGTAAAAGCGGATATTACCGTGACGTTTATTGGTCGAAAACAGGGGATGTATACTGCTAATGGCTGTGATCAGTCAGGAGATATTACCTTTGATTCACTAAATATAGCTGATGAGTTTTATAAGGAAGTTACACCCGCATCTTATTTGTTACAAACCTTTTCCCCTAATTTAAATGTACGTAGAGCAAAAAACTCACACAAGGGATTGTTTGGGAATATTGTGATTATTGGTGGTGCACCGGGAATGAACGGTGCTGCGTTACTGGCGGCTGAAGCAGCCTTGCGTGCCGGTTGTGGATTGGTCACGGTATTAACGCATCCAGATCATTCAGCATTTTTAAATCTGAACCGACCTGAAATCATGTGTCACGGCGTAGAAAACGGGACAGCATTGGTGGCGCATTTACACGGTGCGGATGTTGTTGTTATCGGCCCGGGACTAGGTACAGATACATGGGGAAAAGAACTGCTGCATAAAGTGATAATGGAAACAGCATCGAAGAATATTCCAGTTGTGATAGATGCCGATGGTTTAAATAATCTGGCAAGTGAAAAACATACTATGCGCTCATTGCATTTTAATTGGGTACTAACGCCACACCCGGGTGAGGCTGCGCGCTTGCTGGAATGTACGACGGCGCAAGTACAGCAAGACAGATTCCTGGCAGCCAGACAGATAAGTAATAAATACAACGCCATGTGTGTACTGAAAGGCGCGGGCAGTGTTATCCGTTCGGCAGATACTACAACGGTTTGCCCCTACGGTAATCCGGGTATGGCATCAGCAGGTATGGGGGATATATTATCCGGCATATTGGGTACCATGCTTGCCCAGGCACTTAAGGAAGATGGAATGACGAGAATAGAGGCTGAAACCGAAGCCGTACATAATGCCGTGATGTTGCATGCCTTGGCCGGTGATGCAGCTGCCAGAAAACAGGGAGAAAAAGGCATGATAGCGTCTGATTTATTTCCAGAAATACGGCATATACTTAATGCCAATACATTGGCATAAATTAACTGTTCCAAAACTGAAAGGAAATCACCGTCAATATGAGTGATGCAAGTATCTACAGTATAGTAAAAAATGAAACGCAAATGATTCACTTTGGCGAAGCATTGGCTGATGCCTGTAAGGGTGGAGAGATTATTTTTTTACATGGTGAACTCGGCACTGGAAAAACTACCTTAGTTAGAGGCTTTATGCGAAAGCTGGGATATAAAGGCGCGGTTAAAAGTCCAACTTATACGTTGGTGGAACAATACGACTCTCAAGACAACACAATCTATCATTTTGATTTGTACCGTCTTGCCAATGCTGAAGAGTTAGAGTACATGGGAATCAGGGATTATTTTAATGGTAGTGCGATTTGTTTGATTGAGTGGCCGCAGCAAGGCCGGGGATATCTTCCTGAGGCCGATGTGGATATCAGTATTGCGTATTCAGAAGAAGGTGGTCGACAAGTAGAAACACAATCTGTCAGCGAGCGGGGTGTGTCAGTTTGTGAAAAACTACATGGTCTGTATTCTGCATCGTTATAGCCGGAAAAATGTTCAAGTGAATCTTTTGGGATCAAGGTGTGAAAAAATCACAATTTGTGGCGTTATTTAGCTGTTAAATTAAATATCTGACTTTATTATTGACGAGATATCGCTTTTTTATTGATTATTGACTTGGCGATTGTGAAAATTGAATTAAAAAACAGGAATTGCCTAGAGATCGGTTAAGGCAATTGACATAATTTTGACGTTAGCGCTTGATAAAATGAAAATAAAAAAAATACAAATTCGGTTTCTTTTTCTATTGTTTCTCCTGTCTGTCTGCTCATCGCTGGCGGTGGCGAATACAATTAATGGCTTTAGAGTCTGGGATTCGCCCGATGGAAGTCGATTGATTATTGATCTTGAAAAAAAGCCGCAGTATAAGGCATTTCGTTTGGACAATCCGCCGCGTATTGTTGTCGATTTGCTGCAAACCCGCTTACAGGGAAGTCCCCCGCAAGTAAAACGAACCCATCGATTAATAAAAAAACTTCGCAGTGCACCCAGAAAAAATCAATCTCGACGTATTGTGATTGACACCAAAGGTCACATTAGTTATCGCACCTACTCCTTGTTACCCAACCGTGAATACGGGCATCGCTTGGTGATTGAATTGAATCAAAACACCTCGCTTGTCGCCCGTACCGCTGTTTCAAAAACACAAAAAAATATACCTAAACCACAAAAAGCACCATTAAGGGATATTGTAATTGCTATTGATGCCGGTCATGGTGGTGAAGACCCGGGTGCAATCGGCCGGAGAGGTACAAAAGAAAAATACGTGGTTTTACGTATTGCCAAAAAGCTGAAAAAAGCAATAGATCGCCAAAATGGATTTCGTGCAATACTTGTGAGAAAGGGGGATTATTATCTCAGTTTGCGCAAGCGCATGGAGATTGCCAGAGAAAACAGTGCCGACATGTTTATTTCTGTTCATGCAGATGCTTACAAAAATCCACGAGTCAAAGGTTCCTCAGTGTTTATATTGTCAGAACGGGGGGCCAGTGATGAAGCGGCTAAATGGCTGGCGCGTCGTGAAAACTCAGCTGACCTGGTTGGTGGTGTAAGTTTGGATGATAAAGATAAAACCCTGGCAATGGTTTTACTGGACTTATCGCAGACTGCAACGATTGATGCCAGTGGGCGTGTGGCCAGTCATGTTTTGTCGGAAATTCAAAAAATTGGTCCGGTACATAACAAAACGGTACAACACGCACGGTTTGTTGTTTTAAAATCACCTGATATACCGTCCCTTTTGGTAGAGACTGCATTTATTTCAAATCCACGAGAAGAAAAGCGCTTAAATGACAGTCGATATCAGGCCAAGCTTGCAAGTGCAATTTTTCGTGGTGTAAAACGTTATTTTAGATCCAATCCGCCGCCGGATAGTTTTTTGGCGCAGGCGGAAAAAAGTCGAACATTGTTGGTAGAGCCAGGGGATACTTTATCCGACATTGCTGATACATTCCAAATTAGTGTGGCTAAACTCAAAGCGTTTAATCGCTTGCCCTCGGAGAGAATCAGAGTTGGTCAGATCCTTCACATTCCATTTTAGCCGAGTTTTTTCGCGTCGGACTTGTCCCGGGAAAAGCCGATGAAAATATTATTGCAACTAAATGCTTCAGGTTTTAGCCAAAAGCAAGGCAAAAGTGGAAATAAACAGGAGACTTTTTCAGTAAATGCGAATTACACTGTCTAAAACAGCAGGATTAAGTCTCATTGTCATTATTATACTGGCGATCAGTTTAACGTTTCTTTATTTGCTGCAACGTCAGCAAATTTACGATAACGTTAAGGAAAGCAGCAGAGCACTGGTTGAACAGGAAACGCAATATTACAAGCAAATTACCGAGGAATGGTCGAGGACTTTATTAACATTGTCTCGGCACGAGGCCTTTCGTCTCTTTGTTAAAGCCTATAGTGGCAATACGCCTAAATCAATCGCGGATTATCGCCAGACACTTGAAAAACGCTTTACTGAGGTGGGGCGATTTGGATTAAGTCATATTCAAAATGTACGCTTTATTGGTACAGACGGGAATGAAATTGTTGTCGTCAAAAATGGAAAACCATTTCATGACTATCGGAATGTTGCGGATGTTGATTTCTTTAAAGCGGGAATAAAGCAACGAGCAGGGAAATTATCCAGGGTTTTTTTTTCAGGGAACAAGAATAACGCCTTTATCCATCGAAGTTTACCCGTATTTGTTAAAGGCAAGCTGGTTGGTTTGCTTTCAATTTCGATTGATATAAAACACTTACTCGATAAATATCAATATTTGTTTGCGTCAAATGTGGCAGATCAGGTTATGTTTTTGAGCAAGGAGGGGGATATTATATATCAGATGAATAAACCCGCTTTTTCGGATTCAGACATAAAAAATGTGATCGTCGGCATAAAACACACTACACCGAAATACCCTGTGCTTGAAGATCAGCAAAATGTCTGGAGTTTTGTGTTCAATCAATCCTACGGGTTTTACGTCTTATTCCAGTCAAATGGTAAACGCATCACCGCGATGTTAAATGCACAGTACGAAAAACTGGGTATGGCTTTTTTCATAAGTAGTTTTATATTGGTCATGCTTGTGTTTTGGTTAACCCGCTATATTCAGCGTAAAGAAGCGCAGGAAATCTCCAATAAAGTGATTACTCAGCAACGCTCCATTCATTTTGCTTCGGTAAGTGATGAAATCAGGCCACCAATTAACGCGTTGTTGGGAGCATTGATGACGTTGACAGAAACCGAACTGGACAACAAGCAATTTTATTACGCTGATACGGCAAAAAAATCGGCTGAATGCTTGTTGGAACTGGTTAATGAGTTTCAGGATTATTCCCGCATTAGTCGCGGTGAATTTTCGCTGGAAAAAATTGATTTTGATTTACGCTCTACTGTTCACGACATATCAGAGCTTATGAGTGCACAAGCCTATAAAAAGGGTCTGGAAGTTTCATGTCTGGTTGCCGCCGATGTGCCGAAGCGAGTCGTAGGCGATGCAACCCGATTGCGGCAAGTGATGATAAATTTAATGAGCTTTGCGGTTGAATATACAAACCAGGGTGAAATCTCAATTTGTGTTTCGGCAAAAGATGTGGATAAGCAGAGCAAATTGATAAGCATTGAAATTATTGATACTGGAAATATGGTTGATCAGGAAATTATGCGGGAGCATTTTAAAATGTTTACCGAGCCTAATTATCAAAATCCGGAAACCTATACCAGCGAAGGTTTAGGGTTGGCACTTTCGAAGCAATTGGTCGAGTTGATGGATGGGGATATTGCTGTTGCTGAAAATAATAGTGGCGGGAATACTTTTACCATCAGTATTCCTATGTCATATGCATTAGAAGTAGAGCAAGTTAAACCAACAGTGAGCTTGAGTGGAAAACGCGTTTTGATATTAGGTGAAACGGGTACAAATCGCGCTTCACTGTCCCATGCTTTTAGTAAGTGGGGCATGTCTGGCGCGAGTATGGACGAGTTTCCACGTATTGTAAATGTCTTGCGAGAAGCAAAAATGGCGAACAAGGCATATGATGTCTGTATCGTTGATGTGTCGTTGACTTCGTCCAGTGACAAGGCTTTTAACGCAGTAAGTAATATTCGAAAAGAGTTTTCCGAAAGTGAGCTGGGTATTATTATCCTGACTGTACAAGGGGCAGCGGGTGATGTGAAAAAGGCGCGTGAATTGGGGGTTCAAGCTTATTTAACAAAACCGATCAGTCGCAATACAATGCGTCAAACCTTGCTTCAAGTGCTTGATAGCCGCCTTGATTTATCATCAAAAATTGTTACCCGTCATAGCTTGAAAGAAAATGACCCGACCAATATTAGCCGAGTGTTAGCGGTTGAGTCCGATGAATTAATGCAGAAGAAACTGGCGAAATATTTTAATAAGGCAGGTTATCAGATTGATTTTGCTGAAAATGGCGAAAAATTAAAATCTGCTATCTCAGACCATGCGTATTCTCTGGTTTTGTTTGATATGCAGCTTCCTGGTGTAGACGTTTTTCAATTTGCACGGGATTTCAGGCATACAGAAGAAGCCTTAAACCAGTCCACAGATTCTCAGACCCACGTGCCGATTGTTGGTTTGATGAGTAAACGCGACAAGTCAATTGTTTCCCAAAGTTATGAGGCGGGCATTGATACGGTAATTCTAAAACCCGTGAGTGATGAAAAAATTCAGTTGATTGTAGCCCAGTATTTGACTGAACCGGAGGCAAACAAGCAGCTACCAAACCGCCAGTCTGAGGACAAAATGTGACAAGCCCCGAAAACCAGGGGGCTTCTTGCTTGTCCTTTCTGCATCTATGTCGCGGCAAATCAAATGAATAAAGCACATTTTTGTGTAAAACACGATGCTTGGGTTTGCATTTAACGCCTAATGTTTGCGGGCATTATTTTATAGAAATAGTGGGATAATCTGCCGGATTAACCGGCGGAATATTTGCCCCAAATCCGGTATTTATTTTACCTATAGTACGATTGGCTAACACCGAATATCCTCGAGCCGTTGGGTGAACACCATCCAGTGAGAAGCCGCCACCGGAGGCGTAAACGCTGGTAATGGTGCCCGTGCCAAAATTAATGCCCGTGGTACTGAGTTCATTCATTATGGCTGCGACATCCAAGAACAAGAAATTTGGATTCGCCTCAGCTACTGCTTTAATGGTTGTATTAAACGCCGCGGTAGCGGTTTGAATCTCCTCGGCTTCGGATGGTAATAAAACGTATTTGTCTTTTAGGGGAGATGTTATACCCAAGAGCTTGGAGCTGTCATCGGGGGCGGCCGTATTAATGATGGAGCTGCTTTTGAGCACCAATAAATCCTCAGCGGTGGCTTGTCGCATGCTAATTAATGCCGGGTTTTCACCGGTGAGATCGGTCAGGGTTTCATCCATAATAACAACCGGGTTTTGGCCCACTGAAAAGCTGATAGTGCGTTTGAGCGTTTCATCGGCATTGCTGCCCAGTGCCTGCGCAACACCCGCATTGTAAGCGGCAAAGCGATCATTTAGTGCGTCAATTGTTGCCTGATCATCTGCGGTAAACACAATGGGGTTATATGGCACGGTGGTAAAATAGGGCAGTACCTTGATGTCGGGAATGTTGAGTAAAACACCTTTTGCATCGCCGTTAGCAGTGGTTATGGCTGAGATAAATTGAGTATAAAGATTGGCGAAAACATCCGGATCAGTAATATCATTGGAACCGTAGGTCGACGGATCTGTGTTCCCTGTTTGGTCTTCACCATCACCACCAGCCGTTGCATAGGAAAGCACGTCATTGTTTCCTATCCACAGGGTAAAAAAGGTGGGTACTTGCGCTGCCGCATCTGCAATAACCGTAGTAGTCGTTGATGAAGCAAAGCGGGTAAAATACGGGTTGGCTGTACCTGCATTTAAAGCAGTTGGGTCACCATAACCGGGTGCCCCTAAATGAAAAATTTTTGCACCTGGCACACCCATATTATTATATATGCCACCAATGTTATTGGTAGCTTCCGTCGTTGGTGTTCCTGCCATCGGCTCGGGGCCTTTGGGGTCTAGGGCACCTCTGAATAATTCCCTGGCGAGCGATAGCGGCGTTAAAAACGCTCTCAAAATGCTCATTTATTACATATAAACTCCGCTTTTTCGATTGTTTTTGCCTTGCTCT
>Ga0256830_1000566_pt1:0-25000 | contig 28930 bp, 19 predicted proteins | sample 128326metaG_FD_190537 | JGI IMG/M metagenome (GOLD analysis project Ga0256830, IMG submission 190537) | Hydrothermal vent microbial communities from Lau Basin, Pacific Ocean - 128-326 | ecosystem: Environmental > Aquatic > Marine > Hydrothermal vents | place: Pacific Ocean: Lau Basin... | reverse complement strand
GGTCAAGTCGGCCTGCGCGGAAGATTTAACGGGGCTCAAGCTGTGTACCGAAGCTGCGGATTCAGGTGGCAGACTTCAGATTTCAGATACCAGACACCGGATCAAGGAGGGTCGTGAGATGTCAGATGGATTTGAGGGACTTGAGGTGTTTCAGCGAGCCTATAAGGTATCGTTGGCTATACATCGAGTCAGTCTGAAGTTTCCCAGGTCCGAACAGTATGGTCTTGCTGAACAGATGCGAAGGGCGAGTAAATCGATCCCTGCGAATCTGGCAGAGGGCTATGCCAAGCGTAAGTCTCAGGCCGAGTTCAGGCGATTCGTAAGTATTGCTACTGGATCGGCTGATGAGATGCGTGTTTGGTTACGTTACTGTTTCGATCTTGGATACATCGATAAAAAGTGTTGGCAGACATGGAAAGAGGAGTACATTGAGATTGCGAAAATGCTCAATGGACTTTACAAGTCAATACTGCAATCTGATGTCTGAAGTCTGCCATCTGGATGGTAGGGGAGCGTTCTGTAAGCCTGCGAAGGTGTGTTGAAAAGCATGCTGGAGGTATCAGAAGTGCGAATGCTGACATGAGTAGCGATAATGCGGGTGAAAAACCCGCACGCCGAAAGCCCAAGGGTTCCTGCGCAACGCTAATCGGCGCAGGGTGAGTCGGCCCCTAAGGCGAGGCCGAAAGGCGTAGTCGATGGGAAACAGGTTAATATTCCTGTACTTCATGCTATTGCGATGGGGGGACGGAGAAGGCTAGACCAGCCGGAGATTGGTTGTTCCGGTTTAAGCATGTAGGGAGTGTTCCCAGGTAAATCCGGGAATGCAATCCTGAGGTGTGATGACGAGTTTCCTTTTCAGGAAACGAAGTGGTTGATGCCCTGCTTCCAGGAAAAGCCTCTAAGCTTCAGATAGTATGGAACCGTACTCTAAACCAACACAGGTGGGCAGGGTGAGAATCCCAAGGCGCTTGAGAGAACTCTGGTGAAGGAACTAGGCAAAATAGCACCGTAACTTCGGGAGAAGGTGTGCCCCTGGTACGTGAAGCGACTTGCTCGTGGAGCGGAAGGGGGTTGCAGTGACCAGGTGGCTGCGACTGTTTACTAAAAACATAGCACTCTGCAAACTCGTAAGAGGACGTATAGGGTGTGACGCCTGCCCGGTGCCGGAAGGTTAATTGATGGGGTTAGTCTTCGGACGAAGCTCTTGATCGAAGCCCCGGTAAACGGCGGCCGTAACTATAACGGTCCTAAGGTTAAGTAACGCTAGCCTTAGTAAAACCGAACCATATGCGGGAAACTCCTCCAAAACGGACTGGTACTCGTTGAACAACATGTTCTTCAGTAAAAATCCAGACGACACGGGGACAATCCGCAGGAAAGGCCTGACGGGTTTCGACACTATTTTCAGCCAGGCATCAATCTGCAGGCAGATTGATCATGTATCGATGGCTGTCAAGAAGTCGAAACGCTGTATGCGTCAGGAATCCTCAGAGACTTAACGTTCGGGAGAGTCTGATGCACCTAGAAGCACAATGGATAGTGGGATTTGTTGATGGTGAAGGCTGTTTTCATGTGAGTATCAATCCTCACAGGGAAATGGCGACCGGATACCAGGTATTACCGGAATTCACCGTTGTACAACACAAGCAAGATGTAAAGGTACTCCATGCACTGAAAGACCATTTTGGATGTGGCGTGGTTCGAGTCAACCACGGCGATCGGATGGCCTATCGCGTAAGAAGTATCAATCATCTTCTTGAACGCATTATCCCGTTCTTCATGAAGCATCCTTTGAAATCGAAAAAGAATATCGACTTCAGGAAATTCCGTCGTATTCTTTTGATGATGGAAAAAGGCGAGCATCTGCAACAGCAAGGTCTCGAAGAGATTCGAAACATTGCTTCACAGATGAATCGCGGACGCTCAAGATAAAGTCCGACCTTTCTGGAAACAGTTAGGAGCAATCGAGCGAAATTCCTTGTCGGGTAAGTTCCGACCTGCACGAATGGCGTAACGATGGCCACACTGTCTCCACCAGAGACTCAGCGAAATTGACCTCGCTGTGAAGATGCAGCGTACCCGCGGCAAGACGGAAAGACCCCGTGAACCTTTACTACAGCTTTGCACTGGACTCTGAGTATACTTGTGTAGGATAGGTGGGAGGCTTTGAAACCAGGACGCCAGTTCTGGTGGAGCCGTCCTTGAAATACCACCCTGGTGTACTTCGAGTTCTAACCCAGGTCCGTTATCCGGATCGGGGACAGTGTATGGTGGGTAGTTTGACTGGGGCGGTCTCCTCCTAAAGAGTAACGGAGGAGCACGAAGGTACCCTAAGGACGGTCGGAAATCGTCCGCTTAGTGCAAAGGCATAAGGGTGCTTAACTGCGAGACAGACACGTCGAGCAGGTGCGAAAGCAGGTCTTAGTGATCCGGTGGTTCTGTATGGAAGGGCCATCGCTCAACGGATAAAAGGTACTCCGGGGATAACAGGCTGATTCCTCCCAAGAGTTCATATCGACGGAGGAGTTTGGCACCTCGATGTCGGCTCATCACATCCTGGGGCTGTAGCAGGTCCCAAGGGTATGGCTGTTCGCCATTTAAAGTGGTACGCGAGCTGGGTTTAGAACGTCGTGAGACAGTTCGGTCCCTATCTGCCGTGGGCGTTTGAGATTTGAGGGAAGCTGCTCCTAGTACGAGAGGACCGGAGTGGACGAACCTCTGGTGTTCCGGTTGTCACGCCAGTGGCACTGCCGGGTAGCTATGTTCGGACAGGATAACCGCTGAAAGCATCTAAGCGGGAAGCCCCTCCCAAGATTAGATCTCACTGGATACTTGATATCCCTGAAGGTCCGTTGGAGACTACGACGTTGATAGGCTGGGTGTGGAAGCGCAGTAATGTGTGAAGCTAACCAGTACTAATTGACCGTGAGGCTTGACCATATAACACCCAAGTGGTTTGGATGTTAGCTATGATCAAATGCAAACATAACCAATAGCGTTAAAGCAACTTTCCGGATTGCTGCCGTTTTGCAGCAAGATAAAAGATGAAAGAGAAAAGATAAAAGTAAGAGAAAAAGTCATTTCCTTTTCTCTTTACCCTTTGCTCTTTTCTCTAAGTCGCCTTCAGGCGACGTACCATTTTTCCTGGCAGCCATAGCGAGTGGGAACCACCCGATCCCATTCCGAACTCGGAAGTGAAACTGCTCAGCGCCGATGATAGTGTGGGGCCTCCCCATGTGAAAGTAGGTCACTGCCAGGGTCTATCAGCAGACCCCTGCAGCCATTCTGGCTGCAGGGGTTTTTTTATGGGTGCAGAGCAAAGAGCAAAGAGAAAAGTAAACTTTACTCTTTTATCTTTTCTCTTTACTCTGTCTGAATGATCATGAACGTATTCATCACGGGCGCCAATCGTGGAATTGGTCTCGGTTTCGTCAAGCATTATCTTGCGCAGGGTGACAAGGTCTGGGCCTGTTACCGGCGTTCTCCCGGCGAGCTGGCGGAACTGGAGCAGGCGGACCTGCAGTGTATACGCTGGGACGTGACGGAAGCGGCGCCTGCCGATGGGGCTGTGTTGCCTGAGCGTATCGATCTGCTCATCAACAATGCAGGCATCTATGGGCCGGCAAAGAGTATGGGGCAGGGGCTGAGGGAGGTGAGCGATGAGACCATGCATAAGGTGTTCGACGTCAACTGCGTAGGACCTCTGCGCGTGGTGCAGCACCTTGTGGATAGAATCATCGCCGCGCAGGGTGTCATCGCCAACGTCAGCTCCAAGATGGGGTCTTCGGGCGATAACACCAGCGGTGGGTGCTATGCCTACCGGGCGGCCAAGGCGGCGCTGGTCATTGTCTCCAAATCCATGGCCATGGACCTGGCCCCGGAAGGTGTGCGAGTCATTACCCTGCACCCCGGCTGGGTGCGGACGGATATGACGGGCCACTCGGGGCTGATCGACGTGGATCAGTCTGTTGCCGGGATGACGAGCGTCATAGCCAAAGTGGACGACTATGCGCCTGGTGCGTTTATTGCCTACGACGGCAAGGAAGTTCCTTATTGACACCTCCCTGAATTGACGGATCCACCCGGCGTGGTCAGGTGGGCATGCGCTGGCTCTTCTCCGTGGGCAGGTCGAGCGCTTCCCAGATGGCGAGGGTTGCTTCCTTCTGATTCATGGAATAGAAATGCAGGCCGGGTGCCCCCCCATCCAGCAGCCGCCGGCACAGCTCGATGGTGACATCGAGCCCGAAGGCCTTGATGGACTCCAGGTCGTCACCGAACCCTTCCAGGCGCTTGCGTATCCAGCGCGGGATCTCGGCGCCGCAGGCGTCGGAGAAACGCGCCAGCTGGGTGTGGTTGGTGATGGGCATGATGCCGGGAACGACGGGCAGATCCAGGCCCAGTTCCTCGCAACTGTCCACGAACCTGAAATAGGCGTCGGCATTGTAGAAATACTGGGTCAGGGCGGCATCCGCGCCGGCCTCCACCTTGCGCTTGAAATTCAGCAAGTCGTCCTGGGCCGATTTCGCCTGGGGATGGAATTCGGGATAGGCGGCCACTTCGATGAAGAAATGATCCCCCGTCTCCTGGCGTATGAATTCGACCAGTTCGTTGGCATAGCGGAAGGTGCCCGCCGTATGCATGCCCGAGGGCATGTCGCCACGCAGGGCGACGAGATGGCGGATGCCATTGTCCATGTAGACTCCGAGTATCTCCTTGATGCTGTCGTGGGTGGACCCGATGCACGACAGATGCGGCGCGACATCGATTCCCGTATGCTGCTTGAGATCCTTGACCGTTTCCAGTGTCCGCTCGCGAGTGGAGCCACCGGCCCCGAAGGTGACGGAGAAGAAGCAGGGGTTCAGCCTGGCCAGTTCCAGGCTGACGGCGCGCAGCTTTTCCATCCCTTTCTCCGTCTTGGGGGGAAAGAACTCGCAACTGTAGGCTTTGGGATATTTTTTCTGGGAATCCATAAAAAGGCAGAGTAAAGAGAAAAGAGTAAAGAGTAAAGTCGGGGAAGAGGAAAGAGAAGAAGCGCGGGAGCTTTTCTCTTTCCTCTTTTATCTTTGCTCTGAATTTAATACCTGTAATGTTCCGGCTTGTAGGGGCCTTCCACGGGGACGCCGATGTAGTCCGCTTGTTCCTGGGTCAGGGTCGTGAGTTTTGCGCCGACCTTGTCCAGGTGGAGTCTTGCCACTTCCTCGTCCAGTTTCTTGGGCAGGACGTAGACCTTGTTTTCGTACTTGTCCGGATTGGTAAACAACTCGATCTGGGCCAGGGTCTGGTTGGTGAAAGAGTTGGACATGACGAAGCTGGGGTGGCCCGTGGCGCAGCCCAGGTTTACCAGGCGTCCCTCGGCCAGCAGGATGATGCGCTTGCCATCAGGGAAGATGACGTGATCCACCTGGGGTTTGATATTTTCCCATTTGTACTGGCTCAGGGAGGCGACGTCGATTTCGTTGTCGAAGTGGCCGATATTGCAGACAATGGCCTGGTCCTTCATGGCGGCCATGTGGTCGTGGGTGATGACATGATAGTTGCCCGTGGTGGTGACGAAGATGTCGCCGAGGCCGGCTGCCTCGTTCATGTCGACGATGCGGTAGCCCTCCATGGCCGCCTGCAGAGCGCAGATGGGATCGATCTCGGTGACCCACACCGTGGCGCCCATGCCGCGGAAGGCCTGGGCGCAGCCCTTGCCCACGTCGCCGTAGCCGAGCACCACGCAGATCTTGCCCGCGATCATGACGTCGGTGGCGCGCTTGATGCCGTCCAGCAGGGACTCGCGGCAGCCATAGAGGTTGTCGAACTTGGATTTGGTGACGGAATCGTTGACATTGATGGCCGGGAAGGGCAGTTCACCCTTGCTCTCCATCTGGTAGAGGCGGTGGACACCCGTCGTGGTCTCCTCCGTGACGCCCTTGATGTTGGCCTTGATGCGGCTGTACCAGCCGGGTTGCTCCGCCAGCCGTTTCTTGATGGCGGCGAAGAGATACTCTTCTTCCTCGCTGCCGGGACTGTCGATCACGCTGGGATCCTGTTCTGCCTTGGAGCCCAGAATCAGCAGCAGCGTGGCGTCGCCGCCGTCGTCGAGGATCATGTTCGGCGTGCCACCGTCGGACCATTCCATGATGCGGTGGGTGTATTCCCAGTATTCCTCCAGGGATTCGCCCTTGTGGGCGAAAACCGGGACGCCCCTGGCGGCTATGGCGGCCGCGGCGTGATCCTGGGTGGAGAAGATGTTACAGGAGGCCCAGCGCACCTCGGCGCCCAGCGCCACCAGGGTCTCGATCAGCACTGCTGTCTGGATGGTCATATGGAGGCTCCCGGCGATGCGCGCGCCCTTCAGGGGTTGGGCATCCCGGTATTTTTCCCGGGTTGCGATGAGGCCGGGCATCTCGGTTTCGGCGATGGCGATTTCCTTGCGCCCCCATTCCGCCAGGGAGATATCCGCGATCTTGAAATCGGAATTCAGGGTTTCGGCTGCTTGTGTGCTCATTCAATTCTCCTGTTGCAATGACTGTGTTCAGAGTCCCGCGGCATCTTTCAGGATGTCGGCCTTGTCGGTTTTTTCCCAAGTGAAATCAGCTTCCTCGCGGCCGAAGTGTCCATAGGCGGCGGTGTTGCCGTAGATGGGCCTGAGCAGATCCAGCATGGTTACCAGGCCCTTGGGGCGCAGATCGAAGACGTCGCGGATCAGGGTGATGATTTTGTCCTCGGACACCTTGCCGGTGCCGAAGGTCTCGACGCTCACGGAAGTGGGTTCGGCGACGCCAATGGCATAGGATACCTGGACCTCGCAACGGTCCGCCAGGCCGGCCGCCACGATGTTCTTGGCCACATAGCGTCCCGCATAGGCGGCGGAGCGGTCCACCTTGGAAGGGTCCTTGCCGGAGAAGGCGCCTCCGCCATGGCGGGCCATGCCGCCATAGGTGTCTACGATGATCTTGCGGCCCGTCAGCCCGCAGTCGCCCACTGGTCCGCCGATGACGAAGCGCCCCGTGGGATTGATGAAAAACTTGGTGTCCTTCCCGATCCACTCGGCGGGCAGCACGGGCTTGATGATCTCGTCCATGACGGCCTCGGTCAGCATCTTGTTGTCGATGTCCGGGTCGTGCTGACTGGACAATACCACGGCATCGATGCCCACCGGCTTGTGGTCCTCATAGCGGAATGTCACCTGGCTCTTGGCATCGGGACGCAGCCAGGGGAGTACGCCCTTCTTGCGCATTTCGGCCTGGCGCTTGACCAGGCGGTGGGCATAGGTGATGGGAGCAGGCATCAGCACATCCGTTTCATTGGATGCAAAGCCGAACATGAGTCCCTGGTCCCCGGCGCCCTGTTCGTGTTCCTCGCTTTCATCCACGCCCATGGCAATGTCGGCGGACTGCTTGTCAATGGCTGTCAATACGGCGCAGGACTCCCAGTCGAAGCCCATTTCCGAGCTGTTGTAGCCGATGCGCTTGATGGTCTGGCGCACGATGTCCTGCATGTCCACCCAGGCGGAGGTGGTGATTTCCCCCGAGATGATGACCATGCCGGTGTTGACCAGTGTCTCACAGGCGACGCGGGATTTCGGGTCGTCGGCCAGGATGGCATCGAGAATGGCATCGGAAATCTGGTCGGCAACCTTGTCGGGATGGCCTTCGGATACGGATTCGGAAGTGAATAAATAGGATTTGCTCATGTTTTCCTCGTTGTTGTCATTACCTGCGGGTTCCTTGGAAACTCAGGGGAGGCCTGAAAAATCAGGCCGGACGGCATCTGGAGTTGCATGCTGGCTTTGCCTGGGCGCGGTTCGCGGGCAGTGGCATGCCCAGTCAAGAAGCGCCCATGCCGCGCGGACAATATCATATGGATGAGGCCGTCGCGAGCCCCGCTTGGGAGGTGCCGATGTCGTAGATCCTTGTAAGCTTTCCACGCATAACCTCGTATCTTATCCATTGGGGCGGGTTTTTGCCAGATTAAGTTGACCCTGAACCCATGGATGCTGGTTATTAATCCGGCAACAATATCTGTCGTGTTCAGCGCTTCAGGCCCGCGCAGGCCTGAAGCCTCTAACCAACTGATTTGAAAAGACAGGCTGTCGCGTGCCGGCCCACGGAGGGCGTTGGCGTTGCTTGCCGTGGAATGACCACGGCGGCGCAGCGCTGCCTTACTGTGAACCAGCAGGCGTCGGCTGAACACGATATCTTTTGTCACCGGGTTGATATCGGCAGCGCCGGGAATTTCATGAAATGGCGCGTGGCGCGGTAGTCTCCCTAAATTAGCTCTGTTTCTCTTGGAAAATCATCGTTATAATAGCCGCCCCCGGCAGGCGGGCCGGTGCCCGCCGCGCTTCAGAACTGGAGGAACACTGAATGGTCAGTCTTGAAACACCCGTATGTGATTTTGGCGCCCCGGCTATCGATTTTTCCCTGCCAGGAGTGGATGGCAAAGTCTGGACCCTGGAAGATTGCCGGGGCGAGAAAGGCCTGCTGGTCATGTTTATCTGCAATCACTGTCCTTACGTCAAGGCCATACGGGATCGCATTGTCCGCGATACTCGGGAACTCAGGGACTACGGCATCAACAGCGTGGCCATCATGTCCAACGACCCCAGCGATTATCCTGAGGACTCCTTTGAGAATATGAAAAAGGTGGCGGAGGCCTTTGATTTTCCTTTTCCCTATCTGATGGATGAGACCCAGGAGGTTGCCAAGGCCTATGGGGCGGTGTGCACGCCGGATTTTTTCGGCTACAACGACAAGCTGGAACTGCAATACCGCGGCCGTCTGGATGCGAGCCGCAAAGAGGCCGCCCCACCCGACGCGCGCCGGGATCTGTTCGAGGCCATGGTGCAGGTGGCCCGCACCGGCAAGGGACCCGAGGAGCAGATTCCGAGCATGGGATGCTCCATCAAATGGAGAAACGGGGAAAATTGAGTCTTGCCCCGTCATTAAATTGACGGCGGGGTGCTTTTTCCTGGCGAACATCGACGCGGCTATTGCTGAACAGGTCCTGGTAAGGGAAAATAACCCGTTTATATAACAGCGGGGCTTTGCCCCGGCTGGCATAACAAGAAGGGTGGCGGTCAGTCCCTCATAGGATATATCTGACGCCGGCCAAGGCGCGGGAGGTAGGCGCCGGCCCGTTCAGCAAATCACGAATAACTATCATCCTGGTGCAGTCTTGACAGGGGGCGCCGGCCAAGATGCCATGGCGGGCCGGCAGGCGAGTGGCGCAGGGATGAGCCCGCATTGTGGAACAGACTATTTCATCAAATATTAGGAGAGAGATATGCCATCGCGCAGAGAACTAGCTAATGCCATACGCGCATTGAGTATGGATGCCGTGCAAAAAGCCAAGTCAGGCCATCCGGGCGCTCCCATGGGAATGGCGGACATCGCCGAAGTGCTCTGGAACGACTTCCTCAAGCATCATCCCGCCAACCCCCAGTGGCCGGACCGGGACCGTTTCATATTGTCCAATGGTCATGGTTCCATGCTGATTTATTCCCTGCTGCATCTTACCGGCTACGATTTGTCCATCGAAGATCTCAAGCAGTTCCGCCAGTTGCATTCCAAGACCCCCGGGCATCCCGAATACGGCTATGCGCCGGGCGTGGAAACCACCACCGGACCTCTGGGGCAGGGCATCACCAACGGGGTGGGCATGGCTCTCGCCGAGAAAGTGCTGGCCGGCCAGTTCAACCGTGATGGGCACCATATCATCGACCACTACACCTATGTGTTTCTCGGCGATGGATGCCTCATGGAGGGCATTTCCCACGAAGCCTGCTCCCTGGCGGGCACCCTGGGTCTGGGCAAGCTCATCGCCTTCTGGGACGACAACGGCATCTCCATCGACGGCCACGTGGAAGGCTGGTTCACCGATGACACGCCCAAGCGCTTCGAGTCCTATGGCTGGCATGTGATCCGGGATGTGGACGGCCACGACGCGGACGCCATCCGCAACGCCATTCTCGAGGCCCGCTCCGTCAACGACAAGCCCACCATGATCTGTTGCAAGACGGTGATCGGTTTCGGCGCGCCCAATCTGTGCGGCAGCCACGATTGCCACGGCGCCCCCCTTGGGGAGGACGAGATCCGTGCCACCCGTGAGAATCTGGGCTGGAATTATGAGCCCTTCGTGATTCCCGATGAATACTATGCCGCCTGGGATGCGAGGGAAAAGGGCGCCAGGTTGGAGCAGGAATGGAAGGACAGGTTCGCCGCCTACCGCGAGGCCTATCCCGAACTGGCCGCGGAACTTGAGCGCCGCCTGGCGGGCGACCTGCCCGCCGACTGGCTGGAACAGGCCAACGCCTTTATCAAGCGCGTCAACGAGAAGGCGGAGAGCATCGCGTCCCGCAAGGCTTCCCAGAATGCCATCGAGGGCTATGCCGCCTCGCTGCCCGAGTTTCTGGGCGGGTCCGCGGATCTGGCGGGCTCCAACCTGACCATGTGGAGTGGATCCAGATCCATCAGCAACACCGTCTCCGATGGCAACTACATCCACTACGGCGTGCGCGAGTTCGGCATGGCGGCCATGATGAACGGTATCGCCCTGCATGGCGGCTTCATCCCCTTCGGCGGCACCTTCCTGATGTTTTCCGAATATGCGCGCAATGCGCTGCGCATGGCCGCCCTGATGAAGATCCAGGGAATCTATGTCTTTACTCACGACTCCATCGGCCTGGGGGAGGATGGTCCGACTCACCAGCCCGTGGAGCAGACGGCGACCCTGCGCCTCATTCCCAACATGTCCGTATGGCGACCCTGCGACGCCGTGGAGACGGCCGTGGCCTGGAAGGCGGCCATCGAGCGCAGGGATGGTCCCACCAGTCTGATCCTGTCCCGCCAGGGGCTGCCCCATGTCGAGCGCACTGAGGACCAGCTTGCCGATATCGCCCGCGGCGCCTACGTGCTGCGCGATGGCGGCGCCTCCCCCGACGCCCTCATCATTGCCACCGGCTCGGAGGTTTCCCTGGCACTGGGGGCGGCGGAGCAACTGGCGGCCGCCGGTAAGAACGTGCGCGTGGTTTCCATGCCCTCCACCGACGTGTTCGAGGCCCAGGACGAGCGCTACAAGGCCTCCGTGCTGCCCGCCAGCATCGGCGCGCGTGTCGCCGTCGAGGCCGGTGTGTCCGATGGCTGGTACAAATATGTTGGCGCGAACGGCAGAATCGTCGGCGTGAACACCTTTGGTGAGTCTGCGCCCGCGGCCGAGGTGTACAAACATTTCGGCGTTACGGTGGAGAATGTGGTCAAGGCCGTCGAGGAGGCCATGGGCCAGGCATAGACCCGCCCTCGCGCCCGCTCCACGCGGGCGGCAGATCAAAGATTTGAAACTCAATGATGGAGAAGATCTATGACAATCAAAGTCGGTATTAACGGGTTCGGCCGCATTGGCCGCATGGTGTTCCGCGCCGTGGCGCAGGATTTCAACGATATCGAGATCGTTGCGATCAATGACTTGCTGGATGCGGAGTATCTGGCCTATATGCTCAAGTACGATTCCGTCCATGGCCGCTTCGCCCACGATGTCGGCGTGGAAGGCAACAACCTCATAGTCAATGGCAAATCCATCCGCCTCACCGCCGAGCGCGACCCGGCCAACCTGAAGTGGGACGAGGCCGGCGCGGATATCGTCGTGGAATGCACCGGTTTCTTTCTCACCGAAGAGACCTGCCAGGCGCACATCGCCGCGGGGGCCAGGAAAGTCGTTCAGAGCGCGCCCTCCAAGGATGGCACGCCCATGTTTGTCTATGGGGTGAATCATGAGACCTATGCCGGCCAGGCCATCGTCTCCGCCGCTTCCTGCACCACCAACTGCCTGGCCCCCGTGGCCAAGGTCCTGCACGACAAGTGGGGCATCAAGCGTGGCCTGATGACCACCGTCCACGCCGCGACGGCGACCCAGAAGACCGTGGATGGACCCTCCATGAAGGACTGGCGCGGCGGGCGCGGTATCCTGGAGAACATCATTCCCTCATCCACCGGCGCCGCCAAGGCGGTGGGCGTGGTGCTGCCTGAGCTGAATGGCAAGCTGACGGGCATGGCTTTCCGCATTCCCACTTCCGATGTCTCCGTCGTGGATCTGACGGCGGAGCTGGAGAACGAGGCCAGCTACGGCGATATCTGCGCGGCCATGAAGGAAGCCTCAGAAGGTGCCATGAAAGGTACCCTGGGGTATACCGAGGACAAGGTGGTTTCCACTGACTTCCGCGGCGTGGGCCAGTCGTCCATTTTCGATGCCGGCGCGGGCATTGCGCTGGATGGCACCTTCGTCAAGGTGGTGGCGTGGTATGACAATGAGTATGGCTATACCTGTAATATGATGCGTTTTGTGCGGCATATTGCGGGGTAAGGCAGAGAAAAGAGCAAAGAGGAAAGAGGAAAGTCGGGGCGGAACAAAGTTCGGCCCCGCGTCTTTACTCTCAACTCTGGTTTCTCGAATTTTATTCTGAATTTGGAGTCAAGCCATGTCTGTAATCAATATGACCGACCTGGACCTGGCGGGCAAGCGCGTGCTGATCCGGGAGGATCTCAACGTGCCCGTCAAGGATGGCAAGGTCGCCGATGACACGCGTATTCGCGCTTCTCTGCCTACCATCGAGCATGCCATGAAGGCCGGTGCGCAGGTAATGCTCATGTCCCATCTGGGGCGGCCTACCGAAGGTGAGTACAAGGAGGAATTTTCACTGGCCCCGGTTGCCGAACATCTTTCCGGTCTGCTGGGCAAGCAGGTGCCAGTGGTCAAGGACTACCTGGAGAGGGCGCCCGAGCTGGGGGACGGCGATGTGGCGATCCTGGAGAATGTGCGTTTCAATCCAGGCGAGAAAAAGAACGACGACGATCTGGCGCGGCGCTATGCCGGCCTGTGCCACGTCTATGTGATGGACGCCTTTGGCACGGCCCACCGCGCCCAGGCCTCGACCCACGGCGTCGCCAAATACGCCCCCATCGCCTGTGCCGGGCCGCTTCTGGCGGGCGAGCTGGAGGCTCTGGGCAAGGCGCTGGACGATCCGGCGCGGCCCATGGTGGCCATTGTCGGCGGCTCCAAGGTGTCGACCAAGCTGACTGTTCTGGAGTCCCTTTCCGGCATTGTCGATCAACTGATTGTCGGTGGTGGCATCGCCAATACCTTCATCGCCGCCGCCGGCTACAATGTGGGCAAGTCCCTCTATGAGGCGGATCTGATGGACGAGGCGCGCAGGCTGACGGAGAACGCCCGTTCGCGTGGTGGCGATATCCCGGTGCCCAGCGACGTGGTCTGCGCCAAGGAGTTCTCGGAGTCCGCGGAGGCCACCCTCAAGGCGGTTTCAGACGTGGATGACAGCGATATGATATTCGATGTGGGGCCTGAAACCTCCGCGGTGTTCGACGAGATTCTCAAGAGCGCCGGGACCATCGTGTGGAACGGCCCGGTGGGCGTCTTCGAGTTCGATCAGTTCGGAGAGGGGACCCGGCGCCTGGCGCAGGCCATTGCGGACAGTCCGGCGTTCTCCATCGCCGGCGGGGGCGACACCCTGGCGGCTGTTGCCAAGTATGGCATCGGTGACAAGGTTTCCTATATTTCCACCGGAGGAGGGGCCTTTCTGGAATTTCTGGAGGGCAAGAAGCTGCCGGCTGTCGCCATACTGGAAGAGCGCGCCCGATCGTAGAAAATGCTGTACCTGCCCCGCCGCGGCCGGATGGCCTGGATGGCGGGGCGTCATCAGCCAAGACAAAGGAATTTATGAAAAGACGCACAAAAATAGTGGCAACGCTGGGGCCCGCGACGGACAACCCGGAGACGCTGAAAAAAATGATTGCCGCGGGGCTCGATGTCGTGCGCGTCAATTTTTCCCACGGGGTGGCCGGGGACCATATCCAGCGCGTGAGCATGGTGCGCGAATGCGCCCGCGAGGTGGGCCGGGAAGTGGGCGTGCTGGCCGATCTGCAGGGTCCCAAGATCCGCCTGGAGCGCTTTCGCAGCGGCAGGATCTTTCTGAAGGAGGGCGATCCGTTCACGCTCGATATCCGTTGCGGCAGCGACGAGGGCGACGAGCACCGGGTGGGCATCACTTACAAGGAGCTGCCCAATGACGTCAAGCCGGGCGATATCCTGTTGCTGGACGATGGCGCCATTGTGCTGACGGTGGAGGCCGTTACGGACGAAACCATCGCCTGCCGCGTCAAGGTGGGTGGCGAGCTGTCCAACAGCAAGGGCATCAACCGCCAGGGTGGCGGGCTCTCCGCGCCGGCCATCACGGACAAGGACCGCGCGGATATCCGCACCGCGGCGGAAATGGCCGCGGACTACATAGCCGTATCCTTTCCCCGCAATGCCGCGGATATCAACGAGGCGCGCAGGCTGCTGCACGAGGCGGGCGGCCAGGGCGGCGTGGTGGCCAAGATCGAGCGTGCCGAGTCCCTGCATGGCATCGAGGAGATCATTGCCGCCAGTGACGCCATTATGGTGGCGCGCGGGGATCTGGGCGTGGAGATCGGCGACGCGGAACTGCCGGGGGTGCAAAAGCACCTGATCCAGTTGGCGCGCAGCATGAACCGCGTGGTCATAACCGCCACCCAGATGATGCAGTCCATGATCGATAATCAGATTCCCACCCGCGCGGAGGTGTTCGACGTGGCCAATGCCGTGCTGGACGGGACGGATGCCGTCATGCTGTCGGCGGAAACGGCGACGGGACACTACCCCGTCAAGGTGATCGAGGCCATGGCCCGCATCTGCTCCGGCGCCGAAAAACAGAAGGTGGCCATCATTTCCCGGCACCGCATGAACACGGAATTCCATCATGTGGACGAGGCCATTGCCATGGCCACCATGTATACGGCCAATCACCTGAACGTAAAGGCCATTGCCGCATTGACGGAATCGGGCAACACGGTGCAGTGGATGTCCCGCATCAGTTCCGGCATCCCCATCTATGCCATGACGCGCCACGAGGCCACACGCCGCAAGGTGACGCTCTATCGCGGCGTCTATCCCGTGTCGTTCTATATGCCCAATGGCACTGACTATATCGAGGTCAACCGCTCGGTGCTCAATGTCCTGCGGGATCAGGGCGCGGTGGAGGAAGGCGATTTGGTGATCATCACAAAAGGTGATTTAATGGGTATCCATGGGACGACAAATGTCATGAAAATCGTAAGGGTTGGGGACTACTGAGCCGGAAGGGAGGCTCGCGGATGCAGGTCCCCAGCCCGCTGTACCTGGAATTTTCAAAAATCAGATAAAGGAAGGAGAACAATTATGGCCTTGATATCGATGCGCCAGTTACTGGATCATGCCGCTGAGCACGGCTACGGTCTGCCGGCTTTCAACGTCAACAACATGGAGCAGGTGCATGCCATTATGCAGGCCGCTGATGCCGTTGACAGTCCCGTCATCATGCAGGGATCGGCCGGCGCGCGCAGTTACGCGGGCGAGCCTTTCCTGCGTCATCTCATCATTGCCGCGACCGAGATGTATCCCCATATCCCCATTGCCATGCATCAGGATCACGGCTCCGAGCCGGCGGTCTGCCTGCGTTCCATCCAGAGCGGTTTTACATCCGTCATGATGGATGGTTCCCTGATGCCCGACATGAAGACGCCGTCGAGCTATGAGTACAATGTCGCGGTGACCTCGGAAGTGGTGAAAATGGCCCACGCGGGCGGTGTCAGCGTGGAGGGTGAACTGGGTTGCCTGGGTTCCCTGGAAACCGGAGAAATGGGTGAGGAAGACGGTCATGGTGCCGAGGGCAAGCTGTCCATGGATCAGTTGTTGACGGATCCCGAAGAGGCGGCGGACTTCGTCAAGAAGACCAAGGTGGATGCGTTGGCCATCGCCATCGGCACCAGCCACGGTGCCTACAAATTCACCCGTCCGCCTACCGGCGATATCCTCGCCATTGATCGCATCAAGGAAATCCACGCTCGCATCCCCGACACCCATCTCGTCATGCACGGCTCTTCTTCCGTTCCCCAGGACTGGCTGAAGATTATCAACAGCTATGGTGGAGACATGGGGGAAACCTACGGCGTTCCCGTGGAGGAAATCGTGGAAGGCATCAAGAACGGGGTGCGCAAGGTCAACATCGACACCGACCTGCGCATGGCGTCCACGGGTTCAGTGCGCCGCCACCTCGCCGAGAACCCGGCCAATTTCGATCCACGCAAATTCCTCAAGGAGGCCACCAAGGGCATGATGGAAATCTGCAAGGCCCGCTACGAGGCCTTCGGCAGCGCCGGCCAGGCTTCCAAGATCAAGCCGATCTCCCTGGAGGATATGTACAAGCGCTACGAGAGCGGAGAACTGGATCCGCGTATCAACTGAAATGCAGAGCAAAGAGTAAAGATAAAAGAGGAAAGTAGATGGATGGGTTGTACCCCCAGTTTATGGGGTACAACCCATTTTTTTCTTTTCTCTTTACTCTTTGCTCTTTTATCTGATTTTATAATATTCCTTATACCACGCCACGAAGCGGGCGATGCCCTCCTCGATGGGGGTGGCGGGCCTGAAACCCACGTCCCGCATGAGGTCGTCGACATCGGCATAGGTGGCGGGGACGTCGCCGGGTTGCAGGGGCAGCAGTTTCTTGTCGGCCTTGCGGTCCAGGCAGTCTTCCAGTATCTCGATGAAGCGCATCAACTCGACCGGCTGATTGTTGCCGATGTTGTAGAGGCGGTAGGGGGCCCTGCTGGTGGCGGAGTCCGGCTGGTCGCCTGACCAGTCGGGGTCGGGTTCGGGAATCCTGTCCAGGGTCCGGATGACGCCTTCGACGATATCGTCGATATAGGTGAAGTCCCTCCGGCACTTGCCATGGTTGTAGACCTCGATGGGCTCGCCCGCGAGTATGTTGCGGGTGAAGATGAACAGCGCCATGTCGGGGCGGCCCCAGGGGCCATAGACGGTGAAGAAGCGCAAGCCGGTGGTGGGCAGGCGGTACAGGTGGCTGTAGGTGTGCGCCATGAGTTCATTGGCCTTTTTGCTTGCCGCGTAGAGGCTGACGGGGTGATCCACGTTGTCGTGCACCGAGAAGGGCATTTTGGTGTTGGCGCCGTAAACGGAACTGCTGGATGCATAGACCAGGTGTTCCACATCGAAGTGGCGGCAACCTTCCAGTATGTTGACGAACCCGACCAGGTTGCTGTCCACGTAGGCATGGGGGTTCTTCAGTGAATAGCGCACGCCGGCCTGGGCGGCCAGGTTGACCACTCTCTGCGGCCGGTGTTCCGCAAAGACCTTGTCGATGGCCTCACGGTCTTCCAGGGAGGCGCGGATATCGGTAAAGCCACGTCGAGCCTTGAGCCAGTCCAGGCGAGCCTGTTTCAGGCCGACGTCGTAGTAATCATTCAGATTGTCGATGCCGACGACTTCATCTCCGCGCGCCATGAGCCGCAAGGCCAGAGCGGAGCCGATGAATCCGGCGGTCCCTGTGATCAATACTTTCATGTTCTGGTCTGCTTCCGAAATAAAGTGATGGTTTGATGATGTGGGTGCGGCGGTTCGTTTTCAGTCTCCCGGTTTTTCAGAGTCTGCCGTCCACCGCTTCGGCGGGGAGTATGGACTTGACGTCGTAGAGGATGGCATTGGGGCGGCACAGGGCGCGGATGCCCTCTATACCCATGTCGCGGAACTGCTCGTGGGCCACGGCCAGTATCACCGCATCGTAGGCGCCGCGTTCCGGCTGGCTTACGAGCTGGAGTCCGTATTCATGAGTGGCCTCTTCAGGATCGGCCCACGGGTCATGAATGTCGATACGGGCATGATAACCCTGCAGTTCTTCCACGATATCCACGACGCGGGTATTGCGCAGGTCGGGGCAGTTCTCCTTGAAAGTGAGTCCCAGAATCAGAACACGGGCATCCACGACCTGGATTCTGGCGCGCGTCATGAGCTTGATGACCTGTTCAGCGACATATGCCCCCATGCCATCGTTGATGCGCCGCCCCGCCAGAATCACCTCGGGGTGATATCCGATCTCGGCAGCCTTGTGAGTCAGGTAATAGGGATCGACGCCGATGCAGTGTCCGCCCACCAGCCCGGGCCGGAAGGGAAGAAAGTTCCATTTGCTGCCGGCGGCCTCCAGCACCTCCAGGGTATCGATGCCCAGGCGGTTGAAGATCAGCGCCAGTTCGTTGATGAGGGCGATGTTGACATCGCGCTGGGTGTTTTCGATGACCTTGGCCGCCTCGGCCACGCGAATACTGCTGGCCTTGTGCGTGCCGGCCTCGATGATTTCCCCATACAGCGCGTCGATGAAATCCGCCGCCTCGGGCGTGGAGCCGGAAGTGACCTTGACGATGGTGGTCAGGCGGTTCTGTTTGTCTCCGGGGTTGATGCGCTCAGGGCTGTAGCCCACATGGAAATCCCTGTTGAAGGCGAGCCCCGATACCTCCTCCATGATGGGGACGCAGACTTCTTCGCTGCAGCCGGGATAGACGGTGGACTCGAAGACCACGATGTCACCGGCTTTGAGGAGGGCGCCCACGGTCTTGCTGGCGCTGACCAGGGGGGTCAGGTCCGGCCGTTTGTGGGAGTCTATGGGGGTCGGTACCGTGACGATATACACGTTGCACCGGGACAGGGCGGCGGCGTCGGACGTATAAGAGAGATCCCTGACGGAAGCCAGTTCCTCGCTGCTGACTTCCAGGGAGCTGTCGCGTCCCGACTCCAGTTCCGCGATGCGGTGCGCATTGATATCGAAACCCACGGTGGGAAACCGGTTGCCGAAGGCAACGGCCAGCGGGAGGCCCACGTAGCCCAGTCCGATGACCCCGATGGTTGTTTTGTCCAGATCAAACATTTTGTTCGTTTCAGTCCGGTTTGAAAGGCCCCGGGCTCAGGCCTTCCGGGGTGAACCGGTGGGCCTGCCCATGGCATAGTATTGAAATCCCATTTCCAGCATGTGGCCAGGATTGTATATATTGCGTCCGTCGAACACCACGGGGGCCTTGAGCGCCGACTTGACATGGTCGAAGTCCGGGCTGCGGAATTCGTTCCATTCGGTAACCACGACCAAGGCATCCGCTTGTGCAAGTGCATCGGCAGGCGAGTTGCATAACGTTAGGGCCGGCTGCTCCCCATAGATGCGCCTTGCCTCGCCCATGGCCACGGGGTCGTAGGCCCGGACACTGGCGCCGGCTTCCCACAGGGCTTCCATGAGGGCGCGGCTGGGGGCGTCGCGCATGTCGTCCGTGTTGGGTTTGAAGGCCAGGCCCCACAGTGCGAATGTACTGCCCGCCAGCTTGTTGCCAAAGTGGGACTGTATCTTGTGAAACAGGGCCGCCTTCTGACGGTTGTTGACGTTTTCGACGGCCTGGAGCAGCTCGGCCCGATAGCCAATGGTATCGGCAGTGCGCGTCAACGCTTTGACATCCTTGGGGAAGCAGGAGCCCCCATAGCCGCAGCCGGGATAGATGAAGTGATACCCAATGCGTGGATCCGCGCCGATCCCGATGCGCACATTCTCGATGTCGGCGCCCAGGCGCTCGGCCATGTTGGCCAGTTCGTTCATGAAGCTGATCTTGGTGGCCAGCATGGCATTGGCCGCGTACTTGGTGAGCTCGGCCGAGCGGACGTCCATGGGGATGACGCGCTCGCGGTTGCGGTTGAACGGGGCGTAGAGAATCCTCAGCAACTCCGTGGTGCGCGGGTTGTCGGTGCCGATAATGATGCGGTCGGGCTTCATAAAGTCCTCGATGGCGGCGCCCTCCTTGAGGAATTCCGGGTTGGAAACCACGTCGAATTCGATGCGTTTCCCGCGCCGGTCCAGCTCTTGCTGGGCTGCCTCCCGCACCCTTGCGGCGGTGCCGACGGGCACCGTGGACTTGTTGACGATAATGCGGTAGTCCTCCATGTGCTGGCCTATGGTCCGGGCCACCGCCAGGACATGCTGGAGATCCGCCGATCCGTCTTCATCGGGCGGGGTGCCCACGGCGATGAACTGAAACAGCCCGTGTTCCACTCCACGGGCGAAATCTGTGGTGAATTCCAGCCGGCCGGAGCGGATGTTGTCCCCGAGCAGGTTCTCCAGGCCGGGTTCGTATATGGGTGAGCGGCCTTCCCTGAGGCGCGCGATTTTCTCTTCGTCGATATCGACGCACACGACATGGTTGCCGACCTTCGCCAGGCAGGCGCCAGTGACCAGCCCCACATAGCCGGATCCAAAAATGGTGATTTTCATGGTGTTTGATGACGTTCCGTGGGTTGAAGTGGAAGCGCATAAGCATAAACAATTCGTCACAGGGGCACCACACGTGCCAGTGAAACGCCTTTGGGCAGCTCGGGAGCCCCGGTTTTTCCGGTTTGAGTCAGTAGGTTATACCGGTTACAATTGTGCGGATTTTCCGGCGGGCATGCCGGTAGAGCGTCTGAAAATGGGCCAACAGGGAGAAGGATGTCGAGATGTGGAAGCGTATTTTGGTGATATGGCTGGTGCTGGCGGCAGCCAGCGCGGCGCCGGCCGCCGCGCAGGGCGCGGGTGGAGACGTGGGACCGGCAGGATATCGGGTGGGCCCACAGGACGAACTGGAGATTTCCGTGTGGAAGGAGGATGATCTCAGCAAGACCGTGCTGGTGCGCCCGGATGGCAAATTCTCGTTTCCGTTGATCGGGGACATCCAGGCCGGCGGCAAAACACCCGAGCAGATCCGCCGGGAAATCACGGAGTGGCTGACAAAATACATTCCGGATCCAGTGGTCACCGTCATCGTCACCAAGGTGGCTGCCCTCAAGATCTATCTCATCGGCGAGGTGAAAAAGGCGGGAGAGTACACTATAGGCCGCCAGATGGATGTCATCCAGGCCCTGGCCCTGGCGGGCGGCCTGACCGCCTTTGCCTCCGAAAACGACATTAAGATCCTGCGGCGCCAGGATGGCAAGAGTATTATCATTCCGTTCGAATACGGCGCCTTCAAAAAGGGTAAGAAGCTTGAGCAGAATATCCTACTGAAAAGTGGGGACGTGGTACTGGTGCCCTGATGCCTGAAATGCCGGCGATTCATGATTTACCGGATCGGGCCGAAAAATCACTAGGGAATACGGAAGTTCACACTAAGGAGCCTCACATGAATTCTGGACCGGATGGATGGGGAGATGAAATGTTCCGGATCAAGGTGAAAATCTTGGCAATAGCATGCTATTGCCAAGATTTTCAATGCGGAGCCGGGACATTTCAGCCGCCAGACGACGGTTCATGAATTGATCAGGGGTTCCCTAAACAACGGGCTCCATACTGTAATGCGCTATATCACCTCTGGCTGGCTGTTATCGGGGGTTCTCGTGGCCTGCCCCTTGGTCACTCATGCCGAAACAGTATGGACCTTTGAACCATCAGTGAGGCTCGGCATCGAATACAATGACAACATACGGCTGGTGACCACGGCTCGAGACGCAGTGTGGGGCAGAAGCATCGTGCCCAAGGTGGATATGGAGGCAAAATCCCGCCGCAGCCTGACCAAGATTGGCGCGGAACTCATCTATACCAACTATACCAAGAACGAAGTGAACAACAGGAATCTCCAGCGGTTCACGATTCTTTCGCGTTTCCAGCAGACGCCTCGAAATCGCTGGGATCTGATCGGAAATCTCCTGAGAGACACGGTTCTGACACCGATTTCACCGGGCCTGGGCCTGCCGGGAAGTCTGCCTGATCCGGATGAGGGCGACGACAATGATGCCCGCCGGAACAGGCTGCGCCTGACGCCGTCATGGACCCGGAGCCTGACGGCAAGGGATGCCTTGATCATCAATTACCAGTTGTATGATGTCACCTACGTGGGTGATACAGGCGTCAATACCCTGGTGGACAATAGATCCCAGGGAATGGGGCTGACATACAAACGCCAGGTGAGCAAGAAAACCGCGGTGTCGGCGGTTGGAATTGTTTCAAAATATGAGGCGCCCGATGTGGATACCGTGGCTTCCGATGTCTCCCTTCTGGCCAGGGTAGGGCATACTTTTTCGGAGACGCTTGATGGTGTGCTGGAGGTGGGCTACCGGGATACGGAAACCAAGTACGGCCCCCAGGAGGATCAATCCTCAAATCCCCTCTACCGTGCCCGGTTGACACAGTCCTTGTCGGATGTGACCGGTTACCAGCTTCTGTTGCAGCGCAGGCTTCTTCCCAGTGGAACGGGCGGGATTGTCGAGAGTGATCGGGCGGATCTTCAGTTCCGGCGAAAAATCAAACAGACCCTGACTTTTGCCATGAATTTCAGATATTTCAAGAATGAAACGGTGGGGAGTACCGCGCCCTCCAGAAGGGACCGCTGGTATTATTTCATACAGCCAAAATTAATCAAGGCCCTGGGGAGAAACTGGAGGGTCGATGTTTCCTATCGATATCGCCGTCAGAAACTCAAGACGAGCAACAGGTCCGCTGACAGTAATGCTGCCTATGCAAATATCAAGTACAAATGGTAAGGTTCCGAGAATGCCCGGGGTTCAATTCATTCCGTATTCACTGACTGGTCACCAGAATGGCGCTGGACGCGCGGCATATGGAAAATTCCGGCTCTGGGCGGAGGAGAGGGCCTGTCATCCTGATGAGGGATGCGGGCTGACCCTGCTCGGGATTTTGCGCCGATCAGATAAACTGGTGATGGTTCAGTGACAGCGGAACAGGTGAACGCAGGTGAATATCTGGCAATGATTCGCCGTCGCAAGATGGCCATCATTGTACCGGTTGTGGTGATCTTGCTTGTCACCCTCTCGCTGGCTTATGGTCTTCCCTCCATATACCAGTCGACCGCGACCATTCTGATCGAGCAACAGGAGATTCCCCAGGACCTGGTGCCCAGCACGGTTGCGAGCTACGCGGCGGAACGCATCCAGACGATCAAGCAAAGAGTGATGACGCGCTCCAACCTGCTGAGAATCATCGAGGATAACGACCTGTATCCCGAGGAGCGGGACCGGGTTGACAGCAGCCTGCTGGTGATGCGCCTCAAGGAGAATATTGAGGTCCGAATGGTGAGTGCCGATGTGCTCGATCCCAGGAAGGGGCGCGCGGGCAAGGCCACCATCGCTTTCGAGATTTCATTCAAGAACGAGACCCCTGAGGGGGCTCAGCGTGTCGCGCAGGAAATCGTCAGCTTGTTCCTCGCTGAGAATCTGAGGTTGAGAACCCAGAAGGCGGAGGTGACCTCCGACTTCCTGGCCGAGGAGGCCTCCCGCCTGGGAGCGGAAATCACCAAGCTTGAGGAGAAACTGGCGGATTTCAAGGAGCAGAATATCGGGCGTCTCCCCCAGCAACTGAACATGAACATGAGCCTCCTGGACCGCACCAGCAGGGAGCTGGAGGTGGTGGAGCGCCAGTTATATACCCTGGAAGAGCGTAAGATGACGCTTGAATCCCAGCTTACCCAGCTGGAGCCCTATACCGCTCAGAGTCCCCAGCAGCGCCTGGAAGAACTGGAGGCTGCCTACCGGCGATCGGTGGCGCTCTATTCATCGGATCATCCCGATGTGGTCAGGATGCGCCGGGAGATTGAATATCTCAGGGAAACCACCGGCAGCGCGGGCAGGCGCGAGGCTCTGGAGGCGCAGATCCGGGAAGTGCAAGGAGAGCTGAGCATGGCCCTGGAGAAATATTCCAGCGATCATCCCGACGTGGCCAGGCTGCAAAATACCCTGGCGGGCCTGCAGGCCGATCTGCGGGCGCTCCCGGAGGAAGGCGTGATCGGCCGTGAGGCGCACCCGGACAATCCTGCCTATGTCTCCGTTCTCACGCAACTGGAAGGGATTAAAATCAATATTCAGGCAGAGCGGGAACGCCGGCAGCGTTTGCGGGAAAAACTGGAGCTTTATGAAAAACGCCTGCTGGCCATGCCTGGCGTGGAACAGGAGTGGCTGATTCTGCGCCGGGATTATGATAATGCAGTCAAGAAATATAAGGAAATCAAGGATAAACAGCTCAGGGCCGAGATCAGCGAGAAACTGGAGCGCGACAGCATGGGTGAGCGGTTTACGGTGATAGATCCTCCAAACCTGCCCAGGCTTCCCGTCGAGCCTGACAGACCGGGAATCCTGATCCTGGGCACGGTGTTTTCCTTTGCGGGAGGCGTGATCTTTGCCGCCTTTCGAGAGTTTACGGACCGGACCCTCTATGGAGCGCGGGCGGTGGCGCGCCTCCTCCAGGCGCCGCCCTTGTCCGTGATACCCAGGATTCGCAATCGGGAAGACGAGCGCCGCAAGCGCAAGCGTACAATCATCGTGATGATATCGGTAATTCTGGGCCTGGCCCTGATACTGGCGATCGTACATTTTCTGTGGATGCCTCTGGATGCCCTGTGGGAAACAATCGCCGGGAATGCCGGGTTGACGGGTTGAAGTAGGCCGGTAAATATAAAAGGATGGACTGATGGACCGAATCACCAAGGCAATCAAAAGGGCCCGCGAGAGCCGCGAAACCGTGATGCCGCTCGACCACCATCCCGCGCGGCCCAAGCCAGGAAAGGCCAGGATCGAGCCCCGCAAGCTCTCCGTTTCCAGGGAAAAGCTGCAGGAGAACCGTATCATACTGAGTAGCGCGAACGACCCCGCGGCCCATGCCTACAAAGTGCTCCGGACCCGTGTCTGGCAGCAAATGAGAGCTCACGGGTGGAGTACCTTGGGCGTGACCAGCGCTAACGAGGGAGAAGGAAAGTCTCTCACAGCCATCAATCTGGCGATCGGCCTGGCCAAGATGGATGTGGCCCAGTCGGTCATACTGGTCGATCTGGATTTACGCCGTCCCAGCCTGCATCGTTATTTTGATTTCTGGCCCGAGGCCGGTATTACCGATTATCTCCAGGGAGGGGCAGGGCTCGGCGAGCTTTTATTGAAGCCGGATATCGGAAACATGATTCTGCTGCCCGGCAATATGCCTTTTGCCAATTCATCGGAGATTATCTCGTCATCCAAAATGGGCCGCCTGCTCAACGAGCTTAAGGCGAATTTCCAGTCACGCCTGGTGATTTTCGATCTGCCGCCGATGTTGCTTACGGACGATGTGATGGTTTTCTCGCCTCATCTGGATGCCGTTCTGTTC
>Ga0256830_1000565_pt1 | contig 28987 bp, 24 predicted proteins | sample 128326metaG_FD_190537 | JGI IMG/M metagenome (GOLD analysis project Ga0256830, IMG submission 190537) | Hydrothermal vent microbial communities from Lau Basin, Pacific Ocean - 128-326 | ecosystem: Environmental > Aquatic > Marine > Hydrothermal vents | place: Pacific Ocean: Lau Basin | collected... | reverse complement strand
TGCAAATACCATGCGTTGATGTCAGGTGATCCCCAACCCTACATGAAAAAAAAACCGGAAGGCGCGTATTTTTGCCAGCTATCCAGCTTACGCGATTTAGAGGTCTCTCGTCACACACTTGAGTGCATGTATTCAGCAATTCTTACGATCTTAAGGCAAATGGCGCGCAAGAACATCTCTCCTGCCCAAATTGAGTTCACACACGCTAAGCCACGCGCCACAGAGGAACTCGAAGCCTTTTTTAATTGCCCAATTGTTTACGACGGTAAAGAAAACACCATGTTGTTTAACTATGAAACACTGAGCTATAACGCTCTCTATGCTAATGAGCAGTTACTAGGCACCATCGAACAACATGCTAAAAAAATGCTCGCTGAATTACGCACAGCAGACACTTGGACAGATAAAGTACAAAGAACCGTCATTACCGCTATCTCAAAAGGAAATTATGATATTAACAGCGTTGCATCAGAGCTAACCGTGAGTTCGCGCAAATTACAGCAAGTTTTAAAATCAGAAAACACCAACTTTAAAACCATTCTTGATTCAGTGCGTAAAGAAATGGCGGTAGACCATCTACAAAATAGTAGGTTTAGTATCGCAGAACTCGCATTATTGCTCGGGTTTTCAGAACAAAGCGCCTTTAACCATGCATTTAAACGGTGGACAGGTAAAACACCCGGAGAATACAAACAATAAATTATTTTTTCCCTACCTTTGTAACTGAATGACAACGCATGCAGTTTTTAGTCGGGGAAAATGCAACCTTGCCAGTAACTATTCCCCCCCCTCCGGTTCGCAACAGGCGGTTTTTTCTCAAGCGTAGTTAAACACAATCCAGCGTTCTCGCACGGAGCGAGTCCTTGTTTCTCCAACTACTTATTGATCATACGCGAAATGCGTGGCAAGGGTTCTTGCCCGTCGATACGGACCTTTAGAACTTAACCCAAGGCTTACAGCTTGTGCCGATACGCGTGCGCGATTTACGCCACTGTTTCAAGTAGCACATACAATGAAGGCATCAAAAATTTTATTTCACTTAAAGCCACGATGCGGAATCAATAGGCAAGGTTTTGAGGTCGAACAAAGGCTCTTAATCGATCAATAAACCTCAGGGATTGGCGGAGATTTTGATATGGATATCATCCATTTTTATTCTTCTTTATTAGCTGTATGTACGAGATTTTAATACTATCGATGCAAAGATTGTAATAAAACATTCAACGCCCTCACGAATACAGCATTGGCACATCTGCGAAATAAAGAAAAGTGGGCAATTTAAAAGATGTCAGGAATAGGCGGATGAAAATATAGGCAGAAGGTGCCAATATTTTTATGGAAAAAATCGTCATATATTTTTAGGGTCTTGTTTTTAATCTGATTATTTAAAACATAAATATTTGATAATGAAAAATAGCAGGAAAGGGGATAGTATGACGCTTCGTTAGAATATGAATCCGTTACTCTAAGAGACTGCTTAAAGTTACCACTAAAAAAGACAGATATCTTAGATATTCTCAATTATTTGGCTAAGGTATCAAGCAAGCGAGAAATATTCTTTTTGTGGAGACCATACTTAAAAGACCCAAAAGATGATTTAGTTTTAGAGGTTGCGGTTGAGTCAAAGAGTAAAGTGATTGTTACATACAACCAAAAGGATTTTGTTGGTGTTGATAAGTTTGGAATTAAAGTCTTTACTCCAAAAGAATTTTTGGAAATGAGAGGTTTATTAAAATGAGTACATTAAGCTTAAGATTACCTGACTCGCTACATAAGCAAATTAAAAAGCTTGCATCAGAAGATGGCATTTCAATAAAGCACTATCAAAAGTCCCAAAAGGTGCCCCTGATTCTTTCGACGAATTGTAGTGTAAAGCATCTAAGCATAGCATACACCGGACAGTCATAAGCGTCACGACTTTTGTATTCGAAAAAGTAGTGCCACTTAATATATCACTCTGACCAAGGGTGTCATTACACAAGCATAAAATACCGCCAACAACTCTGACGATATCAAATAACCCAAAGCATGAGTCGATGTGGTAATTGTGGGAGAGCCCCACGATACCCACAACGCTACGCGGGGCACGCTGAGTGCTTTGGGTATATGCACCCATGGAACGTTTTTTTAGAAGTTATAAAACAGAATGGATGCCGAAAGAATTCTATAGTACATATGATGAAGCAGAGACTGATATCGATGAATATATTATTCGGCACTACAATGTTGCGAGAGGCCATAGTTATAATAATTACCTAACGCCTGATGCCGCTGAGAAATTAATAAGCTCCCATTAATGTGTACAGACTTACTTGACCACTTCAGGGTTCTTAAAGAATAGGCAAAAAAAGCCTCGAAATTACCGAGGCTCCTTTGATGAGATGATTAAGTTGCTACCCATTGGCAGGCTGAATATGGGATGCCAAATGGGGAAGTTGTTGTGTGCCCATTCCTAAGCAACCATTACATTTTTTAGTTTTTTAATCGCGTTGTTTTCCAGCTGTCGAATTCGTTCAGCGGAAATATTATAGTGATTAGCTAAGTCTTGCAGTGTTGCCTTTTTCTCAGCAATCCAGCGTTTCTGTAAAATGTCTTGGCTACGTGCATCAAGTGTTGCCATTGCATCTTCGAGCTTGCTCAGATTGTGAGTGCTCCAGTCGGATTTTTCGATGACTTCAGCAGGATCCGCATGATTGTCTTGTAAGTAACTCGATGGTGATACAAATTCATCTTCACCGGCATCGGGTGCGGGGTCAAACGAACTATCTTGTTGATTCATCCGTCCTTCCATTTGGCGGACGATTTCTGGGCTAACGTTTAAATCTTTAGCTACCGCAGTGACTTCAGCATTGCTAAACCAGCCTAGGTGTTTTTTAGACTTACGCAGGTTAAAAAACATTTTGCGTTGCGCTTTAGTGGTCGCCACTTTAACTATTTTCCAGTTCTTCAGAATGAACTCGTGCATTTCAGCGCGGATCCAATGCACGGCAAATGAAATAAGGCGCACACCTTGAGCGGGATCGAAGCGTTTTACCGCTTTCATAAGGCCTATATTGCCTTCTTGGATTAAATCGCCCTGAGCAAGGCCATAACCGTTATAGCCGCGTGCGACATGAACGACTGATTTTAAGTGAGCCATAACCAGCTTTCTAGCGGCAAGCAGGTCTTCTTGCAATAGAAATTTTTTGGCAAGTTCTTGTTCTTCTTCCGCAGTCAGAGAAGGGATTAGATTAACTGACTGGATGTATTGTTCCAGGTTGCCTTGTGGTGCCGCGTAGTTAATCGCAAGTGTTGTATCCAATGTTAGTCTCCGTCGATATCTAGTATTAGGTCTATTTTAGCACTCTTGTGCTTAGAGTGCCAAGCGCTTAGCACTCATGGAGTTGGAGTGCTAAAGGCGAGTATAGTTCATGATTTGCTGGGCACAAGCTAATTATTATAAATGCGGATTCTCGGACAGGCTAGGAGCCTGTCCGAGAACAGCGAGCGTAGCGAGGGCAAACCATTTTGAGTCAGATTTTTCGACTAAATGAGGCGAATATTGAGCATATTTAACGAATTTAATCGGAAAAATGGGCCGAAATAGATTTTCCGCAGTAGGTTCTCTATTTTCGGACAGGCTCCTAGGAGCCTGTCCTAGAACAGCGAGCGTAGCGAGGACAAACCATTTTGAGTCAGATTTTTCGACTAAATGAGGCGAATATTGAGCATATTTAACGAATTTAATCGGAAAATATGGCCAAAATGGATTGGCCGCAGTAGGTCAGTCTGTTCTCGGACAGGCTCCTTATAGGTTTAACTCATGTAAATATCGCGATACCGCAATCCAAGACCCGCCAAATCCCAGCAGGGTTCCAGTGATGATGAGGGTAACGCTGTCAATGAAGCTGAGGCCGTGCAGCATAAACGAGCTAGCGTATAATTCGGCAAGATTAGCCACATGAGACTGAAGGTAACTGGTTGAAAATACAGTGAATATTATTGAAATAATGCCTCCAAAAAAGCCGTAAAACATACCGCTATAGATAAACGGGCGGCGCACAAATCCATCAGTAGCGCCGACCAGTTTGCTAATTTCGATTTCGTCTTTATAGCTCTGGCTCATGAGTCTAATTGTATTGCCTACCACCATAATCACCGCGATGATTAGGAATATCGTCATTAATAATGCCGCTTGTTTAATAAGGTTAATAATTCCTAGCAGGCGCTCAAGCCAGTGTAAATCGGCCTGCGCTATTTTGACCAAAGGCAGCATGGATAACTCTTGTAGAATCCTATTAATGTTGTCTTTACCCAGAAACTGGCTGTCTACCGTCACCAGAATGACGGGCGGCAGTGGATTATCGGATAAATGATTGAGAGCATCGCCGATTTCTGTATCGCGCTGAAACTCTTTGAGCGCCTCATCAGGTGAAATAAACGAAGTTTCAGAGACTTCTTCTCTCAGCTTAATCTCTTTGGCTAGGGTGGTGACATCTTGCAGCGACACATCCTTCTCAATAAACAGGGTAATTTGGGTGCTGGATTCCATGATGGGGGCAAATTGCTCCGCATTCTTAACCACAACTTGTAATGCGGCAGGTAGGGTTAACGCGAAGCCGATGACAAATACCGTCATTACACTGCCAAGTCTGCCTTTTAAAAACCTTTCAAACCCGTTATTCATTGCCAGTTTATGGACTAAAAGGTATTTAGCTAACCAGCTGCCATGGCGCTTGGTTTTTCCAGCGTGGGGCTTGCTTCCTCTGTTTGAAATATAATCGGCTGACATGATTGATTTGCGCTCAATAATAGCTTAAGACAATAGCTTAAGAGGTTGTTTGGGTTTCATTCATGCAACCGGCATTCAGTTCCAGATGTCGAAAAGGCAGCGGCTTGATGAGTTCTAAATCATGGGTGGCAATCAGCGTGGTTACCCCAACTGAGTTAAATCTAACAAATAAGTCCATAATTTCCCGTGATAGATGTGGATCAAGATTCCCCGTAGGTTCGTCTGCAAGAATGACTTTAGGCTTGGATACGATGGCGCGCGCAATGCTGACGCGCTGCTGCTCGCCACCCGAAAGTGTCACTGGGTTGGCTTTTTCACGGCTTAATAACCCAACCTGATCTAATGATGCGCGTACTCGACGTGAGATTTCAGGGCCGCTATAGCCAGAGACCAGCAGTGGCAGCGCCACATTTTGGAATACACTGCGGTCGCCGAGTAACATCGGGTTTTGGAAAATGACACCTATTTTGCGGCGCAGTAGCGGTACTTTTCTCAGCGGAATATGCAGCACATTTTGCTGCTCAAACAACACATGACCGCTACTCGCCGTTTCAATCAGGGCGATAAGTTTTAACAAGGTTGTTTTTCCGGCACCAGAATGGCCGGTTAAAAAAGCCATTTCCCCTTTGCTAAGGTAAAAACTGACGTCTTTTAAGGCCTCATGTCCGCCGGGGTATTTTTTACGGACATGGTCAAATTGAATCATTTTTGCTCTTGATCCATGAGCGCATCGACAAAATCTTCCGCATTGAATTCACGCAAGTCATCTACTTGCTCGCCGACCCCAATAAACCGCACCGGAATTCCTGTACGGTTTGCTAACGCAAAGACAATTCCTCCCTTGGCCGTACCATCGAGTTTGGTGAGTGTAATACCGGTTAATCCTACGGCCTCATTAAAAAACTTGGCTTGTGATAAGGCATTTTGACCCGTACCCGCGTCTACTACGAGCATCACCTCATGGGGCGCACTTTCATCGCCCTTGCCAATGACACGTTTGATTTTTTTCAACTCTTCCATAAGATTGGATTGGGTGTGTAAACGTCCCGCAGTATCAGCGATGAGCACATCGATTTGCTTTGCTTTAGCGGCTTCATAAGCGTCAAATAGCACGGCTGCTGAGTCTGCACCACTGTGCTGAGAGATAACTGGCACCGCATTGCGTTCTCCCCAGGCCTGTAACTGCTCGACGGCCGCCGCTCTAAAGGTATCACCGGCCGCGAGCATGACTTTTTTGCCTTCAACTTGATAGCGTTTTGCCAGTTTACCGATAGTGGTTGTTTTGCCAACGCCATTAACCCCAACCATGAGAATCACAAAGGGTTTGTGACCAATGATTTCCAAGGGTTTGGAGACGGGTTTGAGGATTGCTGTTAAGTCGTCTTTTAAAGCATCTAATAGCACGCTACTGTCTTTTAATTGATCACGTGCGAGGCGCTGGGTCATCACATCGATAATTTCTTGGGTTGCTTCGACGCCGATATCTGCGGTGAGCAGAAGGGTTTCTAACTCTTCAAGCGTATCGTTATCAATTTGTTTCTTGCCTAATAGGGTATTAGCTAGCCCAGAAGTAAAGCTTTGTCGGGTTTTTTTTAAGCCATTTTTTAGGCGGGAGAAAAACCCCGTTTCTGTTGTCTCAGGGGTAACCTCTTGGGCAGCAGGTTTTTTTTTCTTGAATCCGAACATGGTTATGGGTACTTTCCTCTTGGTTTAAGCCGCTATAGTAACATCATAAGAGAGGCTTAGACACGCAGAGCCTTCTCGAGCCGTGTAATAGATAATACAAATAGGTAATATAATAGGGAAGTGAGTTGGAAGAATGACTTTGTTAATTAAAACAGGACAAAAAATGAACAAAAAATGTTTATTCAGTATATTGTTGTTACTTCTTGCCGTGCTGTTATCAGCATGTGCAACTCAAAATTCGGTGATACCGGCTAACTTTGCAAAGCCGGTAAAACATTATCCGCAATACCAGCTGCATGAAAAAACACTCGCCAATGGTTTGAAAATAATCGTTAAAGAAGATCATCGCGCGCCCGTTGTGGTTTCGCAAATTTGGTATAGAGTCGGCAGTAGTTACGAGGCAAACGGCTTAACTGGTTTGTCGCATGTACTTGAACACATGATGTTCAAAGGCACCGAAAACTTAGGCCCTAACGAGTTTTCAAAAATAATAGCGGCTAACGGAGGCCGGGAAAACGCATTTACCGGTAGAGATTACACAGCCTATTTTCAAACGATGGAACGCAATCGATTCCCCGTTAGTTTTCGTTTAGAAGCGGATCGTATGCGCAATCTAGTACTGGATGCAGAAGAGTTCGCGAAAGAAATCAAAGTCGTCATGGAAGAGCGGCGAATGCGCACCGAGGATAATCCTCAACGGCTTACCTTTGAGCAATTTAATGCTGCGGCCTATGTCAATAGTCCTTACAATATTCCGGTCATAGGTTGGATGCAAGATCTTGAAAGCATGAGTATTGAAGACTTGCAAACCTGGTATGAGTATTGGTATGCACCTAATAATGCAACGCTCGTTGTAGCCGGAGATGTTACGCCCGAAGAAATATTTGCTGAAGCAGAAAAACATTTTGCATCGATTAAACCCACTCGTGTGCCAGTGCCTAAACCACAAAAAGAAATCGCGCAAATAGGTGAGCGACGCATTATGGTAAAAGCGCCTGCACAAGTTCCCTATTTAATCATGGGCTACAAGGTGCCAACCATTATAAATGCAAAAGAAAAGTGGGAGCCTTATGCTCTTGATGTGCTCGCCAGTGTATTAGATGGGGGTAGCAGCGCGCGTTTTTCAGAAGAATTGATCCGGGTTAAGCAAGTGGCTACCTCCGTGGGGGCAGGCTATGATGCATTTACCCCACGGCAAGAAATATATACATTTTCAGGAACCCCGGCGCAAGGGAAAACGGTACAGGAGCTAGAGGCTGCGATTAAGGAAGAATTAGAAAAATTGAAAAACAAACCGGTTACTGCTAAAGAGTTATCAAGAGTTAAAGCACAAACGGTGGCCGGAAAGGTCTACCAAAAAGATTCAGTGTTTTATTCCGCAATGACGATTGGCATGCTGGAAACGATTGGTATCAATTGGCAACTCGGTGAAGAGTATGAAAATAATATTAAGAAAGTGACCGCAGCACAAGTTCAGGAAGTTGCTAAACGATATTTTATTGATGATACATTAACTGTTGCGGTGCTAGATCCACAAGAAATAACGCAAAGCCGAGTATCCAATGTAGGAGGTGGTCGCCATGCGCGCTAGTTTTTTTATCGTATTAATGGTTGCTGTTATCAATCTCGCTTTTGCAGCGCCGGATATTCAAACTTGGAAAACCTCTAATGGCGCAAAAGTATTATTTGTCAAAGCACATGAGTTGCCCATGGTTGACATACGGGTTGTTTTTGATGCGGGTGCGGCGCGGGATATCAGTAACTCAGCCGTAGCGTTAATGACTAACGGGATGATGCCAGAAGGTGCGGGTGAGTTTAATGCCAACGAATTAGCGAGTCGTTTCGAAGGAGTTGGAGCAGGATTTGGCAACAGTAGTCATCGTGATATGTCGGTATTTAGTCTTCGTTCATTAACCGATAAGGAATGGTTAGATCTAGCGATCGATACCTTTGCAATAATCCTCAGCAAACCCACTTTTCCACAAGAGGCATTTGATCGAGAAATTAAGCGTTTATTAGTAGGGCTGGAGCAAAAGAAGCAATCGCCTGATGCCATCTCAAGTGAGAATATGTATAAGGCGGTGTTTGCTGGTCACCCGTATGCCTCGTTACCAGAAGGTACTGCCGAAAGTGTGAAGAAGCTTAGCGTTAAGGATTTAAAAGCATTCTATAAAAAATACATGGTTGGAAAAAATGCAGTGGTTTCGATTGTTGGTGATGTAACGACTGAGCAAGCCAAATCAATATCGGAAAAAGTAGTAGGCGGTTTACCTGCTGGCGCGAAGGCTGCCGATCTACCAGCGGTGAAAGCATTGAGCAAAGCGGAAATGATTAAAATCGATTTTCCTTCATCGCAAACCAAAATTCTTATCGCGCAACCCGGTATGCGCCGTGGTGATCCCGATTATTTTCCTTTGTTCGTGGGTAATCATGTGCTGGGAGGAAGCGGATTGGTTTCAATATTAAGTGATGAAATTCGTGAAAAAAGAGGTTTGTCTTATAGCTCGTATAGCTATTTTTCACCGATGCGTGTTGCCGGACCATTTATCCTTGGTTTAGGAACAAAGAATGAATCCAGCAAAGAAGCATTGCAAGTAATGAAAACGACTTTGAAAAACTTTATTGAACAAGGTGTAAGCGAAGCGCAACTAAAAGCGGCAAAGCAAAATTTAACCGGTGGTTTCGCCTTACAGCTCGCCAGCAATAAAAAAATTGTTAATAATTTATCGGCGATAGGTTTTTATGAATTGCCTCTAAATTATCTTGATCAATATATCAGTAATGTTGAAGCGGTAACGGTGGAGCAAGTGAGAGATGCTTTTAAGCGTCGAATTCATCCAGATAAAATGGCAACAGTGATAGTGGGTGGTGAACAAGCACAAGAAGTCTCGAGCAATTAAGCCGAAAGCACATTCCTTAAGAATTATTGGCGGACAGTGGCGTGGCAGAAAGTTAACATTTGCTGACGCGCCCGGTTTGCGACCTACTGCAGATAGAGTGCGTGAGACTTTATTTAATTGGCTGCAAGCCAAGGTGGCAGGTTCCGCTTGTCTTGATTTGTTTTCCGGCAGTGGTGCGCTGGGTTTAGAAGCTTTATCACGTGGTGCTGCACACGTGACTTTTTTAGAAAAATCTCCCGCCGTTGCCAAAGTGTTAGATCAGCAATTAATACTTTTACAAGCCAACCCAAAAGCGGACGTTATGCAAATTGATGCCGTTCAATATCTAGAAACCACACATGCTCTAACGTTTGATATTGTCTTTATCGACCCGCCATTTGCGCATAATTTGTGGCAAATTTGTTGTGATAAATTAAAGGATGGACAATGTTTGAATCCAAATGCTTTAATTTACGTAGAGCAAGATAAGAAGTCGCCAGCGCTTGATTTACCCCAAAATTGGGAAGTCATTAAGCATAAGACCGCCGGTAATGTTCGTTTTCAACTGATTCAAATAAACTAGGAATATGTAATGACTGCCGTTGCTGTATACCCAGGAACCTTTGATCCGATTACCAATGGTCATACGGATCTGATTAAACGAGCATCCAAATTGTTCGATAAAGTTATTGTTGCCATTGCGAAGAACCCGAGCAAGAAACCCTTTTTTTCATTAGCGGAAAGAGTGGAGTTGGCAAAACATGTGGCTATGAAATTTCCTAATGTGGAGATCACAGGCTTTGATACCTTACTGATTCATTTTGTAAAAGAGCGCTCCGCACAAGTCATTTTGCGTGGCTTGCGGGCGGTGTCTGATTTTGAGTATGAGTTCCAGCTAGCCGGCATGAATCGGCGCTTAGACCCAGAAATTGAAACCTTATTTCTAACTCCGGCGGAGAAATATGCGTATATTTCATCGAGTCTTGTGAAGGAGATCTCAATCCTCGGAGGCGATGTTAGCGAGTTTGTTGACGAGAAAGTTATGGCTGCAATGCGCCGGAAAATGGGTTAAAATCCGCACAAAATTTAAGATTGATAAGCCCGCGAATAGATTTTTCCGAGAGAGAATAAAAAACCATGGCACTACTCATTAATGACGAATGTATTAACTGTGATGTTTGCGAACCGGAATGCCCGAATGCTGCGATTTCACAAGGTGACGAAATTTACGAGATTGATCCTAATCTGTGTACCGAGTGCGTAGGGCATTACGACACTCCACAATGTGTTGATGTTTGTCCGGTTGATTGCATTCCGAAAGATCCTGATCATGTAGAGTCGCAAGATGATTTGCTTAAAAAGTATGAAATTCTGGTAGGCAAAACGGCTTGATTGGATTTAGATTCTGCACCTAGGTTCCTAGTATAAAAAGCTGAAGAACACTACAAAGCAAACAGATTGCTCACAATGATGTCATTCAAAACACTAAGGAGCATTAACATGCCACGCTGGTTTTTAATCATTTTCATCGTGTTATATCCACTCAGTAAGGTGCAAGCTGCGACACCTCCACAGTCCGCGATTGCTTCGGCACATCCTTTAGCTACCGCAGCAGGTATGGAAATATTAGCCTCAGGCGGAAATGCTTTTGATGCAGCGGTTGCTGTAACCGCTGCTTTAGCCGTCGTTGAACCTTATAGTTCAGGGTTAGGAGGAGGGGGGTTTTGGTTGTTACACCGTGCTGCTGATGGCTATCAAACCATGTTAGACGGGCGCGAGACAGCACCCGGTGCAAGTCATCGTGATATGTATTTAGATGAACACAAAAATGTCATTCCTGGTGCTTCAATGAATGGGCCATTATCCGCCGGAATTCCGGGCACACCCGCAGCAATCGTTCACCTGGCGGAGAAATATGGAAAATTATCCCTGAAAAAAAGTCTAGCCCCTGCCATTAAGCTCGCTAGAACAGGTTTTAAAGTGGATGCGCATTATCAACGCATGGCCAAATTCAGAAAACCCGAACTCAATAAATGGTCGGCGAGTAAAAAGTTGTTTTTGCATGAAGGTGATGTTCCCCCTATTGGGCATCGCGTTAAACAGCATAATCTCGCAAAAACATTAGAACTAATTGCAGAAAAAGGCAATGCAGGGTTTTACCAAGGCAGAGTCGCAAAACAAATGGTAAATGCGGTGAAAAAAAATGGCGGTATCTGGTCGCTCGCTGATTTAAAAAACTACAAACTGATTGAGCGCGAACCAATCCGGGGTAGTTATCGTGGCATGCGTATTACATCTGCGGCACCGCCTTCATCCGGTGGTATCGCGATTGTAAATATACTTAATATTATGGAACCCTATGATTTAACACGCCTAACCGGTGTGGAACAAAAACAACTTATCGTCGAATCTATGCGTCGAGCATATCGTGATAGAGCCATTTATTTGGGTGATCCTGATTTTGTAGATATTCCCGTTAAACAGCTGACCGATAAAATGTATGCAGCCGGTCAACGTGCGAGTATCCGAATGGATAAAGCAACACCGAGTTCTTCATTACCAGGCATTGCGGCGAGTCCAGAAGGTTTTCATACCACTCATTTTTCGGTCTTGGATCAAGCGGGAAATCGAGTTGCCGCCACGGTAACGGTTAACTATCCGTTTGGTTCTTGTTTTGTTGCGGAAGGAACCGGCGTTTTATTAAATGACGAAATGGATGACTTCTCGGCAAAGCCGGGTACGCCTAATGCGTATGGGTTAGTGGGTGCAGAGGCGAATGCCATAGCGCCCGGTAAACGTCCACTGTCAAGTATGTCACCCTCCTTTATTGAAAGCGATGATGCTGTTGCGATATTAGGAACCCCAGGTGGTAGTCGTATTATCACCATGGTGTTATTGGGAATGCTGGATTTTGCACGCGGCAACCCGCCGGAGTCCTGGGTAGATTATGGTCGTTTTCATCATCAATATTTGCCGGATCAACTTCAATATGAAGAAGGCGCATTAACCGCAAAAGAAATAGCAGGCTTGCAACAACTAGGTCATGAACTCAAGCAGACCGCATGGCGTTATGGCAACATGCAGGCTATCTTGTGGGACATCAAACAAGACAAAGTATTCGCCGCATCGGATAAACGTGGAGTAGGCCAGGCGTTGGTGAAATAATTCTAGGAGGCTAATCGGCGTGCGTGACGATCGCTGCTCTCGGACAGCCCTAGGGTTCCACTGCTCTTATTCGTATGGGCGACGTAACGTATTTCCCATCTACTGAGATCACTTCGCCTGGTAATAAATGTGTGATTGAGGAGACCCTGGCTATAAAATATTTTTCGAATTGTTCGGCATTCATTGTTTGAGTGATTTTGTTGTTGACAACGGGGGAGTCCACATAAGTTACCTTTACAAACTAATTAAATTCATTCGCAAAGCCGTAGCAACGGCATGTTGTCGATTATCTGCGTTAAGTTTTTTGATTATTTTTTGAACATGAGTTTTTACGGTGAGATCACTGATCTTTAATATATTTCCAATATCATTATTGGATTTTCCATCAAACAACCAACATAGGACTTCGTACTCTCTTGATGAGAGAAGCTGATTGTTATTGTCAACAGTGGATAGAGAGCTTATTGAAGCTAAAGATTTTTTTACAGAGGGTAATTTGACGTACGCCATATGAAGATATGGCACAAGCACTTTTATCAGCATAATATGGTGTTGTTCAATTTTTTCGCTTATATTAGCAAAACCAAAATACGAAACATAATGTCCACCAATATCACGTACGCCGTGAGATATTACATTTCGCAACGAAAATTCTTGGTACAACGTAGTATTAATCGTTAAGTGTGAGTTAGAAATATTATTCAACTCTAAAACTTGTGGGGATTGATTTTCTAGCCAAAGAGAAAATAGAGGAGTCATGACTGTGCCTTTTGCATTGACAATTTTTGATATAAAATCATTGGGAAACCCAGCATTAATGTTGGATACCTCTTTCATGGCATGCGCATTTCCAACTCCCACTCCACACGCTGTCATTTTTTGACCTATGACATCCTCTGTGTTTTTAAGAATTTTTTTAAAATCACTTTCTGAATTATCTTTTAGGCAGTCCTCTGCAATAGAGAGAACCTTTAACTTATGAGTCGAACTTAAAATAGACAAGCCATCCTTATTTTATTTTTTTTGGTCTTATGACGAATCTGTGGGTAAAAAATAGGTAAATTTGTATCACATGGGATCGCAGTTCATGATGGTGGTTACGAAGCTGCCACCAATGAACTAGAACCCAATGCGAATAGAACATTACTGAATCGATGCGAAAAATACAAGTCCTTTTCTTTCGTGAAAGATAACTACTTATTCTGAGGCGAGCTTATTGAAGTTTGTTCTTCGTCTTCATCTGAATTTGATTTATAGGGGGCGAGTAGTTACTTGTAAAATACTCCTTTTGGCGTATTGTAACTTGTTTTTTTTCGTGGTCTAGTAGAACCATAAATGGATGCTTGTAGTGATAATGTCAAAGCTACGAAGTTAATGCCTCACAGAGTCTATTTTTTTGATAAATAACGAAGAGACGGCTATGGAGCAAATGTTTCCTGTTTTTGATATGGAGACTTCGGTCATTGAGTTTCATTTTATTGGAATGAGTGGTGATTACGCGGTGACTCGAGTTAAGCAAAAGCTAGAAAAAATCAGCGGCCCAGCATCGTTTAAAAGCAATGTCAGTGAGCAAGTTTTTGTTTTCAAGAAAAATCAAGGGAAATGGAAAATTTGGCAAGCGGTTATGTTGGATATGGATTATTTGTGATGGTTTAACGAACTTTCTTTAGTGATTAAAGGGAAGTTATGAATTTCCGGTAGCGGGTAACAGCCGCTACCGGAAAAGGTAGCCTCTATCATGATGATAGAGGTGCTTCTAAAAGCGTGTATGAGAATACACTAAATTATGAGGGTAGTAAAATGAGAGAATTAACATTTAGTGAACTTGGCCATGTAAGCGGCGGAAATGACTATTCAATGGAATGGGTGACTGTCGGGGGGCTCATAGGTACTCGTCTTGGCGGAGCATACGGCGGAATAATGGGGGCATAAGGCTTACAATTTTTTATAGTCCGAGCATAAAAGCGGATTATAGGTGGAATAAACTTAAAATGAAAATTTTTAATGAATGTGTATAGTCGGGCAGAAAAAATTGCAGGAAATAAACTGGTGTATTTTATGAGTATTATACTGCACATAGGATTTATAGTGTACGGCTCAGGGCTTTCATTTTTTGAGGCTAGCTGGAGAAATCCCTTAATTGATAACTTTATTATGCTCTTTGGCGCAGGTGTGTTTCCCATCTATTATATTTTTTTAATTCGAGGATTATTGAAAGGGGAAGAAAAGGGAGAAGGGGGCAATCCTGTTTAGTAGTTCACAATGCTTTCGTGACTCCCTAAGGTAAACTTAAACATTACGAAATAGTATTTCCCCCTTTTTCCTTTTTAGGTAGTCATCTCTTTCTGTAATGCTCAGCATAATTATCAAAGTGATCAATGAAATAATTTGGTGAAATATACAAGGAGCGAGGCATGGGTGCTAGTGAGAAAGAAAAGATAAATAATTTAGAGACGCATGCATTTTTCAATATTCAGAGAGGGGTGAAGTTGATTTCAGGGACTAAATTTTTGTTTCTATTTAGTCTTATTATTCAAATTTCGGTAGCAAGTTATATTTTCTTGAGATTTTTTTATGAGATTGAAATATATAGTTTAGCGACAGATATTTGGGCATTTTTGTTTGCTGGACTTTATCCCGTATACCACATAATACTATTCAGGGGAATAGTAAAAAATAATTTCTAAATTAAAATATAACTACTCAGCACTATTATCTAAAAAAACACTTGCCATCTGAATTAGGCGGTGTGTTTATTGGACTTGTTTTATCGACGCTTAACTATGTGCTTTTTTTCGTTGCACTAGGTTTTTCTGTATATTTTTATACCCGATTTTTTAAATATCTATATCAATTAGAAATGGGCAATGAAGGTTGTATCGGTCAGTCGTTTTATTATCAACTTTTATTGGCTCCTCTCTTCCAGCGGCAGTAAAAATATAGACTTCAGGAGTTTGTTATGGATACAATTATCGCATTTATTATTGAGATTTCTAGATTAATTGGAAAAAAATTCGCCAAGTTTTTAAATTTCGATGATGTAAACGAAGAGACAGAGACGATAATTGGAATAATTTTTACGGTAACAATCATTGCAATTATTATTGCCGTGTTAGTTTTAAGTTGAATTCATAAAAATAAAAATCTCCTATTTACACCCCGAAGTCAGTAACAAAAAGTACAATAAAAATATTTTTGGAAATGTAGTTTTAATTATCTGTTTACGCCATTGAAATGTTGAGCAGTCGTTGGTTAAGTGGATGTAGCATCTATTTAGTCCGGCCACGCTAAAGCTAAAAATAGCGCACTTTTTTAGTGAATTATTCGTGTTAATTTAAAAGGTAGATGTTTTCGTGTTTTTTTACGATCTTGAAAAATTAACAAAAAATGAGTTTTCTTTAAAAAAATTATATCTTCTTGGTTTGCCGTGTGAAATAGGCGGTATTTTTATTGGTCTGATTTTATTGGCTTATCATTATGTGTTTTCTTTCCTTGCTCTAGGTTTTTCTGTATATTTTTATACCCGTTTTTTTAAATATCTATATCAATTGAAAATGGATAATGAAGGCTGTATTGGCAGATCGTTTTATTATCAAATTTTATTGGCTCAAATTTTATTTTTATCATTCTTTCTTGTTTCCATACTATGGTTGTTATAATTTGTGTTATTGATTGTCATGTTTCAGCATGGGAATCCATACCTTGAATGTGCAGTCACGACGCGTATTGCCATGACATAAATATATTATATAGATGCGACAACATTAAGATGCAATGCCTGGTAAGAACCCCGAAAAAAATAAATTAACTTAACTTTTTTACAGTAGAAATATAAATGTCCTTATTTCGCAGCGAAGTTTCAGATAAAAAACAAGATGAAAATTTTTTTGGCGATGTAGTTCTCATTCGTCCAATTTCATTCGCTGTTTATACGACAGTTTTTGTTATATTCGTAATTTCTCTCATTCTATTCTTGTTTTTTGGAAAATACGCGAGCAAAGAAACCGTTCAAGGTGTCGTAAACCCTCAGTCTGGCTTAGTAAAAGTCTATGCGCCACAGCGAGGCATTGTCTTATCTCGCACAATTAATGAAGGCGACGACGTCACAGAAGGTGATGTTATTTATTTTGTATCAACCGAGCGGCATTTGCGAGGTGGTGAAAAAGTACAAGCACTTGCTATTGATGAAACGGAAAAATCGATCACTAACATTGAGTCTCAAATTAAAGAGCAAAAACACCTATCTATGTTGCGCAAAACGGAGATATACAACCAACTGAAATATACCAAACAAGAAATTTCCTCCCTCGAAAAAGAAATCATTTTATATGAAAAGCGTGTTGCGTTGTATGGTGAAGATGTTGAGCGTCTTAGTAAAATATCCGATGACCAATTTGTCCCTAAAATGGAATATATTAAAAGCTATCAAATGCATTTGGATAGTCAAGTAGGGCTAGAACAGCTGCGACGAAATCTCACCGATCGAACAAATCGTAAGTGGCAATTGTCGAGTGAATTAAAAAAACGACCGGTTGAACTGGCGCAGAGTATTTTGTCGTATGAAAAATCACTCTCTGATCTTCGCCAACGACTAGCCGAAATTCGCAGTAATCAAAGTTACACCGTACTGGCACCTGCTTCAGGGCGTGTGACATCGTTGCTTTACAAAATCGGCGATACCATCAAGCCAGAATCTCCGTTGCTGACCATTTTACCTAAAGACGTCGTACTCATCGCTGATCTCTATGTGCCCACACGTGCCGCCGGATTTCTTCAAAAAGGTCAAGAAGTCAGAATTCGTTTCGATGCGTTTCCATACCAAAAATTCGGGCTTTATGGCGGCGTTGTCAAGCAGATGTCGAAAAATATCATTATACCCGGGGAAAGAGTCTTATCAGTGGATGTTAAAGAACCTGTTTATAAAGTGACAGTGCAATTAAACAAACAAACGGTAACCGCCTTTGGTCGTGAGCACTATTTACAAGTCGGTATGTTACTGCAGGGCGACATTGTTCGGCACCGCAATCGAATAATCGATTGGGTGTTGGAACCATTATATAGCTTGCGAGGGCGTGGATGATGAAAAGCCCGGTTGACTTGCTGCAATTTTCTTATGCCTCAAAGCGGTTGCCCATTATACTGCAGACGGAGCTAGCCGAATGTGGTGCCGCCTGTTTGGCAATGATTGCTTCCTACCATGGTCATAAGATGGGTGTCGAAGCGATTAGGCATTATCTTCCAAGCTCATTAAAAGGACTGTCGCTGAAAGATTTAATGCAAGCTGCCGGCAAAGTTCAGCTTACCCCGCGGGCATTGCGTTTGGAGCTTGACCAGCTCTGCAATTTAAAATGTCCTGCCGTACTGCACTGGAATCTGGATCATTTTGTGGTGTTGGAATCGATGAGTGGTGATCGAGTCATCATTCATGACCCTGCGCGTGGTCGACGAGTTTTAACATTAAAAGACGTTTCAAATTCATTTACAGGTGTGGCGTTGGAGTTGACACCTACGCACGAATTTGAAAAAAAATCAGATCTTCGTAAGGTCAAAGTCAGAGAGCTACTGAGATCTGTTACGGGATTAAAGCGAGCGCTGCTGCAGATCCTATTGCTATCTTTGGTTTTGCAAGTCTTTGTCTTAGTTTCCCCCTTTTTTATGCAAATCACCGTGGATCACGTGATTGCTTCGTCGGATGAGTATTTGTTACTGGCCTTAGCGTTAGGGTTTGGTATGTTAGGGGTGATACAAATGGCCGCGACGGCATTACGCTCTTGGGTCATTCTCTATTTAAACTCGACGCTGGATGTTCAGTTGTTAGCGAACACCTTGCGGCACTTGTTACGATTGCCTTTGGATTATTTTCAAAAAAGACATCTGGGTGACATCATTTCTCGTTTTGGTTCGTTGCGTAGTGTCATCAGTTTATTTACACAAGGGCTGATTGCAAGCATTGTGGATGGCATTATGGCACTAACTACGGTAGTGATGATGTTCATTTACAGCCCGAAATTGACCTTTGTTGTATTGGTCGCGGTGCTTATTTATATCCTGGTACGCGTTGCCACGTTTCGTTTGAACGAGCAATATAAGCAGGAATCCATTGTGCTTTCAGCCAAAGAAAGTACAAATTTTATGGAGACGATTCGCGCAGTGCAAACGATTAAATTGTTTTCAAAGGAAAGTCAGCGCGAATCAATGTGGTTAAATCAATACGCGGCGGCTCTAAATGCCGGCATTAAGCTGGGTAAATTGGATATTATCTTAGCCGCAATTAACCAAACGGTTTTCCCCATTGCCGTGATATTGATAGTCTGGCTAGGGGCGCAAGAAATTATGGCCAGTGTATTTTCTATTGGTATGCTGTACGCTTTTTTTTCGTATCAGGGGCAGTTCTCAGAAAAAATATCGGCATTGATCGATACTCTGATTGAATTTAAATTAGCAGGTGTAGATTTAGAGCGTGTGTCCGACATTGTACATGCGGAGCCAGAGCAAAGCCTTGGCGATTTGGTTGAGGCGAAAATGGAGCTGAAGGGGGAGATTGAGGTGAGTAACCTGAGTTACCGTTACTCTGAAAACGAGCCTTATGTATTCGAAAGCTTGAGTTTTACCATTGCGCGCGGCGAGACGGTGGTGATTGTTGGTGTTTCGGGTTGCGGAAAATCAACGTTGCTTAAAGTGATGCTAGGTTTACTCACGCCGGTTGCGGGCGATGTTCGTTATGATGGCCGAAGTCTATCTCAAATGGACAAGTCTGATTTTCGTACTCAGACTGCGGCCGTGATGCAGGAAGACTGTTTGGTTGCGGGTTCAATCGCGGAAAATATCGCGTTTTCAGACCCTCAGATGGATCTTCAGCGTGTGCAAGAGGTCGCCCACATGGCAGCCATTCATGATGAAATTGCTCAAATGCCAATGGCCTATAATAGTTTGGTCGGGGATATGGGAACCACATTGTCTGGCGGACAAAAGCAGAGGATTTTTCTGGCTAGGGCGTTATATGTCAATCCTAAAATCTTATTTTTGGATGAAGCCAGTAGCCACCTGGATTCGAATACCGAAAGTAAAATCAATGCGACGATTAAAACAATGCCAATCACGCGCGTCATTATTGCCCATAGAAAGGAAACGATTGCCTTGGCGGATCGAGTGATTGATTTGTCTAAACAAAATACGATGTCTCCGGGTTTCAAGTGGTGAAGCGTTTATTGTTTAGAGCGTTTATTTTATTGAGTATAGTACTGGGTACTCTCATTCAGAATAGCTCGGCCGCTGAAAATATTTTGGATCTTTATCGCCTCGCCAAAATATCAGACCCTGAATTGAGGCAAGCACAGTTAGCCCAGAAAATAGCTATTGAATCTAGGCGGCAAGACTTTTCAAGATTTCTTCCTACCATGAGCATTGGAGGAGATGTCACTAATAATTCACAAAAACGAACCTATGATGTATCGCAGTTCGATGGCGAAGAAGAGTATAACAGCTACGGTTACTCTCTTAATCTGAGTCAGCCCGTGTTTCGTTATGAAAATCATGTGCGCTATCAGCAGGCGTCTGATCGCATTAAGCAAATGCATGCGGAGTTAAAGTTAGCAGAGCAATCGCTCATTATTCGGTTAGCAGAACGCTATTTTGATGTGCTTTCAGCGCAAGACAATATACGTTTTATTGGCGCTGAAAAATCAGCTGTCACACGTCAGTTGAAGCAGGCAGAGATTCGTTTGGATGCGGGGTTAGCTGCGATTACTGATGTGTATGAGGCAAGCGCACAGTTAGATTCAACAAAGTCGCTAGAAATTGATGCGAGAATTCAGTGGGATAATAGTTTGGAGTCTTTGCGAGAAATAACCCAGCAATATCACGATAACCTACAGCCATTGAATAATGCGCTAGTCTTAAATACATCTGATTTGCGGAGGATAGACGAGTGGGTGGCATTGGGACTAGCCTCTAATTTAGCGCTTAGCGCCCTGCGTTTTGACAATCAAGTGTTACAGCGAGATATCAGTGTGCAACGGACGGGGCATTATCCGACGTTAGATTTGGTCGCTAAATATACAAAGTTAAACTCAGGGGGTGGGAATTTTGGGCGTAGTGATACGGAAATTCGTACTGTTGGTGTGCAACTCAACATTCCTCTTTATCAGGGTGGCTTGACCACTGCTCGTGTTAAGGAGGCCGTCTTTCGGTATGAGCAAAACCTAGAAAAACTGGATGCTACGCGCCGCTCTGTTCGAAGTGAAGTTCGCAGAGCTTATTTTGGGGTAAAAGGAAGTGTTGCTCGAATACAGTCAATGAAACAATCTATGATTTCAAGCGCTAAAGCATTGAAAGCTATTGAAGCGGGAAGGGGGGCTGGTATGCGCACAACGGCTGATGTGTTGAATGCAACTCAGAAACTTTATCAAACAGAGCGTGATTATGAGCGAGCAAGATATGATTATGTGCTCAATGGCCTAAAATTAAAAAAATCGACAGGAACATTATCCATGTCAGATCTAGAGCAGGTGAACTTATGGTTAAAATAGGAGTGCGGATGTGAGTAAATTAGCTACAACAAATACTGGAGTTATAGACGAGTTTTTATTCCTCACCCAGATTGACAGAAAAATTGATAGGGTTTGTAAAGTTGTTGATGAAATTATTGAAAATGACCGAAGCTCTATGCCGGTCCTGCATTTTGATAGATATAAAAAAACGATAACAACGTTTTTAAATGCTAATGTTATGAAACAGAAGATGAGAGAAATTCTCTCAATTGAGTGTAAAGAAGGTCTCAGACAAGCGGTTGATTTTTTTAATTACCCGCAAGTACTTGAAATGAGCCGGTGTGAGGATGACCTAAATTCACCCAATGCGATGATGGATATGAGTCAATATTTTTCTACTCTGCAAGCGTCGCCATCTATACAGCTGCGAAAAAAATTGATCGAAAAGGCAGATAAACTTAAATGCTCAAGTGCAATAGCAGTCGCTATGCAAGTGACGTTATTTAAAGCGATAACGTATGGCATGCGAGGTTTAAGTGAAAAAAATCAAGAGCTAAGCGAAGCCAATATGGAAAAAATGACGTCAGATACGGCAAATCAAATGAGCACGCCTATTAAGCAACAAGTGTGGATGGGGATGATGTTTGCATATAAAAGCCTATCAGATATCGAACTTAAAGAGTGTATTGCTTTGCTTGAATCAAATGAGGGGAAATGGGCGAGTGAGTTTTTGCAGTCAGTGTATTTAAAGATGTATGGTCAGGTAGTCGAACGGGTTCAAAATGGATTAGAAAATGAATTTCCTCCACTGTATTTAATGGGAAAATAAAATGTAGAAATAAGACTGTCAATTCTCGTTAGAAAAACGATCCACTTTGATGAATATGGCTCCAAAGTTACGAAATCTGCTCAATATGCTTAATTTAATCCTTTTCACCTGTTGGTGATGACCGGGTATCAATCAAATATAACGATTTCAGACTCATTTGGATTGGACAAGGCTAGATGTTGAAGGTTTGTATATTTAATGCTAAGGTTTCGATATGCAAAGCTATGTTCCGCGTCAAAAAGAAGCAACTATAATAAAGCACTTAGCATTCTTCCCCTGTGTCGCGCTTTTGGGGGCAAGGCAAGTTGGTAAATCGACCTTAGCTCATAAGATTCTGAGTGAATTTTCAGGTTCGATTTACCTCGATCTTGAAGATCCTAGAGATTTGGCGAAATTACAAGATCCATTAGCATTTTTGGAAGCAAATCATCGCGCTTTGGTTTGTATTGATGAAGTGCAAATGTACCCCGGCCTCTTTCAATATTTCAGGCCATACCTAGATAAAAATAACCGCAAAGGTCAGCTTCTTTTGCTAGGGTCGGCATCCAGAGACTTAATCAAGCAAAGCGCTGAAACCTTAGCTGGTCGAATTTCTTACATTGAAATCAACCCCTTCACTGCTGATGAAGTTGAAGATGTGAAAACTTTATGGCTTCAAGGTGGGTATCCTGATAGTTTTCACCTGGTTCCTGATATGAGTTTTGACTGGAGAATTAATTACATCAGGACTTTTTTAGAGCGAGATATTCCCCAACTCGGTTTCAGTATTCCTGCGGAAAAATTAAAGCGATTTTGGACTATGCTTGCCCATTTAAATGGTTCAATCGTAAACTTATCAAAACTCGCTTCTTCCATGGGGGTGAGTGCGCCGACAATAAAAAATTATTTGGACATTCTAGAAGGCACTTTTGTTATTCGAAGATTAAAGCCCTTTTTCACAAATACAAAAAAAAGACTCATTAAGTCGCCTAAAATTTATATACGAGACACGGGTCTTATTCACTGTCTTTTGGGAATTGAAAATTACAATGACCTCCTCGGTCATCCCGCGTTAGGAAATTCTTTTGAAGCGCTGGTGATATCATCTATACTCGAAAAATTTCCACGTTACGAAGCCAGTTTTTATCGTTCCTCTAGCGGTGCTGAAATAGATTTAGTTTTAGAAAAAGGTAATACAACAACCATTGCCATTGAAATAAAATCCTCATCCGCGCCAAAATTAACACAAGGTTTTTTTGAGGCGCTAAAGGTAATTTCACCTGACAAAGCTTTTGTTGTCGCTCAAATTGAAACGGCTTTTCCTCTTGAAAATGATATCTGGGCGTACAATCTGAAAGAAGTACTGAGCATGGACTTTTAACTTAGGAACGTGCATGGAATAAGTTAGTCAACAGCGTAACACATCGATAGGAGAGTCTGTTTCGCATCCATGTGAGTCACAAAAAACGAGTTGGTAATTAGTCCGCCAGTTTCTCTTGGTAATGACGCCACTACAAGATGAGTTATTACGATTTTATTAGTTTATTCTCGGACAGGCTCCTAGGAGCCTGTCCGAGAATAGAAATCGTAGCGAGGGAAAGTTATTTAGAACCCATTTTTTCGAATAAATGAGGCGAATAGTGGGCTTTATTTAACGAATTTATTCGGAAAAAGGGGCCGAAATAGATTTTCCACAGTAGGTTCTCTATTCTCGGCCAGGCTCCTAGGTTAAACCTAGATTCCGCAGTTGACCGCTCAGAGATGAATGCAACACCATGAGATCGTTAAATTTTCTAAGTGCGCCGCAGTTCATCCGGTGAGTGAGCTTCGCTACGCGTCGAATTGCCCGCTTGTAACGTCGTATCTCTGCGTTGTAACTCCTTGGAATAGCCAGCTATTCCGCGTCGTTACGCCTAGATTTACACCGTTACAAACGCACACTTCAACGCGTTCAACTGCGGATTCTAGGTTAATCCAGTAGCGATTTAGTTTCATTGGATACGTCGGTGTCGAGTTGCAGTTTTATGAGTTTTCGACACTGACTTAATGTTATCTCGGCCATATCTCTATTTCCTTGGGCGAGATAACAGGTGATTAATTTTCGATATAAGGGTTCTGATAAAGGTTCTAATACCAATGCATTCTGACAGATAGTCATAGTAATATCGGAATTTTTTGGCATTTGCTCTATGCATTTGAAGAGCGTGGCGAGATATTTATTACGATAGCGTTCACGCTGCGCCATTATCTCCAATGAATCATCCTCGGGAAAGTATTCGCCCTGATATAATTCTTGTAAGCGCGATGCAACTTCAAGCGCATTTTCTGAGTTAACGGGGCGGTTTGCGATATTCTCAAACTCAATAGCATCAATCCAAAAATATTTTAGATTTAGTTTGATATTATCGCCTTGGCGTAAGATGCTTTGCTCGTTGCCAAAGTGTTTTCGTATTCGATGTATTTGGGTGTCAAAGAGTTGGGAAGCCTTGTCGTTAGTATAATCATCATATAGTTTTTCTTTGATCGCGTAATGTGTGGTACTCGCGTTTTTTGAGGTCACCAGTGCTTTCAATAATGCATAGGTTTTACTGGAAGGTTTTTTGTCGGCCGGAATATTCTTACTCTCTATATGAAAATGGCCAAACGTTGATATGCGAAATGGCCACGGCCAGGTTTGAGAATTAGCGCTAGGTGTTGATAAGTTTTCGTAGTTTTTTTCTATAAACCGAAGTACATAAGAGGTTTCTATGTTTAACTCCAGCGCTCGCTGGCAAGCCCAAGTCATTAACTGAGGTGGCCAGTGAGCGCAGGCAAAAATTTCGTCTTTGCGAGTGATGGTAAAACCTTTAAGCAAATATTGATTGGAACGATCATGTTTGTTGTTATTAAAAAATAGTTTAGCGTAAGTCAGATAGAAACGTGCTAGCTGGCCGCAATAGGCGAGACTTTCACAGTACTTTAGTAAGTCGTCATGCAGTGATAGCGCCGTATCCAGCTTATTTCGTTCACACAAATAGTAGATGTATAATAATTTATTGTTGATGATAAAGGGTGGAATCTGAATGTCATCAATATTATTCAAGCAATTCATTGCCGTGCTATCGAGGTCTTTATATTCATCCATCGTTGTACCTGCAATGATAATGCTGGTCATATAGCGCGATTGAAATATCAAATCTTTTCCACCGATACTTGCTTTTAGTTGATCAATATATTTTTTGGCGAGTTCGTTGTTACCGAGTCCGAGTGCTGCAATAACAATATGCGATTGAATATGGCCATTATAGATGGAAACACCGCTTTCTTTTGCAAGCTCCAAGGCTTGTTGCAATAATACCAACTGCTGATCAAAAGCACTGAGTGACCACAGACCAATGGATGAATATAAAGCCGTGCTAAGATATAATAGAGGGTCATCTTGCAATTCGGATAAGCTGTTTTCTAATCGTTTAAAAATCACCATGTCCTGTTCTCTGACTCCAGAGGTCGCCGCTACAATTGCATAAGTTGACATCAATTGCAGTCGTATAGGTGAGTCAGCCATTGTTTCAATAGTTAACAATAAACGGGTGCGCAGTTCTTCTCTTTTTATAGGGTCTTGATCGGAACAAAAGTAACAGTGTAATAATTTAGCATCAATGACATCTATTGCTAGCTCTTTGGGAGGTTCGGGATAACGATCACATAAATCATCATAACGTGTTATCCAAGCAGATAAGCGATCTCCTCCACGTAGTGAACTGCAAATGACTGATACTGCGGTATACCATGTTAGATAAGCACCCTTGGCATCGGATTTTGCCATAAACTCCATATAGGATTTTTCAAATAGATCAAGCGCAGAAATGACATCGATATAAGTCGAGAGTTTTCCTTTCCAAAAAATTATCCAGGGTTCGTCGTTCGTGAACTCATCGGGTAGCGTGCTTATATAGCGTTGCAAGGATTCAATCCGGCCGCTGTTAAATAGTTCGTCCACGTGCTGAATAATGGTTGTGACTAATGCTTTCCATTCTTTTAATTCAAGTAGCAAATCAGCCGCAGCCTCATACTCACCATCGTCGAGTAATGCCTTCGCTGTTTTATAACGTAGATCATGCAATTGTTCTGTTGAAAACTTTTCAATAGCACGGTGTTGCAAATATTCTTTTACTAAAGGATGCAAGGTATAACCTAGTTCACCCTGGCGAATGACAAATAGATTTTTTTGCGCAAGTGTTGCTAATAATTTTTTAGAATCAGCGATGTTGCTCACAGCAATAGCAGAGGATGCAGTGATGCGCGGCATATAGCAAATACTCATCAATAACTCATTGGTTTTCGCGTCTAATGAAGTCAAGAACTGCTCAGCGATATAACTATCTAGAACTTCAATTCCCAAATTTGACGTATTCGTATTAGCAAAGCCATCGACCATATTAGGCAGAAGAATCAATCCCGCTATCCAGCCATCGAGCTTTTCTCGAGTGGCTAACAAGGTATTTTTAGATTGTGTTGAATTAAATAATTGGCCGGCGGCTAGCCATTCATCATTGGTGAATTGTATTTTCTTAGTGTCGATTAGGAAAAGTTGTCGTTTAATCAGCAATGGATTCAACGTTTGCGGTGGAAGATGTCGACTGATGATGAGCAATGAAACAGTGGGTTCCAATGACTCAATAATATGTGGGATAAGTGAAGTAATTTCGGACGAATCAGATAATACGTTGAAGTTATCAAGAACAATGAGTCCGTCATGTTTTAATCGAGATGACAGATCTGTAAAAAACTGGTGCGTAAACGCATTAATCCCGTGTTGATACTCGGGGGTAAGTTTAAGGATTGCTTTTTTCCGTCTAGGGGCTGCTTTCTTAGCTGCTAGCCCTAGGTAGTGAAAAAAAGTCGCTAAGTCTTCGTCATCCTCATCGACCTCGTACCAGCAGTGGGAAATTTTTCGGCGCTCAATATAGCTTGATATTAATGTTGTTTTGCCAGAGCCTCCGGGGGCGGCAATCCAAATAATGTTGGTGTTTTTTTGTGCGGTATCTAGTTCTTCAAAAAGTCGCTCCCGATGAACAATCTTTGTAGTATTTGGGCATACAATTTTGGATGGGTAATTTGTTTTGCTGCTCACTTTAGTAACCACTTTTTTATGCCGAAGAGTGTGATATTCAAGTCATTGTTAACGGTACTTCGTACTTCAAAAAGAGTATTTTAACATTTGGTTAAACTATTGGGCGACAAATGTTTGGCAATGAATACGCCGATTCAATTTAGTTCAGCGAATTAAAATATACTCTAAGGTTTCTACCATGAACTTCTATCATGTCTAAATCGCCATCGCCATCGATATCTCCCATGGTCATATCAGCAACAAGTCGACCATTGTATTTTGCGTCCGTAAAAACAGCATTACTGTCGTTGATATAGATTATTTGAGTCATACGACCGTCAATCAGAGCGGTAAAAATTATGTCCAAATCGCCATCGCTATCAAAATCAGCTAGCTCTAGATATTTGCCGAAAGTAGCCTTTAGTTGCTGCGGCAGTTTGCTAAAATCACCTTCCCCGTTGCTTAAAATGACTGTTGAGAGCGCGCCTGTCACGACTGCATCCAGATCCGCATCACCATCTAGATCGCCTAATGCAACGCCGAATGGGGTCGTTTCTAATGCGGCACTATCGTATTCTGAAAAACCACCGAAGCCATCATTCGTCATAATAACCACGCTGTTACCGGCAGCGGAATAGTTTCCTCCTATCACCACATCCAAAGAACCGTCGCCATCGACATCAGCAACGTCAAAAGCGGTGCTATTTGCAATTTGACCAGAGAGTCCAAAAATAAGCTCAGCGTTTTGTGCAGTCGTTGTATTTAGATACATAAAACCAGAACCCTGTAGTGCATCTAATTTGCCATTATTATCGAAATCACCTAGAACCACGTTCTTTGTGTCATTCACTGACAAACTCGACTTGATCCCGGCATAGCTGAATAGGCCACTGCCATCATTAATGAAAGCACGACTAACGGTGGCAAATGAAAATTTGTCGCTGCCTAACACTAAATCTAAATCCCCATCGCCATCTAAATCACCTAATGCAAGGGATTCAGTTCCCCCCGTTGTGAATTGAGAATCTGTCTGCGCCTTGTCAGTAAACAAACCCTCTCCATTATTGAGCCAAACCTTAGCACCTGGTCCAGGGCCAGGAGGCGTCGTGTTGCTTGCAGCGCGTAAACCTACGACTATATCCAAATCACCGTCTTGGTCGATATCACCAAGAGCGACTGAGCTAGTACTGGAATCTGTAGTCAACGACTGAGTTGAAGCGACAAATCCTGGCATAATATCCACCGGATCCAAGGACTGAGCATCTGCGAGGTTTTTAATCGCATTAACCTTCATAGCGCTACTGATCTTGATTCCCGAAGGTGAATTTTTCGTATTTACACCGTTATAATTTTCGAAAATTGTCAGGCTAGGAGCTACGCCTAAAGTAATGGTGATGCGGTTTGCGCCTGGGCCAGAGCTAACGCTTGCTCCTACTCCTAAACTATCGCCATCCACGGGAAGGTCAAAATCGTAACCATCCGCAGCATTGACATAAATAGTTTGGTCGAAATGAATAATCAATTGATCACCGGTACTCACCTGCTGATCTTGATTAACATCAAGATACGTCGCCGGGCCGTCAATGATGGGAGGCGCACCAGCAAGAAGTTTCGTTGAGGTAGCTGGAGTGCCCGTTACAATACCCGTCGAGGCGACAGGTGTTACCCTAAATTGAATCCAGCGCTGCTCATCCTTAATATCAAGCGTATAGGTGCGTGAAGTTGCCCCCGCTATCGGGACACCACTCTTCAACCACTGAAAGGTCGACATTCCTTCGGCATCGGCATCCAGGTCGTTATAAGTATAAGCACCGCTCAAAGTATCACCAGCCACCGCATAGCCACCGTTATCGTCAATAATCCCCACATTGCTGGCAAAGGGTGCCGTATTAAGTATGTTGATACCGCTGGCTGTACTGACGGACTGGCCGGTGGTTGTTCCCGTTTTGGCAACCGGGGTGACGGCAAAAGAAAGGGTTGCGCCGCTATCGGCAGCCACCACGGTATAGGTTTTTGCGGTTGCACCTGGAATCGTGGTGCCATTGCGTAACCAACGTAAGAGACTAACCCCTTCAACGTCGCCATCTACATCGTTAT
>Ga0256830_1000564_pt1 | contig 28995 bp, 24 predicted proteins | sample 128326metaG_FD_190537 | JGI IMG/M metagenome (GOLD analysis project Ga0256830, IMG submission 190537) | Hydrothermal vent microbial communities from Lau Basin, Pacific Ocean - 128-326 | ecosystem: Environmental > Aquatic > Marine > Hydrothermal vents | place: Pacific Ocean: Lau Basin | collected... | reverse complement strand
CGCCAGCCCCGCCGGGAACAGCGCACTGTCCCGACTCACAAACAGGTCTTCAACCCCATTCACATCACCGGCAACAATATTACTGTGAGCGGAGACCCAGGCGACCTTTTTACCGAAACCCGCCAGGCCCGGCTCATTGGCAATGGAGAGATCCTGCAACGGTATACCGTTCAGACTTGAAGAGGCACTGCCATCAAAACCGAGACTGACAAGCTCAAGCGATCGATTACTGACATTACCCGATCCACTTCCCTCACCCAATGAAAGATAGATATCTGTAGCCGTCGCTTCACTATTGTCATCTTCCGCAAGCAGATTCACACTTGTTGTAAATGCCACAGTGTCATCGTCCGGCCCGACTTTGGGATAATCCGCATCCAGTGCGATGGGGACGATGACTCGATTGCTGACGCTGGTATCCAGTGTTCCATCATCGGCGTTGCCTTGAAATTTAAATAAAAGCACGTCTCGTGTTGCGCCGTTAGTGGCAAGATCGGCGTGCAAATCCGTTGCAGCAGTTCTAAAAGCCAGATAACGACCATCACTACTGATTGAGAGCCGATGAGAATCACCATTGGCCATTTGCGATGTGGTAACATTGCTGATGGCATATGTCTCATAATTATCATCGAACAGGCTGCCGTTGTTATCAGGATCCAGATCCACCAGGTAAATACCACGAACGTTGTCGTCATTGATAAGACCTTCGACATAGTTCGCCTTGCGACTGGAGAAAAACACATAACGCCCATTGAACGTGACGCTGGCTTCGAACTGCTCGGCAAAACGATTAATCGGCGAGCCATCAAAATGACGACTAATGACAGCCAGCTCACCCGTACTTAAATCTTTAACATACAGGTTTCCGTTACTGGTATTATCGATTAAGTTGGTGGCCACTGAGGAAAAATACAAATAGCGACCATTGCCTGAAACGGCTCGGGTCCATGAGTCACCACCAATGGCTTGGCTGCCATCAGCGGCAGTATTCCCCCGACTTAGAACGCCATCGCGCCAAACAAAAATATCCAGTTCATTATTAGTATCGTTGGCAACAAGGCGATTGCTGCGAGACCGAAAAGCCACCACATTGCCGTAATAATCACTTTCTATCATGTCGATATTGCCATCGTTACAAATCACTTCTTCGCCCGCTTGATTGAAACATTCGTCTTGAATGCGCTGACTCAACAGGGTCAACGGAACTTGATCGAACTGTGCCGGATTATAGTCCACAACCACTTCACTACTACCCAGGTTACCCACGATATCGGCTGAACTGATAATGATTTTATTTTTACCGGGTTGAAGATAGATCGAGGATTCGTAATTACCACTGCCATTTAACACAAAGTCATTATTCGTCATGACGGTGCCGGAAAGCGGAACAATTTGCGCCACAGGTACATTCAGACCACCATTTTCACTATCGACAGATACCTCGATCGTGACTTTGTTTTCGAATGCGCGGTAGCCATCATCAACCGGGATTGCATCGATATTTTCTATGCTGACTTTTGGCGCCGTCCAATCGTAATAAACTTCTAGCGTTTCACTGCTCTCATTGCCAACCCGGTCTGTGGCATTAACCTGCAATGGCACCAGCGCACCCGATGTACCTGCGGCTTCACCCAAAGCCGCAAGGTCTGTTTCACCCAAAGTAAACTGGCGACGCGGTGGTATCAGACCGCCGGGATAGCTCTCAATGGCTATCCCGCCAGAGCCACCACCGGATTGTGCATCAACTACAGTGAATTGTAGCGGGGTGTTCGGACCAACAAAACAGCGAAATGATTGTGCGCCTGAGCAACTGATATCAATTTCGGGCGGTGTATTATCAATAAAAATTTTTACCGAGCGGATGCTGCCCTGCGTAGTTAAACTACTCAAACGATAATAGAGTGTGTGCAAACCATCGCCCAGAGTGCTCAATGGAAGCAGAACACCGGCGGCATCCGTAATGGTGTCGGCCCCTGCCGCATCGAGATCAACGTCGTTCCAGCGATAAGTAAAGTTAGCACGCTTGTCAAACACAAAATTCACGGCTTTATCAAGTGGATTGCTCACCACCCACTTGGCTTGCAAGTCCTGAGTTGCCGCCGCCACAGTATCACGATTTAAGTTGAACATTACCGGTGTAAACAGTGATTTTCGTTCATACACCTGATTCTGAAACGGCCCAAAAATGCTTTCTTCAACAATCTGTGGCACATCCGTATCAATTGCTATTAATGCGTGGCGAATCATTTCTTTTGCACCGGCATCATTCACTGAACGCCATTGCAGATGAAAATAACGATTTCCCAAGTCGTATTTATCATCCAGGTCCGAAAAATTCACACTGCCACCCGGTGTCAGGCTTTGCCATTCACCAATATTATTTGTGTTTGCCCCAGCGTCACGAGTAATAACCCGGTACTCGTGACGAGCAGCGTTGACGGTAACGGTTACCCCCGATCCGGCATCCACATCAACTGTGCTGGCGGGAAATGCTTCTACGCTGACCGACTGGGAAACAAAATGAAAACGACTGGTGGATGAGACGATGTAACGTCTACCTGCTTCATCAGCAACAGAAATGGAACCCGACAGAATCATATTGGTGATCGGGCTGAGTAAAACCGCCAGCCATTTTTCGCCCACAACGCGTGGATCGGTTAATGACCCATGGTCTGCATCAACCACATCCAGACGTTTCATTTGCTCGCCAAAACGAGCGGTTTCAGTTAATAGAAAAGCACTGCCGGTTGATACCGCTCCGTCGGATTTTCTGGGAATTAAATTTTCTAAAAGACCGACATTATATAACGTCGCTGGATCGTCTTCGATGCTATTAACACAATCCGTTGGCAATATTCGCAGTGGGATGGCAGTGGGTGGGAAAGCGATGAGATCGCATGGGAAAATTGAATTGCGTGAAGAAGGGCCGTTCCAGTCACCGCCAATAACAAATTGTGCGGCAAAGTCGGCCGTGGGTCGTGCAAGCAGGCGCTCAACGGAACGAGTAATGGTTAAGTCTGCCAAGCCAGGTTGTGCAGGATAACCGAGCATACTGGTACCGGTGTTTTTTATCAATAAGAGTAAAATACGAAATTCCAGGTCTATTAAATTTTGCTCGGCAATTTCATTCGGCAGAATCGACTCGTTAGTTAAAAATTCTCTCATGCTTTGCAAACTAAAGCGGTCAATTAGCGCTAAAGCTGTTTGTAAAACACCTGGCGGCAATAGCGCTTCGGCAACATCAACGCCATCTTGCTCATACCCCATGAAGCCAAACAATAGATTGATATAGGCGATAAAGACACCGCGCATGCCGGCATCAGGATCATCACCCAAAGCAGCGATAAAGTATGGATCATTCAAAATCGCAGCCAGAGTGAGATCATCAAGCTGGTAAAAGCGCGCCAGAAGATCTGCCGTGGATGAACCGGTAAACGGAGGCGCATTGTAAATGGCATTGGCAACCGTTTCATAACCATCATTACCCGGCTCCGCGGACATGGATAACATGCTGCGCGTCACCAGGCTACCCTTTGAGTGCGTGACAATATTAATTTGAGAGGCATTGCCAAATTTCGAGCCAGCATTCAGCTCAAAATTAATTAAGGCTTGTAAATCCCGCGCATGATCCGCGACACTGCCACTGTCGTTATAGGTGTTTTTAATAACCAGCGAAGGCAAGGTCGTCGGGAGGGTCGAAAACAAGGAATGTACGATACTCGGACAAGGCCGGTTTTGCGCGGAATAGGCGTTATCATCCAGCCAGTTGGACTGTTCGATTAATTCTTCCGCCGTCACCAAAAAAGCATAACCTTCTTCCGACGTGCTATCCGGCGCGCCCTGGTTGGTAGACCACCATTGCACTGCCCAGTTTGTAATGCCAACGTCAGCCAAAAAGCTCGACGGTGATGGGATCTTACTTTCTGTGGGCCCCGCACAAGGTGTGGCATGTGGTGTACCACGCCCCCAGCCCGTGCCATCGTCATTCCAGCCATGAACATAGATCACCGGCATTTGTTCCTGGCCAGGCTCGCCAAAGCTCACTTCCACTGTATCAACTGCGGCATAAGCAGAATTTGAGCACAGCATAAGTAAATACAGCAATGAGAGAAAAATCGGTTTCAGGCATTTATTATTAGTATCCATCTAAAAACCTCCACAGAAAACATGTTCATGAAAAACATGAATACACATACGGTTTCCCCGGATAACCCAAGGTTTATCCGGGCTAACAAGCTTTTCAATTTTACTCGTGAGACTAAAACTGGCGTCGAGGTAAAAGCTATCACCTTAAGTTGCGCGTTGGTATCCCGTATTCACGGTATATTGCCGAACAACAACGTACTGAAACATCTTTTTAATTTCAAAAAGCGTTTAGATCTTGAAAGTGAGGGGAAGGAAAAAAAGAGCAGATAGCGCTATGCCACAGGAAAACACACAAGCATCAGAAAACAATGCTCACCGTTGTCCCCGGCGCAGTATTGACAATATTTAGTTTCGCATCAATTTCATTGGCACGGTACTGCATATTTCCCAGCCCACGACCCGCGATTGAGTCAAGCTGAATACCCTTGCCATCGTCGCAAACTTCAATATTGACACGGTTATTTTCCTTTTTCACAAAGGCTTTAATCGTCATGTTTTTTGCTTCAGCATGACGTATAACATTGGTCATCGCTTCTTGCACAATACGCATGACTTGCAAGGCTTTATGTGGCCCAAAGTCAGCAACTGCCGGCAACTCGTTTACCTGCCAGTGCAATCTCAAGCCACTGGCTTTAAGCTGCGGTTCGATGCGCATACGCATGGCGCCAAGTAAAGAAGGAATATCATGTTCTTGCGGCGACAAGGAGTCAATCATAATACGCAAATCATCCAGTGTGGCTTCGATGGCATGCACCAATATTTGCTTTTCCTGCTTACCGTTGCGCACCATCGACAACATGGAAATCAAGTGTCCGCCAACACCGTCATGAATTTCTTTCATAAAGCGCTCGCGCTCTTCGGAAATTAGTTGTTTGTGCTCCATTTCTTTTAAACGTTGATAATTATTCTCCAGCTGCCGGTGTTTTTCCTCAACACGCTTTTCCAACACCTGGTTGAGTGATTCAGCCTGCTTTAACACTTTGGTAAATCGTTCCAATAGCAATACACCAAAGACGGCAGCGGAAACCGGGGCAGAAAAATGTAACAAGCGACCATTATCACGGGGTAGAATTTCCATTACCATAAGCCAATCATGAATACCAAAAACAAGCATAAAAAAACCCGCTGGCAGAATTAGCGGGTTTTTCAAATCATCGCGCTCGCGATATTTAAAGGTAAAATCCAGCAGCGCATAACCGGCCAAACTGAGTACAAATGTACTCCATATCTGATGACTAAGGCGCAAAGACCAAGGCAAGTAAGCAGAGAAAACCAGCATCAGGCTTCCCGCACACGCAGCGATGATAATGATTTTTTCACGCTTTGGAAAGCGTTGTCCCATGTAGTGGTGAGTGGCCTTCACCATAAACACCACAAACCACCCCAGTGTTAATAAAGCCAATATGTTTTGCGTATATTGAGAAAGGGGAATATTGATACCCATGCTAAAAATATTGTGTGCAGACCATGTGTAAAGCATTAGCGCATACCAGCCATAAACATGATCTTGTTTACGTAAAACCCATAGTACGTTCATTAGTATGGCAATCACCAGAATACCTGCCGTTATGAGTTTTTTTGCGGTAACAATTACGGCATAGCGCTGTTCAAAAAACGAAAGCAATTCTTTTGCTTCGCCCAGATAAATTTTACCCAACAGCCCCGACGCGTAGCTTGCTTGAACTTGTATTTTTAAGGCGTTGTCACCTTTTTTTACGACATTGTCAGGAAGAGTGAAATAAAAGGGCGGGTTGCCTATTCGCGCAAATGGGTCATCGTAAAGCGTATCTTCTCCAAACGTCCCCACTTGCCCCAACAAAATATTATTGAGATATATTTTCGCATTCATCTGCACAACTGGTAAATAAATGGCCCAGAGACCTATGGGCTTTTCATCAACATTTATGGTTGCCAAATACTGGCCTTCGCTAATTTGCAGCGAGGACTTCAGCCAATCATCGGGTAATGAACGTTGTTGACTTGAAATGGTTTTCGCTTTTGAATTTTCAGCATATGTGAATACGACGTTATTAACGGTTAACAGGTTTTTTGGCGGTGTCAGTGACGTGGAATAATACGCGTAAAAACTGACAACCATCAACACACATAACAACAACCCGGTAATTACAGGGTGAAATTTATACCAGGCTTGTATCGTATTGTTAAAAATAATCTATTCAACTATATCAATTAATCCAAGTTTCACCGCTTCAAACACGGCTTTGCTGCGTGAACGCACAGCCAACTTTCGATAAATATGTTTAACGTGAGAAGTTACCGTATGCGGCGAAATATTCAGAAATTCGGCAATTTCAGTAAAGTTAAAGCCGCGAGAGAGCTGGGATAAAACATCTTTTTCGCGCTCGGTTAAATGAGGCAGGTCAATTTCATGTTTTTTTGTGTCTGCTGGTGCAGGGCGAAAACGATTTAGCAGATATCGGGCAATTGGCGCGCTAATCGGCGAGCCGCCTTCTTTCAATTGTATAATGGACTGAGCAATATAACGGTTACCGCCATCTTTAAGAATATAACCTGTTGCACCCGCTTCAATCGCCCTAACAACATGCTTTTCATCACCAAACACGGTAATAACCATGGCATCGGTGGAATAACCCCGGCGATAAACCTCAGCAATCAAGTCTGTCCCATCACCATCAGGCAGACCCAAGTCAACCAGTAATACATCGGGCTGATTTTCCTCCAGCGCATCCAAACCCGCCTGACGGGTAGCTACGGCTTGTGAAATACGCAACTGAGCATGCGCATCCACAATAGATGCAAGCAAGTGGCGAGTGTGTAGATCATCCTCGACCAGTAGTACTGAATACTTTGATGTCATTTATGGGTTCCATAGACTCGGTCCAGGTTTTTATAAACCAGACACCCGCAAATTATCCTCCATTTGACAGCATTTTCAAACCTTTCCCCGGATTTGACTAAAACAACAGCTATGCTACCGTAACAACTCTGGATTTATATAGGAATGTTTATGGAACGCTTCACCATGTCATTAGAAGATGACCTTGCCAAACAATTTGATGAATTTATCAAAGAAAAGGGATATTCGAATCGCTCTGAGGCCATGCGGGACATTATTCGCGATAAACTTGAACACTCTCGATTACGAGAAAGTGCCACAAGCCAGGGAAAATGCATTGCCAATTTAAGCTATGTTTATAATCATCATGAAAGCGGCTTGGCAAGTAAAATTGTCGACTCCCACCACCATCACCACGACCTGACGGTTTCCACTCTGCATGTCCATCTGGATCATGACAACTGCCTTGAAACCGTTATATTAAAAGGAGATGTTAGCGAAGTTCGTGCTTTTTCCGATGCAATCAAAGCTGTTCGCGGTGTCAGGCACGGGCACTTGCATATGGTTCCGGTTGAAGTGAGTGAGTCCTCACATTCGGCTGACGGCAGGATTCATAGCCATAGCAAACCAACAACCTAACGCATTATTTTTATTAACCAAAAGGCGTTTCGCCGAGAAATCGATGAAACGCCTTTCCTAGCCAGGCATGCGGATACATTATCAGATTTAAGGGTTTAACTTCTCTTCCCAATAACGTGCTTTGCCTGCATCTTTTTTCAGACCAAACCAGCCTTCTCGATAACCAACCACTAAATATTCCTGTGCACGATGGTGACCATTCTTTGCCGCTTTTTTATACCATTTTAATGCTTCTGGTTCATTAAAAGCCCCATCAACACCAGCATGAAAAGCCAGAGCCAAGTTAAACTGCGCTTCCGGGTTACCTTGTTTTGCAAGATCGTACCAAATTGCAGCCGCTTTTTTATAATCAGCATTATCGGCTGCCTCAAATGCATCAACATAATCCGCACTGAAGACGGCTGAACTCAATCCCAACAAACCCACGGCCAAAACTGTTTTTTTCGCTACACCAAATTTCATCTTCTTACTCCATTTTAATTAACCAATGTTAATACTGATAAAATCGGATAAGCTGCCGATAAGATAAGTAACGAAGGCCGTATTTAATGACAACAAGATCACAAAAATACGGCGGCTGCATTTGCTATTAACAAAACTGTGAACTGGTACGCATATGGAAATCGATATTGCAACGGGATTACTTCAAGGTGCTGACTATATTCCTTCGCCTAACTGCGACGACAGACCACCCGAGTGTCACGCTAATCTATTGATTATTCACAATATTAGCCTGCCACCCCTGGAATTTGGCGGGCCGTATATTACGCAACTGTTCACCAACACGCTTGATGAGAATGCACACGAGTTCTTTACTGAAATATCCCACCTACGGGTTTCCTCGCACCTACTGATACGCCGTGACGGCAGCATTATTCAATATGTGCCTTTCAACAAACGGGCGTGGCATGCAGGCGTTTCATCCTACAACGGCCGAAAAGCATGCAATGATTTTTCAATTGGCATTGAACTTGAGGGAGCCGACGAGATTCCTTACGAGACCATCCAATATGAAAAACTCAGCGAAGTCAGTAAGGCCCTGATCGCCCACTACCCGCAAATGAGCGAAAAACGAATAACGGGTCACAGTGATGTTGCGCCCGGGCGAAAAACGGATCCCGGCCCCGCTTTCGACTGGACAAAATACAAAGCAATGCTTGCCAGCAAGCCGGCATCAACACAGCAAAGGGCACACTCATGATCATACTTACCGTTGTTGTGTGTTTATTTGCAGAACGTTTCTTGGGCTCGCTCCATGTATTACGAAGCTTTACCTGGCTGGAAACATATTCGCATTTTATCCTTAAACAATTTACCTCACCCCTTGCTCGCAAAGGCAAAATACCGGTACTGTTAATTGTTTTACCACCGGCCATAATCGTACAGCTGGTTGACAACCAGCTCGCCCAACTATTTTTTCCCCTGGAGCTTCTTTTTGGCATAGGCATATTGCTCTATAGTTTGGGGCCTCAACCTTTCTATGATCGTTACAAGGAATTGTGCGACCTTAAATCACAAGATACCCATGTCTGTAGTCATCAATATGCCGAACAGGTACTAAATCGGCCGCTAAGCTCTAGTGAAAAAAATGCCCTTCCCCAGGTTATCGCACAGTCCTTGTTTGCCGTATCGAATGACAGACTCTTTGCGCCAATTTTCTGGTTTGTGCTTGCAGGCCCACTGGGCGCTGTTCTGTTTCGTTGCACAAGTCAGCTTTATTTTGCTGCCCAAAAAACCGAAAGCGCGCAGAACCAATATCACAATATCGCCGCCGCCACGAGCACCCTTTACGCAATCTTAAACTGGGCACCCAGCAGGCTCAGCGCATTTGGGTTTGCCGCCATGGGCGATTTTCGGGCTGCCATACGAAATTACCCACCTATCAAAAACGTATTATTTCACATTGACCAAAAAGGCAACGATTTACTCCTGAGCTCTGTCGGCAGTGCTGCGATCAATCTATCGGACAATGCCGGAAAAACCACGGTTGACAAAATTCCAGAAGCACTGGCAATTTTACGAAGAAACACGCAACTCTGGATGGGCGCAATTGCCGCTTTAACCTTGGCTGGCTGGATAAGCTAAGCCTTCAAGCCACTGATTTTATTCAAAATAAGAAGAGAAAAACCACCAAACAAGCGCCATTAATTTGTCATTATTGCGCTTTGCGTTTTTTACACTTCATAAAACACCACTTCATTTGCCAAATTTGCTCAAAAAAAACACAAACAGCCTTGTTACTGGATATGGTTTAGCTATAATAACTTGTTCAGTTTTCACTATTTATCGTTAAATGTAACTATTTCGTTATATCACGGAGCGGAACACACACCCATGTACGGCACACAAAAGAAGAATAAAAAATTATCCCCCCCCCCTGCCGACAACAAGCGCGTATTTTTAGCTTCGGCGCTTACCGCCGCACTACTTTCGGTCTTGATTACACTCTCAGGTTGTGCAAGTACAGGCGGTAATAATGGCGACCGTGAACTTGACCTGGCAAAGTTCGCCACGGTAACCACCCACACAGCCGTCAATAATGTTGAATCAACCTACCAGTCTTCCGATGTAAACGAATTGTCAGTTTACGCACCCAGCCACTACAGCACCGCCGGAAAAGCAATTGAAGACGCCAAAGCCTTGTTGGCACAAAGTCAACCAAGAGAAAAAGTCATACAGAAAATCGCTGTGGCCGAAGCGATACTAAAAGACGGTGACCGGGTCATGCGCAAAGTAAAAGATATCCTGAAACCTGAAATTTCCATTAAAGAGAAACTTGATGCGCTAAACGCCAAATCCACATACAGCAATGAATACGGCAGTCTAAACGAGCGTTTTAACAAACTCATTTTGGCGATTGAATCAGGCAACACCAAAGAAAGTGTAAATCGCGAAAAACTGCTCAAAGACATGCAAAAGCTTGGGCAAAAGTCGCTGCGGTATAATGCCATGAACGAACCACGCGAAATATTAAAGCGCGTAAAATACCGTGGTGGCGAGCAACTAGCTCCCATTACTTATGGCGAAGCACTTGCTGTGTTTAAGCGTGCTGAAGAATTTATCGCTCAAAATCCGGATTACGACCTCGGCATCACACAAGTTGGTCGGGAGGCACTTTTCGCTGCCAAACGTGCTCTGTACATTACCGAGGGCGTTGCCGCCCTGAAACAGCGTTTTGAATTTGCACCCGAGCAAATACTGCTTGATGAAGAATATCGCATGTATCGCGTTGCTCGCCAACTTGGCGAATTAGACTACCGTGATAACTCACTTGAAGTTCAATCGGAGTTACTGGCCAAACAGGCAAACGCTATTGCACAAGAACTGGACAACAAAGAAGGCCTCGTTATTGCGCTGCGCGATACACTGATAAAAGTGCGTGACTCCTCTTCGCAGCTCACCGCACTTAGCGATGCCACAGAAAAACTCAAAAGCGAAAAAAACCAGTGGATTGCCAAAGAGGCATTGTTTAAGGCAAAAGTCGCCCAACTTGAAGAACAGTTAGAAAAATCACAAGCGCAACTGGACTTCACACAACAAAAACTGCTTGCCTTTAAGGCTGACAATACCCGATTAATTTCCGAGACAGAAAATAACGCCAAACAGGCTAAACTACTTAAAGAAAAGCTGGCTCAACTTGAGCACGAACGGCAGCATGAACAACTGCTCAGACAACAATTAACGGCACAACAACCTCCTGGTAAGGAAAAAAATCAGCCGGCTAACCTGAAAAATGACAAAGAACACAATGACAACAATGAACTCAACCCCAAACTCCTTGAAGAACCGCTAAATAAAAGCCAACGGGAGACGGTTAAAACAACAGCCAGCGCTAAACCTGAGATGCCCTTTAGCAAAACCGACACTCAGCCGTTCAACAGTGCAACTTCGAACGAATCCTCTGCCGTCCGCGACACGGCTCAGCAGGGTAGCAACAAATCAACCCGGATAGTACAAGTGCAAAAGTCTCAAGCGGAAAAAACAGCAATTTCCCCAGAACAACAATCAATCCAGGAAAGCAAATTCACAGACAACATTGAAGAAATAGCACAAGAAAAAAAGCCTTCTCAAAAAGCACGCCCAAAAATCACAGAGCAAGAAACACTGGAAGCCATATTATCAGCCAAAGAGCTGATCAAATCACTCAAATCAGAAGAAACTCAACTTGCGCAAAAACAAACACCCAAATCAACACCTGAAGAAGTTTTTGACAACACCAATGACATTTTCTCGGATGACGAAGATGGCTTTGTTGATGCCAGCGAATAACGCTGCTACAACTTCAACAAGCCTTACATAAAAGCAACCACCCAAAATGCAAGCACAGATGTACGCAGACCATTTCACCGCAATAGATTCACAAAATATAGGCCAGGTTCCTCACTACCATTTTTTATTTGATGGTCCAGACGGAAAGCTTGAAGGGCTGCTCGCTGCCCCCAAAAAAGACAACACCTATAATGCCTTTGCGGTTGTGTGCCACCCTCACCCACTTTTTGAAGGCACGTTACACAATAAAGTCACTTATATAATCGCAAAAACAATCATCGACCACGGTATACCCACTCTTCGCTTCAACTTTCGCGGCGTTGAAATGAGTAAAGGCCGTTTCGCAAATGGCATTGGTGAAAAAGATGATCTACTCTGCGCAATTAATAAAATGAAACAAATATTTCCTAACAAGGATTTATGGCTGGGCGGGTTTTCTTTTGGCGCCTGTATGACACTAAAGGTTTGTGAAAACCAAAATGCAACACAACTCTTTACCGTAGCCCCCCCGGTTAACGCTGATTACTTCACAGACATCATAGCGCCAACATGTCCCTGGTTGCTATTGCAGGGCCTCGCCGATGAAGTCGTTAATGCACAAGAAGTTTTAGACTGGTGCAGACATCTCGACTCACCACCAGAAACTAGAACTTTTGAAGATATCGGACATTATTTTCATCGGCGCCTGCCTGAAATAAAAAAGGCAATGACTTCCCATATAAAGGCAAATCACCCGTGAAAGCGCGTTTTCTTTGTGATACCTCAAGCATCCCAGAAGATGGCTGCAAAGGCTTCTCTTTGTCAGACAATCCTGATGAAACTCACCAAGACATTTTCATTGTCAATCGAAACAAGCAATATTATGCGTACAGAAACGCTTGCCCTCATACCGGGGCCAATTTAAACTGGCAAGCAGATATGTTTATGGACTATGATAATTTTTATATTCAGTGTTCAATTCATGCCGCAAGGTTTGAGGTTGAATCCGGCTTTTGTGTTTGGGGGCCTTGCGCCAATCAATCGCTCACAAAAGCAGACTTACACATCATCGACAACAAAATTTACCTTTCAGAAAAAAATCAATCAATATGAAGCCAATAAAACAATTATCACTGCTAGCCGCATGCCTTTTATTTAGCGCATGCGATATTAATAATGATATGCGCGCCTTGTCTGCCAACAAAGAAAATTCCGATGCCCGCATTATTGCAGCAGACAACGGCTGCATGGGGTGCCATTCGGTTGCCAACAAAATTGTGGGTCCTGCATGGAAAAGAGTTTCCCAACGCTACCAAAACATACCTGATGCCAGAGATTTACTCATTGCTAAAATAAAATCAGGTGGAAAGGGAAACTGGGACAATGAAACCGGCGGCAAAATAATGCCTGGCTTCGAGGGAAAAATGAGTGAAACTGAAATTGCAATTCTTGTTGATTATATTCTCAAACTCAGCAAGTAATAAAAGCCTTATCTGGACTGCATAAAAAATACTACAACAAGACCTGCTCAACCCCACCATTGTTAATTTTATCAACAAAACGGGCTTGCCAATTATCACCTAAAATATTATTGGCTATTTCAACAACAATATAGTCCGTTTCCAGGCCAGTATCACCCTCGTATCGAGACAAACCCTGAACGCAGGCCGGACAAGATGTTAACATTTTTACCTTTTGATTAACGGCCTTCTCTTCACCCGTTAATTTAATCAAGCCTTTCTTTAATTCTTCCTCTTTTCGAAAGCGAACCTGCGTCGATATATCTGGTCGCGATACAGCAAAAGTACCAGCCTCACCACAGCATCTGTCTGACAACAACACATCTGAAGCCGTCAGGCTTTTCGCTACCTCAATGGCGTCATATTCTTTCATCGGCGCATGACAAGGCTCATGATACAAATATTGCGTACCAGTAATATTTTCCACCTTAACGCCTTTCTCCATTAAATACTCATGAATATCCAAAAGACGACAGCCGGGAAATATTTTTTCAAATTCATATTTCATTAGTTGGTCCATACAAGTACCACAGGACACGATTACGGTTTTAATATCGAGATAATTTAAGGTATTTGCCACACGGTGAAACAAAACACGATTTTCAGTTGAAATCTGACTGCCTTTTTCCAGGTCACCACTTGATGACTGAGGATAACCACAACACAAATAACCCGGCGGCAACACCACTTGCGCACCGACATCATACAACATAGCAATGGTTGCCAAACCAACCTCGCTAAACAATCGCTCCGAGCCACAACCGGGAAAATAAAAGACTGCGTCATTTTCATCGGCATTCTTTTTCGGGTCTCGTACTATTGGAATGGTTTTACTATCCTCAATATTCAACATACCACGCGTTGTTTGCGCAGGAATTTTGGGTGGTAGCGGCTTTTTTATAAAGTTGATAACCTGTGCTTTTATTTCGGGCTTGCCAACCGTCGCACTGGGCAATTTGCCTTTTCCCAGTATACCCATTTTATTCGCCAGGCCGTGCGCTATACGTTGCGCCTTAAACCCCCATTCCAACATACCTTTGCGCATTAGTTTAATCGTTGTGGGGTCAGTCATATTCAAAAACATCATGGATAACGAGGTGCCCGGACTAAACATTTTTTTGCCTTTATTGCGTAAAATGTGACGCATGGTAACAGACACATCTCCAAAATCGATATCGACCGGACATGGTGTCAAACACTTGTGGCATACTGTACAGTGATCAGCAACATCATTCATTTCTTCAAAGTGGCGCATGGATACACCACGTCGTGTCTGCTCTTCGTACAAAAAAGCTTCCGTAATCAAGCCTGTGCCCAAAATTTTGTTTCGTGGCGAATAAAGCAGGTTCGCGCGGGGAATATGCGTTGTACAAACCGGCTTGCATTTTCCACAACGCAAACAATGTTTGATCGAATCATTTAATTTACCCAAATCACTTTCTTCCATGATAAGGGCTTCCTGCTTCAACAACTGCAATGATGGTGTATAGGCGTTCTCGATACCCGAACCACGCATAAGCTTGCCACGATTAAATACTGCATCCGGATCCACTTCGGATTTGTATTTCTCAAATGCTTCAACTGCGGCATTGCCAAGATACTTCATTTTCGTCAAACCAATACCATGTTCGCCAGAAATAACACCATCAAGTCCCAGCGCCAACTCCATCACTTGATCAACAATAAGCTCTGCCTCATGCATCATTGCGTAGTCGTTTGAATGCACTGGAATATTTGTATGAACGTTCCCGTCACCAGCATGCATATGAGTCGCAACAAATAATCTGGCGTTACGTTTTTCCTTATGAATATTGTCAAACTTATCCCGAATTTTCTTCAAATCACGACCTGCAAACATCTCTTTCAATGGCCGCTCCACCGACTCACGATAAGAAATTCGTAGCTCACGACGCTGTAAAACATGAAACAAATTCCCCGAAACAGCGCCAGACTCAACTTCGGTTTTTAGTGTTTGCGGCAATAACTCAAGGCATTTGCTAACGGGCAAATCCAATTTATCCAGCGTATCCTGCCATCGGTTTTTTACAGTTTTTAATAAACGTTTGGCCGCATCTTTTTTTTCCTTTATGAAAATATCACTTTCACTGCTTTGCTCAAATTCATCTGAATATAATGTGACACTCCAACTTTCATCCAAAAATTCCAGCGCTGAGTCAATGGTGACTAACTTGTTTTTGATGGATTGAACAATATTGATTCGCTCAATGCCCAGTGTGTACTCACCCAAATTATCAAGCGGTATTACAACATCTTCATTGATTTTAAAAGCATTGGTATGCGCAGCAATAGCCGCCGTACGTGTACGATCCAACCAAAAGCGACGTCGTGCTTCGGGACTGGTGGCAACAAAGCCCTCTCCATCTCGCTGATTGGCCAAACGCACAACCTCAGAAGATGCTTTTGCAACATCATCTTCATTTTCCCCAGAAATATCTGCAATTAACACCATCTTGGGCATTTCTCGCCGAGCGGCCTTGGTTGTATATTTGACAGCTTTAACATAGCGCTCATCCAAATGTTCCAGACCAGCCAAAACAACGCCTGGTTTTTTCTCCAAATATTTATTGATTTCAACAATGGCAGGAACCGCGATTGTGATATCATGTCCAAAAAACTCCAGACATACAGTGCGCGTAAATTTCGGCATTTTATGCAAAACAAACACACCCGAAGTAATTAGCCCGTCACAACCCTCTTTTTGCACACCAGGCAAACCACCCAAAAATTTATCGGTTACGTCTTTGCCTAAACCCTGTTTGCGAAAATGGCTACCGGGCATTTCCACAATTTGCGATTCTGAGGTTTTGGTTTTGCCATCAGCCTCATAATGATCAATGCGAAATTGAACTTTTTCCTGCACATGAATTTTCCCGCAATTATGATTTAGACGCGTCACCTCCAACCAGGAGGCATCCGCTTTAACCATACGCCAGGAAACGAGGTTGTCTAAAGTCGTACCCCAAAGCACTGCCTTTTTTCCACCGGCATTCATTGCGATGTTGCCACCAATCGTACACGCATCCTGTGATGTAGGGTCTACGGCAAAAATATAGCCTGCTTCTGCGGCCTTGTCAGACACTCGACGGGTCACCACTCCCGCTTCAGCACGAATTGTTGCAACGGGCTGATCAACCCCTGCTATTTTTTTCACGATCACTTCGCCCAAAGTTTCGAGCTTTTCCATATTAATGACCGCAGTATCTTCATATAACGGCACGGCACCACCCGTGTATCCAGTGCCACCCCCACGTGGCACGATGGTCAAACCCAGCTCAATACAGGCTTTTACCAAAAGGGCCGTTTCTTCCTCACTGTCAGGGCTTAGTACCACAAAAGGAAATTCAACACGCCAATCAGTGGCATCAGTCACATGAGATACTTTTGACAAACCACCGAACTCGATGTTGTCTTTTCGAGTAAGGCCGGTAAATTTCTTTTTGGCTTTTTTGCGCAATATAATCTGTTCGGGAAACCAGTCCTCAAATTTTTTCACCGCCGCAGTCGCAGCATCAACCAATTGAAGGGTGAGGACATTGTTATCTGCTCGGCGCGTGATTTGATGCAAACGATGATACAAGGCGCCAATAAGTGATTCTCGCCGTTTTTTGTCTTCCAGCAAGTCGTCTTGAAGATAAGGGTTTCGCTTTATTACCCACATATCACCCAGGACTTCAAATAACATGCGGGCTGATCGGCCGGTTTTTCGCGACCCTCTAAGCTCATTGAGCACGTCCCACATATTTTCGCCAAGAAAGCGAATGACGATTTCACGATCAGAATAAGAGGTATAATTGTAAGGTATTTCGCGAATGCGCATAGAAAGTTGAAATCCTGTAACTGGCCAGCTAAGACTAAAAACCGGCTATTTTACCTGCAATGAAGAATTATTTCACTGTACTTTTTCTGCCCGTGCTGGATCCGAATCAATTTACCCTCCAAGAGTCTCACCTACTCGCCCATAAATCCAACAACGTTATTATTTTCAGAGTGTTATAACCGTTAACAGGGATGGGGCTATCTCGGAATAACAGCTTTAATCTACCTTTCCAGGTATAACAGCAAACGTACCTAGCCCCACTTAAGAAAAGCGGCCTCTCAAATAATAAAGCAGTTTATTTAAATCCACGAAAAGCCATTTACAAAGAGTAACGGTTTTTTGCTTCCACAAGTACGGCGGGTGAAGTTTATACCATACAGAAATACTGAAGTGATATTACAAGACTAGGCGCGTATTACACAGCCAAACAAGTCATCGCTTTGGTTTTGTTCAACATTCCTTCTTGAATAATAAAATCAACAATTTCAGCTACGCCTGTCTGTTTTTTGAGGTTGGAAAAAACATATGGCTTAGTTCCGCGCATACGTGCAGTATCACTATCCATCACAGACAATGAAGCACCCACCATTTTTGCCAGATCTATTTTATTGATCACCAACATATCCGACTTGGTAATGCCCGGCCCGCCTTTACGGGGAATTTTTTCACCAGAGGCGACATCAATCACGTATATGGTCAAATCCGCCAGCTCTGGACTAAAGGTGGCGCTGAGATTGTCACCCCCACTCTCCACAAATACCACATCCAGGTTTTCAAATTTAATACTCAAATCTTCCACCGCAGCCAGATTCATGGAAGCATCTTCACGAATGGCAGTATGCGGACAGCCGCCGGTTTCCACCCCGACGATTCGATCGGCCGACAAAGCCTGAGCTTCAGTCAAAATTCGTTGATCTTCTTTGGTATAGATATCGTTGGTGACCACTGCAATTTCATAATCATCCCGCATACTTTTGCAAAGACTTTCCAGTAATGCTGTTTTACCGGAGCCCACTGGCCCGCCTACGCCAACTCGTAAAGGTGATTTAATATTTTCCATTGCATTTTTCTCGCTCAAATTCAGGATCGAAATAATCGTGTATATTGTGTTTCGTGCAAGCTACTGGCAATAGCAAGCGCTGTTGTACTGGCCCCTACTTTATCATCTTCAAGTAGACTTGCCTGTTCAACAAGAGCGGGTAATTTTTTGGCCAGCTCAAACAACACTGCCTGACCATCGCTTTGCCCCAAAGGAATCAGTTTAACAGCCACGTTCACCGCATTTTCCAGCCAGCTCCAGGCATACCCGTTAAGCATCTGTGCGGGTTCAATTTGCCAATGGTATGAGGCCATGGCAAAACCCGCTGCCTGGGTTTTTAGCAACGCTTGTCGCCAGGCAAGTAACCGGGGCCACCGGGCTGCATCGGGTAATTTATTCAACACCATCAACAAAGCTCGGGCGCGATTGATTTCTTCCTGACGCAACTCTCGAGTTTCCCTGCTGGCATACAACTGTTGGCTCCAATACGCAAAATCTTTTTTTTCGTCATCAGCACATGCCCGATACAAACGTAACAATATCGGTAATTCCAAGGTACACAAGCTATCTTTCAACACACTATCGAGCCAGCGTGAAAGGCTTGTATCATCCCCCACCCAGCCGCATTCCACCGCCCATTCCAGGGATTGGGAATAAGTAAAAGCACCGATGGGCAACGACGGACTGATTAATTGATACAGTCGCAAATTTGCCAAAGCTGGTTGCTGATCAATGGGCATGGTGTGAATGCGCCCCTTGTTGTTGATACGCACCGGCTTCCGGTTCAAATGGTGCAGTTTTAACAGTAACGTCAAGGCCCATTTGCCTTAACATATTATCCAGCACCGGGTCATGTTGGTAACGCAACCAGCCGTGTTCAATTTGCAAAGGCACATGACGATTACCCAAGTGATAAGCCGCCTTTGCTAAAGACAAATCATCCTTACACAAAACGGTGGAAACAGTTTCATCCGCAGCTAGCACTTTTATCAGCAAGCCTTCTTCGCTTTGCAATACATCACCACCACGTAACAAACTACCCCGTTCTAAAAACAATCCAGCCTCTCGGCCATCATCCAACGTCACCCGGGCGCGACTGCGTATGCGTAAATCAATGGGCAAACTTAACAGGCCGTCAATTATCAAGGTACCTGAAAATGGCTGTTCAATCATTTTTTTCGTTAGTCTGATCAAAATAAGAAATACCTCTGCGCCATGGGTAATACGTCTGCTGGTTCACACACCAATAATTCACCATCTGCTCTTACCTGATAGGTTTGTGAATCAACTTCAATGTCCGGCAAATAATGATTGTGAATCATGTCCTGTTTTTTAATATTGCGGCAATCACGCACCACACTGACAAGATTGTTTAAAGCGTATTTTTCAGCCACACCCAATTCATTGGCTGACTGCGATAAAAATGTCATGGTGGTTTTATTCCGCGCCTGCCCATAGGCCGCAAACATGGGGCGATAATGAACCGGTTGTGGTGTGGGAATCGACGCATTAGGGTCACCCATTGGCGCCATGGAAATCATCCCGCCTTTAATAATCAAACCCGGCTTCACGCCAAAAAATGCGGGCTTCCACAATACCAAATCTGCCAATTTACCCACTTCCACCGAACCCACTTCGTGACTGATACCGTGGGCAATTGCCGGATTAATGGTGTATTTGGCAATGTATCGTTTAACCCGATGATTATCATGTTCCGCAGGGTCTTCCTTGAGACTGCCACGTTGTACTTTCATTTTGTGTGCAGTTTGCCAGGTACGAATGACCACTTCACCCACACGTCCCATGGCTTGTGAATCGGATGCAATCATGGAAAATGCGCCGAGGTCATGCAAAATATCTTCGGCGGCAATGGTTTCCCGACGAATCCTGGATTCTGCAAACGCCACATCTTCTGCAATACCGGGATCAAGATGGTGACAAACCATTAACATATCCAAATGCTCGTCAACTGTGTTTACCGTATACGGGCGCGTGGGATTGGTTGACGATGGTAAAACATTTTCAAAACCACAGGCGCGAATAATATCCGGTGCGTGGCCACCGCCTGCTCCTTCGGTGTGATAAGTATGAATGGTGCGATCTTTAAATGCCTTGATGGTATCTTCCACAAAACCGGATTCATTTAGTGTATCGGTATGAATGGCCACTTGCACATCCATTTCCTCGGCAACGGATAAACAATTATCAATGGCTGCTGGTGTTGTTCCCCAGTCTTCGTGCAACTTAAGACCGATGGTGCCTGCGCTAAGCTGTTCACGCAAGGCTTCTGGCAAACTGGCATTACCTTTTCCCAAAAAACCCAGGTTCATGGAAAAGCTGTCCGCAGCCTGTAACATTTTTTCAATATTCCACGGGCCAGGTGTTACCGTTGTTGCATTCGTCCCGGTAGACGGCCCGGTTCCACCACCAAGCATGGTAGTAACACCGGAAGACTGCGCTTCTTCAATTTGTTGTGGGCAAATAAAATGAATGTGGGAATCAATGCCGCCTGCGGTGACAATGCTACCTTCGCCTGCCACCACATCGGTACCGGGGCCGATAAGAATATTAACACCAGCTTGCACGTCAGGATTTCCGGCTTTGCCGATACCTGTGATACGACCGTTTTTAATACCGATGTCTGCTTTGACGATTCCCCAATGATCAATAATCAAGGCATTGGTTATCACCAAGTCCACCACATCAGCCGATGTTGCCTGACACTGCCCCATGCCATCGCGAATCACTTTACCGCCACCGAATTTCACTTCGTCACCATATTGGGTGAAATCCTTTTCCACTTCTATCCAAAGGTCGGTATCGGCCAGGCGCAGTCTGTCCCTGGTGGTGGGGCCAAACATTTCGGCGTAAGCCTGTCTTGACATGGTTGCCATCAGTTCTCTCCCTTGCTCGTCAAACTGCCCATGATTTTTCCCTGAAAACCGTATATTTCACCCTTGCCATCATACTCCACCAGTTCAACATTTCGACTTTGCCCCGGCTCAATACGAACAGCTGTTCCCGCGGGAATATTCAAGCGATAGCCTTTGGTTTTTTCCCGATCAAATTGCAAGGCGTTATTGGTTTCATAAAAATGATAGTGTGAACCCACTTGAATGGGCCTGTCACCAGTATTGGCCACATCAACATGCAATGTTTTACGACCGGCGTTGAGCGCTATCTCACCAGCCTGAATAATCATTTCACCAGGTTTCATGTAAACTCCTTATACAATCGGGTCGTGTACGGTTACCAGTTTTGTACCATCTGGAAATGTGGCTTCAATCTGCACTTCGTGAATCATTTCCGCAATGCCGTCCATCACATCATCCCGCGTTAGCAAGCGCCGGCCTTCTGTCATCAGCTCTGCCACGGTTTTTCCATCCCGTGCGCCTTCCATGATGGCTGCACTGATAAAGGCAATGGCTTCCGGGTGATTCAGCTTCACACCTCTGGCCAATCTTCGTTCTGCCAGCAATGCTGCGGTAAACAACAATAATTTATCTTTTTCTCTTGGTGTCAGTTCCATTTTATTTATTCCTGCTTTGTCACTAATTGTTTCAGGTTGACCAGATTCTCGGCTGCATAGGAGGCAAATTAAACACTGACTGCCTAAGCGCCTGCCACACGGGAATAATCACCGCCTGTAATTTTTCCGACTGATTTGCCAATGCCCTTAATACCAGCACATCATCCAGCAAGGTGATACCCACAGGAAAATCAACGGCGAGTTGATTAACGATTCCTCTTGCGGCCTCGACCTCCGCCTCCTTACACCCGGTACAGATGAATATTGCATTCATGGCATAACCGCGTAAACCTGCGCTGGCACTGAGTTGTTTTTCTGTATTGACTCTTAAGCGATCGACAAAAAATATTTCACCTTCCCGGTATAAATAAAACCCGGCATCCACTTCGCCATGGGTGAATTTTTCATTATTGACCGGGCGACCTAAACAATTTATTTCCCAGCCGGAAAAATTAGCGCCTGCTTGCAGATGAATCTCGGTTTTCAATTTGGTTTTCGCACCGGGGAAAAAAATATTCTCCTGGGGAAACCACTCCAGCAAGCCGTCTTTTTTTATCGACAAGATTTGTTCCAGCGTGGCAAATGATCCTGCACTACGATAAAACTTGGTTGAGCCAGGCGTGGTAACAAAAGCTTGGGCGTGCTTTGCGGATTGCATATTAATTTTTAATACATCTCCCCCCACCACACCACCGGGCGGATGTAATAAATATAAATGACAAACCTCACCCTCGGGATAAAACGGCCTTTGCGCTCGCAATGGCCCTTTGTGACTGACGGAGGCCATCACCGTTTTTGTTACGGCTTTGCGGTATTCGAAATCGATATTGATTTCCCCATGCCAACCGCTGGCTACTGATTGCTTTTGTACTGCCGTCATACGGTTAAATATTCCTTGACCAAGGTTTCATTTAACTCATCTACCTGTCCATTGGCTTTTATTCTTCCCCGATCGAGAATATAAAATGAATCGGCTACCTTGCGCACAAAGGGCAGTTTTTGTTCTACCAACAAAACTGTCAAACCGATTTCCCGATTGAGCTTTTTAATAATATCGCCAATTTCTGCCACAACATTGGGCTGAATCCCTTCGGTTGGCTCGTCGAGGATTAACAGTTTTGGATCAATCACCAAGGCTCGTCCGATGGCTAGTTGCTGCTGTTGTCCACCGGATAAATCACCCCCACGACGGCCCAACATTTCCTTGAGTACCGGAAAAAGTTCGTAGATAAATTCAGGAATTTGTTTTTGTTTATCGGGTCTTGCGGGTAAGCCAATTTGCAGATTCTCTTCAACCGTTAACATGGGGAAAATTTGTCGACCCTGGGGGACATAACCAATACCCAGTCTGGCTCTTTGCTCCATATTCAGTTTTGCCAGATCCTTTTCCTGATATAGCATGCTGCCACTTTTGATGGGCAATTGCCCCATAATGCATTGCAACAAGGTGGTTTTTCCCACACCGTTGCGCCCCATCAAACAGGTACACTGCCCGGCTTGCACATTGAGTGCAACATCCCACAGGGTATGGCTTTCGCCATAAAACTGGTTGAGGTTATCGATGCTTAACATTGTTATTCTCCCAAGTACACTTCGATAACTTTCTGATCATTTTGTACTTCTTCCATTGTACCTTCTGACAAAACACTACCCTGATGCAACACCGTTACCTTGTTGGCAATGGAACGCACAAAGTCCATATCATGTTCCACCACAATTACCGAGTGCTTGCCTGCAAGCGAAGTTAACAGCTCTGCGGTACGATCCATTTCCTGATGGGTCATTCCTGCTACTGGTTCATCCACCAGTAATAATTGCGGCTTTTGCATAAGCAGCATGCCAATTTCCAACCATTGTTTTTGTCCGTGGGAAAGCTTTGCGGCAATATCATTACGCAGTTCTGTCAAGCCAATGGTTTGCAATACCTCGTCAATATGATCACGTTGTTCAGCGGTGAGTTTGGCGCGCAATAATGCCCATACTGATTTGTTTTGCACCATGGCCAACTCAAGATTTTGTGTAACGGTGAGCATTTCAAATACAGTGGGCTTTTGAAATTTTCGGCCGATTCCCGCCTCGGCAATTTCAGCTTCGCTTAAATCCAGTAAATCAATGCGCTGACCAAACCAGGCAATACCCTCGTCGGGTCGGGTTTTGCCGGTGATAATGTCCATCATGGTGGATTTGCCTGCGCCATTAGGGCCAATGATGCAACGTAGTTCGTTGCTCTCGATATATAAATTAAGATCGTTGATGGCTTTGAATCCATCAAAGCTGACGGAAATACCTTCAAGATATAAAATGATGTTGTGACTTAAGTCCAGGGCTGGTTCTTTGCGCGGAATTAAAAATTCAAACACCCTGTCCCGTCGCCAAAATTCGCGTGTTCGTTGCAGAAGGCTCATGTTTTGACCTGCCGTTGTTTTTTCAAACCGGCAATACCTTTGGGTAAGTACAAGGTTACCAACACAAACAAAGCACCCAGTGCAAACAACCAGACTTCAGGCAAGGCGGCAGTGAAATACGTTTTGGAATAGTTAACCAGAATGGCACCCATGGCGGCGCCGTAAAGCGTCGCTCGGCCCCCTACGGCCACCCAAATAATCAACTCTATCGAATTTAGAGGAGAGAACTCATTCGGATTGATTATGCCAACTTGTGGCACGTAGAGAGCCCCTGCAACACCTGCCAACACTGCGGAAAAAGTAAATATCCACAGCTTGGCATTTTCAACTTTGTAGCCGATAAAACGTGTGCGACTTTCTGCGTCCCTGATGGCTATGCTTAACAAACCCAGGCGAGATTTTACAATGTATCGACAAGCTAAATAGCCTAAAGCCAGTGCCAATGCAGAGGCCACAAATAATGCCACACGCGTGTAATCAGACTGTAAACTATAACCCAATATATCCTTGAAATCTGTCAAGCCATTGTTACCACCGAACCCCATTTCATTGCGATAAAAAGCGAGCATCAAAGCATAGGTTAATGCCTGTGTCATGATGGAAAGATAAACACCAGTTACTCGCGAACGAAATGCCAGATAACCAAACACAAAAGCCAACAAACCCGGTACAAACATCACCATGAACATGGCAAACCAAAACTGATCAAAGCCAAGCCAGAACCAGGGGAGCTCATCCCAGTTTAAAAAAACCATAAAGTCGGCTAACTCGGCATTGCCATAAACACCCCGGTCGCCGATTTGTCGCATAAGATACATTCCCATGGCATAGCCACCTAAAGCGAAAAATGCTCCGTGGCCTAAACTGAGAATCCCCAAATAGCCCCAGACTAAATCCGCTGCCACCGCCAGTAAGGCATAACATAAATATTTTCCCATCAATGTGACGGTGTAGGTGGACACATGAAACATGCTATTTTCCGGCAACAGCAAATTCAACGCGGGTGTAATAATCGCCACGGCAGCCAGGATGGCCAGAAAAACAAAACCACCACGATCGTCTTTGTAAAAGGATAAACGATCCATGATTCAATCCTCCGCTGCCCGGCCACGTTGTGGAAATAATCCTTTGGGCCGTTTTTGTATAAATAAAATGATGAACACCAGTACCAGGATTTTCGCCAGCACAGCCCCAGCCCAAGGCTCCATGAGTTTATTCACAACCCCAAGGCTCATGCCTGCCACCATGGTGCCCCATAAGTTTCCTACGCCGCCAAATACCACAACCATGAAAGAATCGATGATATATGCCTGACCAAGATTAGGCCCAACATTGGTTAACAAACTCAAGGCCACACCCGCAACCCCTGCGATACCTGCGCCTAAGCCAAAGGTAATGGCATCCACCCAATCGGATCGAACCCCCATGGCTCTCGCCATAGCCCGGTTTTGAGACACCGCTCTTACCTGTAATCCAAGCGATGTTTTTTTCATAACCGCCATCAAAGCAAAAAATACAATTAAACAAAACGCAATAATATATAAACGATTCCAGGTGAGGGACAACACGCTGTTGATTTCCAGCGAGCCACTCATCCACTCGGGAGTGATGACAGTGCGATTCAAAGGAGAAAAAATCGTCCGCACAGCTTGTTGCAGAATCAAGCTAATACCAAACGTTGCCAAAAGTGTTTCCAGAGGCCGACCATACAAATGACGAATGACCGTGCGCTCCATTAGTATTCCCACCAATGCCGCTACCAAAAAAGCAGCGGGTATGGCAACAATAATCGACATGCCAATGGCATTTGGCATCAGTTGTTGAATGACGTAAGTGGTATATGCACCTAACATGATCAGCTCACCATGGGCCATATTGATAACACCCATGACGCCAAACGTAATGGCCAAACCAATACCCGCCAATACCAACACAGAACCCAAACTCAAACCAAAATACAGGGTTTCCAGTTTGCCATACATGTCCACTTTGGTAGTGATTATTTTTAAAGCTTTTTCTGCGGCTTGCTGGATTTTCGGATTATCGTTTTCATTCACCAGCTCTGTCAAAGAATTACGCACCACCGGGTTCAGGTTACCTTCCACTTTTTTTATGGCGGATAAAACTGTTGTTTCATCATCGGAACGTAATTCACCCACCGACATGGCTAACTGCAATAATTCTTTCACCGCCGGATCAGTTTCTTTTTCGTAAAAACCCGCGAGCACGTTGATATTACCCGCATCCAGTTTTTTCATAAATGCAATCACAGCAGCTTTTCTGATTTCCACATCGGGATTACCCAATTCCAACTGGGCAATGGCGGATTTTAATATTCTTCGCAATTTATTATTAATGCTGATTTTTTTATAACCGCGCTTTTTCTTTAGCGTTAAGGTTTCAGCGGTTAGTACATTTCGCAGATCATAACCTGCTTCGGTTTTGTGAAGATAAAAAACGGTTTTATCCGATTTTCGATAATATAATTTCCCTTCGAGCAGGGCTGTTAATATTTTAGATTTATCTGGAATGTCCGCTTCTGATAGCCGAATAATAGCTGCGGTTTTTGCCTTGTGTTTTTTTTGTGTAATCTGTTTTAGCAGATAGGTAAAATCATTTGTGTTTTCTGTTTCGCCGGATGAAAAAGCCCATTCTGAAAAAGTTAAGCCTATGCTTAATATTAAAACCTGAAACAACACAAAGCTTAGCTTTATCTTTTGTTTACATATCAACATTTATTTCTTCTTTATGTGCGCTTTACACTTAAAATGTTCTTGTTTATCTAACCGAGTGGTCTAACAAATAAAGAACCATTTTAAATGAGTGGTTCCCTCATGTAGAGAGAACCACTGCCCTTCCCCAAAAATTAACGATATTCTGAAGGTAACTACTCACCTACTGGGTTTTAAATCCGTGCTTGCTGCTTATAGCCAACTGGGTGAGCAGTTTCCTCTGAATTAAAAATTCTGGCCGCTACATTTTTTGGTTTTCACATTGTAGTTACCGCACGAAAGAGGTGCACGCCAGTCAGATATAATATCTTTTGAGCCAGGCAAATAATCCGACCAGGCATCGCCAGGTACAGTGCCCGATGTTTGCCACACCACATCAAACTGACCATCTTCCTGAATTTCACCAATGAGTACAGGTTTTGTTATGTGGTGATTAGGCATCATGGCGGAAACACCGCCGGTGAGATTAGGCGCGGTAATACCAATCAATGCATCGCCGACCTTATCCGGGTCTGTGGTGCCTGCTTTTTCTACCGCTTTTACCCACATATTGAAACCTATATAATGGGCTTCCATGGGATCGTTTGAGACGCGCTTATCATTCTTGGTAAAGGCTTGCCACTTTTCAATGAACTCACTATTTTCTTCCGCATCCACACTCATAAAATAATTCCATGCGGCCAAATGCCCTACCAAAGGCTTGGTATCAATTCCGGACAGTTCTTCTTCACCCACAGAAAATGCCACCACGGGGATATCTTCTGCGGAGACACCCTGGTTCCCCAGCTCTTTATAAAAAGGAACGTTGGCATCGCCATTAATGGTGGAAACAACCGCTGTTTTCTTTCCTTTGGAACCAAACTTTTTAATATCGGAGACAATGGACTGCCAATCGGAATGCCCAAATGGTGTGTAGTTCACCATGATGTCTTTATCCTTAACCCCTTTGGATTTCAGATAAGCTTTTAAAATTTTATTGGTTGTACGTGGATAAACATAATCCGTACCTGCCAGTACCCAGCGTTTTACCCCAATTTCATTCATCAAATAATCCACTGCGGGAATTGCCTGCTGATTTGGCGCTGCACCGGTGTAAAAAACATTTTTAGAAGATTCTTCACCTTCGTACTGCACCGGGTAAAACAAGATACTGTTTAATTCTTCAAATACCGGCAATACCGATTTGCGGGAAACCGATGTCCAGCAACCAAAAACCACATCGGTTTTCTTTTTAGAAATCAGCTCGCGGGCTTTTTCTGCAAACAAAGGCCAGTTTGATGCAGGATCAACCACTACTGCTTCCAGTTTTTTGCCCAGCAGTCCTCCCTTTGCATTTTGATCGGCAATCAACATTTCCATGGTATCTTTTAAAGTCGTTTCACTAATGGCCATGGTGCCGGATAGTGAATGTAAAATTCCCACTTTGATGGTATCCGCCGCTTGCGCACTCCCCATACAAGCCAGAGCCAAAGTTATCGGCAGAACGGTTTTTTTCAATGTTAATTTAGTCATTTCTTTCTCCAATCTTTTTTTAGAATTGCTGCTGCATACCAAACGAAACAGTGGTTGCATCTTTACCTGGTGAACCCGTCAGGTTGGCATCACCAGAGGTTACATTGAAATTGAAGCGCAGGTTATGCCCGGCAATAACATAATTAGCCCCAAATTCTGTCAATGTGCTTTTCACCTTGGCACTGGTTTCGTTAGCGGTATAGCGAACATAGGGTTGGAGTTTGCCTTTACCCATGGGCTTACTCAGCAAATAAGCTGCTGTTGCAAAATAAGCAGAACCATCAAACAGATTAAAGCTGCTATCATCAGCCAATGCAGCTGCACTAAGATTTGCGTCCATTAGCTTATATTCACCTTCAACGGTCAGCACATCTTTATTGCCCAAGACTTTTTCAAACAGCACATCGATGGTCGCAGCTTTAAAGTCGGCTGCATCACCCGCAATACCGGCACCGGTGGTTTGTTGCTGACCAGAAACGGCGACTGTGAAAATATCACCCAGGCCACCGTAATAAGTACTGCTGGTATAGTAAGCCGGATTGTCTTCCATGTTCAGGAAGTTATAGGCA